>Ga0114958_10000124_pt1 | contig 63802 bp, 66 predicted proteins | sample C_130208_EF_Meta_FD_89577 | JGI IMG/M metagenome (GOLD analysis project Ga0114958, IMG submission 89577) | Freshwater microbial communities from Lake Croche, Canada to study carbon cycling - C_130208_EF_MetaG | ecosystem: Environmental > Aquatic > Freshwater > Lake | place: Lake Croche, Canada...
ATCGGGGTTCGATCTGTCGCTGAATTGACCGCCGATCTCTTTGTCCTGCCCCACTGACGGCCGCTCCCCGATCACCGAATAAGACCAACGATCGGCATCGTTCGGGAAAACGCCAAGCTGCATCTCGAGGCACGACCTGCTTCTTGCAGGTAGCTGCTGGTTGTGGTGGCTTTCGATCAGCGTTTCGAATCGTCGATTCTTGAGGATCAGCAAGGTCAGTGCCATCGCACACGAACTAACATTGGAACAAGTCAAGGCCGCTGCATAAATCATGTCCACTGTTTCTGGGAACCTCAGATTTCTCTGGGCGCACACTCTGAGAGCAAGAAATCTCAGAAATTTGGACAGAGTTGACGCATGGTTGGCAAGCACACTGCTGGTGCGCAGACAGGAAACACAGAAATCGAGTAGCAGTGCGGCATTGGGGCCGTAGCTCAGTTGGTCAGAGCAGGGGACTCATAATCCCTCGGTCGTCGGTTCGAGCCCGACCGGCCCCACGACGAGGGTGCAGCGAAAAAGACCCGAGATACTCGGACCGAATCCTCGTCGCTCAGTGATCGGTCTGATGTCAGCCTCAAGTTGAGTGGCTGAGGAGTGGCGGAAGGGTCGTCGACCCACGAGTCGTTGCTGCATCGGCTCGGATCTAGCCGTCATCTCGATCGGAGAGGGCCGGCCGTCGATCGATCTCGTTGTCCAAAGAGGTGACGGAGGGCATCGGGTACCATCGACAATCATGTTGGCTACCCCTGCATCGCGTGGATTCTCGATGCCACCGGAGACGGCTCTTCATGATCGGATGATCATGAAGTGGCCCTGTCGCCGAGAGCTCTGGGGGGATCACATCGAGGAGGCCAAGCAGGCCTATTGCGGTGTTGCTAACGCGATTTCTGCATTTGAGCCGGTGACCATGGTGGTTCCCGATCAGAGCTCCGCGGGAGAAGCGAGGTCGATGTTGTCGTCTGATATCGAGCTCATCGAGATTGCGATCGATGACTCGTGGGTGCGCGACAGCGGCCCGATCTTCACGCTCAGCGACGAGGGTCAACGGGCTGGGGTTCACTTCCGTTTTAACGCATGGGGAGAGAAGTTCGTCGGATGGGACCGCGATGAGGCTGCCGGAGGGACCCTGGCGGAGCGGTACGGCGACGAGGTGTTCGACGTGCCCATCGTGCTCGAAGGTGGGTCAATCCTTGTCGACGCCCAAGGTCGGCTCGTGACCACCGAACAGTGCCTTCTGGCAGCGAACCGCAACCCCAGTCTCGATCGCGACGAGATCGAAGGCGCGCTTCAGGCAGCGCTTGGGGTGTCGGAGGTGATCTGGCTCGGTCGGGGCCTGGTTGCCGACCGCGACACCGACGGCCACGTTGATTGCATCGCCACGTTCAACGATGCCGGCGATCTCATTCTGCAGTCCCGTCCTCCAGGTGATCCCGACCACGAGACGATGGCCGAGAACCGCGAGCGAGCACTCGCCGCTGGTCTCACGGTCATCGACTTCCCCCCGCTCGCCATGGGTGAGGTGGGTGGGGCTCCCGCACTCAATGCCTATCTCAACATGGCCTTGTGCAATGGAGGCGTGATTGTCCCAGTGGCTGGTGGCTCGGCCGCCGAGTCCGATGACGAGGCCCTCGAGCTGATTGCGGCGGCGTTCCCAAGTCGAGAGGTGGTCGGAGTTCCCGGCATGGTCATCGGCCTTGGTGGTGGGGGGCCACACTGCATCACTCAGCAGGTGCCAGCTCGACGGGTGGTGCAATGAACCTCCTTACGGCGTCGCCTCAGATTTCTCTGGCCCGGGTCGGTGACGGGCAACCGAGGCTGTTTCGGATCGGTGCCGTCCAGCAGCGTTGGCATGCAGACCCCGAGGAGCACCGGGCGTGCTTGGCTGACGGTGTGCGGATGGCTGCCGATGCCGGAGCGCGACTGGTCTGCCTTCAGGAACTCACCCTCTCTCCGTACTTCGCGGTGACCCCTGAAGGTCCCCGAGCTGGGGTCGAGCCAGAGTCGATCGACGACGGACCGACGGTCACCTTCGTCGCAGGTCTGGCCATTGAAACCGGAACCTTTGTGCACGCATCGCTCTGGGAAGCCCGGCCGGGCCGATCGCTCGGCTTCAATACTGCCATCGTCATGGCGCCCGACGGCACCTTGGTGACGGCGACCCGAAAGACCCATATCCCCATCACTGCCGGCTACTACGAAGATCGGTACTTCGCTCCTGGACCGGCTCTCGAGATGGGCCATCCGCTTTCGATCGATGCTGCTCGGGTCGGCTTCCCGACCTGCTGGGACCAGTGGTTCCCGGAACTCGCACGCGCCTTTGCTTTGGCCGGGGCCGACATCCTCGTGTACCCGACGGCCATCGGCTCAGAGCCGGACCATCCGGACTTCGACACCGAGCCGCTCTGGGAGCGGGTCATTGTCGCCAATGGCATCGCCAATGGCCTCTTCATGGTCGCCGTGAACCGGATCGGCAGCGAGGGCCCACTGAGCTTCTACGGATCATCATTCATCTCTGATCCCTATGGCCGAGTACTGGTTCAAGCGCCGCGTGATGAGCCGGCGGTGCTCGTGGCGGACCTCGACCTAGGTCAGCGTGCGGATTGGCTCACGCTGTTCCCATTCCTGACCACTCGTCGACCAGAGGCGTACGGAGGTCTCTGTTCTCCTCTCATCCTTCGCGACTGAGCACAGTCTTCACCAAGCAGGATGACCTCGAGGCACTAGGCGGTGGCGAAGGGGTGGCGAAGGGGTGGCGAAGGGTACTGCTGCGGCGGCAGGACACTGCAAGATCGTGACTTCAGCTGCGAGGAATCATCCCGTACGCTGAGCGCATGGATCACCGTTTATCGAGAATCAGCCCGATGGCTCGCGCCGCCATAGCAGCGAGTTCCCTGCTGAGCATCGCTGCGGTCGCTGTCCCAGCCGGCGCCAAGGTCCCCGTCCCTTCGCAGGCGGTGGCCTGCTTGCCGGGGTCGACGATGACCTGCCTGGCAGTGGGCCAGGATTCGGTAACCCTCAAAGGTGCCATTGCTCGGACCACGACGAGCGGAGCGAAGTGGAAGTCCGTGGCGGTGCCGCCAGGCAAGCAGTACTTCAAGTCCGTCATTTGCCCGACTGCCACCAAGTGCATCGCCGTCGGCTTCAAGGGTGGCCTGGTGAGCGCGAATGGAGGGAAGACTTGGTCAAAATCCAGTTTTGACCTTGGTTCGCCCGGCAAGGCAACGTTGTCATCTGTGGCGTGCTCCACAGCGCTTGACTGCTTCGCCGCAGGGACGATCGCCCCACCGGCTGGTCTGCCGAGCGGCATCGTGGTCCGCAGCTTCGATGGTGGTGTCACGTGGTTTTCGTCACTGCAGACCACCCCACTCGGTGGCATGGCGTGCACCAACGCGACAAGCTGCATCACCGTCGGCCGCGGTATCTACAGCACGGTCAATACGGGCCTGCATTGGACGGTACGCAATATCACAGGGGGGCTGTCCTCGGGCCTTAGTTCGGTGGCCTGCGCATCTGCATCGATCTGCTTCGCCGTCGGCCCCAACCTGGCTGGCCTCCACGATGCAACGGCGCCCGGCGAGTTCGTCGAGACCACTGACGGTTCCCAGAGCGACTGGTCGAGAGTGGCCAACGCCCCGGCAGGGACGAGCATGGTGAGCCACATCGCCTGCTCGAGCGGTGGGGCGTGCTTCGCCGGCGGAGGATCGAGCACACCGGGGGGAGCTCCGAGCTTCGCCTTGCTGGCCAGTCCGACAGACCAGTGGGTGGCGGCCACGCCGCCGGCTGGATTCAGCTCAATCGCGTCGCTTGCGTGCCCGACTGCAACCTCATGCGTGGCGATCGGGACCTCGGCCAGAGGCAAGGGCCTGTTCGCTGTCGGCACGCTTACCGATGCCACGTGGGCCTGGGTCACCGCAGCCTGACGGGGCCTCCTTCGGCCAGTCTGTGCGGTGGTGGCCTCAACGGCTCGGCGATGCCTACGCTGGGCCCATGACCAATGCTCTGCTTTGCGCTGAGGACATGACGCATTTTCACACCACAGGATGGCTGCTTCTGAGGGACCTCATTGAGGCTCCGCTCAGCGAGGTGCAAGCTGAGGTTGGTCGATTGGGTGCTGCCAGTCCCGACGTCGCGTGGATTGATCACTACGAGATGACCGACGCTGGGCGAAGGCTTGCTCGCACCGAAGACTTCACCCCCTTCAGCGAATTGCTCCGATCAATCCTGCGCGAGGGTCCCCTCGTCCAAGTGGCGAGCGAGCTGCTCGGTGAGCCAGCGCTGCTCTACAAAGAGAAGATCAACTACAAACTTGCCGGAGGTGCAGGATTCGCCCCCCACCAAGACAAGCCCGCCTACCCCTTTGTTGACCAAGTACTCAGCGTGATGGTGGCAATCGATGACTCAACCATTGCCAATGGCTGCCTCGAAGTGGTCGATGGCTTCCATGGTGACGTCCTCGCGCAGGATGACCGAGGATGCATCGATGCGGGGGTGGTTGAGGAGCTCACCTGGGCACCCGTCGAGATGGTTGCTGGCGACTGCCTGTTCTTCCATGCCTTGGCTCCCCACCGCAGCGGACCCAATACTTCCGACCGCGATCGTCGAGCGCTCTTCCCGACCTACAACGGAGCATCGGAGGGCGACCTGCGCGATGCATACTACGCAGCCAAGCGCGAGATCTTCGCTGCGAGCGAACCCGAGGACGGGCGAGTCCGTCTTTCGTTGATCGGTGACTTCCAAGGGAGGCCCGCATGAACCGTCCGACCAACGTGGCAGAGATCGTGGCCCTCTTTGAGCGTCGTGGCTCGGAGCACTATGGCGAGTCCGTCAGCCAGCTCGAGCACGCTCTGCAATGTGCAGCGCTGGCGCAGGCCGAGGGTGCAGACGATGCGTTGGTGATCGCGGCACTGCTCCACGACATCGGCCACCTCGTGGTCGACGTCCAGGCTGAAGAGGGCTACGAGATGGGGGTCGACGACGACGACCACGAGAGTATCGGCGCCAAGGTCCTCGCTCCGATCTTCGGTGCCTCGGTGGCCCAACCGGTGGCGCTGCACGTCACGGCCAAGCGCTATCGCTGCGCGGTGGATCCGGACTATGCAGCGACCTTGTCGCAGACCTCGACCGAGACCCTCGCCGCCCAAGGTGGCCCACTCGATGCCGAGGCGTGCAGCCGGTTCGCCGCTCACCCGGGGAGCGACGATGCTCTTCGGCTGCGCACCTGGGATGACACCGGCAAGATGGCCGAGATGGACACGCCATCGCTCGACGATCTCCGGCCGCTGCTCGACCGGCTCGCCGCCGCCAAGGCCTGATCGGTGGGGGAACCTCTCGCCGAAGGCGCCGGTGCAGACAAACCGAGGTGGTTCGGACCCAACGCGGACGGGGCCTTCCGACCGCTGACTTGGCAGGGTCGCACGGCGATCGCCCTCTACCTCGTGCTTGTGGCCTTCGCCCTCATCCTTTACTCGGACGTCATGCTGATCATCACGGTGGTGGTTGTCTACACCGCAGCGCTCGCCTTCGTGGTGGCGTACACGTCGGATCTACTCAAGGACCGGTTGCCTCCGGGCGGCTGACCTCGGCTCAGGGCTTGCGAGGAGGTCGAGGCAGAAAGGCTGAGGTGGTGGCCACGTACTCGCCGTAGCCGTCACGGGTCTTGGCCAGACGAGCCTCAAGGAGGGGCTTGCCTGAGACGCTGGTGAGCAGACGGGTCATCAGGAGAGGGGAGAGCACCGTGACGACTGCCCACCCTCCGGCAGATGCCACGAGGAATATTCCCCACCACGCGCAGGCGTCGCCGAAGTAGTTCGGATGACGGGTCCAGGCCCAGAGCCCTCGGTTCATGACCTTGCCGTGATTGGCCGGGTCTCGCTTGAATGCCTCGAGCTGGGCATCGCCGATGCTCTCGAAGGAGAAGCCCAGAAGCCAGAGGAGGACGCCGATGGCCTGAAGGGCTCCTACCGGTGCCGATGCATGCATGCCGAGGGTGACGGGCAGTGAGATGAATGCCATGAGGGCTGCCTGGAGTCCATAGACCACCACGAGTGAATACGCGATCTTGCTGCCCTTGGCCCGGCGCATGATGGCGGTGTAGCGCGGGTCCTCGCCCTCACCTCGGCTCCTCCATGCGAGGTGGAACGAAAGCCGCAGGCCCCAGACGCCGACGATGACGAGCAGGAGGGAGCGCTCAACGGTGTCGGCTCCGGGCTGTGTGGCAGTGGTGAGGAAGCCGATGACCGCCACCACGACGAAGCCCAAGGGCCAGAACACGTCGATGTCCCGGTACCGGTGCCGGAGACGGCCCACGATGAAGGCGGCGGCCATGGTGCCCAGTACGCCGAGGAGGCTCCAGGCGATGCCACTGGCGAGGCCGGGGACGAGCAAGGTCGAGAACACCATGCGGTGAGGCTACCGACTCACAGGCTCATCAAGCGCAGGCCGAACAGACCCTGACGCCGTCGTAGAGTAGGTCCATGGCCGTCCGGGCTCGCCTCGTCAAGCTCCGGGCCCTCGCCGCCGAGGCCCTCGCCGACCTCTTCGACCAGTCCACGCCCTTCGGCCGCCTGGCCCTCGTCCAGGTGCTCATGCTGGCGGGGGACACCTTGGTGACGATCTCGCTCGCCGGGTCGCTGTTCTTCTCGATCTCACCAGATGCGGCGAAGTCCAAGGTGCTGCTCTACCTGCTGCTCACCGTCGCTCCCTTCGCCATCGTGTCGCCATTCCTCGGACCACTGATCGATCGCTCACGGGGCTCGAGGAGGGCGATGGTGGTGTTCTCGGCGGTCGGCCGCGCCGCGCTGTGTCCATTCATGGCCAGGGACATCCACAGTGTGACGCTCTTCCCCGAAGCCTTCTTGATCCTCGTACTGTCGAAGCTCTATCTCGTCACGAGGGGAGCGTTGGTCCCCGAGATCGCCGCAGCTGACGCCGAGCAGTTGGAAGCACGGGATGGACCCTCGGGCCATGAGGCGGCCGACGCCTACCTGTCGGAGCCTCCGGTCGACGGCACAGCGGAGCACGGCCTCGCGGGATGGAATGCCCAGCTGACCCTGCTGGGCACGCTGGCGGGATTCATTGCGTCGATCCCGGGGATTGCTCTGCTGAAGATCTTCGGGGCCGCCGGGGTGCTGGTGTTCACCGCCGCGGTGTTCCTCGCGGGCTCCGTCGCCGCCTGGCGGCTGCAGTTGCCGCGATCACCAGGTGAGACCCTCGAGGGCCAGACACTCGACGTCGATGACCCGTGGAGCGAGGCGTGGGACGAGGACCCCGACGTCGTCGCCCTCCGACGAGCGGCCCACCCTGAGGTCGTCCTCGGGCTCACCGCCAATTCCGTGTTGCGTGGGATTGCTGGCTTCTTGGTATTCCTCCTGGCCTTCGGCCTACGGCGCAGCCATGCTCCACTCTGGTGGTACGGCCTCGCGCTAAGCGCCAGCGGCGTCGGAGCATTGATCGGTCTTTCGCTGGTGCCCAGGCTTCGGCGCCTCATGAGGGAACCGAGCATGTTGCTGACATGCCTGGTGGCAATCTGCCTTGGGGCAAGCGCCGCCGCCGTGCTCGGCGGCCTTGGTGCACAGATGGGATTGGCGATGTTGGTGGGCATCGCTGGGGCTGTCGGTCAGCCATCCTTCGACGCTCTCACCCAGCAGTTCGTCCCGGCGGCCGCCCAGGGCCGTGCATTCGCCAAGTTCGCCACACGCCAGCAGTTGCTGTGGGTCATCGGTGCGGTGATACCGGTTGCGTTGGCCATGCCGCTCGTGGGTGGCGACATCCTCATCGCCGTCATTGCGGGCGGTGGGGCATTCCTCTATGGGGTCGGTCGCTACAACCGAGTGGTCCGGCGTCGCCGAGGCCGAGCGCCCCGGTGATGCACGACGGCCCGCCTTCCCAAGGGAGGCGGGCCGTCGAGAACCGAACGCTGTGGTTCGACAATCAGGCGAGGCGAGCCTCGAGGTCATCGACCGCGTCATGCAATTGCCGAGGCAGGCGGTCACCGAAGCTGGCGAAGTGCTCGCGAATCAGCGGGATCTCCGCCTTCCAGTCGGCGTTGTCGACCTTGAGCAGTTCGTCAAGGTCGGCGTCGGACACGTCGAGACCATCGAGGTTCAGAGCATCCTTGGTTGGGATGAAGCCGATCGGGGTGTCGGTGGCGTCACCTCGGCCAGCAACCCGCTCGAAGACCCACTCGAGCACGCGACTGTTCTCGCCATAGCCCGGCCAGAGCCACTTGCCGGCTGCATCCTTGCGGAACCAGTTGACATAGAAGATCTTCGGGAGCTTGTCGGCATCGCCGGCGGCGCCAACCTCGAGCCAGTGGCTGAAGTAGTCCGCCATGTTGTACCCGCAGAACGGCAGCATGGCGAAGGGGTCGCGACGCAAGTTGCCGACTGCTCCGGCGGCCGCAGCGGTGGTCTCCGACGCCATGATCGAGCCGAGGAAGACGCCGTGGTCCCAGTCTCGACTCTGGAAGACCAGCGGGACGACCGAGGCGCGCCGGCCGCCGAAGAGGATGGCCGAGATCGGCACGCCACTCGGGTTCTCCCACTCGCTGGCGATCGCCGGGTCCTGGGTCGCGGGGGTGGTGAAGCGGGCATTGGGATGAGCGGCCGGCTTGCCCGATGCGGGGTCGTACGCGTTGCCCTGCCAGTCCGTGAGCCCCTCGGGGGCATCGTCGCTCATGCCTTCCCACCACACGTCGCCATCGGCCGTGATGGCCGTGTTGGTGAAGATCGAGTTGGCCTCGACCGTCAGCATGGCGTTCGGGTTGGTGTGCATGCTCGTGCCCGGTGCTACGCCGAAGAACCCTGCCTCAGGGTTGATGGCGTAGAGCTGCCCGTCGGCTCCGTACTTCATCCAGCAGATATCGTCGCCGACGGTCTCGACCTTCCAGTCGGGCAGTGTCGGGATGAGCATGGCGAGGTTGGTCTTGCCGCATGCCGATGGGAAGGCGGCTGCTACGAACTTGGTGTCGCCGGCAGGGGAGACCAACTTGAGGATCAGCATGTGCTCGGCGAGCCAGCCATCGTCACGGGCCATCACGCTGGCGATCCGAAGGGCGAAGCACTTCTTGCCGAGGAGGGCATTGCCTCCATATCCCGAGCCGAAGGAGATGATCTCTCGCGTCTCTGGGAAGTGGACGATGTACTTGTTGTCCGCGTTGCATGGCCACGCGACGTCGGCCTGGCCTTCGGCGAGCGGGTGGCCCACTGAGTGCAGGCATGGAACGAACTCACCGTCCTCGCCGAGGACGTCGAGGGCACCTTGGCCCATGCGGGTCATGATGCGCATCGACACGGCCACATACGGCGAGTCGGTCAGCTCAACGCCGATGTGAGCGATCTCTGAGCCGAGCGGGCCCATGGAGAAGGGAACGACGTACAGGGTCCGTCCGGCCATGCATCCGTCGAAGAGGTCGTCGAGCACGCCGCGCATCTCGGCGGGGTCGCGCCAGTTGTTGGTGGGTCCAGCGTCGCCTTCATCAGCGGAGCAGATGTAGGTGCGGTCCTCGACGCGGGCGACGTCACCTGGGTCGGAGGCGGCGTAGTAGCTGTTGGGCCGCTTGGCGTCTGACAGCTTGGTGAAGGTGCCGTTGTCGACGAGCAGCTGACAGAGTCGGTCGTACTCCTCGGCCGAGCCGTCACACCAGTAGATGGCGTCGGGCTTGGTCAGGGCGGCGACCTCGTCGACCCATGCAATGAGCTTTGTGTTCTTCGTGGGGGCCATGTTGGTGTCCTCCTGGTTGGGGTGCCAAGCCGATCCCGGCGAGCGGGGTCATGCTAGGACCTAGTTGTGCACTCGCCAAACCGGGACGCCGCCCCCCCCACGGGACCGCTCCGTCGAGAACTGTCGATTGTTGAGCGTATCGGAGAACGACTGGCCGTGGCGACCTTCTCTGGACAAGGAACTGAGCGCTGGTTCGGCGACGATGCAGCCACCCTTCATCCGCCTCCCGGACTTGCGGTGGTGCTCTGCACAGACGCTGCAGTGGAAGGGGTCCATGCCGATATGGAGCACCTCGGAGCCTTCGATCTCGGATGGCGAGCCGTGGCAGCGACCGTCTCCGACCTCGCCGCCATGGGGGCCGATCCGTGGCGTCTGGTCCTGTCGGTCTCGAGCCACGCCGGGGTGTCGGTCGACGACGTGGTGGCCGGAGCGGTGGCGGCAGCCGAAGAGATGGAATGTCCGATCGTCGGAGGTGACGTCACGAGCTCAGCGACGTGCGTGGTCGTGGTGGCGGCCACAGGACTTGTCCCGATGGGGACCGATGTGGGACGCGATGGCGCCCGACCAGGAGACGTGCTGTTCGTGACCGGTCCACTCGGGGGCTCGGCGGCGGGTCTCAGACTTCTGCGATCCGGAGGCACTGGGGCACCAGTGGAGCGCCATCGTCGGCCACGGCCGCGTGTGGCGGAGGGCCGGGCATCTCGAGTGGCGGGAGCCACCGCGATGATCGATGTCTCTGACGGCCTAGGTCTTGATCTGGCCCGCCTCTCGATGGCGTCGGGAGCGGGGGTGGCCCTTGAGGCGGTCCCGGTGGCTGACGGGGCGACCCTGGCCGAGGCCCTCGGAGGCGGGGAGGACTACGAGCTGGTCATTGCCACAACAGATGCGAACCGGCTGCGATCCGTCTTTGAGGCAGCCGGCTTGCCGGAGCCCATTGAGATCGGGGTGGTGACGCCCGGAGACGAGCGCACCCTCGGTGGTGAGCCGCTCGAAGCACTGGGATTCTCACACGACGTCACCTGACGTCGTCGGGGATCAGCTGGCCGTCGGGATCTGACGACGCGGTGGCTTGGTCACACGACCAGCCCGCAGGCACGAGGTGCAGACGTTGAGGCGCTTGGGGCTGCCGTCAATCAGCGCACGCACGCGCTGGATGTTCGGGTCCCAGCGACGCTTGGTCCGGCGGTGGGAGTGGCTGACCGCCATGCCGAACGAGGGCTTCTTCCCACACAGTTCACAGACAGCGGCCATTGTTCAGATCTTCCTTCTCAGGCACCGGCTTGAAATCAGCCGGCTTGGGGCGGGTCACCGTCGTGGCTCCCCGTTGTGGACGAGGGTTAACTGTAGCATCAACGCCCATGACCACTCCGGCGACGCTGTCCCCGAGCGATGTACGGCTCGTCCTTTCCACCTATCGCGATGTTCTTCGAAGCCATCAGGACGTGGTGAACCGACTCAACGTGTACCCGGTGCCCGACGGCGACACCGGGACGAACATGGCCCTGACCATTGAATCGGTGGTGGCTGGCCTCGACGCGCTCGAAGAGCCGATCACCATGGAGGTCGTGTGCCACGCAATCTCGCATGGCTCGTTGATGGGGGCGAGAGGGAACTCGGGAGTGATCCTCAGCCAGCTGCTGCGTGGCATGGCCGAGCGGTTCCGAGAGGTCGAGGCGGTCGACTCAGCGGTGCTGGCTTCGGCACTGGTCCACGCTGATGACCTCGCCCGCAAGGCCGTGGTCCGACCCATCGAAGGCACGATCCTGAGCGTGGCCCGGGCAGCGGCCGTTGGAGCCCTGGAGGCGGTCGAGGCCGGCGGTGACCTCGCCGCAACCGCCGAGGCCGCACGGTCTGCCGCCGAGGTGGCACTGGCGTACACGCCCGAGCAGCTTCCGGCACTCAAGCAGGCGGGGGTTGTGGACTCGGGTGGCACCGGCTTCCTGCTCCTCGTTGATGCCTTGTGTCACCTGACTGCCGAGCGACCACTTCCGATCGCTCCGGCTGTCGACTCGATCAACGTCACCATCGGCGGCCAGATCAGCCATGAGGCCTCTGACGTGGGTGACCTGCGCTACGAGGTGATGTACCTGCTCGATGCCCCGGACGAGGCCATCTCGGCTTTCAAGGAGGTCTGGGCGGGGATCGGCGACTCAATCGTGGTCGTGGGCGGCGATGGCATCTTCAACTGCCACATCCACACCGATGACATCGGCGCGTCGATCGAGGCGGCGATCCAGATCGGCCGTCCCCGTGAGATTCGGGTGACCGACCTCGCTGAGCAGGTCGTGGAGGAAAAGTGGGTCCGCCAGGGTGCCTTCGAGGCCGAGGGTGCCGAGGAGCCAGCGGGCCCGCCCGCCGAGACGTCGGTGGTCGCGGTGGTCACTGGTGACGGTGTCGGCCGGATCTTCCGCTCGCTCGGCGTGCAGCGACTGGTCAAAGGTGGCCAGTCGATGAACCCCTCGACCGCAGAGTTGGTTGAGGCGGTGGAGGCCACGGGATCGGCCAATGTGATCATCCTCCCGAACAACAAGAACATCATCCCTGTCGCCAAGCAGGTCAACGACCTCTCTGCAGTGACGGTATCGGTGGTCCCCACGACGTCCATTGTCGAGGGCTTCGCCTCGCTGCTGTCGTATGACCCGTCGTCGGATGCCGAGCACAACCTCTCCGCCATGACCGAATCGGCCTCGGCGGTCGTCGCTGCCGAGGTCACTCAGGCCGTGCGCGACACAGAGGTCGAGGCGGGTGTCGTCCACGAGGGCGACTGGATCGGCTTGACCGGTGCCGGCATTGTCACCATCGCCGAGTCGCTCGTGGTGTGTGCCACGCACCTGTTGGACTCGATCGTCACCGACGAGCACGAACTGGTCACCATCATCGAGGGCGAGGGTTCGACGGCCTCGAATACTCGGCGGCTTTCGGACTGGCTGACTGAGGAGCGACCCGATGTGGCCGTCGAGGTGCACCACGGCGGCCAACCCCTCTACCCGTACCTCTTCGGGATCGAGTGAGCGGCCCCGAGACCTCCTCGGCCACGCAGGCCCACGACGGGCGAACACTCACCCAGCTCGCCTCCATCGAGGTCGGCGTCCTCAAGGGCGTCGGCCCCAAGCGCAAAGCGGCACTGACGGCGCTCGGCATCGAGTCGGTTCTCGACCTGTTGTGGACCTATCCCCGGCGGTACATCGACCGCACCCGCCAGGCTGACCTCGCCGACCTCGTGGTGGGCGACGAGGCGGTGGTCCTCGGTCGGGTGACCGAGGTGAGCAGCCGCAGCACTCGCCAGCGTCGTTCGATGGTTGTAGTCGACGTCGAGGATGCCACCGGGGCGATGCAGGTGACCTTCTTCAATCAACCGTGGCGAGAGAGTCAGTTGCTGGTGGGCACAGAGGCACTGTTCTTCGGCAAGCTCGACGCCTTCAAGGGTCGACCCAAGATGACCAACCCGGTGGTCGACATCCTCGTTGGCATGACGGGCCAGGCAGAGGGCACGGCCAAGACCGGCCGGATCATCCCGGTGTACCCCCAGTCCCAGAAGTCCGGCGTGACGAGCTGGGAGTTGGGCCGAATGGTGGCCGAGTCATTGCGCCGAGCCGGCGACTTCGCCGACCCGATCAGCACGACCATCCTCGAGCGATTCGACCTCGAGGACCGCACCAGTGCGCTCTGGGGCATTCATGCTCCCGAGAGCCTCGAGCAGGCAGCCGCCGCCCGACGGCGCCTGGCCTTCGATGAGCTGCTGCGATTGCAGCTGGTCCTGCAGCTGCGACGGCGCGCCATGGAGGCTGATGCTCGGGCCATCCGTCATGCCGTGGATCCCTCGGAGGTTGGCGATTCGGCTCCGGTCGGGTCGATGGTCGCAGCCTTCCTCGCTGCACTGCCCTTCACTGCCACCGCCGCCCAGCGACGAGTCCTCGCAGAGATCCTCGGTGACCTCGCCGGGTCGCTCCCCATGCACCGGCTCCTGCAGGGTGACGTGGGCTCCGGCAAGACGGTGGTGGCGGTGGCGGCGATGCTCGGTGCGATCCAGGGCGGGCATCAGGGTGCACTGATGGCTCCCACCGAGGTGCTCGCCGAGCAGCACCATCGCTCCATCGGGGCCATGCTCGACGGGTTTGAGGTCGATGACCCCAGCGTGCTCGGTGGTCGGAGGCCGATCCGGGTGGGCCTGCTCACCTCATCGGTCGGAGCACGGGAGCGCCGAGCAGTGGTTGGCAGCCTGACTGATGGGACCATCGATCTTGTGGTCGGCACCCACGCGCTGCTGACCGACGACGTGGCCTTCGCCTCGCTAGGTCTCGCCGTGGTCGACGAGCAGCACCGCTTCGGTGTGGAACAACGCGCTGCTCTGCGCGAGAAGGGCCGAGGAGCCTCCGGAGAGGGGAGTGATCCTGACCTGCTCGTGATGACGGCAACCCCAATCCCGCGCTCGGCGGCGATGGTGGTCTTCGGCGACCTCGAAATGTCGGTGCTCGACGAGATGCCTGGCGGTCGGTTGCCGATCACGACTCGCTGGCTGCGGAGCGACCTCGAGGAGTTCGAGGCCTGGGGAAGGGTTCGCAACGAGGTGGCGGCCGGCCGGCAGGCCTATGTCGTCTGTCCACTGGTCGAGGGTTCCGCCAAGGTCGAGGCAACCTCGGCCACCGAGGAGGCCGAACGTCTGGCAACCGGGGAGCTCAAGGGCTTGGAGGTAGGGCTGCTCCACGGGCAGATGAAGTCTGCAGACAAAGACGAGGTGATGCACCGGTTCCGTGCAGGGGAGATCGACGTACTGGTGGCCACCACGGTGATCGAAGTCGGCGTCGATGTTCCCGCCGCCACGGTGATGGTCATCGAAGATGCTGGCCGCTTCGGGATCGCCCAGCTCCATCAGCTGCGCGGGCGGGTGGGTCGCGGCGGCGGTGACGCATGGTGCTACCTCCTTGGCGGGGCCACCTCACCGGATGCCGAGGTCCGGCTCGAGGCGCTCGAAGAGACCACCGACGGGTTCATCCTCGCAGAGGTGGACCTCGAGGTTCGTGGCGAAGGAACGATCTTGGGAAGTCGTCAGAAGGGCCGCAGCGACCTCGCCCTCGCCAGTCTGGCGAGAGATCGCGATCTGCTCGAGCAGGCGGCCGAGGTGGCGGTGGCCCTGACGACACATGATCCGAGCTTGGCCTTGAATCCTCTCCTCGCCGACGAGCTGCGGGCCACGCTCGACCCCGACGATGCGGCCTACCTGTTCAAGGGCTAGGGCTACGGTGTCGACGTGCGCGTGATAAGCGGAACCGCCAAGGGTCGACCTCTCAGAGCCCCGTTGCCCTCATCGATCCGACCGACCACCGATCGAGTCAAGGAGTCCATCTTCGACATCCTTGGTGCTCGAGGCGGGGTGGCCGACCTCGAGGTCGTCGACCTGTTCTGCGGTTCGGGTGCATTGGGGATCGAAGCGCTCAGCCGAGGGGCATCGAGCGTCGTCTTCGTCGATTCAGACCCACGGGCCATTGCCGCTGCTCGGGCCAATGTCGAGGCCACGGGGCTCGCCGATGCAACCGTCCGCTTCGTGACGGCATCGGCGGCGACCTTTGCCTGCCCGCCGTGTGATTTGGTCCTGCTCGATCCGCCCTATGACCACGTTGAGCTCGCGGGCCTGCTCGATGGCCTCGACGCCGGGACCCTCGTGGTCGAGAGCCGCTCGCCGGTCGAGGCGACCACTCGCTGGGCAACCACGACGGAGCGCAAGTACGGCACTACGCTCGTCACCGTGCTCGACCTTCGACCTGACACCGACGGACTCTCGTGACAATTGCCCTGATCCCCGGTTCCTTCGACCCGTTCCACAACGGCCACCTCGAGGTGGTTGAGCGGGCTACTCGGCTGTTCGACTCGGTAGTGGTGGCAGCCCTGCGCAACCCGCAGAAGTCCCAGGCGCTCTTCGACCTCGATGAGCGTCGCGAGATGATGGCCGAGTCCATGGCGCATCTGCCGACGGTCTCGATCGTGTCGGTGTCGACCCTGCTCGTTGAGGTGGCGCACGACGTCGGGGCCACTGCCATCGTCAAGGGCCTTCGGGCGGTCTCGGATTTCGAGTCAGAGTTGCAGATGGCCCAGATGAATCGGTCCCTCTCGGGAGTCGAGACCCTGTTCATCCCCACGAGTTCGAGCCACTCGTTCATCGCCTCGCGACTGCTGCGCGAAGTGGCTCGCTACGGCGGCGACGTGGCACCGTTCGTTCCACCAGCGGTCCTTCGCCGACTGCGGGAGAAGTTTGAGGGAGAAGAGCTGTGAGCGACGAATTCGACGAGTTCGACGATGACCTCCGCCAGCCGGCTGACGCCGAGACGTTGTTGCGCCAGGCCGTTGACATGATCTCGACCGCCAAGGCGATGCCGCTGTCGTCGTCGGTGCTGATGCCCCGTGACGATCTGCTCGACGTCCTTGAGGCCGCGCTTGACTCGCTTCCCGAGGAGCTTCGCCAGGCGCGTTGGCTGCTGCGCGAGCGCGAGGAGTTCATGGCCGAGAAGCAGCGAGAGGCTGATGCGGTGCTCGAAGACGTCAAGGCTCAGGCGGAGCGGATGGTCTCGCGGACCGAACTCGTCCGCCAAGCGCGCACAACGGCAGCGAAGGTTCTCGAAGAGGCCGACGAGTCAGCCCGTCGGATGCGCCACGAGGCCGAGGACTTCTGCGACCAGAAGTTGGCCGGCATGGAGATCGTCCTCGGTCGCGTCCTCAAGACCGTGGCGGCTGGCCGAGAGAAGCTCCAGCCGGCCCTCGAGGATCCCGATGCACCGAACCAGCTCGAGGAGATCGAGGTCGAGGACGACATCTTCTTCGATCAGGATCAGCTCTAGGCCAGTGGCCATGGACCCGCTGATCATCGGTGTGGCGCGGCTGCGCCGCCAAGCCGGTGCCACGGTGCCGGTCATGGTGTCCGCATCCTTCGATCCCGACGGATCGCTGGCGCCGACATCGCCAGGGGAGAGTTACGTGCCCGACGGCGATGATCTCGCCTTCGACGGTCTGCTCGAGTGCATTCCCGGGGGCGTGGTGGTGGGTGGCACGGTGAAGAGTCGCTGGCGCGGTGAGTGTCGGCGTTGCGCCAAGACCGTCAGCGGCGACATCTCGGTGGTGATCAAGGAGCGGTATCTCGAGGCGGCGGCCCCTGGCGACGACGAGGCCTACTCCCTTGACTCCGATCTGCTCGACCTCGGGCCGGCCCTGCGTGACGCGATTGTGTTGGAGTTGCCATTGGCGCCGCTGTGCGACGAGGCCTGCGAGGGCCTCTGCGTGCAGTGCGGCGCCGACCTGAATGACGGTCCGTGCCGGTGTCAGCCGCCGACCGATCCACGGTGGGCTACATTAGATGCGTTGCGCTCTCCTGAGTGAGGGTGTGGCACCCCGCAGACCGGCAGTCGGCTGTGGTGACCTCGTCTCTACTGAGGGACGAAGGCGCGACCGGAGAAGAAGAGATGGCTGTTCCCAAGCGAAAGACCTCAAAGGCCAAGGGCCGGAGCCGACAGGCTTCCAGTTGGACCCTTGACGTCCCGGCGCGCAGCGTCTGCCCTCACTGCACCACCGCAAAGGCACCTCACGTGGTGTGCCCGAACTGCGGGTGGTACAAGGGCCGTCAGGCCATTGAGGTCGACTAGGTGACCCTTCCCGTCGCAGTCGACGCCATGGGCGGAGACAACGCGCCGGGCGAGATCATCGCCGGAGCCAAGCGCGCCGCTGACGAGCTCGGGATCCCGATTGTCCTCGTCGGCCCGCCTGACCAGGTGGGCGATACCCTCGGGCTGCCACTCGTGGCTTGCACCGAGATCATCGCCATGGACGAGGATCCCGCACAAGGTGTGCGGCGCAAGAAGGACTCGTCGCTCGTTCGCTCCGCCGAGTTGGTCCGAGACAACAAGGCTTCGGCCATGGTGTCGGCGGGCAACACGGGGGCGACCATGGCCTCGGCATTGTTGCGCATGGGTCGCATCCGAGGGGTGCATCGCCCCTGCATCGCCACGCCACTTCCCCGGCCCGGCCGACCGCCGGCGGTGCTCGTCGACGCTGGCGCCAATGCCGAATGCACCACTGAGATGCTCGTGCAGTTCGCTCAGATGGCCGCTGCCTTCTCGACCGCGCGCTTCGGCATCACGGATCCTTCGGTGGCCCTGTTGTCGATCGGCGAAGAGGCCTCGAAGGGCACACCCTTGGTGAAGGAGACTCACAAGGTTCTCGCCGAGGGTGCGGGCCTGCGATTTGTGGGCAACATCGAAGGACGGGACCTGCTCGATGCTCCGGTGGATGTCATCGTCACTGATGGCTTCACTGGCAACGTTGCGCTCAAGACCCTCGAGGGGTCGCTGAAGTTCCTTATGACGAAGTTGCTCGAGATCTTTACGACCAACGAGGAGACCCGGGCGGCGATGGACGTGCTGCTTCCGCACCTTGCACCGCTGATGGGTGACCTCGATCCCGACGGTGCCGGCGGAGCGATGCTGCTCGGTCTCGAGGGCGTGTGCATCATCAGTCACGGCTCCTCGTCAGCTACGGCCATGCGCAATGCCATCGCCGTCGGCCACGACCTCGCAGAGGCTGGGGTCACCGAGGCGCTGCGCTCGGCAGTCACTCCAGCCTGAATCCGTTCGCAGGGCACCTGTCCTTCGATAGGATGGCGCCGTTGCCGGCCACCGAAGAGCCCGCAAAGCCCAATCGAGGAGTGCACCGTGCCCGCAGAGACCCACACCGCCCAGGGACCGATGGACCGCGCCGAGGTGTTCGCCCTCGTGGCCGAGCAGCTCGGTGACATCCTCGAGATCGACCCGGCCACCATCTCCGAGGGCTCCTCGTTCGCTGAGGACCTCGACGCAGACTCGCTGGCGTTGATCGAGCTCGTTGAGGCGCTCGAAGAGGAGCTGTCCGAGCGCGCCTCGGGATTCCGCATCGACGACGAAGACCTCGAGGACCTCAAGACGGTCCGTGACGCTGTCGACTACGTGCACGCCAAGCTGTCGGCGGGCTGACCTGTCCGCGCTCCTCATGACCGAGGGAAGCCAGGTGCTGTGCGAGCGGCTGGGCCTCACCCTCGGTGACTCCACGATCCTTGGGCAAGCGCTCGTCCACGCGTCCTACACACCCGAGCACGGCGTCGCGTCCAACCAGCGCCTGGAATTCCTTGGCGACGCGGTGCTCGACGTCGTCGTGGCCGAGGTGCTGTTTCGCACCTGCCCGGACCTCGCCGAGGGCGACCTGTCGAAGGCCCGCATCTCGCTGGTCAACGAGACCACCTTGGCGGAGATCGCATTATCAATCGGCCTCGGTGACCATCTGCTGCTCGGCCGGGGTGCTGAGACCGAGGGAGCTCGGTCGAAGCCGTCGGTGCTCTCAGATGCCCTCGAGGCCGTGATCGGTGCGGTGTACCTCACCAATGGCCTTGATGCGGCATCGACACTCGTGGTGTCGCTGCTCGGGGATCGGATCGCCGCCGCAGCCAAGAATCCTGGTGCGGAGAACTTCAAGGGAATGCTCAATGAGTGGGCCCAAGCCGAGCACGGTGCGTCGGTGACGTTCTCGTGCAGCCAGGAGGGATCACCTCACGACCCCCTGTTCACCGCAGTGGTGCTCCTCGGCGACCACGAGCTCGCCAGCGGGACGGGGCGATCGAAGAAGAGTGCAGAGATCGACGCGGCGCGAGCCGCATGGGGGAAGGTCACGGATGCCAGAACTGCCTGAGATTGAGATCATTCGACAGCAATTGTCGAGAGATGTCGTCGGCCTGAAGGTCAAGGAGGCTGCGGTCGCCGCCCCGAAGACGGTCAAGCGGAACAAGACCACGAAAGCCTTCCAGGAGCACCTCGAGGGCCGCACCATCAAGGCGGTCGGTCGGCTGGGAACGAGCCTGGTGCTTGAGCTCGACGATGGCTCGTCATTGGTGATCGACGCGAAGGAGACCGGGCACATCCGCCGGGCCAAGTCGGCCAAGGAGGTCAAGGCCAAGCACACGACCGCGGTGCTGAGCTTCACCAAGAGCGGACAGCTCCGACTGGTCGATGCCAAGGGGGCGGCCGAGATGTACGTCTCGACGCCGCCGGCCGAAGGCACGGTGACCAAGGTGTCGCCGGCCTCGACGGTCTCGATGGGAGGCGAAGGCGCAGCGATGCGTCAACGAGTCCCTGAGCTCGCCGGCCTCGGGTTCGACCCAGTCGAGGACGTCATGAGTTGGGAGCGCTTCGCCATCGTGCTGAGGGCTCGTTCGATGGCGATCCGAACCTTCCTGGTCGACCAGACCCTTGTGAGCGGAATCGGGGCGATCTACGCCGACGAGATCTGCTTCGCCGCCGGTCTCCGTCCCGACCGAGCCACCGATTCGCTCTCGACGACTGAGGTCCGTCGCCTCTGGCGGTCACTGGTCGAGATCATCGCCGAGGCCATCAAGCACGGGGGCACGACGACCGCGGTCACCGAGTTCGGTGATATCCACGGTGTGGCGGGCAAGTTCCAAGACCTCCTCGAGGTCCACGGTCGCGACGGTGAGTCCTGCCGGCGCTGCCGTCGGCCCATCTCTACGTCGAAGGTGGACAACCGGCTGGTGTACGTCTGTGAGCGCTGTCAAATTTGATCGACCGGGACCCGCCGCCGGTGGGCCCGTCTGAGCATTGGTAGGGTCGCCCCGATGTACCTCAAGCGACTGACAATGAAGGGCTTCAAGTCCTTCGCAGATGCGACCACCCTCGAGCTCGAGCCGGGGGTGACGGTGGTCGTCGGTCCCAACGGTTCCGGCAAGTCAAACGTCGTCGACGCAGTAACCTGGGTGCTTGGCGCCCAGGGCCCCCGTGCACTGCGCAGCGCCAAGATGGAGGATGTGATCTTCATGGGCACGGCCAGCCGGCCGGCCCTCGGTCGAGCCGAGGTGGCGCTCACCATCGACAACTCCGACGGCGCCATCCCTGTCGAGATGGCCGAGGTCACCATCTCGAGGACGCTGTTTCGTTCCGGTGACTCGGAGTACGCGATCAACGGGGCGCCCTGTCGGCTCCTCGATATCCAAGAGCTGCTCAGCGATTCAGGGGTCGGTCGCCAACAGCACATGATCATCGGCCAGGGCCAGCTGGCCTCAGTGCTTTCGGCTCGACCTGAGGATCGCCGGTCGATCATCGAGGAGGCCGCAGGGGTGCTCAAGCACCGCCGCCGCAAGGAGCGGGCCGAGCGTCGTCTGGCGGCCACCCAGGAGAACCTCGAACGCCTCGGCGACCTTGTGCGCGAGGTGCGGCGCCAGATGCGCCCGCTCGAGCGCCAGGCCGCCGCGGCTCGGAACTTCTCGGCACTCGATCAAGAGCGACAGGCTCTCCGCCTCCACCTCGCCGGCCAGGATTTCGCCGGATTCTCGAGTCGTGCTGAGGAGATCTCCTCCACCCTGCGAGCAGGACAGGTGGCCGAAGCCGAGCTGCGCCGGACGCTGGCCGAGCTCGATGCCACTGCCTCGGCGACGGCCGCCAGCCTGACGCAGTCGAGCCGAGCGGAGGAGTTGGCGCAGTCGGTGGCCGACGTGCAGAGTCTCGTCGAGCGTTCGCGTGGACTCTCCGCCGTCCTGACCCAGCGCGCCCGGGGGGTCAGCCAGGCGCTCAATGCCTCGGCTGACGTCGACGTGGTCGCCAGCCTCGAGGCTGACAGCGCACGTATCAGCTCAGAGGTGTCCGAGGTCGACGGCGACCTCGAGGCCCTCGGTCCAGAGCGACTTGAGTTCAAGGAGGCTGAGGCCACCCTCGAGCGGGTCGAGTCCGAGTACGAGGTGACCTGGGGTGGAGGCCAAGAGGACGACTCGATCGAGTCGCTGGCCCGTGCCACCGAGCGCGGTGAGCTGCTCGAGCGAGCCACCGGCGTCCGTCGCCGAGCTGTCGAGGACCTCGAAGCTCGCCGGGATCGCCTTGTGGCTCGGCGAAGCGAGACCGCAGTCAGTGCTGAGGCCGCCCGAGCGGCAATCGCTGCTGCGGAAGCGGTGGTGGCGGAGCGGACCACCTTGCTCGCCGCGGCTGACACTGCGTTGGACGCTGCACGATCGGCGGAGTCTGACGCCGACAACCAGGCCAGCCGTGCCGAGGAGGTGGCGACCCGCACCACGGCTCGTCACGAGATGCTGGCCGGCGCCCTTGACGAGTTGACCGGATCGAGCGGCCGCCAGGCGATCGCCGAGATCGACGGTGTGGTGGGTTCCCTCGTGGACCTCCTCGTCGTCGATGCAGGATGGGAGAAGGCCGTTGAGTCGGCTGCCGGGGCCGCCGTGGCCGCCGTGGTGGTTGACGGCCGGACGGCGGCGCATGCGGTGCTCGAACGGCTTCGCAGAGAGGGCGCCAGTGGTCTCGTGCTCGCTGCCGCCACGGGTTCTACGTCCACCGTCGAGGGCCTGCCGGCCGGCGTTGACCTCGTTCGAGCCCACGTCGGCGTCCGTCCTGGTGCACCATCGTCGCTCGCCGGTGTTCTCGATCAACTGTTCGGCCATGCCGTTCGGGTGGGCACGCTCGATGCCGCCATCGACCTCGCGCTCGACCGTCCCGATCTGGTGGTGGTCACCGAAGAGGGCGATCGCTTCTCGACCACGGGCTGGCGGGTCACCGCTGGCACTGGTGGCGTGGTCACCGCCCAGGCCGTGGCTGACGCCGAGGCAGAGACCGAGATGGCGGTCTTGGCGGCCGGGACGGCGGTGACCCTTCGGGCGCAGGCGCGTGCTGGTGCTACCGAGGCGGCGGAGCGACGAACGACAGCTCAGCGTGACCTCGACCGGGCGGTGGCCGCTGTCGCCACGGAGGCGGCCGCCGAGGTCGGCGTTCTCCAGCAGGCGGCTCGTCTCGACGAGGAGCTCACCGAGATCCACCGGTCGCTTGAGGATGCCGAGGTGGCTCTCCTGGCCGAGGCGGCTGATCTCGAGGCACTGCGATTGACCCTGCCGGCTCTCGAAGATGCCGCAGCACGCGCCGAGGAGCGCGCCTCTTGGGCGGAACAGGCTCGCACGACCCTTGAGGCGCATCGCGCCCATGTGATTGAGATGCGTCAGGCCCTCGAGGTTCGCACAGCCGAGCTGTCTGAGCGCCGTCGTGCGCTGACTGATCGCCTCGGGCAGGTGGAGCGGCGACTGGCCGGACATGTCGAGGCTCGCCAGCAGGCGGCCGATCGTCGTCAGCGCCTCGAGGGAGACGCGGTAGCCATCGAGCGTCTCGCCGCCAGCGTGGCAGGCATTACGGAGCGATCTGAGCTCCTGCTCGACCGTCGCCGCGAGGCCTATGCCGCTGAGGTCCAGTCGGTTCGAGCCAGCAACGAGCGGCTCGAGCAGCTCCGCCGGGACCGGGCCGCGGCGGACGCAGGCCTCACGAGTCACCTGGCCTCGATCCGAGCCCTCGAGATCGAGTCGGCCGAGGTGGCCGTCAAGCTCGAGGCGGTGATCGAGATGATCCGTCGGGATCTCGGAACGGAGCCGGCGGCCACGGTGGGGGCACCGGCTCCCGAGCTTCCCGAAGGTGTCATGCCAGCCGAGCGAGCAGCAGCCCTCGACGCGGAGGTCGAGCGCCTCGGTCCGATCAACCCACTGGCCCTCGAGGAGCTCAGTGCCCTCGAGGAGCGTCACGAGGATCTCGACACCCAGGTCACCGACGTCAGGACGGCTCGTCGCGAGCTGCAGGAGGTTGTGCGGGCTCTCGACGAGGAGATCATGTCGACCTTCGCCGCCGCCGCCGCCGATGTCAACGAGCACTTCAGTGCGCTCGTGGCCATGCTGTTCCCGGGCGGCCAGGGTCGGCTCATCCTCACGGAGCCCGACGATCTGCTCCATACGGGGGTTGAGGTCGAGGTTCGACCACTCGGACGAAATGTGCGGCGCATCTCGCTGCTCTCAGGTGGCGAACAGTCGATGGCCGCTCTGGCCTTCCTCTTTGCGGTGTTCCGCTCACGGCCCTCACCCTTCTACCTGATGGACGAGGTCGAGGCAGCCCTCGACGACGTCAATCTCCACCGATTCCTCGGCCTGCTGCGCGAGTTCCGCGACGAGGCGCAGCTCATCGTCGTCAGCCACCAGAAGCGGACCATGGAGACGGGTGATGCCTTGTATGGCGTCACGATGAAGCCCGGTGGCTCGTCGCAGGTGGTATCGCAGAAGGTGCCGTCTCGCCGCGAGAGCGACGAGAGCATCGCCTCATGAATGCGGCCCTCCTCGTCCTCGTCGTCCTAGCCATCGCGGTCCTGGCGGCCATTGTCGTCCTGCTGGTCCGGGCCCGGAGGGCGGTGGGGAGCCTCGAGGAGCCCCCGTCGACGATCGCCCCGAGTCCCGTCGCCGTTCCCCCCGAACCCACGACGTCGGTCGAAGACAGCGAGGAGTCGGCTGCGACATCTCTGCTAGATGTTGATCTCGATACCGAGCCGACCTATCGGGAACGCCTGGGCCGATCCCGGGGACTGTTCGGCACGTTGCGATCCCTGCGAGGCCGACGGTCACTTGACGCTGACGCACTCAGCGAGCTTGAGGACGTGCTCTTGCGCTCGGATGTAGGCGTGGCCACCACCGAAGCGCTCGTGGCCTCGGTGCGCCGGGCGGCGGAGGAGGGAACACTTGACGGTGGCGATGGGCTGCTTGAGGCCCTCCGCACGGACCTGATCAGTATCCTGACGGTCGATCCAGCGGGCATCCCGATCGATCGCCATCTTTCGACAGCGGTACGCGACGGTCACGTACCGGTCTGGCTCTTCGTCGGGGTCAATGGGGTGGGCAAGACCACCACCATTGGCAAGCTCGCGGCCAGGGAATCTGCGGCCGGCCGGCGTGTCCTTCTGGCCGCGGGTGACACGTTCCGCGCCGCCGCCGCCGACCAGTTGGCCATGTGGGCCGAGCGCGCTGGGTCGGAGATCGTTCGGGGTGCCGAGGGCGGCGACCCCAGCTCGGTGGTCTTCGACGCCATCGCCGCCGCGGGGGCCAGAGGGGCCGATCTCGTGCTGGCTGACACCGCCGGCCGGCTCCACACCAAGGTGAATCTGATCGAGGAGCTCAAGAAGATCCGCCGGGTGGCTGATCGAGAGCCCGGTGAGGTCACCGAGGTGTTGCTCGTGCTCGACGCCACCACGGGCCAGAACGGGATCACCCAGGCTCGCCTGTTCGGCGAGGCCGTGGATGCCACCGGTGTGGTGTTGACCAAGCTCGACGGCACAGCGCGCGGCGGAGTGGTCATCGCCATCCAGCGCGAGCTCGGACTACCCGTGAAGCTCGTGGGTCTCGGAGAGCAGGCTGATGACCTCGTGATCTTTGACCCGGTCTCCTTCGTCGACGCACTGCTCGAGGCGTGACCGGCGCCCAGAGGCGCTCGGGTAACCTCGCCTCCTGATGTTCGACGCCCTCTCAGACCGTCTCGACCGGATCGCCACGAAGCTGCGCGGCCGTGGCCGCCTCTCTGAGGCGGATCTCGATGAGACACTGACCGAGATCCGGACGGCCCTGCTCGAGGCTGATGTCGAGCTTGGTGTGGTCCGGTCGTTCCTCGAAGGCGTCAGAGCCCGGCTGTCGGGCGTCGAGCTGTCCAAGGCGCTTTCGCCTGGCCAGCAGGTCATCAAGGCGGTCAACGAGCAGCTGGTAGAGGCGCTCGGTGGAGAGACCCTCTCGATCACCTATGCCTCGCGCCCTCCCACGGTCGTCTTGCTGGCTGGACTCCAGGGGGCGGGAAAGACGACCACGGCGGCCAAGCTGGCCCGATGGTTCAAGCAGCAGGGCCGTAATCCAATGCTGGTCGGTGCCGACCTGCAGCGCCCGGCTGCGGTTGAGCAGCTGCGGGTGCTCGGCGAGCAGATCGGCGTGACGGTCTTTTCGGAAGCTTCTGATCCGGTCTCGGTGGCTGCCGCAGGCCTGGCCGAGGCTCGCCGTCTGGGCCGAGACGTGCTCATCGTCGACACCGCAGGACGATTGGCCATCGATGCGGCCCTGATGGACGAGGTGGCCAGAGTCTCCGCCGCCATCGAGCCGCACTTCACGTTCCTCGTCATCGATGCAATGACCGGCCAGGATGCCGTGGCTACGGCGTCGGCCTTCCATGAGACCTTGGCCCTCGACGGGGTGATCCTGACCAAGCTCGACGGGGATGCCCGAGGCGGCGCAGCGTTGAGCGTCAAGGGTGTTGTGGGTCGACCGATCGCCTTCGCTTCGACGGGGGAGAAGCTCGAGGACCTCGAGCAGTTCCACCCGGATCGTATGGCCGACCGGATCCTCGGCATGGGCGATGTCATGTCGCTGATCGAGCAGGCCGAGCGGACCATGGACGCCGAGGTCGTTGCTCGCTCCGCAGGTCGGATGCTCGATGGGTCCTTCACGCTCGACGACTTCCTCGAGCAGCTCGGCCAGGTTCGCAAGATGGGATCGATGGGTGGCTTGATGAAACTCATGCCCGGCATGACCAAGGAGATGCGCGCCGCCGCCGACCAGGTCGACGACCGAGAGATCGACCGCATCGAGGGCATCGTGCGCTCGATGACTCCCGACGAGCGTCGGGACCCTCAGGTGATCGATGGGTCACGTCGCAAGCGCATCGCCGCTGGTTCGGGTCGCAGCGTCAGCGACGTCAATCAGCTCCTCAAGCAATTTGGCGAGATGCGAAAGATGATGCGTCAGATGGGCGGCATGCCGGGCATGGGCGGCGGGGGCAAGGGCCGACTGGGCCAGATGCGTCAGATGATGAAGGGCGCACCTGACATGGCCGAGCTCGAGGCGGCACTCGGCGGATCGTTTCCCGGGGCGCCCAGGGGAAGCGGTCTGCCAGCAGATCTCACCGCCGGCCTCGGCCGGGGTTCGAACCCGGCTCCGGCACCTCGCGGGGGCTCGAAGAACAAGAAGAAGAAGGGTGGTCGAGTCACCCCCCGTAAACCCCGCTAGGATGATGCTTCGCTGGCTCGCCCCATGGAGGGCATTCACCGCCGGTCAAGACGTCAGTTGAAGGGATACAGACTCGTGGCAGTCAAGCTCCGCCTTGTGCGGATCGGTAAGAAGAAGCAGCCGACCTACCGTCTCGTGGCGGCCGATAGCCGGGCGCCTCGCAATGGCAAGTTCCTTGAGATCGTCGGGACCTACGCCCCACGTGGCGCGTCGAAGGCCGATCCTGAGACCATTGTGACGATCGACAACGACAAGGCCGTGTCCTGGCTTCAAAAGGGAGCTCAGCCGACGGAGCGGGTTGCTGTGCTGCTCAAGAAGAGTGGCGCCTGGGAGCAGTTCGAGGCGTCGAAGGCTGCCCAATGAGTGACTACGTCGAGGGTGACATCAACACGATCGAGTCTGACGACGAGGTCGCCGATGACTCACAGGGCAATGTCGCTTCGGACCCAATGGCTGAGGCTGTCCTGACCTACTTGGCCAAGTCGCTGACCCGTGACCCTGAGGCCGTCGTGGTCGAGGCCGAGGAGCGGGGCAACCAGATCCGTCTTCGCCTCCATGTCGGACCCGACGACATGGGCCGCGTCATCGGTCGACGTGGCCGGACCGCCCAGGCGATCCGAGCCCTCGTGGCTGTGGCGGGAGCTCGAACCGAGACCGCCACCAACGTCGACATCGTCGACGACTGAGCGTCGCATGACCGACGGCCTGCTTGAGGTCGGTCGGATCACCAAGGCCCACGGCCTGCGTGGCGAGGTGGTCGTCCAACTCCACAGTGACCTCGACGCTCGCGTGGCCAAAGGTGCCACGTTCTCGACCGATGCCGGCGAGCTCGTCGTGATCTCGAGCCGAGTCCACCAGGACCGTCGCCTCGTGTACTTCGAGGGAGTGGTGGACCGCTCTGGGGCCGAGGCCCTTCGAGGCACCGCGTTGATGGGCGAGCCCATTGAAGTCGAAGGAGTGATCTTCGTCCACGAGCTGATCGGGGCCGAAGTGCGCCTCGCCGATGGCACCGTGATCGCTACCGTGGAAGCCGTGGAGGACAATCCAGCCAGCGACCTGTTGGTGCTCTCGACCGGCCACCTGGTCCCCCTGGTCTTCATGGTCGAGCATGTAGCGGGTGAGGTTGTCGTGATCGACCCGCCCGAGGGCCTGCTGGACTGAACGCGTGTTGCGGATCGACGTCTTCACGATCTTCCCGGAGCTGATCGAGCACTACACGAGTGCCACCATCCTCGGGAGGGCGAGGGATCTCGGCCTGCTCGAGGTGACGGCCTGCGACCTGCGTGACGGAGCCACTGATGCTCGGCGAACCGTCGATGACACCCCCTTTGGTGGGGGAGCGGGCATGGTGCTCATGCCTGAGCCTCTCTTCGCCGCCGTCGAGGCTCGTACTGCGGTCGGGGAAGCCCCACGACCGCTCATCGCCCTCGTCCCGCAGGGTCGACCCTTCGATCAGGCCACCGCTCAGCGACTCGCCGGTCTCGATGGGTTCTCACTGTTGTGTGGTCGCTACGAGGGGATCGATCAGCGAGTGCTCGACGGATTGTGCGACGAGCAGATCTCGGTGGGCGATGTGGTGCTCGCTGGAGGGGAGCTGGCGGCACTGATGATCATCGAGGCGACTGCCCGCCTGGTCCCTGGAGTGCTCGGTAACAATGACTCCACCATCGAGGAGAGCTTCCAAGACGGGCTCCTCGAGCATCCTCAGTGGACCAAGCCGGCCGACTTCCGGGGTATGGAAGTTCCCGCCATCGTGCGGAGCGGCGACCACGCCAAGCTCGCCCAGTGGCGACGAGGCCTGGCGTTGCGGGTCACCCTCGACCGCCGTCCCGACTTGATCGAAGCCCGGGGTGGCTTGAGTGACGATGACCAGGCTGCGCTCGAGGCGTTGGCTCGGGTGGAGGATGCCGCGTCGAGCGGCTAACATCTGATCTTCGCCACCCGACGGCAGAAGGACTTCGCCATGCACCCCACCGAACTCATCGACAGCGACTCGCTCCGCGACGACATCCCGGCCTTCCGGCCCGGCGACACCCTCAAGGTGCACGTGCGCGTGGTCGAGGGTACCCGTGAGCGTGTGCAGGTGTTCCAGGGCGTCGTGATCCGCCGCCAGGGCTCCGGCGTGCAGGAGACCTTCACCGTCCGCAAGGTCAGCTTCGGTGTCGGCGTTGAGCGGACCTTCCCGGTGCACGCACCGACAATCGCCAAGATCGAGGTCGACTCGTACGGCATGGTCCGCCGGGCCAAGCTCTACTACCTGCGTGACCTGCAGGGGAAGAAGGCCAAGATCAAGGAGCGTCGCTTCAACCGCTGACATTGCCGGCGGGGGCTCGTTCTCCGCCGTGGTTGGCACACTGGTCATCATGGCGGCGAGTCCGCCGGGAGGGGATCTATGGACTCGCTGATCATCGAGCGCGCTGACGGAGTGGTGCGAATCACCATGAATGCTCCGGAGAAGAAGAACGCTGCGTCAGGTCGGATGTTTGAAGCCCTGCGGGATGCCTTCGTCTCCGTGGAGCGCAACGACGATGATCGGGCCATGATCCTGACTGGCGCCGGCAGCGACTTCTGCACCGGAGCAGACCTGACCGATCCCGATGGCGAGAACATGAGCCTGTCGCAGCCCGGCGTGGTTCGAATGCGGCGTCTCAACGAGGTGGCCCTGGCGCTCCGGGCGATCACCAAGCCCACCATCGCTCGCGTGGACGGCCTGGCCGTGGGGGCGGGGCTGTCACTTGCGCTTGGCTGCGACCTGATCGTGGCCTCAGAACGTGCTCGCTTCTCGATGATCTTCGCCAAGCGGGCACTCTCGCCGGACCTCGGCGCCTCGTGGCTCCTGCCGAGAGCGGTGGGCATGGCCAAGGCCAAGGAACTGACGCTGCTCGGTGACATCATCGGTGCCGAGGAGGCCCTCTCGATCGGCCTGATCAACCGGGTGACCACCGTCGACGGTCTCGATGCGATGGTCGATGACCTCGCCAGCCGTCTCGCCACCGGACCCACCGTGGCACTGAGCCTGGCCAAGACCCTTCTCGACACCGCTGCAGGCTCGTCGTTCACCCAGGCCGTCGAGGACGAGGGTCGAGCTCAGGCCGTGAACTTCGAGACAGCCGATATGCGTGAAGCGATGACCGCCTTCTTCGAGAAGCGCCCCACCTCCTTCACGGGCCGCTGAGGTGGTCGGGTGGCCCTGGCTGGTACCGGGACCGCTGGCTGTCGATGACCTTGCGGGGCTCCGTGGGCTCCTCAGATCACTCTCGGAATCCTTCGGCCTGATTGCCTTGGGTGACGTTGAGGTCGCCGGAATTGCAATGGACCCCTTTGTTGTGTGCGCCGGCCTGTCCGATGCCGGAGTGGGGTGTGGCCTCGGCGTGGCGGCCCGAGTCGACGGTCGGCGTCTCCCGACGGTGCTCGGTCGGGAGCTCATCTCGCTCGATCACCTCACCGCCGGCTCCACGGGCCTCGTGCTGCTCGGGATGGGTCCGAGCCTCATCGAGACCGAGCGGATCGTCGCGTCCATGATGGGTTCCGAACAGGTGATCGGAACTCCCTCGGCGGCGATGCCGGAACCCTTCTCGTTCACTGCTCGTCCGGCTCCCCTGACGAGGGGCGGTCCGGCGGTGGTAGCGGTGGATACCACCCTCCTGACCGGACGTCAGATGGGCGCGTCGGTCGCCATTGAACAGGTGTCTGCGGAGCGGCTCATGGCGGAGCAGCACCAGTCCCGCAATGCCAGCGTGGCGCGTCTTGTTATCGCTGATGGCTCGCTCAGTGCCTCATGAGCCGAGGTTGATCCCGGCATTGACCGTCGAGTCCCCGAGGACGTCGATCAGGCGGCCCGGTTGCGCGAGACTTGCCCTCGGCCCGCCGAGCGGTGGGACGACGCCTGAGGAGGCCAGAACGTGGGCATGAGGATCGAGACCGACAGCATGGGACCCATCGAGGTGCCCGAAGAGCGCTACTGGGGTGCCCAAACCGCCCGGTCGCTGCACCACTTCGCCATCGCCGCTGACACCATGCCGGCGCCGCTCATCCACGCCTTCGGGGTCTTGAAGGAGGCCTCGGCGATGGTGAACCGGGACCTCGGCAAGATGGACCCCGAGACGGCGTCACTGATCATGGCTGCCGCCCGAGAAGTCGCTGATGGCCGTCTCGACGACGAGTTTCCCCTCCGGATCTGGCAGACCGGTTCGGGCACCCAGACCAACATGAACGTCAACGAGGTCATCTCCAATCGGGCCATCGAGATGGCCGGTGGCGTCCGGGGCTCGAAGGAGCCGGTCCACCCGAACGACGACGTCAACATGAGCCAGTCGTCGAATGACACCTTCCCCACAGCGATGCACATCGCGGCGGCCCGACAGATGACGGATCGACTGATCCCTGCGGTGGCATCGCTACGTGAGGCACTGGCGGTCAAGGTGGAGGCCTTCGCCACCATCACCAAGATCGGCCGCACCCACCTGATGGACGCCGTGCCGCTCACCTTGGGTCAGGAGTTCAGTGGCTACGTCAGCCAGCTCGACGCCGACCTTGTTCGACTCGAGCAGGTGCTCCCTGCGCTCTATGAGCTCGCTGCTGGCGGCACTGCCGTGGGCACCGGCCTCAACACCCATCCGGAGTTCGGCGAGCGGGTTGCATCTGCCATCGCTTCGCTCACCGGTGCTCCGTTCGTGACGGCCCCCAACAAGTTCGCCGCCCTAGCCGGTCACGATGCCTTGGTGTTCGCCTCAGGCGCGCTCAAGACTCTGGCAGTGAGCCTGACCAAGATCGCCGATGACCTGCGCTGGCTGGGATCAGGTCCGCGCAGCGGCCTCGGCGAGCTGGTGCTGCCGGCCAATGAGCCGGGCAGCTCGATCATGCCCGGCAAGGTGAACCCAACCCAGTCGGAGGCGATGATCATGGTCTGCATCCAGGTCATGGGCAACGATGCCGCCATCGGCATCGCCGGCAGCAGGGGAAACCTCGAGCTCAATGTCTGCAAGCCGGTCATCATTCACAACTTCCTCCACTCGCTCACGTTGCTCGCCGATGCCTGCGGGCTGTTCGAGGAGTTCTGCGTGGTGGGTCTCGAGCCGGACTATGACCAGATCCGTCGGCACCTCGAGAACTCGCTGATGCTCGTCACGGCTCTGAATCCTCACATCGGCTACGACCGGGCTGCCGAGGTGGCAAAGAAGGCGCACAAGGAACGTTCGACGCTGCGCGACGCGGCTATCGCCCTCGGGCACATGACAGGCGAGGAATTCGACGCCGCAGTGAAGCCCGACGAGATGACCCATCCATGATTCGACCAGATCCCCTCGCCCATGACGACGTGGCCTCCGCCTTGGCGGCCACGGGCTGGCGTATCGACGGCGAGGCGCTGCGCCTCAGCGTCGAGCTTCCCTCCTTCGCTGGAGCACTGGGATTTGTGGTCTCGGTCGGCGCACTCGCCGAGGCGGCCAACCATCACCCTGACATCGACCTGCGCTACCGGATGGTCCACCTGGTGCTGTCCACCCACGACGCCGGGGCGCTCACCGAGCTCGACGTTGCGCTGGCCCTCAAGATCAGCGGGCTGGGAGGCGCAATGGTCATCGAGACTGCTCCCAAGGAGCCGGAGGTCAGCGATCGAGCAGCGAATTTCGGAGGCTGGCGACAGTCGATGCAGTGATCCCGATGGCGCGAGCGCAGTCATCGAAGCTTCCATAGCGCTGCCGAATGACGCCGATCAGTCGCTCCATGTGCTCAGGGGCGGCGGAGAACATCTCTCCAGCCTCGAGGATCTGCTCGGCGAAGTCTGGGTAACGCTCAGCGAGGCGCTCCTTGAGAGCACCCATGGCGTGCGCGCTGAGTGCGTAGTCCTCGACGATCAGCTCATCGGGGACGCCGAGCAGTCCGAGCAGCATGGTCGAGAGCACTCCCGTGCGGTCCTTGCCGGCCGTGCAGTGGAAGATAGCCGGCTGATTGGCCTCGTCAGCGAGCACGGCCACGGCGGCGGCAACCATGTCGCCGGCCTCGTCGAGCATGTCGACATAGGTCGAGCCGAGGAGGCCAGGGATGGCGGCAAAACTCTCAGGGTCAGGTACTGCCTCCATGAAGGGGAGGTGGTGGAAGGTCACGGGAACCTCCTCGACCGGGAATCGGCCCTCCTCGACCTCAACGGTGGTGCGCAGGTCGACCACGGTGACCACGCCGAGATGGCGGATGTGCCCCCGGTCTTCTTCGGTGAGTCGGTTCAGCGAGTCAGCCCGGAAGAGCCGTCGCCATCGCACGCGGTGCCCGTCGTCAGTTGGGTAGCCACCGAGGTCCCGAAAGTTGACCGTCCCTGCGAGGGGGAGCAGGCGAGAAGGGGGTGTGTCGCTCACGGGGCGAGGATAGCCCTCTGGGTCAGAGGGGGAGTCCCCAGAGGGCCATCCAGCGGCTGAGATCGGCCTCGAAGGGCAGGTCGGCTCCGACGGTGGACTTGAGACGCAGCTCGGCCTCATTGTCGCGACTCGAGGGACCGGTGGGGCAGAAGGGGTAGAAGCTGCCTCGCTTGAACAGGTAGACGAGGTAGCCCGCTCGAGCCGAGGCATCGGCGCCGGTAGCAGGGCTGAGTCCGAACACCGAGCACAACAGTTGGGGTCCCCATCCGGCCTCGGTCAGCAGCGTGTTGGCTTGGTGGACCTGGGTCACAAGGTCATCGAGGTCAGTGCCCTCGACGATCAGCCATCGGAATCCAAGGTCGTCTTCAACGCTGCGCAGCGACGGGGCGTCAGAGTCGCCTTCCCCGAGATCGAGCAAGGCGGAGATCTCGGCTTGGACATCGGCGGGAGCTTGGCCGGCCGGAGGTTTCCAGCACACCCCGGCGCGCCCGGACGAGACGAGTCCGGCCTGAACCTCGAGGGTCACCGCGGCCGAGGGGAGGGCGAAGAGTGCATCGAGCTTTGGTGCGACGGCCTTGGTGCGGCCGAGGATGGCGTCGAACAGACCCATGAACGGCTCAGCCGCCGTTGATCTGGCGCTCGAGCTCGTCGAGCTGAGCGAGGCGCTTCTCGATCGTTGGGTGGGTCGAGAACAGGTTGCCGAGCGAAGACCCTGACTTGCCATTGATGGCCGGGGTGAAGAAGAAAGCATTGAATGCCTCCGCCTTGCGCAGGTCCTTGGTCGGGATCCGCGACATCTCGCCGGTGATCTTGACCAGGGCCGAGGCCAGCAGCGCAGGGCGGCCTATGAGAATCGCTCCAGACCGGTCAGCGGCGAGCTCTCGGTAGCGCGAGAGGGCCATCGTGAGCAGGAAGCTCAGGGCGTAGACCACGATCGAGACGAGCATGATGGCGACTTCGGCGAGGGCGCCGCCCTGGTTCTCGCGGTCACTCGAGAAGATCGAGGACCACATCGCCACTCGGGTGAGGAGGCCAGCCAGCATCCCGACGGAGGAGGCGATGGTCATCACGGCCACGTCTCGGTGGGCCACGTGGGAGATCTCATGGGCGAGCACTGCCTCGAGCTCCTCGTCCGACAGTCGACGCATGATCCCTCGGGTGGCGCAGACCACTGCGGCTTTGGGGCTCCGGCCGGTGGCGAAGGCATTGGGCATGTCGGTCTCGGCCACCGCCACGCGGGGCTTCGGCATGTCAGCGAGGGCGCACAGGCGGTCGACCATGGCGTGGAGCCGAGGCTCCTCCTCCGGGGTGACGACGCGTCCGCCCATGCCGAAGAGGGCGATCTTGTCGGAGAACCAGTACTGGCCGAAGATCATGGCCATCTCGATGATGACGATGAGCCCGATCCCGACGCCCGCGGCGACGAGCACGGCTCCCAAGATGCCCCAGAGGATGACGAGGAACAGCCCAGTCAGGAACATCCGGAACGTGAGGCCACCATCGCGCTCGATGTGCTTGGCGTAGGTCATCAGGAGTTGGGCTCCTCGGTCTCGGTGGCGGGTGCTGCGATCTCACCGGCCGTGCCCTGTCCGAGCTGGCTCTTGAGGGCGGCGAGCTCGGCGTCGACCGACGAGGCGGCAGAGGCCTTGTCGAGTTGGGCCTGGATGTCGTCGACGGGCTGGGAGAGGTCAGTGAGTGCACCCGATGAGATGAGCTCGTCCATGGCTCCGGCCCGGGCCTCCATTTGAGCGATCTTGTCTTGGGCGCGGTTCATGGCCTGACCGGCATCGCCCATCGAGTCCGAGATCCCTGTGACCGCTTCGGAGATCTTGGTCTGGGCCTCCGCTGCGGTGTAGCTCGCCTTGATCGTCTCCTTGCGGGTGCGGAACTCTTCGATCTTGGTTTGGAGGGTCTTGGAGACCTCGATGAGGTCCGCCTCCTTCTCGGCGATCTGGGTGTGCTGGGCCTCGAGGCTGGTGAGCTGCTCGGCGAGAGCCTCTCGTCGCAACAGGGCCTCGCGGGCGAGGTCCTCATTGCCCTGCTCGAGGGCGGACTTGGCCTGGCCCTGAAGCTTGTCGCCCTGCTTCTTGAGCTCGGCGGCCTGCAGCTCGATGCGCTTGCGCGAGGTCGCCACATCAGCGACTGCCTTGCGGACCTCGGTGAGCTTGGCCAGCTGCTTCTCATAGGAGAGGTCGAGGGTCTCACGCGGGTCCTCGGCCTTGTCGAGGACCTTGTTGGCCTTCGCCTGGAAGATCGAGCTGATTCGGCTGAACACTCCGGCCACGGGGGCCTCCTTGTACTCGAGGGTTGTACTTAGCCTAGAGCGGAGAGACCTCAGGGGCTCACCGACCCGCTCGATTCGCCCGATGGCCGCCTCCGTCTAACTTGGGGTACGTGCCAGCCGAGCGATGCATCCTGACCGTTCACGCCCACCCCGACGACGAGTCGTCCAAGGGGCCCTCCACGATCGCCCGCTACGCGGCCGAAGGGGTCCGGTCGATCCTGGTGTGCTGCACGGGGGGCGAAGAGGGGGAGATCCATAATCCTGCCGTGGTCCTTGGCGAAGGTGAGACGCTCAAGGAGCGCCGGGCGGCCGAGCTGGCAGAAGCCACCGCCATCATCGGGTACGACGAGGTGGTGATGCTTGGTTACCGCGACTCGGGCATGCCCGAGTCGGAGGCCAACACCCACCCGGAGGCCTTCTGGAACGCCTCGCTCGACGAGGCGGTCGGCCGATTGGTCGAAGTGGTGCGCAGGACCCGTCCCCAGATCCTGATCGGCTACCCCGACGAGCAGCACGAGTACCCCCATCCCGACCATCTCCGGGCGCACGACATCGTCGTGGCGGCGTACGAGGCGGCCGGGGATCCCGAGCAATTCCCTGATGCAGGCGAGCCCCATGAGGTTGACAAGCTGTATTACACGGTCTGGCCAGCGGAGCGCATGGCGGCCATGCATGCCGCCTACGGAGAGCTTGGTCTCGAGTCCCCCTATGACGAGCGGTGGTTGAAGCGGATCTCGATGGTCGAGCACTCGAGCACCACCATCGGCGTCGAGGGCCTCGTGCACATCAGAGATGACGCGCTGCGCTGTCACGCCACGCAGATCGACCCCACGTCGCCGTTCTGGTTCGGCCTGCCCGAAGAGGTGCGCCATCGGCTGCACCCCTTCGAGCACTTCGCCTTGGCGAGGAGTCGCGTCGGCATCGTCGACGGCGAGACGGACCTCTTTGAGCGAATCGACCTTGGCTGAGCTCGATTAGTACGAGCGGGCCACGATGGCGACAAGGTCGTCCTCGTCGCTCGAGTCCGGGATGGAACCGTCGGCCCGCTGGAGGCAGCGCACCGAGAGCGTCTTGGTGTTGAGCTTGGCTTCGCCCTCGGTGCCGACTGCCGCCCAGGGGAGGCGGGCGAAGCCAGTTCCGCCGGCCTCCATGGCCTCGTCGAGCGTGGCGACGTCCTCGGTCTTGGCCTCACGGCGGGCCAATGCGGTCACGAGGAGTCCGTCTTGGATCTCGGTGAGCAGGGCGCTGGCGGTGGCTGCCGCCGACTCGAGTGCCACCGTGACCTTCTCTCCGGTGTCGCGGCGCGCCAAGGTCACCTTGCCCTCAGCCAGATCGCGGGGTCCGACCTCGATCCGGACCGGCACGCCCTTGATCTCCCAGTCGGTCACCCGGCGACCGAAGGACCCGGCCCGGCGGTCGAGGTTGGCACGCACGCCGGCCGCGAGGAGGCTCTGGTGGATGGCATCAGCTGCCTCGTTGACGAGGTCCTCGTCCCGGACGGTGAGGACTACCACCTGGTGTGGGGCGACGGCCGGTGGCAGGACGAGGCCATTGTCGTCACCGTGGCCCATGATGAGGCCGCCTACGAGCCTGGTCGATGCTCCCCACGAGGTGGTCCAGCACAGGTGTTCGACGCCGTCGTCGCCGAGGTACTTGATGTCGAACGCCTTGGCGAAGTTCTGGCCCAGCTCGTGGCTGGTGGCCATCTGCAGGGCCTTGCCGTCGCCCATCATGCCCTCGCAGGTCATGGTCGAGGTAGCGCCGGCGAAGCGCTCACGTGCCGTCTTGATGCCGAGGTGGGCAGGCATGGCGAGCACGGTGGTGAGGAAGTTGCTGTAGACGTCGTGATGGATGCGACGGGCGTAGGTCGCGGCGTCAGCCTCATCGATGTGGGCGGTGTGGCCCTCCTGCCAGAGGAACTCTGACGTGCGCAGGAACAGCCGAGGCCGAAGCTCCCAGCGCACCACGTTGGCCCACTGGTTGAGCAGCAGGGGCAAATCTCGGTAGCTCTGGGTCCACTTGGCCATGTACTCGCCGATGACCGTCTCGGATGTGGGTCGCACCACGATCGGCTCGGCGAGCTTCTCGCCTCCAGCGTGGGTGACGACGGCGAGCTCAGGGCTGAAGCCCTCGACGTGCTCGGCTTCCCTGGTCAGATAACTCTCAGGGATGAAGAGGGGGAAGTAGGCGTTCTGGGCACCGGCGGCCTTGATGCGTGTGTCGATCTCGGCTTGGATGCGCTCCCAGATGGCGTAGCCCCATGGTCGGATGACCATGGTCCCGCGTACCGGTCCATTCTCCGCCAGCTCTGCCTTGGCGAGGACGTCTTGATACCAACGGGGAAAGTCGGTTTCTTGGGGGGTGAGGACGTTCTGCTTGGCCACGATGGGTGCTGCCTTCTCGTTCGTACGGATCAGGCCAACCTACCGAACCCACGGTGGAGCGCAGGTGAGCTCAGTCGAAGGCACCCGTCGAGCGGCCGGCCAGCTCGATCAGCGGCCTCCAGCCGATCACGGTGGCGCCGGCACTGCGAAGCGCCGAAGGCAGCGCGGCTTCGCGGGTCAGGATCCGTAGGTCGTCGACGCGCAGATCGGCATCGGCGGCGAACGCTCGCAGCTCGTCGGTGTCGGCCGCCGGATGGGTGACGATCTCAGTGACCCCATCGGTGAGACCGGCGAGGATCTCGGGCATAGCAGCTCGCAGTCCGACGCTGGTGGTGTCGATGACGGCATCGGGGACCACGATGCCCGCCTCCGCGGCCAGGCCACGAGCCGGGAAGCCGAGTCCCTCCGCAGATGGCCCCGACAGCAGGCGCAGCGGTCGGTGGTATTCCTCGGCGAGCTCGAGGATGATGTCGAAGAACTCGGGCCGAGTCACGAGCGCTGACTGGTGCGAGGCGATGTGGGTGACATCGAAGCCCATGAGGATGGCACGCTCGAGCTGGGCTCGGCACTCGCGCCGAACCTCGTCGAGGTCGGCGTGGTCGAGGGCGTCTTCGACGCTGCCGGCGAACCCACCGCCTCCGCCATGGAGCGAGGGAGCTTGGGTGACGGGCCCGTAGCGGAGCAACTCGTGCTCGGCGGTGATGGCCAGAGTGACGCCGACGTCGCCACCTCGGTGACGAGCAGCTGCCTCCCGGGCCCAGGGGCCCGGGACCAAGAGTGAAGCACTTGACGTCAGGCCCGACTCGAGTGCCTCCTCGACGCCGCGGTTGGCGGCATGACACAGCCCCAAGCCGTCGGCGGTGATGATCACGGCCTTGGCCGAGTCACCGAGTCCGAGCCGGCCGGTGAGCTCGGACATCAGCCCGACCGTCCGTCGAGGCTGGCATCCTGCTCAGCGGCGGCTGCGGCCAGTGACGCCCGGTGCTCGTCGAGGGCTGTGGTGAGCTCGACCGAGCTCGTGGCCAGAATGCGTATGGCCAGGAGCGCGGCGTTCTCGGCGCCGTTGATGGCAACGGTGGCTACAGGGACTCCCCGGGGCATCTGGACGATTGAGAGCAGCGAGTCCATGCCATCGAGGCGGGCCAGGGCCACGGGCACGCCGATGACAGGGAGCGAGGTGACGGCGGCGAGCATGCCCGGCAGGTGTGCGGCACCCCCGGCACCGGCGATGAGCACCTTGAGGCCTCGGCGTTGAGCCTCTAGGCCATAGCGAAGCATGGCTTCGGGGGTTCGATGAGCGGAGACCACGTGAGTCTCGTGGGCAATGCCGAAGCGCTCGAGGGTCGTGGCTGCGGGTCGCATGGTGTCGAGATCCGAGCTCGACCCCATCACGATCCCGACCGTGGGTGTCTCGTCCATCAGGTTGCCACCTCCATCTCGGCCGGGACGGGTGTCCCGAGCGCCACGGCGGCGGACCATGCCGCCGAGCGCACTGTGTCCCCATCATCGCCCACCACGGTCACATGGCCGAGTTTTCGCCCGGGCCGGGGGGACTTGCCGTAGAGATGGACGTGAGCGTTGCCCTCTCCAAGCGCCATGCGGAGCGCCTCGTCGAGGTCGATTGGGTCGTCGCCGCCAAAGACATTGACCGAAGCGACAGCGGCGGCGGTGAGCGCAGTGGACCCGAGTGGCAGGTCGAGGACGGAGCGAAGGTGATTCTCAAACTGGCTGGTCACCGACCCATCCTGGGTCCAGTGGCCCGAGTTGTGCGGTCGCATCGCCAGCTCGTTGATCACGAGACCCGACGCGGTGGCGAAGAGCTCGATCGCCATCACCCCAACGACGCCGATGAGCTCGGCGACCTGAAGGCCGATCGCCTCGGCTTCGTCGGCCACCGTCGGATCGAGGACGCCAGGGATGAGAACTTCCCGACACACCCCGCCGACCTGGGCGGTCTCGACGACCGGCCACGAGGCCATCTGCCCGTCGGGCCGGCGCACGACAAGGGCAGCGAGCTCATGGTCGATGGCCACTGCTTCTTCGATGAGAGCGGTGATGCCTGCCGTGTGCAGCTCGGCGATGGTGGCGTGCGCCTCGGGAGCGGCGTCGACCACAAACACCCCGCGACCGTCATAGCCCCCCCGAGCCGCCTTGATCACCAGCGGCCAGCCGAGCGCGTCGCCCAGGGCGACGGTATCGAATGCCTCGCCCGGCGCCACGATCCGGTGCGCTGGCATGGGGAGACCAGCGGCTCCGAGTCGACGGCGCATCTCGGCCTTGTCGACGGCGTAGCGCAGTGCGGTCGTCGGGGGACGAACCACGACGCCTTCGGCCTCGAGTCGGGCCAGCAGGTCGAGGTCCACGAGTTCGTGGTCGAGGGTCAGCACATCGCAGCGGTCGGCGAGGACACGCAGGCCGGCCTCATCGGTGGCGCTGGCGATGACGACGTCGGTGCAGGTCTGGGCAGCACCGTCATCGGGAGACTCGGCGAGGACGGTGACGTCGATCCCGAGGGCGCTGGCATCCTCGAGCATCATGCGGGCAAGCTGGCCCGCTCCGATGATCCCGACCCTCATGATGCAATTCCGGTCACGGTGGGTTCCATGGGCACAAGGGTCACACGACGAAGGTACCGGGGCATCGACCGAACCGGCGACAGCCCGCCGAGACGGCAACCTGAACCATGCATGTGGCCGAGGCTAGCGTGAAGCCGTTCGTGCATCCGAGCGGAGTCGCCGCCGGAGTCGAGGAGGACAGTTGTGATCAGGATCGGAACGCTTATCGACGTTGAGAAGTCTGTGGCCGAGGCGGTCGACCAGGCCGCCGCCATCCGTGAGGCGGGATTTGACAGTGCCTGGGCCAACCAGATCTTTGGACACGATGCGCTGACCCTCCTGGCGGTCGTCGGAGCTCAAGTGCCCGAGATCGAGCTCGGCACCGCAGTGGTGCCGATCCACCCTCGTCACCCTCAGATGCTGGCCCAACAGGCGCTCACGGTGCAGTCGGCCACGGGCGATCGCCTCTGCCTGGGTATCGGCGTGTCGCACCAGATGGTGGTCGAAGGCCTGTGGGGCTTTTCCTACGAACGCCCCGGTCGATACATGCGCGAGTACCTCGAGGCACTGATGCCGATGCTGCGAGGTGAGACGGCCATGGTGGCCGGCGAGGTCATCCAGTCCATCACCGTCGCCCCGCTCGACATCCCCGGTACGACCCCACCACCGGTCCTCGTGGCCGCCTTGGCCCCCTACATGCTCAAGATCACTGGGGAGATAGCTGACGGCACGGTGACCTGGATGACGGGGATCTCGACTATCGCCGCGCACGTGGCCCCCAGGATCACCGAGGCAGCGTCAGCGGCTGGTCGCCCGGCGCCACGCGTCGTGGTCTCGCTCCCGGTGTGCATCACCGACGAGCCCGAGCGCGCTCGGGACGACATCAACACCGCCCTCTCGATCTATCCGACGCTGCCCTCGTATGCCGCCATGCTCGAGAAGGAGGGCGTCGAGCGACCGGCTGACATCTCGCTCGTCGGGACCGAGGAACAGGTGGCTGACGCCATCGGCCGCCTCGAGGAGGCGGGCGGCACCGAACTCATCGCCGCCATCTCGGGCACCCCGGCCGAGCAGGAAGCGACCTTCGGGTTCCTCGGCTCGCTCTCCAGCTGACCGAGCCCCTGCGACGGGCTCCGATGAGCCTCGAGCCAATCAATGGACTGCGAAGGGGAGCGCTATCGGCTGAGGCGGGTGTGCTTGAGCTCGTTGATGTCGGTTCGTGAGATGACCAGCTCGAGCAGGCTGGACACGATGGGAACTGAGGCGGCCGGCTCTGTCCGGTCGGGGCCCTCCATGAGTCGAACGAAGGTGGCGTCGGCATCATCGATGATGAACGTGGGCACCCCGAACACGTCGAGATCATCGTGGTAGTGGGTCCATGCCTCGGCGATCACCGCACGAGGGCCGCCGGTGGCCACCTCGGCCCAGATCGGATCCGGGTCGATCCCCAATGTGGCAAGGACGGCATCGATCTGCTCGACGGTGGTCAGGGCGATGCTGTGCTCGTGGCGGGCGGCAAAAAGCGCCTCGTGCAGGTCGACGAAGCGATCGGGATCGGTGCTCTGTGCGGCCACCGACGCCTCAAGGGCCAAGAGCGCCGACGCCTGGGTCGGGTCGTCCCAGACGGCTGGGCTTCCGGCTTCCACGTGGCCCTGCGACAACGTGTATGGCGTGAATGTGACCGCGAGGTCGAGGCCCGAGCGCAAAGCGGCAATGACATGGTCATGGACGTTCTTGGCGAATGGGCAGCGGTAGTCATAGAGCAGGACGAACGGGGTCTCGGTGGCGATGGTCACCATGCCATTGTGCCAGTCAATCGTTCTGGCGTGACCGTCACCGGCTCTCCGCGAGGTTGTGCAGGTCGACGGCCTGTGAGCCGTCGAACATCGGCGAGAGTCACCGCGAACCCGGGCAGGCTGGCAATCACGAGCACCGGGATCGGTCCGACCAGTGCACACAAACCGAGCATCATCCAGCCGGAGATCTCTAGGTCAATGATGGTCACAATGGCGAAGACGGCGATGATCCTGGCGGAGCGCCACCAGGGCGACAGACCGTTCACACGAGGACCCGAGCAGGTCGACCAAGCCCGTGCCGTTGCGTCACACGACGCAGGCTGAGGCCCAGCAGAGCCCCGAGCAGGAGCCCTCCGGCGACGTCGCCGCCATGATGGGCGCCAACGCGCAGTCGGCTCCAGCCGACCGCTCCAGCGCCAGCGAGGGCGGCGATCTGCCCGGCGGTGGTGGCAGGCAGTGCCACTGCAGCGACGGTGGTGGCCAATGTATGGCCACTCGGGAAGCTTGACGAGCTTGGTGTCCGGAGCACCATGGTGCTCGCCGTCCTGAGTGCCCCTGAGGTTGCGGTGGGAGTCGGTCGGGAACGACCGACGAGTCGCTTCACGATGGTGTTGACGACGATGACCGCACTGCCGACCAGGGTCAGTTGTTCCGCAGCCACACGCATGGATCGACGACCTCGCAGCGTCTCAATGAGCACCATCAGGGCCACCACAGCACCGTGGTCGGCCACGGCGGAGATGCCGACCGCCACGGCATCGATCCCGGACGTCATCATCGAGGCTCGGGACCCGGTCATGGACTGATCTTGTCAGCCGTGGCGCAGCGATGCGATAAGAACGGTTCCGTGCCACCACCGCAACGAGAGCCCGCCCGCCTGCGCCGAATCGCCACCTGGTCGGGACTTCGCGCTGGGGATCGCGTCGAGGTCGATGACCCTCGGGCCACTCGCTCCACCTTTGAGTTCGTGGCACTGGTGGAAAATCTTGTGTCGGGGGAATCGTGGGTCGAGGTGGTGGGTGGCAAGCGCGGTGACCGCAAGCTCTGGAGCTTCCGGCCCGAGCAGATTTTCGCCCCCGGTGCGAAGGGGCGCGGCCCGTCGCTTGCTGCCGCCCCGCGGCTAGATCTCGATTAGGAGAACCCCTTCCGGGCGTGGTTAGGGTGGACGTAGGAGTCCGGAGTGATCTCCGGGCGATAAGCGATGGGGTGGACCATGGCGAACACGGCGGCGAAGAGTTCAGGCCTGAAGAGGTTCCTGCTCCATCACGAAATCCCCGACTATCCCACCGGTGGACGACGGATGGCCTACCTCGGCCTCGCGGTGCTGGCGACCATCACGCTGTACTACACGTATTACACGCAGACCGGCGTGACGCCTGAAATTCTGAGCTACTTCCACATGTCCTTCGGGTACTACGTCGGCATCGTGGTGGTGTCCAACGCCCTCGGTGCCTTCGCCTCATTGCCAGCCTCGAAGACCGACGTCCTTGGTCGGTCCAATGTGGTGATCTACGGCATCTTGATCATCGGCCTGATCGTGACCTTCGGCGTGACGAACTGCCATACACAACTTGAGTTCGCCATTGCGATCTCTGCCATCGGCATCGTCGAAGGGGCTGTCTTGGTGGCCACGCCGGCCCTCATCCGCGACTTCAGCCCCCAGATGGGCCGGGCCAGCGCCATGGGCTTTTGGACTGTGGGTCCAGTGGCCGGCAGCCTGCTGACCTCCGTCATCGCTTCGCACACCCTGAGCCACTTGCACACGTGGCAAAGTCAATTCTGGATCTCGGGGATCTTCTCGCTCGCTGTGTTCGTTCTGTCGCTGCTGTTCTTGAAGGACCTGTCTCCGTCGGTGCGCGATCAGCTGATGGTCTCGGAGCGAGATAAGGCCCTTGTCGAGGCCAAGGCCCGGGGCGTGAGCACCGAGCGGCTCGCGGCCGCATCGGCGAGCCCATGGAAGCAGATCCTGTCGTGGGAGTTGGTCGGGTCCTCGCTCGGGATCTCGCTGCTTCTGCTGATCTACTTCGTGGCCTCGGCCTTCTTCACCATCTACTACGTGGTGACCTTCGTCCACCCAAGTGGCGTGCCCTACTCAACCGCCGATGCCAACAGCCTCAATCAGTGGTTCTGGGGGGCCGACATCGTTGCGCTGATCGTGGTCGGGTGGATCTCGGACAAGCTCCGGGTCCGCAAGCCCTTCATGCTCGCTGGAACCCTGCTGGCCATCGTCCTCACCATCATCTTCTTGACTCGGGCCTCGCACCCGTCCACCCCCTACTCGACCCTGGTGATCCTCGGTGTCCTGATGGCCACCGCCATCTCGATCGTCTATGCCCCGTGGATGGCCGGCTACACCGAGACGGTTGAAGCGAGGAACCCGGCCCTTGTGGCCACCGGGCTGGCCCTGTGGGGCTGGATCCTGCGGCTGGTGGTGGCGGTCTCGTTCATCTTCATGCCCATCGTGATCTCATCGGTCAACCCAGTCGTGAACAACCAGGCCGTGGCCACCGCCGCCATCTCGAACTGCGACCTTGCTCCGAAGACGAGCCTGCTGCCTGCCATTGCCGGACCGAGTGTCCCGGTCGGCCAGAGCGCGGCGACCTTCCAGGCACTCCACCCTGACTCGGTGGCCTTCGCTCAGAAGAATGCCGATCTCCTCAAGAAGGTCGTGGCCCATTATCGGATCATCGACGCGGCCAATGGGCCCAACCCGTCCCTCGCGCAATTGGGCGCCGCCGCTGCCGTGCTCGGCCCGGTCGATGCGGCCCGCCTGCTGGCGCTCAAGGCTCAGTTCAACTCACTGGTGGCTCCCTATGCCTGCCAGCTGAACTACTTGTCGGCCCATGAGACTGCGCTGCTTGCCGCGTCGAAAGGGCTCAAGGACTCGCCAGGACAGTGGCAGACCTGGTTCTGGATCGACATCGCCGGCATGGTCGTCTTCCTGCCCTTCATCTTCTTGACCAAGGGCCGTTGGAGCCCGAAGCGGGCCAAGCAGGACCTCGACGAGCGCGAGTCGGCGGTGGCGGCGGAGCTCGCGGCGATGTCTGACACACCGACCAGCGACATCTCCTAACATCTTCGAGCACCCAATCTTTAGGAGTCGGTTCATCATGGATCACGTCGAGACGAACGTCGACAAGTCGAGGTCACCACTACTGATCCCGTTCGCCATCCTGCTGCTGGTGGCCACGGTCGGTGGCGGTGCCACGATCTTCGCCCTGCTCCATCACGGCACCAATGGCACCAACGGCACTGGTGACAATGTTCCGGCGATGTCGAGCGTGGGACCCACCACGTTCGCCAAGGCCGGCCCGATGCCGGTGGGCGAGACCACGCTCCACCTCAAGAGCGGTGCCCCCATCGAGGTCTGGTACCCCGCCACGGCGGACAGCTACCACGGCACCGAGGGGACCTACAACGTTCTGAACTTCATCCCGAAGTCGATTCTCGACGCATTCCCCAAGCTAAAAAATGACAGCGAGCCCTATCCGTCGGGCGGCATCCGCAATGTCGACGTGGCCGACGGCCGCCACCCGCTGGTGCTTTTTAGCCACGGCTTCACAGGCTTCGATGTGCAGTCGACCTTCCTCACCGCCCACCTCGCCTCGTGGGGCTTCATCGTCGCCGCCCCTGAGCACACCGATCGTGACCTCAACGGCGTACTGGGCAAATTCCTCGCCGGGACGGCCATCGGCGGCACCATGGTGAGCCACGACGTGGCCGACCTCGGCCAGACGATCACCCTCATGGGCCAGCAGGGCACTGACTCATCCTCGCGTTTCGACGGTCACATCGACATGACTCGCATTGGGGCGGTTGGGCACTCAGCCGGTGGATCGGCGGTCGAGAAGCTTGCCGTGGCCGACAAGCGGGTTGACACCTTCATCGGCCTCGCCGGTGCGTCGTACGGCGCCTTCGGTCAGACCTCGAGCGGTGCCGGCAACGCCGTGCCCTCTGTTCCCGGGATGATCGAGTACGGGACCTTGGACGGTGTGGTCAAGCCCAAGAGCATGGCCAGCGCCTACAACGCACTCAAGCAGCCGAAGCGACTGATCGCCCTGTCGAACTCAGGCCACCTCGTCTTCTCCGACATCTGCAAGCTGGCGCCGAAGACCGGTGGGCTGATCGGATCCGCCGAGGGTGCCGGCCTCCCTGTGCCCGACGCACTCAAGAAGCTGGGCTCTGATGGCTGCTCGGCTCCGTCGATGTCGGTGACCGAGGCGTGGCCAGCGATCCGACAGAGCGTGACGGCCCAACTGCGTTGGACACTCGGTTTTGACACGTCGCAGGCGGGACTCGAGGGCCTCGAGGCAGCCTTCAACGGCATCGTGGCGCAGAACACCACGGCCAACTCGGTGAGCGGCCCTGTCCGCTGATCAGCGGCTGGGGTCGAGCAGGATCTTGAACACCCCGTCGTCTCGCCGGTCGAACCGCTCATAGGCTTCAGGAGCCTCGGAGAGGCCGAGGTGGTGGGTGACTACGTCACCGAGGTCGAGCACGCCTGAGGACACGAGCGGCACCAGATTGGCCCATGTCGACGGGATGGCGGCAAACGCGGCTCGGAACGAGAGTGCCTTGAAGAAAGCCGAGGCCATCGGGAACGGGAAGTCCATCTCGATGTTGACACCGACCATCGAGATCCGACCCCTCGCGCCCACCGAGCTGATGGCGTCGGTGACCGTCTCTCTGAGCCCCACCGCCTCAATGGCGGCATTCACCCCAGCACCCTGAGTGGCCTCGAGCACGGCGAGCGCCCCAAGTCCGCCCGTCGCATCGATCGGTTCCGCTCCCATGGCCTCTGCCCGGGCCAGGCGCTCAGGGACCATGTCGACTGCCAGGATCCTGCTTGGGCCGTAGAGCTGAACGGCAGCCAGCGCCATGATCCCGACCGGACCCATCCCGAAGATGGCGACAGTGTCACCGGGCTCGATGGCGGCCATCTGTGCCCCGAGAAAGCCGGTGGGAAGGATGTCGGTGAGCAGCACGGCATTCTCGACGCTGATGCCCTCGGGCACTGTCATGGTGAACAGGTCGGCGGCCGGGACGCTGAGGTATTCGGCCTGACCGCCGTCGATCTGGCCAGTGGTGCCGAAGGCGATGGGTCCGCCATTGGGGCACGTGATGGGGTCACCGTGGCGACAGGCCCTACAGCGACCGCAGCCGACTACGGCCGAGACCAAGACACGATCGCCCACCATACGTTCGCGAACATCAGGGCCGACCTCGACTATGGTCCCGACAACCTCATGTCCGGGGTGGAGTCCCCCCGGGGGGAGAGCCCCGTGATACAGATGCAGGTCGGAGCCACAGATGCCGGTGGCCTCAACGGCGATGATCGCACCGTCGGGTCCGAGAAGTCTCGGATCGGGGACGTCAATGACCTCGACGCAGCGCTCGGCGGTGATGGTGACGGCTCTCATTCGCCGACCCTACCGCCGGGCCTGACGGACCGAAAGGCATTGGCTGGGGCGAAGGTAGGCGCCGATCACTAGTGTCGGTCCCGTCGTCACGCCGGCGACGCCAGAGGCAGGGGATTGATCATGAAGGCAGCGGTGTACTACGCGAATGGCGGTCCAGAGGTCCTCGTCTTCGAAGAGGTGGCTGATCCGGTGGCTGGCCCAGGAGAGGTCCTGATCGATGTCGAGGCAGTGAGCATCGAAGGCGGCGACACGCTCAATCGCCTTGGAGGCGAACTCACCGCAATGCCGCACATCGTCGGCTACCAGGCGGCTGGGACCATCAGCGAAGTCGGCGATGGCGTGGTCGGCCTGGTGGTTGGTGACCGTGTAGTGAGCACCTCGACTGACGGATCGCACGCGGAGCGCCGGGTGGCGGGGGAGTCATTCTGCTGGAAGATCCCCGAGGGCCTCTCGACCGAGGTGGCCGCCGCTATTCCGGTGGCCTTTGGCACGGCACATGATTGTCTCTTCGAGTTCGGCCACCTTCAGGCTGGCGAAATCGTGCTCGTCCAGGCTGGTGCTTCCGGGGTCGGGATCGCTGCGATCCAGATGGCCAAGCGAGCAGGGGCCACGGTCCTGGCCACTGCGTCGAGCGATGAGCGCCTCGAACGCCTCGAAGCGTTCGGCCTCGACCATGGCATCAACTACGTGGTCGACGACTTCGTCGAGGCGGTGCGTGACCTCACCGGCGGCCGGGGTGCCGACGTGATCGTCGACTCGGTGGGCGGCCCCACACTCCAGAAGAGTCTCCACGCTCTGGCCTACCGTGGGCGCTGCTTGACCTTCGGCGACGCGGGTCGGGCCGGAGGGTTGCCACTCGACATCTCGATGCTGCGAGGCAATAACCAGTCGCTGACGGGATACTTCCTCGGGGCTGAGCTCTTCCTCGGAACGAGGGCCCACGCCATGGTGGCCGGCATCATTGACGACGTGGCGGCCGGTGAGCTCGATGTCGTCATCGACAGGCGGTTCGCCCTGGCCGACGCCGCAGAGGCGCATGCCTACATCGAGGATCGCCTGGCCTTCGGTCGGGTGCTGTTGATCCCGTAGCGCGATTGGATCGCTGGTCCGCCGCGCCGGAAGGCTCAGGCTGCGGCGACGTTCCCGGCCAAGGTCCATGCCACGAGCGCGTTGGCATGTCCGTGACCGAGTCCGTGCTCCTCCTTGAGGAAGGTGACGATCAGCATGTGCTTCTCGAGGCCGCATCCGGCGATCACGGTCTGCCACTCGGCGATGGACCTGCCGTACTTCTTCTCGATCGACGCGAAGTAGGAGGCCGGCCCCTGTTTGGGCCAGGGTGGGCGCTGTTGATTCATGGATGCTCCTCGGAGACGTGTTGCGGGTGGATCCGATCTGGACGGTACTTTTCGCCCGCATCGTACTCAGCCCCACTGAGCCGAACAGCTGACTCTGTTGCGCCACGTCATCATTATTCGCTGCCTTGGGGGGGATTGCCGGAGCGCCTTCGCACCCTGCGTAATGACGATGATGGTTCGCTTTCGTGGTTGCCGACCACAGCGGCTCTCGGTGCGCAGGAGGGCATCGTGGATCGATGTGCACACGGTGGGCCGTCGGTGGTGCCGAGATTGCCGTGAGTGGTCAGCGCCGGGTCGGCTGAGTGGCCGGGGGATGGGGGGTCACTGTACGGCGAGAGCGCTCATGGTTGGAGCCTCAGCGACCGATCGAGGGTGCCGGGGGCTCTCAAGGAGATTCTCGTCCCCCTCGCTACAACCACCCGCCCCGCAACGGTCTTGGGGGTGCGCCGGTGCCGACTCGTCAAAACCGACGATGAGAGCGATGCTCCCACGACAGCACGTGGAGCGGGTGACGGGGATCGAACCCGCATAGCCAGCTTGGAAGGCTGGAGCTCTGCCATTGAGCTACACCCGCAAGGGTACGAAGGCGCAAGTCCTTCAGTCGAAGAGTCTACGGGTTCTGAGAGGTCACCTCCGGCGTGACGGAGACGGTACGGTCAGAGGGATGGACGAGGCCCCCGAAGAAACCCTCTACGACCGGGTCGGCGGGCTGGCGTTCTTCGTCGACCTCGTCAGCCGTTTCTATGAGGGAGTCTCGGACGACGAGTTCCTCGGTCCGATGTATCCCGAGGAGGATCACGGCCCGGCTATCGAGCGTCTGGCGCTCTTCCTCGCCCAGTACTGGGGCGGCCCCCCGACCTATTCAGAGTTGCGTGGTCACCCTCGCCTGCGGATGCGGCACGATCCCTACAAGATCACCAAGAAGGCCCGGGACGCCTGGCTGGGGTTGATGCTCGGTGCCGTCGACGAGATGGAGATGGACCCTGGCGACCGAGCCGACCTCGTGGCCTACCTCGATCTCGCCGCCCACCAGCTGCGCAACCGCTGAGACCGGGTCCCTTGGAGCAGCTCAGGCCTCGAACACCGGGGGTCGCTTGGCCCGACGAGCTCGGATGGCTTCTTCGAAGTTCTGGGTGGTGAGCCGGATGAACAGCTGACCCAAGCCCTCGGCCTCCATGTGGCCTTCGAGGCTTGAAGCATTGAGGCTGGTCCACAGCGACCGCTTCGTCATCTCGACCCCGGCGTGACTGAACCCCTTGATCCTCATCGCCATCTCGATGCATCTGTCCATGAGCTGCTCGGGAGAGGTGACGCTCGAGACCAGGCCGATACGTTCGGCCTCCGAGGCGTCGACGTCGCGCCCGGTGAGCATGATCTCGGCGGCCCGGCTCTGACCGATGGCCCGGGGGAGCAGATAGCTCAGGCCAAGCTCTGAGGCGGTCAGTCCGTTGTTGATCCCCGCGGCCCGGAAGTAGGCGTCGGTGGAGGCGACTCGGATGTCGGCCGACAGCGACAGACAGAAGCCGCCGCCGATGGCGGCTCCGTTGATGGCCGCGATCACCGGCTGGTTCATCCGCCGGAGCGCATGCGTGACTTCTTCGAGCAGGCCCATCGACCTGCGGGCGATCGACGGCAGACCGAGATTGTCGATGTGAGGGATGGTGCCGGGATCTTCGAGATCCGCACCCGAGCAGAAGCCCGCCCCGGTGCCGGTCAAGATGACGACCCGGACCGAGTTGTCGACGCTGAGCTCCTCGATCAGCTCTCGGAGCGGAACCATGACGTCGAACGCCATGGCGTTCATCCGCTCAGGTCGGTTGAGCCGGATGACGGCGATTGCTTCATCCGGGCGCTCGACGATGACGAACGACATAGGTTCCCCTCTCAGAAGTCCTCGCCGGACCCTAGCCCCGGAGTTCAGTGGTGCCGATGGGTGCCCGTGTGCTCCTGCTGGCGGGCCAACCAGAGGAGCCTGGCAGCTCGAGCGTCCCAGTCGTAGACCACGCAGGTGCGGGCGAAGCGGTCGTGCCACCCCCGGTGATCAATCCGCAGGACGATGCCGATCAGGCCAAGGCCAGCGGGAAGGATCGAGAGTGGCAGGGTGATGGTGCGAATGATGGCGGCCCGGCCACTGATGGGAGCACCCTGGGTGGTGACCACCCTCAGACCGAAGATGGCCATGCCGAGGGTCTTGCCTCCCAGAGCCCACTGGTAGGTGAAGTAGAGGAAAAACCAGACCACGACAGCGACATCGGTCAGGATCCGCCACCCGTGGTAGAGGCTGACCGAGTGACTCAAGATCAAGGTCAGGGCCACCGACACCATCCCGAGCACGATGAGCAGTGAGGCCCAGGCGAGCCCGATGTCGGCGGCGAAAGCGGCAAGTCGCGAGATCCCACCGGCGTAGTTGCCCTGTCGGGACGTGGCATTGATGCCGGAAGTCATGGGGAGGCCTCGTCGGGAGCGGGTCCAGCGGTGAGGGCGGCGGGAAGGAGAAGCGGCGGGCCGGCCGGAAGCTCACCCTTGCGACGAAGGATGCGATTGACCCAACGGTTGGTGAAGTCGTCGAGGCCGACGCCCTGACTTCGGATCAGGTCGAGACCCTCGGTGAGCACGCTGGTGGTGGATCGGGCGATGATCGATCCGAGCTCGGTGCGGCTGACGAGGGCATCGACGTCGACCCGATCGATCAGGTCCTCGATCGAGACTCTCTCGAGCAGCGCGTCGAGGTCGATCCGAGCCACCAGGGCGTCGACGTCGATCCGGTCAACGATCGCCTGGACATCGACTCGTTCGATGATCTTGGCCACATCGACCCGATCCACGAGCGCGTCGACGTCCACGCGCTCGACAATGGCCTCTACGTCGACGGCCTCCATCATCGCGTCGACATCCACCGATGCCACGATCGCATCGACATCGATCCGCTCGGCCAGGGCGTCGAGGTCGACGCGATCCATGAGCTCGTCGATATCGATCTGACGCATCAGGGCGTTCACATCGAGAGCTGACACGACCCGGCGGACGACCTGCTCGGCGATACCCTGCGCCAATTTGTCGAGGCCGCGTGGATTGGTGCTCACGAGGTGCGTGCTCGTTGGATCAGGTGCTCCATGGTCCCGATCATGCCACCGGGCCTCACCTGGCGGTGGTTCGACGCCTCCGACGGCTGGCCTGTCGAAGGCCAGCACCGGTCACGATCAGCACCAGTGCCGCTCCCAGAGGCAACCGCATGCCGGTCTGGGCCAGCTCGGGCTGGGCTGTCTCGGGCAGGGCGACCTCGACGGCGATCGGATCGCTCGAGTGATCGAGCACCGCAGTGCAGTGGAGACCGGTGTCCTTGATGTAGCCCGGTGGGGCACTGATCTCGGCCATGCACCAGGCGTGGCCGATGGGCACAGAGAACGTCATGTGCCCGGACTCGTCGCTGATCCCGATAGCGAAGAGGGCCATGTCCGTCGGCACGCGGAGCCAGTCCGGGACCAATGGCCCGATGAAGCCGGCCGGCAGACTGCCGACCACGAAGAGGGCGTAGCTTGCGCCGGGGATCCCAGTGCCCGGCTGCCTGGCGTTGAACTTGAACCCTTGGACGGTCACCGAGTCCACCGTCTCGGCCATGGCGACCGTGCGATCGGATCTCGAGGTGTCGGTGTTCAGCACGGCGGTGCAGTGGAGACCCGTATCGAGGATGAAGCCGACCGGAGCGCTCCGCTCCGCGAGGCACCAGGCGTGTCCGGCGGGGATGACGAAGCTCAGGTGGCCATCGGGCCCTGTGGTCCCGCTGGCAAACCAGCCAAGGCCTGGGTGGACGGGTGCCGAGGGATCGGGAATGGGGGTGACGGCAGGGAAGGGGGCTTGGGCGTAGAGGTCGTAGATAGCTCCGGGAACACCGGTGCCGGGCTCGGCGGCATTGGTCTTGTCGACGATGAGCGAGATCATCTGGGCTGCGTCGGCCACCTCGATGGTCGCCGTGGTCGGTGGCGATGCCGTGGTTCCGGTCAGAACGTCAGTGCAGTGGGCCGACGGGTCGGCCACATAGCCCGAGGGAGGTTGGTGCTCGATCACGCAGTAGGCGAAGTCGGGCAGCTGGAGCGCGAACGTGGCGAGTCCATCGTGGTGGCCGGTGGCGCGATCGACCCAGGTGCCGCCGGAGAGCTCGTGGGCCGAGACTGGTGGCGTTGGATGGTCGGGACCAGTTCCGTGGTCCATGCGATAGAGGTCGAAGACAGCCCCGGGGACACCAATGGTGGGTGCGGCCGCATCGACCTTGCGGGCTCGGATCTCGACCCACCGGCCTGGGTCCTCCACGGTGATGGGGATCGGTGTCGCCGAGCTCGCAGCGGTGAAGCACCCCGATCCTCCGGTGTCGAGGCCCACAGGGGCGATGGTCTCGGCCCAGCAATAGGGTCGGTCGGCGATGAGGAGCGACTCGGTGGTGCAGGTTCCGTCGGTGCCGGTGACACACGAGGTGACCGGTGCCCCCGCTGGCGTGGAGACGACAAAGGTGGCTCCCGAAAGGATGGCCCGAGTCGGATCCACGTTGCCGGTGGCAACCTTGAGAAAGGACTGCGGGACGAGCGGCGGGTCTCGGAACGTCACGGATCCTGCTTGGCCGGGTCCAAGATCGAGAATGACCACACTCGATGGGTCGAGGGCGTAGCCGGGTGGCGGCGAGATCTCCTCGATGCGGTAGCGACCGGGCAGGAGGTTGACGCCGTCGTTGCCCGATGGACGGCACGAGCCGTCGGCTCCGGTGGTGCAGGTGCCGAGGTCGGTGGGGAACGAGCCGTCGTTCGCTTGGTCGTAGCGAACAGAGAGCACCGCACCGCTGAGCGCTTCGCCGGTGACCGTCGAGGTCTTGTGCAGGTCGATGGTGGCTGGCTCGATTCTGTCGCCATTGACGCCGGTGAACGAGACCAGCGTGTCGGCACCGGCGGTCACGACCGCCGTCTGGTCCGGAGCCATCAGATAGCCCGGCGGAGCGACCGACTCGTGCACGGTGTAGGTCCCGGGTGGAATCGGCGCAGAAGGACCAGCCGAGCCCTTCTCGTCGGTGACCACCGTGGCCAGCACGTTCGAGCCGGAGAGGATCTGGAACTGGGCCTCAGCGATCCCGAAGTAGGCGGTGTCGTCACCGGTCTTGAGGACCGAGATGGTGCCGGTCGTCGGTGGGGGCGCCTGCGAGCTGAAGGTGGCACTGGCCGCCTGATAGATCGGCGAGCTCCCGGCGGCGATGGTCTGGGCGGAGGTGAGATACGCGGTGGGTCGGAAGAATTCGAGCGTGGGTCGGCCGACCCGCGCCAGCGACGTCACCGTCACGGAGACCGGACCCGACCCCGAGGCCGTGATGGGCTGGTCGAGCCGACCATTGGCGTCAGTGGCCCCGAGGGCGCTCGTGGCACCGCCGGTGCCATCGAAGGTGGCATTGCTTAGCCCAACGAGGACGGTGACACCGCTCACCGGGTTGCCAGACCCGGGAAATACGGCTCGGGTACGGATGGTGGCGGTCGTGGTGAAGGTGACCCCACCACCGACCAGCGTGACCGCCAACCCGGGTGGCCCGGTTGCTCCCGACGCGGCGACCATCCAGGTCAGCAGCTGGGTGTAGGCGGCCTGAACGCCGGAGTCCATCGTTCCGGTTGCGGCGTGCCAGATGGCGGCGTCATAGAGCAGCTTGCCGGCGACTGCGGCTTGGTCGGCGGTGAACTGGCCGGCGGCACCATTCCAGAAGCCCTGCACGGTGGCCGTGGAGTACGCATAGCCGAGCGGCCCCATGAGGCTGGCGTCTGCACCGGCCGGTGGGCCCGAGAGCTGGTAGGCGTAGCTCGGCGAGGGATAGGCCGAGCCGGACCCAGGGCGCTCTGCGCAGAAGCCCCAGCCATCAGGGGTAGGGAATCCCAGGCCGTACGACCCCCAGTACGTATTGATTCCATTGTAGGTACCGCAGTAGCCCCGATAAGGGCTCGGAGGGAGCCCTGCGCTGCAGGGGGCTGGTCCATCACCGGGTGCCGCCGATGCTCGGCGGGAGCCTTCTGGGATGGTCGCGAGACCTACGACGGCCACGACGACGGCCAGCCACGTGAGAATCCGGCGCATAAAGAATGACCCCCATGATCGCGTCGACCCACAATAGGACTCGCTGTCGACGCGGCGGGGGAGGTTGGTTCGCCCGGGCAACCAAGGTGCACCGATAGCGTGGCCAACCATGGGCTTGAGCCAGCGACAGCTCGGAACGGGCGAGCAGGTGGTGGTGGAGGTGCACCGAGGTCGCGGACGGCTGGTCGTCCCGTCCCTCGCTGTGCTCGTGTCCGTTGGTTCCTCTGCTGCGTGCCTGGCGATCGCTGGCCGACCGACGGCGACCGGTGCCGGGACGTTGCGCATCGCTGCCTGGCTGACGGGAGGCCTCGCTGGCGTGGCACTGATCTGGCTGCTGGGGCGATTCGCGGCATGGCGGGCGGAGACGGTGACGGTGACCTCGGCGCGTCTGGTGCTCTCCCGGGGCGTATTGCGCCGGAACATCGATCAGGTCCACCTGGCTCGAGTGGTTGAGGTGCACGTCGTCCAGCGGCTTCGCCAGCGACTCACCCGACGGGGCGACGTGGTGCTCGAGCTTGCCGACGGGGCTGCGGTGGTCGTGGAGGCTCTCCGCCAACCTGAGGTCTTTCAACGGGTGCTCCAGCGACAGATTGAGGCGAGCGATGGAGCAGGAGCGAGTGTCGCTGACAGAAGGATGCCCAGTGCATCGAGGGCGCTGGTGGTGACCGAGTTCGATCCAACACCTCCGACGGGGACCCCGTCGGTGAGCGCATCTGCATCGACCGCTTCGTTGATCCGGCTCGACGAGATTGACCGCCTCGAGGCCGAGGGGTCGCTCGAACCGATCGAGGCCGCTCGTCGCCGAGCTGAGATCAGAGGCGAACGAGCCTGACGCCCCCCGCAGGCCGAGTACCGTGGGCGCCGTGACGCAGACCCGATATCGATGCACAGCGTGCGGGAACCTGACCCGCTTCGATGTGGTGACCACCTCTACCGTGAAGGCCTTCCATCACTACACGGTGGGCGGCGATCTTGAGATCGAGGAGACCGAGACCGTCTCGGAGTCAGTCGACGCGGTGACGTGTCGGTGGTGTGGCCACGGTCGCGGCGTCGAGGTGGTCGACGGCTCGCTCGACACCGCATCCGACACCCCGCCGTCTGACGCAGCGGGGTGAGCAGCGAGGGCCGCCTCAGCCCGGCCGAGGCGGCCGAGGTCCTGCGACGGTCCCGGCCCATCCCCACTGATCGAGGAGCTTCGCCGGTCCCGGTGTCGGCGATCACTGGTCGTCGTCTCTCTGGCGGCTCGGCCTCGGTGCCCTCAGTTCCGGTGCTCTCAGTCCCGGTGCTTGCGCCGACACTCCTTCTTTTTCTCTCCGCCACCTGCGGGGGCTGCCTCGATCTCTTCGCCGCAGCGCAACCCGGGTCGGGCGAACTGGCAGAGACGGGTGTCCGGGTCGTGGTCATCGTGCGCCAGGCCGACCCAGCTCTCTTCGATCTGATTGGCGATGCGGAGGTCGCAGAGTCACCTGATGCTTGGACGCAGTACCAGGTGAGCGGTCCCCCCTTCTTCTCACTGGTCCTGCCCGGTCGATCCTCCGTGGCCATCGAAGGGGTGGCATGGGGAGCCGAGGTGGTGGCCCTCAGCGTGGCTCGAGCCCTCGGTGGAGACTTCACTCTCGAGGTCCCGAGGCTTGAGGGTCCCTGAGGTGGATCTCGATCAGATGAAGAAGTTCGATGGTGTGTCACAGGCCTCGCGCATGCTGGGATCCATGCCCGGCGAGTTGGCCGGTGTGGCGAGCAGAGAGAGAGCAACACCATGGATGAGCAGATCACCATCGACTGCGGAACGTGCACCGGACGAGCGCTCAATGCCTGCGGGGACTGCGTGGTCACCTTCATCATGGAGCGGGACCCTGACGACGCTCTCATCATCGACGTCGCTGAGGCTCGGGCCGTACGACGTCTCGGCCTCGCAGGCCTGGTCCCACCACTGCGCTACGAGCGCGATGCCACTGGTGACGCCACCGGCTGAATGGGGCGTGGCGTGAGCCGACGCCATCTCCTCGTCACCAATGACTTCCCTCCCAAGGTCGGCGGTATTCAGAGCTATCTCTGGGAGCTTTGGAGTCGCCTCGATCCGTCGACCTTCAGCGTGCTGACGGCCACCTCGGACCCCCGGGCGAGCGAGTTCGACGCCGAACAGCTGACTCGAGGGATGGAGATCTTCCGGGTGCCGGGAAGAATTCTGTACGTTCCGACCCCTCGCAACCGTCGGGTGGTGGCCTCCCACATCGATCGCACGGGTGCCGACCTCGTCATCTTCGACCCGGTGGTGCCGCTCGGCCTGCTCGCCCGAGGATGCGGCGTGCCATCGGTCCAACTGCTCCATGGGGCCGAGGTCGCCATTCCTGGTCGGCTACCACTGGCCTCGACCACCATCCGACGGGCACTCGGATCCGCCGCCGGGGTCATCGCGGCAGGCCCCTATCCCGAGGCCGAGGCACGACGTGCGGCCAGCGGGGTGCTGCCACCGGTGCTCCAGGTTCCTCCTGGAGTGGATTGTGCCCGCTTCGTCCCTCTTGATCACGCCAGTCGGCGAGCCGCCCGGGACCGCCTCGGCCTGCCGACCGAGGGGCCGCTCGTCGTCAGTATCAGCCGACTTGTGCCGCGCAAGGGGTTCGACACGCTCATCGAGGCAGCCGCCCTCCTCGGGCACAAGCATCACGATCTGACGGTGGCCATCGGTGGGACGGGCCGAGATCAGGGCCGGCTTGAGCGGCTGATCGAGCGACGACGGGCTCCGGTGCGGATGCTCGGCCGGGTGGCCGATGGGGATCTCGCCGACCTTGTCGGCGCTGCTGACATCTTCGTCATGGCCTGTCGGACCCGATGGGGTGGGCTCGAGCAGGAGGGGTTCGGCATCGTGTTCCTCGAAGCCGCCGCCGCCGGGATTCCGCAGATCGCGGGGAGGTCGGGCGGGTCCGAGAATGCGGTCGTCCACGGGAAAACGGGACTCGTCCTTGACCGCCCCGATGATCCGGTGGAGCTCGCAGCGGCGATCGAGGAGCTCCTTGGCGACGAGGCCCGACGGGCGGTCATGGGTGAGGCAGGCCGGGCACGAGCGGTGGCATCCTTCGATTACCACGTCCTCGCCCGTAGGCTGTCGAGTGCGCTTGAAGCGGGGTGGCCTGACATTGCGCCACAGCAATGAGACACTGGGACGATACGGAGGTGCTGGCATGACAGATCAGACGACAGAGAGGATCGTCGTCGGATCGTCCCCAGCGGTCACCTATGAGGTGGCGGCCGACATTGAGCGCTATCCCGACTGGGTCACCGACATCAAGCAGGTGACGGTCGATGAGCGAGATGGCCTCGGCCGAGCACGACTCGTGACCTTCCGGACGGCAGCCTTCGGTCGCTCGACGACGTACACGCTCGAATATGACTACGACCAGGCTCCGAGTGAGCTGGGCTGGAGGCTCATCAAGGGTGATCTGACGACGGTGCTTGACGGCAGTTATGCGTTCGCTGCCGTCGATGGAGGCACCGAAGTCACCTACCACCTCGAGGCTGAGCTCAAGGTGCCGATTCCCGGGTTCGTCAAGACTCGGGCTCAGGGTCGCATTCAGACCACGGCGCTGCGTGAGCTCAAGGCGAGGGTGGAGTCGATCGGGTGAGTACTGCGACTTCGGGGCTGTGCCTCGGGGTTGATGTCGGCGGGACAAAGATCCTCGCCATGGCCTGCGACCAAAGCGGTTCTGAGATCGCCAGCAGCCAGGTCCCCTCTCCGCAAGGTGTGATCCCCGACGGTGGTGTGGCGCTGGCCGATGCCGTGGCCCGAGCAATCGACGACGTGGCAACGCAACTTGGTATTGGTCCTTCAGCGCTCCCCATGGGTGTCGGCCTGCCGGGCATGCTCACCCTCGATGGAGTGCTCGCCTTCGCTCCGAACCTGCGCAGCTCATCAGGCGCCAATCTGGCCCGGCTGCTCGCTGAGCGCCTTGGTTCCGTGACCATCGTGGTGGCCAACGACGCCGACTGCGCAGCAGTGGCCGAGCAGCGTCTCGGCGCGGCGCGTGGTCATGATGACGTGATCATGGTGACGCTCGGGACCGGAATCGGTGGAGGCATCATCCTCGGTGGCCAGCTACTTCGCGGGGGACACGGCTTCGCCGGCGAGATCGGTCACATGGTGGTCGACATCGACGGACCACCGTGTCCTTGTGGAGCACGTGGATGCTGGGAGCGCTACGCCTCGGGATCAGCAGTGGGTCGGTTGGCTCGCGAGGCAGCCCATGCTGGACGGCTGGCGGGTCTCGTGGCGGCGGCTGGAGGCGATGCCGAGGCGGTGCGAGGCGAAGACGTCACGGCTGCCGCCCTGGAGGGGGATTCTGAGGCGCTGGCCCTGATGGATGAAGTCGCATGGTGGTTGGCCCGGGGCATCGCCAACCTGGCCTGCGTGCTCGACCCCTCCTGTGTCGTGCTCGGGGGAGGACTCAGCGAGGTCACGCCATTGCTGATCAGTTCGGCCAAGCAGGTCTTGCCCAACTTGCTCGAGGGCGGGGCGGATCGACCGCCGATCGTTTTGGTACCGGCGGCCTTAGGGTCGCGGGCTGGTGCACTTGGTGCAAGCCTGATCGCTCGGAGTGCCGCGTGAAGATCGGCGTGGTGCTCCCAACGTTCCGAGATGACCCTGCGGAGGCACTTGAGATGGCGGCCACCGCCGCCAAGCTGGGCCTCGACGGAGTCTTTGCCTATGACCACCTCTATCCGATGGGTAGCCCGGAGCGACCGGCATTGGCACCCTTCCCGATCTTGGCTCGGGTGGCGGTGGCTCATCCGGCGCTCTTCGTCGGCACACTGGTGGCGCGTATCGGTCTCGTGGCCACCGAAGTGCTCGTCGCACAGTTCGATGCGCTTGACGCGCTCAGTCCCGGTCATGTGATCTGCGCAGCGGGGACGGGGGATCGGCTGAGTGCGGAGGAGAACGTCGCCTGGGGCGTGCCGGTGGCTTCCCCCGACGAACGTCGAGCAGATCTCGAGGCAATGGCCCGGACCTTGCTTGGTCGGGGCCGAGAGGTCTGGATCGGAGGAGGGGCAGCCAAGACCCTCGCCATGGCCGAGACGGTGGGGGCGACCGTCAACCTCTGGGGCGCCTCACCCGATCAGGTCTTCGAGCAGGCGAAGCACACGGCGGTCTCGTGGGCCGGACCGATGCCAGCGGGCGACGGTGCACCCGACCTCGGAGGCATGCTCGCAGCGCTGGCCGAGGCCGGTGCGACGTGGGCCGTCCTCGGTGGAGTGGTGGACCTTGAGCGACTAGCGGAGGTCGCCGGGCGTTGATGTGAGGGCCACTACCCTGTGGAGATGGAGTTCCGCCGTATCAACGACCTTCCGCCCTATGTCTTCGCTGCCATCGATGGCCTGAAGGCGGCAGCCCGCAAAGAGGGTCGAGACGTCATCGACATGGGTTTCGGCAATCCGGACCTGCCTTCGCCGCAGGTGGCGGTCGACAAACTGGCTGAGGCTGCCCAGAATCCACGCAACCACCGCTACTCGTCGTCGAAGGGCATCCCGAAGCTGCGCAAAGCGGCAGCCGACCTCTACCTGCGCAAGTTCGGGGTCGAGCTCGACCCCGAGACCGAGGTGGTCTCCACCATCGGTGCCAAGGAGGGCTTGAGCCACCTGATGTGGGTACTCCTCGGGCCCGACGATTCGGCCATCGTGCCGTCGCCCTCGTATCCGATCCACATCTACGCCCCGCTCTTCGCCGGGGCCAGGGTCAACCAAGTGCGCATGGTGGACCCCGCCGCCGCGGTGGCCAATGACATCTCCCCGGGCGATGCATTCTTCGATGGCCTGGTTGAGGCGTGGGAAAACGCCTGGCCGAAGCCGAGGGTCATCATCGCCTCATTCCCGCACAACCCGACCACGGCGTGCGTGGACCTCGACTTCATGGCGCGGCTCGTCGACTTCGCCCGGGAGCACGAGATCGTCGTGGTCCACGACTTCGCCTATGCCGACGTCGGCTACGACGGCTACGAGCCACCCTCGATCCTGCAGGTACCCGGAGCCAAGGATGTCGCCGTCGAGCTGTACACGCTGACGAAGTCCTTCTCGATGGCCGGGTGGCGCTCCGCGTTCTTGGTGGGCAATGCCGAGATCGTGGCGGCACTGACCAAGCTCAAGAGCTATCTCGACTACGGCACCTTCCAACCCATTCAGATCGCCTCCATCGTGGCTATGAACGAGGTGCCCGACTATCCGGCCGAGATCTGCTCCATCTACGAATCGCGACGCAATGTACTCTGCGACGGCCTCAATCGAATTGGCTGGGACCTCGTGCCACCCAAGGGCACCATGTTCGTGTGGGCCCCGATCCCTGAGCCATATCAAGAGATGGGTGCCCTCGAATTCTCGAAGTATCTCGTCCAAGAGGCTGATGTGGCCACCTCGCCAGGTGTCGGGTTCGGCCCAGGGGGCGATGGCCATGTCCGCTTCGCCCTCATCGAGAACGAGCAGCGCATCCATCAGGCCCTGCGGAGCCTCAAGAAGGCCTTGCCCAAACTGGGCTAGGGCCGGCCGGATCGAGGGATGCCCACGTGGGCGGCCTCGATCTTGGCGAGGAGCGGTCCAGCGCCCACGACGGCGTGGTCCGACGTGGGGGCGGTCATGGCGTAGAGGGTTGCCCCGTCGGCGCCGCCGAGCATGCAGGCAAAGCAGGTCTGGCTGGTGACCACCCGAGCGGTGATCTCTCCACCCTCGGCCACGCGCAGTGCCTCAGGGGCGAGAGCATTGGCCACCCAGACCTGACCGTCGGCGTCAAGGCAGATGCCGTCGGTGGGGACGAGTTCGAGCTGGGCGAAGACCCGACGGTTCGCCAGTGTGCCATTGCTCAAGATGTCGAAGGCAGTCAGCCGCATCCGCATGGTCTCGCCGACGATCAGGGTCGAGCCGTCCGGGGTGATCACCGTGCCGTTGGGGAAGGCCATGTCGTCGACCACCTGGAGCACGTCGCCGGCAGGGGAGAGGACGACGAGGTTGGTCGTGGGCGGCCCGGGTGGGGTCAGCACGCCCTCGACGCCGTGCTCGGCGAGGAACGCGTCGATGTCGAAGCCGAAATTGCCGACATACGCCGTGCCATCCTCTGCCACCACCATGTCGTTGGCCCAGTAGCCGCAGTAGTCGGAGAGGTCGGCATGGAGAGAGATCACGCCATCGGGTGAGCGCCGCAGCACCTTGTGGTCGGTCATCGAGACGATCAGCATTCCCCCGTCGGGCATCCAGCCAAGTCCCGACGGTTGACCGGGGATCTCGACGAGCAGCTGCTCGTCGCTTCCGTCCTCGGCCATGGAATAGACGCCATGCCGGTAGAAGTCGGAGTAGTAGAGCCGACCCTCGTGCCAGCGTGGAGCCTCGCCGAAGGCCAGGCCCTCGCGCAGGGTTGTGGCGGTGTACTCGGTGGTCATGGTCCCCTCCTGGTCTGACGTCGTGTCCTGAGTATGGCCCAGCCCGTCGAACTGTGTACTCCTGAGCGCAGCCGAAGCGGGGGCGGTAGCGTTGATTCGTGGGCTACTGGCTGGTCAAGGCGTTGTTCTCCCCATTCCTGTGGTTGGTCTGGCGGGTCAAGGCAAGGAACCGCCGCCACATCCCTCGACACGGTGGGGTCCTGCTGGCGGCGAACCACCAGGCGTTCTGCGATTCGCTGTTCCTCCCCCTTGTTGTGCTGCGCCGCAAGGTGGCCTTCTTGGCCAAGGCTGAGTACTTCGATGATCGGCGTTCGGCATGGTTCTTTCGGCTCGCCGGCCAGATCCCCATCCGTCGAGGCGGTGGAAGCGCGTCCGAGCGAGCCATGGCCACGGCTCTCGAGGTCCTCTCTCAAGGCAAGGTCATCGGTCTCTATCCCGAGGGAACGCGCTCGCTCGACGACTATGTCCACAAGGGCAAGACTGGCGTGGCCCGCATGGCGCTGGCCAGCGGCTGCCCCGTGGTCCCCGTTGGGATCCGTGGCACCGCCGAGGTCCAGCCGGTGGGCCAGAATTGGATGAGCCCCTTCAAGCGCGTCGAGGTGCGCTTCGGCGAGCCGATGCGCATCACCGTGGCCGACGTCGAGGCGGCCGGCTCAGAGCACGATGCCTTGCGGTCGTTCACCGACCAGCTCATGCAGGCGATCGCCATGCTCTCGGGTCGCCCCTATATCGACGAGTACATCGCCGCCAAGCAGCGCTGAAGAGCTAGACCCAGCCCCTCGACCGATCGAGGGCATCGCACCAGGTGCGATAGGCATCGTCGGAAAGCTCGGCCAGACCATCGGTGGGCAAGAAGGTGGCGCTCGCCCTCCAGCGCTGAGCCAGCTCGTCGAGGTTGGCCCAGACGCCCTCGGCGAGTCCAGCGATCTTTGCGGCACCCAGAGCGGTGGACTCGAGCGAGGTGGGTCGGATGACCGGAACCTTGGACTGCTCGGCCTGGGTGGCCAGAAGCAGATCCATGGCGGCGGCTCCACCGTCGACGCGGACCTCGGCCACGGCACGCCCAGAGGCGAGCGCCATGGCGTCGGTGATGGCCCGGACCTCAAAGGCGAGCGAGTCAACGACGGCTCGAGCGAGCTGGGCTCGACCTGTGCCGCGGGTGATCCCGACGATCGCCCCGCGCGCCGAATCATCCCACCACGGGCTGCCGAGGCCAACGAAGGCTGGGATGAACGACAGGCCTTCGGACGATTCGACGCTGAGGGCGAGCGCTTCGGTCTCCTTGGCCGAGCTGATGATGCCCAGCTCGTCGCGGAGCCACTGGATGGCGGCACCGGCCACGAAGGCCGAGCCCTCGAGGGCGTAGGACACACCCCCGTGAGCCCCGAGGTCCCAGGCCACCGTCGTCAGCAGGCCATCGGCAGTCTCCGGGCGGTCAGCTCCGGCCTGGAGCAGCACGAAGGCGCCGGTCCCATAGGTGGCCTTGGCCATGCCGGCCTCGGTGCAGGCCTGGCCGAAGAGTGCGGACTGCTGATCTCCGAGGATGCCGCTGAGAGGGACACCAGCAAG
>Ga0114958_10000125_pt1 | contig 63309 bp, 55 predicted proteins | sample C_130208_EF_Meta_FD_89577 | JGI IMG/M metagenome (GOLD analysis project Ga0114958, IMG submission 89577) | Freshwater microbial communities from Lake Croche, Canada to study carbon cycling - C_130208_EF_MetaG | ecosystem: Environmental > Aquatic > Freshwater > Lake | place: Lake Croche, Canada...
CATCGCCCGCGAACGCCGTGCGCTTGACGCGCTCGACCAAATCAGGGGAAATCGGTAGCAACCGTCTGACTCAGAACACTAGGTGATGTCCTATTTATCAATCTATACAGGCCAAATACAACGGCGGTACTAATTCCGAGCAGCAAAAGCCCAATCAAGAAATCCATTCCTGTTACCCCCTACCCCAAAACCTCCACAAACTCCCGCCATTCCCCCTTGTTCATCCCGCTGCTCTCTTGATCCACCACCTCCCCCGCCAGCCGTCGTTTCAGCACGGCCAAGGCCTTGGCGCTGAATGTTACTCCGCCCATGCGGTAATCCTCAAACGCCGCATAGGCCAGTGGCACCCAGTCTTTCACCAAGCGGCACATTTCTTCGGCATAGACGCGGATTTCGTATTGGGCGTGGCTGTCGGCCCGCAGGCGCAGGAAATGGAACAGGTTGTGCAGATCGACCTTCCAATACCACTGGGTGTAAATATTCATCGGCAGGTTCATCCGCGCCAATTCGCGCGCCAGCCCCTGTTGGCCTTCTTGCGAGAGCATGTCTTCGTAATGGTCATAGGCGGTTGTGGCATCGCGTTTAAGCATATCCAGCACGCGGGCGGCTTCTTCGCCCGATAGCACGTCCCCCCGCCCTTGGTTATTCACGCTGGATTGCGCGGCCAATTGGGATGGGTCGGGGATGTAAAACTCGCGGTCCAGAATCGAATAGCGGGCGGAGTATTCGTTCACATTGGCGGTGCGGTGGCGGATCCATTGGCGGGCGACAAAGACCGGCAATTTGATGTGCAGTTTAATCTCGCACATCTCGAACGGGGTAGAATGCCAATGGCGCATCAGATAGCGGATCAGCCCTTCGTCGTTTTGCACATGTTTGGTGCCTGCCCCATAGCTGACGCGGGCGGCCTGCACGATGGCCCCATCGTCGCCCATATAATCGATCACCCGCACCAGCCCGTGGTCCAGCACGGGATAGGCTTTGTACAGATGGCGTTCCATCCCCTCGCTGACCGCCCTCAGGGTCAGGCGCGGGGTGGCGCGGGCGGCTTCAATCTCGGCAATCTGGTCGGGGGACAGGGGCATAGCGGGCCTTTCGGGCGTGAGTCGGGGGTAGAATAGCCGTCAGGCGCGGGAATGTCAGGGGCAGGCTGATTTGGCCGCTGACGCGCCCGCTTTGGCCTGTTAGACTGGGGCCACCCCCATAGGATAGGAATCCCCGCGATGAAAGTTCGGTATCTGCACACGATGGTCCGCGTTTTGGATCTGGAAGCGTCTTTGGCCTTTTACAAGCTGCTCGGCTTGGAAGAGATCCGTCGTATCGACAACGACAAGGGCCGCTTTTCGTTGATTTTTCTGGCGGCCCCCGGCCAGCCGGAAGCACCCGTTGAGCTGACCTATAACTGGGATGGCGATACAGGTCTGCCCTCTGACGGGCGGCATTTTGGCCATTTGGCTTACGAGTTTGAAAACATCTATGACATCTGCGCCAAGCTGGCCGCTGCCGGTGTCACGATCAACCGCCCGCCGCGCGACGGGCATATGGCCTTTGTGCGCAGCCCCGACAATATCTCGATCGAGATTTTGCAGATGGGCGACAGCCTGCCCCCGCAAGAGCCTTGGGCGAGCATGGGCAACACGGGCCACTGGTAAGCCAACCGGGGCGGGCGAAAGCCCCGCCCCTAGCGCACCTTCAGCGTGGCAAGCCCCAGCATGGCCAGAATAAGCGCGATGATCCAGAAGCGGATTACAATCTGCGGTTCGGCCCAGCCGCGCTTTTCGAAATGGTGGTGGATGGGGGCCATCAGGAAGATGCGTTTCTTGGTGCGCTTGTAGTAGGCGACTTGGATAATCACCGACAGCGCCTCGACCACGAACAGCCCGCCGACAATGGCCAGCACGATTTCGTGCTTGATGCAGACCGCAATCGCCCCAAGCGCGCCGCCCAAAGCCAGCGAGCCGGTGTCGCCCATGAACACGGCGGCGGGGGGGGCGTTGTACCACAAAAACCCAAGGCCCGCGCCGAACAGGGCGGCGGCAAAGATCAAAATCTCGCCGGTGCCCGGTACGAAATGCACGCCAAGGTATTCGGCGAAGTTAAAATTGCCGACCACATAGGCAATCACGCCCAGCGTGGCGGCTGCGATCATCACGGGCATAATGGCCAGCCCGTCCAACCCATCCGTCAGATTGACCGCATTGGCCGAGCCGACAATGACAAACATTCCAAAGGGCACATAAAACCAGCCCAGATTGATCAGCGCGTTCTTGAAAATCGGCAAGGCCAGTTGCCCTGTCAGCCCCGCCGGATGAAAGCTTGCCGCCGCATAGGTTGCCAAACCGGCGATCAACAGCCCCAGCAGCACGCGAATGCGTGACGACACGCCCTTGGTGTTTTGCTTGGTCACTTTGGCATAGTCATCGGCAAAGCCGATCCCGCCAAAGGCCAGCGTCACCAACAGCACGATCCAGATATAGGGATTGTCCAGCCGCGCCCAGACCAGCGTGGCAAAGACCAGTGCCGACAGGATCAACAACCCGCCCATCGTGGGCGTGCCCGCTTTGGAAAAGTGGCTTTGCGGGCCATCTTCGCGGATCGGCTGGCCCTTGCCCTGCTTGCGCCGCAGCAGGTCAATCAGCGGACGGCCAAAGATAAACCCAAAGATCAACGCCGTGATGAAAGCGCAGCCTGCGCGGAAGGTGATGTATTTGAACAGGTTGAAAATGCCACCGCCATCGGCAAACTGCGTCATCCAATATAGCATTCATTCCCCTCCAAAGATCTGGGCAGTTCCTTGCATGGGAACCGAGTGGCCTAGTTTGCGCAATCCGTCAACGAGAAGTGACACTTTGATGCCCTTTGATCCCTTGACCAGCACCACATCGCCCGCGTCCACAAGGCTGCGCATACGCGGCAGCAGGTCTTGCGCCTGCGCCACCCACGCGCCGCGTTGGGCGCGGGGCAGGCTGTCGTGCAGGGCCTGCATCCGTGGGCCGACACAATGGATCGTCGTGATCTGCTCTAGCCCCGGATGATCGGCAATGGCGCGGTGCAGGGCGGCTTCGGTTGGCCCCAGTTCCAGCATATCGCCCAGAATGGCAATGCGTCGGCCTTGCCCAATGCGGCCCGCACCGTCTTGCGGGGTGGCTGCAATCAGCACATCCAAAGCCGCCGCCATCGAGGCGGGGTTGGCGTTAAAAGCATCGTCAAACAGGTCGAACCCGTCATCTTCCAGCTGATCCAGCAAAATCCGCTCACGCGTGCCACGTCCGGCGGGAGGCGACCACAGGCCAAGGTCGGTCGCGGCAATCACCGGGTCCAGCCCCAAGGCATCGGCCACGGCCAATGCCGCCAGCCCGTTAAAGGCAAAATGCCGCCCCGGCGAGCGAACTTTGAACAAAAACGGCACGCCTGCGCGTTCAGCGCGCACGATCGTCGCCCCCTGCCCCACGTTGGCCGAGGTCAGGTGGTACTGCGCTTGGGCGCTGGTGCCAAAGCTGCGGATATGGGCGTTGTGGCGGTTTGCCGCGGCCAAAAGCAGCGGCGTGGTGTCAAGATCGGCGGGCAGAACAGCGGTGCCATCCGGTTCCAGCCCCTCACAAATCGCGGCCTTTTCTTGGGCGATGCCCGCGATATCGCCGAACGCCTCAAGATGGGCGGCAGCCACCGTGGTGATCAGGGCCACATGCGGGCGGGTCAGGCGGGACAGGGGGGCAATCTCGCCGGGGTGGTTCATGCCAATCTCGATCACGGCGAATTGGGCATCTTGCGGCATGCGTGCCAGTGTCAGCGGCACGCCCCAGTGGTTGTTGTAGCTGGCTTCCGCCGCATGAACGCGGCCTTGCCCGCCCAGAATGGCGCGGAGCATCTCTTTGGTCGAGGTTTTGCCGACCGACCCCGTCACCCCAACCACTTTGGCCGCACTGCGTGCGCGACCCGCCGCCCCGAGGGCCGTCAAAGCCGCCAAGACATCCGGCACAATCAGCAGGGGTGCAGAGGGATCAAGCCCGTCGGGAATATGGCTGACAAGCGCCGCTGCCGCCCCTTTGGAGAGCGCCTGCGAGACAAACTCATGCCCGTCGCGCAGATCTTTCAGCGCAACGAAAAGATCGCCCTGTTGCAGGCTGCGCGTGTCAATCGACACGCCGCTGGCTGACCACGCACAGGTGCTGGTGCCGCCTGTGGCGGCCGCAGCCTCGGTCGATGTCCATAAGGCTTGCGTCATATCACACCGTCCAAAGCCGCCACCGCGATGCTGGCCTGTTCCAGATCGTCAAACGGGTAAATGTCGCCCTTGATGATTTGGCCCGTCTCATGCCCCTTGCCTGCGATCAGCAAGGCATCGCCCGCGCCCAGCGCATCCACACCGCGCAAGATCGCCTCGGCGCGGTCGCCCACTTCGGTGGCTTCGGGGCAGGATTGCAGGATCGCGGCGCGGATCAGGGCGGGGTCCTCGCTGCGCGGGTTGTCATCGGTGACAAACAGCACATCAGCGTGCGCTTGTGCAGCTTGCCCCATCAGCGGGCGCTTAGAGGTGTCGCGGTCCCCACCTGCGCCAAAAACAATCACAATCCGCCCCATCACATGCGGACGCAGGGCCTGCAAGGCGGTGGCGATAGCGTCAGGCGTATGGGCATAGTCGACAAAGACCGATGCGCCGTTCTTGCGCGTGGCGGCCAGTTGCATCCGCCCGCGCACACCTGTCAGTGCGGGAAGGGTCGCCATGACATCGCCCGCACTCACCCCTGCCGCGATCACCAAACCCGCCGCCAGCGCCACGTTTTCCGCCTGAAAGCCGCCGATCAGCGACAGGCGGGTTTGATAGGTCACGCCGCGAAACGACAACCGCAGGTCTTGGCCTGTGGCGTCGTAGCGGTGGGCCAGAAGGCGCAAGTCGGCTTCGGGCGCGTGGCCTACGGTGATCAACCCCAGATCCTTGGCGCGCACCATGGCGGCCAATTCTGCGCCTTTGGGATCATCCAAGTTGATCACCGCCGTGCCATCTGGCGGCAAAAGACGAGTGAAAAGGCCGGCTTTGGCGGCGAAATAGGCGTCAAAGGTCTTGTGATAGTCCAAGTGGTCTTGGGTGAAGTTGGTAAACCCTGCAGCCTTTAGGCGCACCCCGTCCATCCGGCGCTGGTCTAGCCCATGGCTTGACGCCTCCATCGCGGCATGGGTCACCCCGGCGGCGGCGGCTTGGCAGAGCATCAGGTGCAGCGTTAAAGGGTCGGGCGTGGTGTGCGACGAGGGGGCGGCCCAAGCACCCTCCACCCCCGTGGTGCCGATGTTGATTGCCCGAAGGCCCAATTGCATCCAGATCTGGCGGCAAAAGGTCGCGGTCGAGGTTTTGCCGTTGGTGCCGGTGACAGCCAAGATTGTTTCAGGCTGCGCGCCGTACCAAAGGGCTGCCGCACGGGCCAAAGCCTCACGCGGGTCTTGTGCCACCACAAGCGCCACAGGGGCACCAGAAAGAGCCACTTGCGCAAGGCTTGCGCCAAGGGCATCGGTCAAAATCGCAGCTGCACCCGCCTCGATCGCCGTGGCGATATAGCTTGCGCCGTGCAGTGCCGATCCGGGTAGGGCAGCAAACAGAAACCCCGCCCTTACAGCGCGGCTGTCAGCGGTGATCCCCGTCACAACCGGATCGCGCCCGCCCCGTGCCGACATGCCCAGATGCGACAAGGGTTGTGCGCGTGCAGAAGGTGCCGCCTGAGCCGCTGACATGGCCCCTACTCCTGCGCTAAGGGCTGTTTTGGCGGGGCGTTGACCTGCAGCAGGCTGGTCTCGTCCAACAAAGGGCGCAGACCCACCAAAGGCCCGATGCGGCGAATGATCTCGGCCGCCACCGGCACGGCGGTATAGCCTGCGGTGTTCAAAGGCTTGGGCCCAGCCGTTTCCACCGGATCATCCAAAGTCACCACCAGAACATATTGCGGATCGCTGGCCGGAAAGACCGAGGCGAAGGTGTTGACCACATGGCCCTTTTGATAGCCGCGCCCGACAGTCTTGGCCTTGTCTGCCGTCCCGGTTTTGCCCGCCACCTGATAGCCGGGCACATCGGCAAAGGTCGCCGTCCCGTCGGTGACAACACGGCGCATCATGGTCACGCAGGCTTTGGCCGTGGCTTGGGTGATGACACGCGGGCCGATGGCGTGGGTATCAGAATGCAGCAAAGTCGGCGTCACCTTGACCCCGCCATTGCCGATCGTGGCATAGGCGGCGGCGAGATTCAAAAGACTGGTCGCAATGCCATGGCCGTAAGAGGCGGTGACGGTGGAAATATCGCTCCACGGGCTTTGAAAATGGGCTTTGGCAGAACGCGCTTCGATCAATTCGATCTGCGGCGGGTCCAGCAGGCCCATGCTGGTCAGGAAAGCTTTTTGACGTTCGCCACCAATCATCAGCCCGATATGGGCCGCCCCGATGTTGGAGGAGACCGCAATCACATCCGAAACACTTTTGGTCGGACCGTAGTTATGGCCGTCAAATTCACGAATCGGATATCCGCCAACTTTGAAGGGCTGGGCGGTATCAATCAGCGTATCGGGCGTGACCAGCCCCAAATCCATCGCCTGCGCCACGGCAAATATTTTAAACGTCGACCCCAATTCGTAAACGCCCTGCACGGCGCGGTTGAACAGCGGGCTGTCGCCTTGATCTTTGACAGGGGCCACAGCACCCCGGTCGTTTGGGTCAAAATCGGGCAGGCTGGCAATGGCCAGAACCTCACCCGTGCGCACATCCATCAAAATCGCAGCCGCCCCCTTGGCATGCAGCGTGGCCATGCCGGTCGCCAAGACCTCTTCCACCGTGGCTTGCAGCGTAAGGTCAATAGATAACGTGACCGGCGTTGACGATTGCGCCGGATCGCTGAGCCGTGTTTCCAGGGCCGCTTCCAGGCCAGCCGTGCCGATCAATTGGGCAGAATTGACCCCTTCGGCCGCAAAAGCAGCCCCGCCCAAGACATGGGCCGCCAGGGTTCCATTGGGATAAAGGCGCATTTCGCGGGGGCCAAAATACAAGCCCGGCTCGCCGATATCATAGACCTTTTGCTGTTGCTCGGGCGATAAAACCTTGCGCAGCCATAAAAAACTGCGCCCATCGGTGAAACGGCGCACAAGGTCTTTGGCCTTCATTTCCGGAAAGATCGCCGCCAGTGCCGCAGCCGTCTGTGCGGGATCCACCAAATCATTGGTTTGGGCGTAAAGCGAAGAGGTCAGCATATTGGTGGCCAAAATCCGGCCCGTCCGATCAACGATATCGGCGCGCTGTGCTGAGATCTCGGACCCGCCCGCCGCTGCACGCGGCTCGGACGGGGTAGAGGCCGCCACCAGCCCCATGCGCGCGCCGATCACAGAAAACCCTGCGAAAAAACACAAGGCCAGCAAAATCAACCGCTTTTCGGCCCGCGCCCGCGAGGTATCGCGCAAAGCGTCATTGCGCGCGGCAAGGTTGGCTTTTTCGATGACATCGGGGTTTTGCCCCTTAAGGCGGGCATCCAAGATCCGGGCCAATGGCCGCAGCGGTGTGCGGATCATGGGATTTGCCCCCCCTCGGCACCCACCAGAACCGGGGTCAATCCTGCACCGTCTTGAACCGTGCCAGTCATCAGCAAAGGTGCCGCCGCAGGCAGGGCCACGTCAGAGGCGGCCCCCAATTGCACGGCCGCCATTGGCATCAAACCCAGCCGGTCAAAGTTCATCGCCGCCAGATCACGCAGGCGGGTCGGGCGGTTCAGATAGGCCCATTCGGCCTTTTGCATGGCAATCTGATCGCGCAAGTCGGCGATTTGATCTTGCAGACCGGCCATGTCTTTCAACTGGGCTTGGGTCGTATAATTTTCGCGGTAGGCCCAAAAGGCCGAGGCCACCATGGCAAGGAAGGACAAAATAAACAAAAAGGGGCGCATTCAACGGCCTCCTTTGCGAGCAGGGGGGGATTTTGCCGGAATTGGAACATCGATATCCGCCAGAGCGATGGGCTGCGGCGGGGCAGCCGTGCGCCGCGCGATGCGCAACTTGGCCGAGCGCGCACGCGGGTTTTCGGCCAGCTCTGCCGCGTCCGGATCGATGGCGCGTTTGGTCACCAAGGTGAAACGCGCCGTCGTCTCGGCTCTGGCAGGGGCATAGCGGTTGGTGTTGGATTCCGCACCCGAGGCCAGTTGCATAAAGCGTTTGACGATGCGGTCTTCAAGGCTGTGAAAACTCACAACGGCCAAAAGCCCGCCGGGTTTTAGCGCCCGCTCGGCAGCGGCCAGCCCTTGGGCAAGCTCTGTGAACTCGGCATTCACCGCAATGCGCAGGGCTTGAAAACTGCGCGTGGCCGGATGGCTTTGGCCCGGTTTGGGGCGCGGCAGGCAGCGGGCGATGACTTCGGCCAGCTGCAACGTGGTTTCGAACGGCAGCTTGGCCGCCTGCTCGACAATGGCGCGTGCGATGCGGCGCGAGGCGCGTTCTTCACCGTAAAGGTAAAGGATATCGGCAATCTCGGCTTCGGACCCATGGTTGACCAGATCAGCCGCCGATGGCCCTTGCTGGCTCATCCGCATATCCAGCGGGCCGTCTTTTTGAAACGAAAAGCCGCGTTCGGGCTGGTCGATCTGCATCGACGAGATGCCAAGGTCTAAGACCACACCGTCCAAGGGCTCGCCCGCCAAATGGTCCAGATCCGAAAAGGTGCCCTCTTCCAGCCGCAGGCGTGGGCCATAGTCACCCGCCCAAGATGCCGCCATCTGATGCGCCAAGGGATCGCGGTCAATGCCGATCACCTTATCGGCCCCCGCCTCTAGCAGGCCACGCGCATAGCCACCCGCGCCAAATGTGCCGTCCAGCCAAACGCCCGATACAGGCGCCACAGCCGCCAGCAAAGGCCGCAGCAAGACCGGAACATGGGCCGCCTTGGCCGGATCACGATCTTGCGAGGGCAAGCCGGTTGCCACCTTATGCCCCTTTCATCGGCGATTTGAACAATGTGCGCGGATCGGCTCCCCGCAAAAGCTTGGCCTCTAGTTCTTGAATTTCAGCCTTGCGATTGGCGCGGTACACATCGGCACGAAAAATCCGAAACGCATTGCGCGCGCCCACGAAGGCCAGTTCCACCTCGTCGCGCGCCAGATTGAGCTTATCGCGCACCTGCGGCGGCAGGCTGAAGCGGCCGTCTTTGTCAGTTTCCACGCTGACCGATTGTTCGATGTAAATGGCCGAGGCCAGATCTTGCTCTGCCGAGCCAAAGTCAAGGTCATTGATATAGGTATTGATCTCTTCGGCCCCCGCTGCGGTATATCCTTCGACATAAGCGCGGTTCGATCCCCCATAAACCAGCAAAAGGGCAAAGCCCTTGCCTGTCAGCGCTGGCTCCATGGTTTCGAAGATGTGACGAAAGGGCGCGGGCAGCATCACGCGGCCCTTGGTATCTACCTTCAGGTAGTGTTCGCCCCTGAACGTCTCTGTCGCCACGGCGCAACGCGCCTCCATCTGGCCCACCCTTGGGCGTAAAACAAAATACGGCGGACCCTGCTGCTGCCACTGCCGGGTCCGCCGTCTGTCCCATCGCTGGGCGTCCAGCTTCGCGCGACGCCTTGGGGGAGACGTAGGTCGCGACGCGCGCCGGTTTTATTTTCTTTTTTCGAGAAGGGCGCCTGATGAACCTGCCTCTGGCTCTTTTGTTTTGGGTCGTATCGTCCGCCCTGAAGTGTTGCCCGCCTCTTGTGACTATATATGCGCGGGATCGCCCTCCAATTCAAGGGAATTTTTGGGAAAATGCCCCACTTTCTTCTGAAAGTGAGGATTGCCCCCAATAAAGATCAGGGACGGTCTATATGTTGTGATAAACTCAATTTATCTTTCTATATTTAGGTTTTGAAAACGCCGTTGGGCGCAGGCATAATCCCTAAAATCCGCAGAAATCGGGTCTTCAGACCGCGCCATACGCGCCCGTGGGGCATTTTCCCGGAAAAATCCAGCGAATCACCCCGATGCAGGCAAACCGGCCGCAGCCCTGCCCTTGCTTTTTGCAAAAATACTCTGCGCAGGGTCCGGCAGGCCGCAAAGGCCTCTCGGCTCAGGGGGGCTCGGCTCGGGGGTCTCGGCTTGGGGGGGGTGCGGAGGGCAGAGCTGCCCCCCGCCCTGCCCCGCTTCAGCCCATCCCGCCGTCAATCAACCGGCGCGCAAGGCGGATATAGGGCTCTGCCAAGGGGCTGTCCGTGGCGGCAATCGGGGTACCCGCATCGCCGGCAACCCGCACCGCAAGATCAAGCGGCAATTCGCCCAAAAACGGCAGGTTCAGCTTCAACGCCTCGGCCGCCACGCCGCCGTGGCCGAAGATATGCGCCTCGTGGCCGCAATTGGGGCAGATATAGGTCGACATGTTCTCGATCAGGCCCAGAACCGGCACTTTAAGCTTGTCAAACATATCCAGCGCCTTGCGCGCATCCAGAAGCGCCACGTCTTGCGGGGTCGACACCACAATGGCCCCCGTCAGATGGGTGCGCTGTGCCAGTGTCAGTTGCACATCCCCCGTGCCGGGCGGCAGGTCGATCACCAGCACATCCAACCGCCCCCAAGCCACTTGGTTGATCAGTTGCTGCAAAGCCCCCATCAGCATCGGGCCGCGCCAGATCACGGCCTCGTCCTCTTTCAGCATGAGACCAATCGACATCATCGTCACACCGTGCGCGTGCAAGGGTTCAATCGTCTTGCCATCGGGCGAGGCGGGGCGCTTGGACACGCCCATCATGCGCGGTTGCGAGGGGCCGTAGATATCGGCATCCAACAGCCCCACCCGCCGCCCTTGCCGCGCCAGCGCAACGGCCAAGTTCGAGGCCACGGTAGATTTGCCCACCCCCCCCTTGCCCGAGGCGATGGCGATGATCCGGTCCACCCCAGACACCCGCGCAGGCCCGCCCTGATGCGGCGTGGGATGGCCGCCGACCTTCAGCGAGGGCGGCTCATCCCTGTGTGGTGGGGCAGCGGGCGCGGGTTTTGCACTGGGGCCATGGGCGGTTAGCACAATCTGAACCGACGTCACCCCCGGCAAAGCGCGCAGCGCCGCTTCGGCTGCCTTTTGGGCCGGGCCTAAGCTGCGGGCTTGATCGCTGGTCTGGGCTTCGATCACAAACCGCACAGAACCGCTTTGGATCACCAAGGCCCGAATCAGGTCATCGCCGACCAGCGTTGTGCCGCCGGGTGTGGCGATCTGCGCCAAAGTGGCCATCACCAGATCGCGTGTCGGTTCCATGGCATTCTCCTGCATTTAAGATAAGTCTAACGTGTGGTGCTTTGGGTCAAAGGGCAAGGCTGTCTTCGCAATCCGCCCAAGAAATGGGCGACGATATTGAATAATATGAAGATATTTTGACACCAAGCCATGCGCAGAGTGCATGGCGGCATTGAGGCAAGGGTGTATTGTGCACCTGCAGCAATTACCCCATGTTAGCCCTATCAGCAGCGGCCATTGCGAACACCAAGAGACAAGGGTTGCGTTGTAGAAAGAATGTGAGGCTGAAAATGGCATATATGAATGCGACCCGTAGCGCGCAGATGAGCTTTTCTGATCGTTTTGCAGCGCTGGCGGCAGGATTGAAAAACCAGATCGCGCGGCGCCGTGTGTTCAATCAGACGCTGTTTGAACTGAGCCATCTGTCCGACCGCGACCTGTCGGACCTTGGCCTGAGCCGTGCGAATATCACCGATGTGGCCCGCGAGGCTGCGTATAAAGTTTAATCTTGCCCCAGACTTGCAACCTCCTCCCTGCAAGTTGTTGGTCAAGTGCGGCGGTGCGCTCCTCCTCCCTCGCATCGTCGCTTTTCTACACGGTCCGCGAGTGGACCAGACTTCGGCGGCCCGGATCTCCTCCCCCGGGTCATCGGACCAGCGGCACCTTCAACCTCCTCCCTGAAGGTGCCGCACACGTCTTGTCTGACCCCGACCTCCTCCCCGGGCGATGACATGTGCGGCGGTGCCCGGTCTCCTCCCCCGGGCACTGTCGCGACATTCAGGCGCAGGTTATCGCGCCCTACGGTGTACGCGGGCCTTGTCCTCCTCCCCGAGGCCCCCGGACCAGCGGCGACCTCGACCTCCTCCCCGAGGTCGCCGCACCCTTTTGAACCCAAGCAAAAAGCCCGCTGTCGCCAGCGGGCTTTTTGCTTGGGGGAAGGCTGGGGGGCTGCGCGCCCCCCAGACCCCTGCGGAGTATTTGCGCCTCGGTGAAAGAATTAGCGGGTGGCGCGGATCAGGGCGAGGATTTCGGCGGCGGCTTTGGGGATATGGGTGCCGGGGCCGAAGATGGCTTTGACCCCTTTGGATTTCAGGAATGCGTAATCCTGCGCAGGGATCACACCGCCGCAGATCACAAGAATGTCGCCTGCGCCTTTGGCAACGAGGGCTTCGATCAGCTTTGGGGCAAGCGTCATATGGCCTGCGGCTTGCGACGAAATGCCGATGACATGCACATCATTGTCAATGGCGTCTTGCGCCGCCTCTTCGGGGGTTTGAAACAGGGGGCCCATGTCAACGTCAAAGCCCATATCGGCAAAGGCGGTGGCGATCACTTTGGCACCGCGGTCATGGCCGTCTTGGCCCATTTTGACCACCAGCATCCGCGGGCGGCGGCCTTCTTCGGCTTCAAAGGCCAGAATATCGGCTTGGATCGCTTCAAACCCTGCATCGCCATCATAGCCTGCGCCGTAAACACCGGCGAGGGTTTTGACCTCAGCCCTATGGCGGCCGAAGACGTTTTCCATTGCTGTCGAAATCTCACCCACGGTGGCGCGGGCGCGGGCGGCGGTGATGGCGGCCTCTAGCAGGTTGGCGTCGGAACGGGCGGCGGCTTCTAGGGCTTTTAGGGCGGCTTGGGCTGCGGGTTCATCGCGCGCGGCACGGGTGGCGTGCAGGCGGGCGATTTGGGAATCGCGCACGGCGATGTTGTCGATCGACAGGATATCCACCGGCGTGTCGGTTTCGGGCTGGTATTTGTTCACGCCCACAATCACATCGGTGCCGCGATCAATCAGCGATTGGCGGCGCGCCGCACTTTCTTCGATGCGCAGTTTGGGCATGCCAGAGGCGACAGCCTTGGTCATACCGCCCAAGGATTCCACCTCTTCGATCAGCTTCCACGCCTCCTCAGCCAGCTGAGCTGTAAGGGTTTCGACATAATAGCTGCCCGCCAGCGGATCGGCGACATGGGTGATGCCGGTTTCTTCTTGCAAGATCAGCTGCGTGTTGCGCGCAATGCGGGCGGAGGCTTCGGTGGGCAGGGCCATCGCCTCGTCAAAGGAATTGGTGTGCAGCGACTGGGTGCCGCCCAGAACCGCCGACATCGCCTCGTAAGCGGTGCGGATCACGTTGTTATAGGGGTCTTTTTCCTGCAACGACACGCCAGAGGTTTGGCAATGCGTGCGCAGCATCAGGCTTTCGGGCTTTTGCGCGCCAAATTCGGCCATGATGCGGTGCCACAGCAGGCGGGCGGCGCGCAGTTTGGCGGCCTCCATGAAGAAATTCATGCCGATGGCGAAGAAGAACGACAGGCGGGGGGCGAAATCGTCGACGTTCATGCCGCGTGCCAGCGCCGTGCGGACATATTCGCGGCCATCGGCAAGGGTAAAGCCCAGTTCCTGCACCAAATTCGCGCCCGCTTCCTGCATATGGTAGCCGGAAATCGAGATCGAGTTGAACTTGGGCATCTCGCGGGCGGTGTAGTCGATGATATCGGCCACGATCCGCATCGAGGGTTCGGGCGGATAGATATAGGTGTTGCGCACCATGAATTCTTTGAGGATGTCGTTCTGGATCGTGCCCGACAGGGCAGCACGGGGCACCCCCTGCTCTTCGCCTGCCACGATGAAATTGGCCAGAATCGGGATCACCGCGCCGTTCATGGTCATCGAGACAGAGACTTTGTCCAAGGGAATCCCGTCGAACAGAATCTTCATATCCTCGACCGAATCAATCGCCACGCCCGCCTTGCCGACATCGCCCACCACGCGGGGATGATCGGAATCATAGCCACGGTGGGTGGCCAGATCGAAGGCGACCGACACGCCTTGTTGGCCAGCGGCCAGCGCCTTGCGGTAGAAGGTGTTCGATTCCTCGGCTGTCGAGAAGCCCGCATATTGCCGGATCGTCCACGGGCGGCCTGCATACATCGTGGCGCGCACGCCGCGCGTGAAGGGGGCAAGGCCGGGGTAGCCGCCCATGTGCGGCAGGTTGGCGGTGTCTTCGGCCGTATAGAGCGGCTTGACTTGTATGCCTTCGAGCGTGGCCCATGTCAGCGTATCGGGCGACTTGCCTTTCAGGTCGCGGGTGGCGAGGGCTTCCCAGTCAGCGCGGGTGGTCATGGCGATGTCCTTGTTGCGGCGGCGGAACCGGGGGCTGTCTGCCCCCGGACCCCCGAGGATATTTTGGCAAGTATGAAAGGGTTAGACGAATTCCAGAATGATCTCGTCGACCTTGAGTGAGGCACCGGGGGCGGCTTTGACGGCCTTGACCACGCCGGCGCGGGTGGCTTTGAGGATGTTTTCCATCTTCATCGCTTCGACAGTGGCGAGGGTTTGGCCCTCTTGCACCTCGTCGCCGACGGCCACGGCCAAGGTGACGAGTAGGCCGGGCATCGGGCAGAGCAGGAATTTTGACGTATCTGGCGGGGTCTTTTCCAGCATGTGCTGCGACAGCTCTGCCGCGCGCGGCGAGCGGACCAGAACTTTGAGATCAGCGCCGCGCAGGCGCAAGCGGAAACCCATGGGGATTTTGCCGACTTTCATCACCAGCGGATGCCCATCCACCGTCAGGCGCGCCAAAGCTTGGCCCGGTTGCCAGTCTGACGTGACGCGCAGATGGGTGTGATCGGCGAGGGTGATGGTCGATCCGTCATGGTCGGCGGCGATGTGCAAGGCGATGCGTTCGCCTTGAATATCAACCACCCAGTCATCGCCGACCTTGCGCTTGTGATTGTCCATCGTGCCGGAAATGCGGGTGCGGCGGATTTCGGCCACGCGGTTCATGGCAGCGGCGGCGGCGGCCACGCGGCGGATCAGGTCGGGGTCAAGCGTGGCGCCTTTGAAGCCGTCGGGGTATTCTTCGGCGATAAAGGCCGTGGTGATATTGCCAGAGGTAAAGCGCGGGTGGTCCATCACGGCGGCAACAAAGGGCAGGTTGTGGCCGATACCTTCGACTTCGAATGTGTCCAGCGCCAGACGCATTTCCTCAATCGCCGCAGCGCGGGTGGGGCCCCATGTGCACAGCTTGGCAATCATCGGGTCGTAGTACATCGAAATCTCGCCACCTTCGAACACGCCGGTGTCATTGCGCACGATGCCGCCGCGCTCGGTGGCCCCTTCCACCGGCGGGCGATAGCGGGTCAACCGACCGATCGAGGGCAGGAATTTGCGGTAAGGGTCTTCGGCGTAAAGACGGCTTTCCATCGCCCAGCCGTTGATTTTGATATCCCCTTGGGCAAAGGGCAGCTTTTGCCCATCCGCCACGCGGATCATCTGTTCGACCAGATCAATCCCCGTGATCAGTTCGGTCACAGGGTGTTCGACCTGCAAACGCGTGTTCATTTCCAAGAAATAGAAATTGCGGCTGCCATCGACGATGAATTCAACCGTGCCCGCCGAGGTATAGCCCACAGCCCGCGCCAAGGCGCAGGCCTGCTCGCCCATGGCCTTGCGCGTGGCGGCATCTAGGAAGGGCGAGGGCGCTTCCTCAATCACCTTTTGATTGCGCCGCTGGATCGAGCATTCGCGTTCGTGCAGATAGACCGTGTTGCCGTGCTGGTCGGCCAGCACCTGAATTTCGATATGGCGGGGCTGGGTGACGAATTTTTCAATGAAAATCCGGTCATCCCCGAAGGAGGCCGCCGCCTCGTTCTTGGAAGACTGGAACCCCTCACGCGCCTCGTCTGCATCCCATGCGATCCGCATCCCCTTGCCGCCACCGCCGGCCGAGGCTTTGATCATCACCGGATAGCCGATCTCGCCCGAGATTTTCACCGCTTCATCGGCATCCGCGATGATGCCCATATACCCCGGCACCGTGGAAACCCCCGCCGCTTGGGCGATTTTCTTGGAGGTGATTTTATCGCCCATCTGCTCGATGGCCGAAGAAGGCGGGCCGATGAAGGCCACGCCTTCGGCCTCTAGTGCTGCAGCAAAGGCGCGGTTTTCGGACAGAAAGCCGTAACCGGGGTGCACGGCCTGTGCGCCTGTGGCGCGCACCGCTTGCATAATCTTGTCGATCACGATGTAGCTTTGCGCGGCAGGCGCGGGGCCGATGTGATAGGCCTCATCCGCCATTTTGACATGCAGCGCGCCCCGGTCAGCGTCAGAATAGACGGCCACGGTTTTGATGCCCATCTTGCGGGCGGTCTTGATCACGCGGCAGGCAATTTCGCCGCGATTGGCGATCAGGATCTTGGTGAACATGGGCATTCCTTCGCAAGTGGGCTGTCCGCTGACGCGGTCGCAAGTCGATCATTAGAGCGGGGGGCAGACATCTTAATCTTCCCAATCCTCGTCGCCGCCACCCAAGGCATCGGGGGCGTCTTCGGCGAAAACCTCGGGGAAAGAGGCGCGCGCGCGGGCGGCGTCAATTTTCAACAAGGCGTCGTAAGAGGCGGGGTTGAACGGGTCTTCGGCGGGCACCACCTCGCGGCCAAACAGCCACGACAGGCGGCCTGCGTCCAGATTGCCGCGCTCAAAGGGCTCTTCGCCGAAATACTGCCAAAGGGCAGCCATAAAGCCCGCATCGGCCATGCGGTCCACATGTTTGCGGTCGCGAAAGCGTTCGCGCTTGGTGATTTTGGTGGCCCCGTCTTTCATATTCGCGCGTCGGATGACGAATTGGAAATCGGATCCGGGCAGACGCCCGGGAAATCCGCGATGTTTCAGCATAGGTTGGTCTTTCTTATCAGGCGCGGCATTCAGAACATCTCCCATTGGCAGACGCCATCTTCGATTGCGTAGGAATTGAAGAATTGCGTCGCGTCGGGGTCGTCTTGGCCCAAGGGCACGTCGCGGTCAGAGAGCGAGATGATGATTTGGGCCGGTTTAGGCGCAGTCTTGGGCAGGTGTTTGAGCGCAAAGTCGGTGCACAGATAATCCATATCAAGGCCGGCGGTGTCGGCGTCAATCTTGCCTGTGTCGCGCGCTATCGCGGGGGCCAGAAAGCGAAAGCGCAGGGCGGGGCCGTCTTCGCCGGGCACGTCAGAGACGGTTTCCAGCAGCGTCACAGCTTGACCAGAGGGCACATTTATAGCCTCGCCTGCCCATAAAGGCAGCGGCAACACAAAACCAAGAAGGGCAGGCCAACGCGGCATGGGTCTCATCTGTAACAGGGGCATCACAGCGGGATATTGTCGTGTTTTTTCCAAGGATTGGATTGTTTTTTGCCCCGCAGTGACGCAAAGGCCCGCGCCACGCGCTTGCGGGTGGATTGCGGGTGGATCACCTCGTCGATAAAGCCCTTTTCGGCGGCAACAAAGGGGTTGGCAAAGCGGGTTTCATAGTCTTTCACGCGGGCGGCGATCTTGTCCTTATCACCCAGTTCCGAGCGATAGAGAATTTCGACCGCGCCCTTGGCCCCCATCACCGCAATCTCTGCCGTGGGCCAGGCATAGTTGAAATCCCCGCGCAGGTGCTTGGATGCCATCACATCATAGGCCCCGCCATAAGCCTTGCGGGTGATGACGGTCACTTTGGGCACAGTCGCCTCACCGTAGGCAAACAGCAGCTTGGCCCCGTGCTTGATCACCCCGCCCAATTCCTGCGCCACACCGGGCAAAAAGCCCGGCACGTCGACCAAGGTCAGAATCGGAATTTCAAAGGCATCGCAAAACCGCACAAACCGCGCCGCCTTGCGCGAGGCGTCGATGTCCAAGCACCCCGCCAGAACCATCGGCTGATTGGCCACCACGCCGACCGTCTGCCCTTCCAGCCGCACAAAGCCTGTGATGATATTGGCGGCATAATCGCGCTGGATTTCGAAAAAATCCCCCTCGTCGGCGACTTTGTGGATCAGCTCTTTCATATCATAGGGCTGGTTGGGATTATCGGGAATCAGCGTATCAAGGCTGGTTTCCAACCGCGCCGGATCGTCAAAGAACGGGCGGACGGGGGCTTTTTGGCGGTTGTTGAGCGGCAGGAAGTCGAACAGGCGGCGTGCTTCGGCCAGCATTTCGATGTCGTTTTCATAGGCACCATCGGCGACCGATGATTTCTTGGTGTGAGTCGATGCCCCCCCCAAGTCTTCGGCAGACACCACTTCGTTGGTGACCGTCTTGACCACATCGGGGCCGGTCACAAACATGTAAGAGCTGTCTTTGACCATAAAGATAAAGTCGGTCATCGCGGGCGAATAAACCGCCCCCCCCGCGCAAGGCCCCATGATCAAGCTGATCTGCGGCACCACGCCAGAGGCCATGATGTTGCGCTGAAACACCTCGGCATAGCCTGCCAAAGACGCAACCCCCTCTTGAATCCGCGCCCCGCCCGAATCGTTGATGCCAATCACCGGCGCGCCGTTCTGGATGGCCATATCCATGATCTTGCAGATTTTTTTGGCATGGGTTTCTGACAAGGACCCGCCAAAGACGGTGAAGTCTTGGCTGAACACATAGACCATGCGCCCGTTGATCGTGCCCCAGCCGGTCACTACGCCGTCCCCTGCGGGACGGTCAGCCTCCATCCCGAAATCGGTGCAGCGGTGGGCGACGAACATGTCGAACTCTTCAAACGAGCCTTCGTCGAGCAACAATTCAACCCGCTCGCGTGCGGTCAGTTTGCCCTTGCCATGTTGCGCGTCGATGCGGCGCTGACCGCCACCCTCGCGGGCCGCCTGCCTGCGCTTTTCAAGTTCAAGCATTACGTCCATGGCAGCGGTCCTTATCTTTTCATGTCGCCCGTATGACAGGCTTTGAGCACGCAACATAGATGTGCCGCGCCGCAGCGGAAAGCAAAAATATTGCGCGGGGCCGCAATAAAATGACTTTAACGAAACAAAACTTGGGCAAGCTCGCGTCATGGCACCTGCCCGTTGCGCCCTGTATCCGCCCACAGGTCGGCAAAACAGCCAAAGCTCTGGCACCGCCGACCGGGCTGATACGGGGCCGCATGGTCTTGTCGACAGGATCGTCAGCGCGCATTTCACCGCAGCCAACAGGCTTGTCAAACGCGGCCCCTCTGCTTAAACATCTTCTACCAAAGTTTTTTAGGTGAAAAATGAAACTCAACGGTTCTATTCCAACCCAATGCCCGCCCGAAAACGTTGTGGGTCTTTTGCGTGATCCCGTGGCCCTTGCCAAAATAGCGCCCGATGGATTTGCCTTTGCCGAGCCCGCGTCTGACACGGTCCCCTTCACCTTCCGGCGGCGGATCGGGGTGATTTTGCTTAATCTGTCCGGACACTTAACCTTGCGCCAAACGGCGGATCGGGCGGAAAGCCGGGTGGATATACGCGCCGAGCACCGCATTGGCGGCAGCGTGTCGATCGGGCTGGATGTGACACCACAGTCAGGGCCTGACGGCGCGCAAGTGCTGGCATGGTCCGGCACGATGGAGGCCAGTGGCTTAACCGCGCGCATTGTCAAACAGCGCGAGGCCGAGGCCAATAAGATCGTCACCACCCTGTTTGAACGCTTGGCCGCGCTAGCCGCCGCTTAACGCTGCGATGTGCGCCAGTTGGGGTTGATCCACGGCTGTTGGTTTGACCGCGCCAGCATGCCCTTGCCCAAGATGTGGTCAGCCGCCTTTTCGCCCGTCATGATCGAGGGGCCGTTCAGGTTGCCGTTGGTCACCTGCGGGAAGATCGAACTGTCGACCACGCGCAGCCCTTCAACCCCGATCACCCGCAGCTCTGGGTCAACCACGGCCATCGGATCGTCGCGCCGCCCCATGCGCGACGTGCCGCAGGGATGATAGGCACTTTCGACATGAGCGCGGATGAAGTCGTTCAGATCCTCGTCCGATTCCACGCCCGCCCCCGGTTGGATTTCAGATTTCACATAGGGCTTAAAAGCGTCTTGGGCGAAAATCTCGCGCGTCAGGCGAATGGCGGTGCGGAAATCCTGCCAATCGGCGGGGTCTGACATATAGTTGAACACAATCTTCGGCGGTGCCAAAGGATCGGGCGCGCACAACGTGACCGCCCCGCGCGACCGTGACCGCATTGGCCCCGTATGCACCTGAAACCCATGCCCGTGGGCCGAGGCTTTGCCATCATAGCGCACGGCAATCGGCAGAAAGTGATACTGAATGTCAGGATAGTCGATCCCCGCCCGCGAGCGGATAAAGCCGCAGCTTTCAAACTGGTTGGATGCGCCAAGCCCCTTGCCTGTCAACATCCACTGCGCCCCGATCAGCGCCTTGCCCCACAGGTTCCAGTATTTGTACAGCGTGACCGGCTGGCTGGCGGCAAATTGCAGGTACAGTTCCAGATGGTCTTGCAGATTGGCCCCCACACCGGGGCGGTCGGCGATCACGCCGATGCCCATCGCGGCCAAAAGCGGCGCAGGCCCAATGCCTGAATGCATCAGGATTTTGGGCGTATTGATGACAGAGGCCGCCACAATCACCTCACGCACCGCGCGGATGACGTCGATCTTGTCGCCGCGCTGCACCTCGACCCCTACCGCGCGACCGTCTTCAAGAACGACCTTGCGCGCCAAGGCGTGGTACAGCTGCACATTGCCCTGTTTGATCGCGGGTTTCAGATACGCATTGGCCGCAGACCAGCGGCGACCTTTCCAGATCGTCGCCTCCATCGCGCCAAAGCCTTCTTGGGCCTGCCCGTTGTAATCGGCGGTGGTGTTGTAGCCCGCTTGGCGGCCAGCGGTGACAAAGGCGTCAAACAGCGGGTTGTTGCGCGGGCCGCGGGTGATGTGCAGCGGGCCATCGGTGCCGCGAAAGGCCGAAGGCTGACCGTCTTCGCTGTGCCAGTTTTCCATGCGTTTGAAATAGGGCAGCACATCGGCATAGGCCCAGCCTTGGGCCCCCATCGACTCCCACGTGTCGTAATCATGGGCGTGGCCGCGCACATAGACCATGCCGTTGATGCTGGAAGACCCGCCCACCACCCGCCCGCGCGGCGTGGCCAGAACCCGCCCGCCCAAATGCGGTTCGGGTTCGGAATGAAAGCCCCAGTCATAGCGCGGCATGTTCATCGGATAAGACAAAGCCGCAGGCATCTGGATCAGGGGGCCCGCATCGGTACCCCCCGCCTCAATCACAATCACACGGTGGCCTGCCTGCCCCAACCGGTAGGCCAAAGCCGACCCTGCCGAGCCTGACCCGATGATCACATAATCTGCCTGCATATCCCTTCGCCCCCTGCGGTGCGCCTTTGCTGTCTTGGGGTCAAAGACCCTATCCGTTGATGTCGAGTGAGGTTGCGGCCAAATGCGCCGCCAGATAGTCCCGCGCCATCTGCGCCGCCGCCGCCCCATCTGGCGCACCCGGGCGCAAAACCTCGCGCAGATACAGCCCGTCGATTAAGGCGCCCAATCCTTCGGCAATGGCCTCGGCCCGCGCCCCTGCCAAGGGCCGCAGCCCGACCAGCAGGTTCGATTTCAACCGCCGCTGATAAACGGCCACCAACCGCTTGGCCTGCGGCACGGTTTGGGCCAGAACCCAAAAGTTCAGCCAAGCCCCCACCGCCTCGCGCCGGAAGTTCGCCGCACTGAAAGAGGCCACCACAATCGCGTCAATCCGCGCCATGGGGGTTTGCGCCACGCCCAAAGCCCCACGCACCTCGGCCCCGTAGATCGTCATGATGTGGCGCATCGCGGCCAAAAACATGTCTTCCTTTGACCCAAAGTAGTGATGCGCCAGCGCGCTGGACATGCCTGCACGCTTGGCGATCTGGCTGACCGTCACGTCCAAAGACCCCGTCCGCCCGATCTCGGTGATCGTGGCTTTGACGAGCGCGTCTTTGCGTATAGGCTCCATCCCAAGCTTTGGCATGCTGTCCTGAAAGGGGTGACGAAAACACTTGCTTTTTGCAGCTAGCTTGAAGTTTATTGACTCGTCAATCAACAAAAAACAGGGAGCCCCCATGACCTTCAAATCCACTCTGCTCGCCACCGCCGTGGCCTTTGCTTTCACCGGCTCTGCCTTTGCAGCGGGCTGTGACAAGGTGACCTTTTCCGACGTGGGCTGGACGGACATCACCGCCACCACCGCCGTCTCAAGCTTGATTTTGCAGGCTTTGGGCTATGAAACCCAAACGCAGGTTCTGTCGGTTCCGGTGACCTATGAAGCCTTGGCCAAGGGCGATGTCGATGTGTTCTTGGGCAACTGGATGCCCACGATGGCGTCGAACATCCAACCCTATCTGGATGCAAAAACCGTCGAATCGCTGACCGCCAACTTGGAAGGCGCCAAATACACGCTCGCCACGAACGAGGCCGGTGCCGCCCTTGGGATCAAAGATTTCAAAGACATCGCCGCCCATGCCGCCGATCTGGACGGAAAGATCTACGGCATCGAAGCGGGCAATGACGGCAACAAGCTGATCTTGGATATGATCGACAAAAACGCCTTCGGTCTGAAAGACGCCGCCGTTGAACTGGTTGAAAGCAGCGAACAGGGCATGTTGGCCCAAGTCGCCAAAGAAGATCAGGCGCAAAAGCCGATCATCTTCTTGGGCTGGGAACCCCACCCGATGAACGCCAATTTCAAGATGACCTATCTGACCGGCGGCGACGATTTCTTTGGCCCCAATCTGGGCGGTGCGACCGTCTACACCAACACCCGCGCGGGCTATGCGACCGAATGCCCCAACACGGGTAAGTTCCTGTCCAACCTCGTCTTCTCGCTTGAGATGGAGAACGAGATCATGGGCGCGATCCTCAACGATGGCGCAGACCCTGCCGTGGCGGCCAAAACTTGGCTGGCAGCGCATCCCGATGTGATCACCCCTTGGCTGGCCGGTGTGACCACCAAAGACGGCGGCGATGCTGTGGCGGCTGTGACGGCAGCTTTGAAGTAAGCTTTAAAGGCCCCGGATCACCTCTGGGGCCTTTTTTTCCAAAGGGGAAGATTGGGATGGAGTGGTTGACGGCAACAAAGATCCCGGTGGGATCGGGGGCGAATGTGCTGTTTGTGTGGATGAAAACCCACATGACGGCCATCTTTGATGCCATTTCATGGGCGCTGGAAGGCTTGATTGCGGGCTTTTTATGGCTGCTGCAAGCGCCCAACCCCTTGGTGCTGATTGCGATTTTCGTGGGCCTTGCTTGGGTTTTGCAGCGCAACTGGAAAATCTGTGTCGGTGTGGGCTTAGGGTTCTTGTTCGTGGTCAACCAAGGCTATTGGAAAGAAACCACCGAAAGCCTGACACTGATTTTGTCGTCTTGTGCGGTGTGCATGGCGATTGGCGTGCCCGTCGGCATCGCCTGCGCCCACAATTCGCGCCTGAACGCGGCCCTGTCGCCGGTGCTGGACCTGATGCAAACCTTGCCAACCTTTGTCTACCTTATTCCCGCCATCATCTTCTTTGGCATCGGCATGGTGCCCGGCCTGATTGCCACCGTGATCTTCGTTTTGCCCGCCCCGATCCGCTTAACCGAACTTGGCGTGGCCTCTACCCCCACCGCGCTGTTAGAGGCCGCAACCGCCTTTGGCGCCACCCCGCGCCAGCGGTTGTGGAAGGTGGAACTGCCTTGGGCCCTACCACAAATCATGGTCGGGCTGAACCAGACAATCATGCTGTCGCTGTCGATGGTGGTGATCGCCTCGATGGTGGGGGCCAATGGGTTGGGGGTGCCGGTGATGCGCGCCTTGGCCTCGGTCAACGCGGCCAAGGGGTTTGAATCGGGCTTTGTCATTGTCGTGGTGGCCATAGCTTTGCGCAGCATATTCCAGCGCGAGGTGAAGGGATGACTGCCGTTGTCTTTGACCGCGTCTCCATCGTCTTTGGCAACAAACCGCACCTCGCCCTGCCCCTGATGGATCAGGGGATGAGCCGATCTGACATTCAAAGCCAAACCGGCCAGATTTTGGGCGTGCATGATTGCTCGCTGAGCGTGGCTGAAGGCGAGATTTTGGTGCTGATGGGCCTGTCAGGGTCGGGCAAATCGACCCTACTGCGCGGGGTGAACGCGCTGAACCCCGTGGTGCGCGGCGAGGTTTTGGTGTCAGACGGGGCCAAGATGGTGTCGGTGACCAAGGCCGATGCCCCCACCCTGCGCCACCTGCGGTTGAACCGCATTGCCATGGTTTTTCAACAGTTTGGCCTTCTGCCATGGCGCAGCGTGCGCGAGAATGTGGGCCTTGGGCTGGAACTGGCGGGCCTTGATGCCGCCACCCGCAAGCCGCGCGTGGATGAACAACTCGCGCTGGTGAACCTGACCCAATGGGCCGAGCGCAAAGTGGGCGAATTGTCCGGCGGGATGCAGCAGCGCGTCGGGCTGGCGCGCGCCTTTGCCACCCAAGCGCCGATCTTGCTGATGGACGAACCCTTTTCCGCCCTTGACCCCTTGATCCGCGCCCGCCTGCAGGACGAGCTGTTAGACCTGCAAGCCAAGCTGAAACGCACGATCATCTTTGTCAGCCATGATCTGGACGAAGCGTTCAAACTCGGCAACCGCATCGCCTTGATGGACGGGGGCCGCATCGTGCAAATCGGCACCGCGCGCGAGATTATTGCCAACCCTGTCAGCGACTATGTCGCGGATTTCGTGGCACACATGAACCCTTTGGGCGTTCTGACCGCGCAAGATGTGATGGAGCAGGGCCCGACCGATACCGCCGCCAGTGTCGCCGCCGATATGCCCGTCAAAGAGGTCATGGCCCTATTGGCCAAAGGCGCGCCGGAATTGGCGGTGACCTTGAACGGCGCACGCATCGGGGTGGTGCGGGCGGCGTCCCTGATGGGACGCCTGATCGACCCGCGCAACGGCTAGGGCTTAGCCTTCCACGGCTGGTTTCTTGGCCACAGCCTTCTTGACCGCAGGCTTTTTCGTCACAGCCTTGGTGGCGGTGGTTTTGGTCACCGTTGTCTTTGCAGCGGCCGTCTTGGGCTTTGCAGCGGCCTTGGGCTTGGCCGCAGCCTTGGGCGCTGCGGCCTTGCGGGCGGGCTTTTTGGCGGGTGCTTTGCCTGCCTTTTCAGCGATCAGGGCCAAAGCGTCTTCCAAGCTTAGCGCCTCTGGCTCGATCGTCTTGGGGATCGTGGCGTTCACTTTGGCCCATTTCACATAGGGGCCATATTTGCCCGGCATGATGCTGATCGCCCCACCGTCCGGATGCTCGCCCAGCTCTTTCAGCGCCACCGCCACGGCACCCCGCCCCGGACGGCCCGCCAGCTTTTGCGCCAAAACCTCGACCGCGCGGTTCATGCCGATGGTGAAAACATCCTCGACATCGGGCAGGTTGGCATAGGTAGAGTTGTGCTTGACGTAAGGACCAAAGCGGCCAATCGCGGCCTCGATCGGGGCGGCATCGTCGGGATGCTGGCCCACAAGGCGCGGCAGGTTGAGCAGATCCAGCGCGCGCTCCAGCGTAAGGTCTTCGGGCGGCCATGTCTTGGGCAGGCTGGCGCGCGGCGGCTTGGGCGCATCGGTCGTGGCTTCGCCCTTTTGCACATAGGGGCCAAAACGCCCTGTGCGCAGGCTGATTTCAACGCCGTCTTCCACGCCCAGAACGCGACCCTCGACCGAGCCGCCCTCTTCATTGCCAGAAATGGCGCGGGTATAACGACACTCAGGATAGCTGCCGCAGCCAATGAACGCCCCGCCGGACCGCGCCGTTTTCAGATGCAAACGGCCCTTCCCGCAGGTCGGGCAAATGCGCGGGTCAGACCCATCGGCGCGGGCGGGGTACAGGTGGGGGGCTAGAAATTCGTCAATCTTATCCAATACCTCGCCAATCCGCAGATCGGCGGTTTCGGCGATGGCGGCGTTGAAATCACGCCAAAAGCGGGTCAACACATCGGTATAGCTGCGGCTTCCGGCCGAGACATCGTCAAGCTCGGTCTCTAGCCCTGCGGTAAAGTCGAAATCGACATAGCGGCGGAAATAATTGGTCAAAAACGCCGTGACCAGCCGCCCCTTGTCTTCGGGGATCAGGCGGTTTTTGTCTTTCTTGACATATTCGCGGTCTTGGATCGTGGTGATGACCGACGCATAGGTAGAGGGGCGACCGATCCCCAATTCTTCCATCCGCTTGACAAGCGTGGCTTCGGTATAGCGCGGCAATGGCTGGGTAAAGTGTTGTTCCGGCGTGACTTTGCGCTTGTCGACCTTGTCGCCGGCATCAATCTGCGGCAGGCGGCCCTCGTCATCGCCGTCGTCATCGCGGCCCTCGTCATAGACCTTGAGGAACCCGTCGAACAGCACCACCTGCCCATTGGCGCGCAACCCTACCTGCCCGTCGGGCGAGGCGATCTCGACCACCGTCCGTTCCATCCGCGCGGCCGACATCTGGCTGGCGATGGTGCGCTTCCAGATCAGGTCATAAAGCTTTTTCTGATCCGCCTCGACCAAGCGCAGCTTGTCGGGAGAGGCCGCCATATCCGTGGGGCGAATACATTCATGTGCTTCTTGGGCGTTTTTGGCCTTGTTCTTATACATGCGCGGGCTGTCGGGCACATAGACGGCCCCAAAAGTGGCCTTGATCACATCGCGGGCCGACATGACGGCTTCGGGGGCCATGTCGATGCCGTCGGTGCGCATATAGGTGATATGGCCCGCCTCATACAGCCGCTGCGCTGCCGACATACAGGCCTTGGCCCCCATGCCATATTTGCGGCTGGCCTCTTGTTGCAGGGTCGATGTCATGAAGGGCGCATAGGGGTTGCGGCTGGCGGGTTTCTTTTCCGCTGACACCACCTGAAAGGTTCGATTATTGATAGCAGAGACCGCCAGTTCCGCCGATTCAGCGGTCGGAATATCGAATTTGTCCAGCTTCTTGCCGCCAAGAACCACCAAGCGCGCCTCAAACTCTTGCCCGCGCGGGGTGGCTAGAACGGCAGAGACGGTCCAGAATTCCTGCGCGCGAAAGGCTTCAATCTCCATCTCGCGCTCGACGATCAGGCGCAGGCAGACCGATTGCACCCTTCCGGCTGATTTCGCCCCGGGCAGCTTGCGCCACAAAACCGGCGACAGGGTGAAGCCCACCAGATAATCCAAAGCACGCCGCGCCAGATAGGCTTCGACCAGCGGCTGGTCGACCTGTCTTGGGCGGGCCATTGCCTCTGTCACGGCGGATTTGGTGATGGCGTTAAAGGTGACGCGGCTGACCTTTTTCTTGCCCTTGGCAATCACCGAGGCCAGCGCCTCGGTCAGGTGCCACGAAATCGCTTCGCCCTCGCGGTCGGGGTCGGTGGCGAGGATCAGCTCGTCATCGGTTTTCAGCGCGTCGGTGATGGCCTTGATATGCTTGCGGCTGTCGGCGGCCACTTCCCATGTCATGGCGAAATTGTCGTCGGGGTTGACCGAGCCGTCCTTGGGCGGCAGGTCGCGGACATGGCCGTAGGAGGCCAGAACCGTGTAATTGCTGCCCAGGTATTTGTTGATCGTCTTGGCTTTGGCCGGGGATTCGACAACGACAACGGGCATGGAATTCCTTTCAAACGCGCCAAGCGACCACGGCACGTCGCCCCGACCGGCACAGCGGCGCAAGATGTGAGGGATTGGCGCGGAATGTCAACCGGGGGAATGGCACCGTTTAGCGCCGTGCGATCAACCCGCCTGCGTGGCGTTCGATCTTGCCGTCCAGTTCGAGCGTGATCAACTCGCTGGTCAAGGCAGCGGCAGGAAGGGCCAAGTCGCGGATCAACTGATCCTCGGCCAAGGGCGATGGGCCAAGTCGAGCCAAGATTTGCGCATGCAGCGCCGCAGTGTCGCCCGAAGGGCGGCGGGGCGGAACGGGGCCGGGGGGCGGGTCGCACAGGGCTTGATCGGTGGGGTCCGGCGGCTGCACCGCTTTCGGCGCTATCCCCAAGCCCTCGAACAGGTCTTGCGGCCCGCGCAGCAGCGTTGCACCGTCGCGGATCAGCCGGTTGCAGCCTTCGGCGCGGGCATCAAAGGGGTGGCCGGGCACGGCAAACACCTCGCGGCCCTGCTCTAAAGCGGTCTCGGCGGTGATCAAAGAGCCTGACCGCGCTGCCGCTTCGACCACCACCACCGCCCGCGACAGGCCCGAGATGATTCGGTTGCGCAGCGGAAAATGGCGGGTTTGGGGGGCCATCCCGATGGGCTGTTCAGAAATACGGCAGCCTTGTGCCAGAATTTGCGTGGCAAGGTGGGCATTTTCGGCAGGGTAAATCACATCCACTCCGCCCGCCTGCACCGCAACCGTGCCCGTGCCCGTGCCAAGCGCTGCCTCATGCGCCGCCGCATCAATGCCGCGTGCAAGGCCCGACACCACCACCTGCCCCGCCCCGCCCAAGGCCAAAGCCAGCCGCCGCGCCATCCGCAGCCCTAAGGACGACGCATTGCGCGCGCCCACCAAGGCCACCGCAGGTCGGTTGAGCCACGACACATCGCCTTGCGCCCAAATCAACGGCGGCGCATCGGGCAGTGTCAGCAAAGCTTGCGGATAATCTGCCCCGCCATAGCGCAGCAGCCGCGCTTTGGCCGCGCGGCCTTGGGCCAGTTCATGGCGCACCACGCCAAGGGGGCAGGTTTCATAGCCCTCGATCCCCGCAGCTTTGGCAATCTCTGGCAGGGCGGCAAGGGCGGCTTCGACCCCGCCGTGTTCGGCCACAAGCCTGTGAAACGTCACAGGCCCGATCCGGCGCGAGCGGATCAGTTGCAGCCAAAGGGCAGGGTCTTCATGGGCGGGCAGGTAGGACATGAACGCTCCGATCCGGGTCAAATTGCCCCAAGAGCGGTTAAAGAAGCGTAAACCGCGCCCTGCCCTGTCGCCGCTCGCCCGAAAAAAGCCGCTGATGGGATTGAAACCGCAGGCAAACTTCGTGCAAATAGCACCAAAGCCGCAGGGGCAGGCCCTTTTCCCCGATGCGGTGCACAGGAGAGCAAGATGAAGAACGCAGATGTCGCCCTTCGCCGGACTGATTCGATTGCCCGTGGCGTGGGGATGCAAACCCAGATCTATGTCGACAAGGCCCTGAACTCGGAAGTCTGGGATATTGAAGGCAACCGCTACATCGACTTCGCCGCCGGTATTGCCGTGGTTAACACCGGCCACCGCCACCCCAAGGTGATCGAAGCCGTGCACAAGCAGTTGGAACGCTTCACCCACACCTGCCACCAAGTTCTGCCTTACGAAAACTACATCCATCTGGCCGAGCGTTTGAATGCCATCGTGCCGGGCGATTTCGACAAAAAGACCGTCTTTGTGACGACCGGCGCCGAAGCCGTGGAAAACGCCATCAAAGTCGCGCGCTATGCCACGGGGCGTTCGGCTGTCATCGCCTTTGGCGGGGCCTTTCACGGGCGCACCTTTATGGGCATGACCCTGACGGGCAAGGTGGAACCCTATAAGAAGGGCTTCGGGGCGATGATGCCCGATGTCTACCACGTGCCCTTCCCGCAAGAGGTGCACCATATTTCCACCGCCGATGCCATGGCGGGGATCACCAAGCTGTTCAAAGCCGATCTTGATCCGGGTCGGGTGGCGGCGATTATCTTTGAACCCGTGCAGGGCGAGGGCGGCTTTTACCCCGCGCCAACCGATCTGGTCAAAGCCATCCGCGCCTTGTGCGATGAACACGGCATCGTGATGATCGCGGACGAGGTGCAAACCGGCTTTGCCCGCACCGGCACGATGTTTGCCATGGAAGGCTACGGAGTTGCTGCTGACATCACCACCATGGCCAAGGGGCTGGGCGGCGGCTTTCCCATCGCAGCCCTGACCGGCAAGGCCAGCCTGATGGATGCCGCCAACCCCGGCGGTCTTGGCGGCACTTACGGCGGCAACCCGATCGGCATTGCCGCAGCCCATGCCGTGCTGGACGTGATCGAGGAAGAAAAGCTGTGCGCCCGTGCCAATGAACTGGGCAGCCGGTTAAAGCAAAAGCTGGAATCGATCCGCTCGACCACGCCCGAGATTTCTGACATCCGCGGCCCGGGCTTTATGGTCGCCGTCGAATTCGCCAACCCCGCCAACCACGAACCTGACGCGGGCTTTACCAACCGCGTGAAGAACGAGGCGCAAAAGCGCGGGCTGATCTTGCTCACCTGCGGCGTTTACGGCAACGTGGTGCGCTTCTTGGCGCCCATCACCATTCCGGATGCGCATTTCACCGAAGCTATGGCGATTTTGGAAGACTCGGTGGCGGCGGCGCAAAAGGGCTGAGGCTGCGCCTTGGGCCCAAGCCGGGGGGCCAGCCCCCCGGACCCCCCGGAGTATTTGGACCAAGATGAAGGGGGTGGCCTGCAAAGGGCACCCCTTTTGGCTTGCGTAAGACGGTTGTTTGGCGGCTAACGCGGTTAAGCCGCAAGGGGCGAAGGATATGGCGGCGTCTGGGATCGACTTGCGCGGGGTGGGCTACGGCGTGGCCGGCAGGGCGATTTTGTCGGGGATTGATCTGCATATGAGCCAGGCGCGCATCGGCATTGTCGGGCGCAACGGGTCGGGCAAGACCAGTTTGATGCGCCTGATGGCGGGGCTGGTGGCACCAACACTCGGCACGGTACGGGTGGCCGGACTGGACCCTGCGCGCCACCGCAAGGCCATGCTCAGCGCCGTGGGGATCTTGTTTCAAAACCCCGACCACCAGATTTTGTTTCCTACCGTGGGGGAAGAACTGGCCTTTGGCCTGACCCAGATGGGCCAGAGCGCCCTTGAGGCGCGCACCCAAGCCCGCCGTCTGTTGGCTGAGGTGGGCCGCCCCCATTGGGAGGGGGCGGCGACCCATACCCTGAGCCAAGGCCAGCGCCAGTATCTGTGCCTTTTGGCGATCTTGGCGATGCAGCCCGCAATCTTGCTTTTGGACGAACCCTTTGCGGCCCTTGATCTGCCCTCGCAGGCGCGGTTGCGGCGCAGGTTGGCGGGTTTGGCCCAGCAGATCATCACCATCAGCCATGATCCTGCCGCTGTCGCCGACTGTGATCGGGTGATCTGGCTGGAGGGGGGGCGCGTGGTGCAAGACGGGCCTGCGGGCGAAGTGCTGGACGCCTTTGGCGCCGAGATGGCGCGGATCGGGGGGCTAGATGCTGACGCTGACCTCTCCGGTTAGGACTTGGGCGCATTCTGTGTCGGCTTGGGTCAAGCTGGCCACCTTATGTGTCTGGACCCTTGTTTTGATGCGATTGGAGGGGGTCTGGCTGCTTGGAGCGGCGCTGCTGGTTTTGGGTTTGGCCGCAAGCGGAGGCCGCGTGTTTTTGCGCCATTGGCTGGCGATGCTGCGGCCAGTGTGGCCGTTTGCGGTGCTGGTTGTTCTTTGGCAGATTTGGCTGGGGAACATTTGGGCGGCTTGGCCCATCCTTGCCCGTTTGGGTGCGGCTGTGGGGCTGGCAAATGCCGTGACGATGACGACTGAACTGGCCGAGATTTTGGCCCTGCTGACCCGCCTTGCCCGCCCCTTGGCGCGCTTTGGCCTTAAGCCGCAGGTCTTGGCCTTGTCGGTGGCACTCGTGATCCGCTTTGTGCCGGTGATGCTGCTGCGCTACGCCCAAATCGCGATGGCCTTTGCCGCCCGCAGCCCGCGCCGAGCGGGGTGGCGCATCTTGATGCCCGTGCTCTTGGCCACGCTTGACGACGCCGACCGGGTGGCGGAGGCCTTGCGCGCGCGGGGCGGGGCGTGCTAAGGAGGGGTCTGTTTGAAAGGATCCTGCCCATGGAACGCAACCTGACCCATATCGCCCTTTTTGCCGCGCTTACGATGGGCTTTTTTATCATGCCCAGCGCAATGTTGTCGGTCGGTGTTCCAATATCCGCAACTTCACTTGGTATCATGCTTTGTGGAACTGTCCTCGGGTCAGTTCGCGGTGGGTTGGCGGCGCTGCTGTTTATTTTACTCGTTGCCGCGAACGTTCCGGCGCTTTTCGGCGCTGTCGGCGGCTTGGGCCTTTTTGTTGGCCCGCGCGCCGGCTTTCTCATCGGATTTCCTTTTGCCGCATTTGTCACAGGGTTCATCATGGAAAGATGGACCGGGCGAATCGGAATAGTTGCATTTCTTGCGTCATTGATTGGCGGAATATTGGTTCTCTATTCATTTGGCGTGCCTGTCATGTCAGTCATGCTCCCCCAAGAGAAGATTGATCTTATGTTCAAAGAAATGCCGACTTACCTTTCTATTCCGCTGCCAGTTGCTTTGGCAGCATTCTATGTACCAGGGGATCTGATCAAAGCGGTTCTGGCAGGCCTTGTCACCCAAGCCATCGCCCAAGCCCGACCCGGTGCTTTGCTGTCGCGGGCTTAACGGGCGACAATCAGGGCTGTGCCCAAGCCTCCGGCGGCGGCGATGGCTGCAAGGCCGTGGCCCGAGGTCAGGCCGTGAAACAACCCTACCGCCAGAATGGCACCCGAAGCGCCGATGGGATGACCGCGTGCCAAAGCACCGCCTTGGGGGTTGACGATGGCAGGGTCAAGGCCTGAGGCTGCCACGCAGGCCATGGCTTGGGCGGCATAGGCCTCCATCACCTCGGCCATTTGCAAGGATAACGGCGTGAGGCCAGCGGCGCTCAGCGCTTGTTGCATGGCCTTTAGCGGCGCTAGGCCGGGGTTGGCGGGGTCGGACCCTTTGGTTTGGCCTGCCACGATTCGCAGGGGGTTTGGCCCCAGCGGGCGGTCTGCCACAATTACAAAGGCCGCCCCATCCGCCGCCACGGCCGCATTGGCCGCGCTGATGCCGCCCACCAGTGTCGGGGCACGCGCCGCCAAAGCGGGGCTTAGGGCGCGCGTGAAAGTATCAAACACCACGCCCGCCACAGGCACAATCTCGGCCATCAAACGGCTGCGCGCGGCCAGTGCCTTGGCATGCGAGGCGATGGCCCAAGCGTCCATCTGCGCGCGCGTCAGCCCCAGCCTTTGGGCCAAGTGCCACGCGGCTTGGTGCAGATCAGGGTCGCGGTCGGGAAAAGGCGTAAAGGCGGGCCTATCATAGGCGATGGCAGGGCCCCCGTCAGGGTCGGTCGCCATGCGGATCGGGCGACGCGAATAGCTTTCCGCCCCGCCTGCCACCACGATGCGCGCCGCCCCGCTTTCCACCAAGGCCCGCGCCAGCAAGATCGCGTCCAACCCGCCGACACATTGCCGGTCGATCGACAATCCCGCCACACGCTCTGGCAGGCCCGCCGTCAAAGCCGCGACCCGCGCCGGATTGCCGCCGCCGCCCAAGGCGTTCGACAGGATCACCTCGTCGACATCTTGGGGACCAAGGCCCGCATCCGCCAGACAGGCGCGGATCACGGGGGCTGCCAGATCATGCACCAACAGCCGCCGGAAGGCCCCGTTAACCGGGGCCACAGCCGTGCGGCGGGCGGCGATGATCCATGTCATGGCAAATCCTCACCCATGCGGGCCAGATCGGGCTTGCCAGAGGGCAACAGCGCAAAGCTATCGCGCCAGATCAAAGACTTGGGGGCTTTGAGGGGGCCAAACTTGGCACGCAACGCTCGCCCTATGGCAGCGGCTTGGCCTTCATCCCCCTGCACCACCGCCACCAGATGCACCCCGCGCAAGCCATCAGGGCGAGGCAGAACGGCAGCTTGGGTGACACCTGCTTGCGACAGAAGGAAGGTCTCGATCTCTTCGGGATAAACGGCTTGATCGGCCACTTTCACCATGCGACTCGTCCGACCCGCCAGATAAAGGTGACCGTCCCGCAGCGCCCCCCTTTCGCCCACCGACAGCCAACCGTCTTGCCAACGGGCAGAACCAGCGTCACTGGCATAAGCGTCGAAAAGATAGGGGCTTTTCACCCACACCTCGCCGTCGATCACCCGCAGATCGACACCGGGATAGGGGGCACCCACCGAGTCCTCTGGCGTCTCTGGCCCAGCCAGTGTGATAAAACTCGCCTCTGCCGCGCCGTAGAATTCATGCACCGCGCACAGGGGGGCCATCTGCGCCAAAGCCTTGCGCAGGGCCGGATCCAGCTTTGATCCGCCCACCAGCACCACCCGCAGGTCAAGCAAGTTTGGGCCGCCTGCGCTTGCCAAAAGCCGCAACTGGGCGGGGGTGGCGTACAGCAGACCCACCCGCCGCTGCGCGAGTGCGTCACGCTGGCGGTCGGGGCGCAGGCCGTCTAGCAGATGCAACTCTGCGCCCTGATGCAGCGCCTCGACCGCGCCGTACAGGGCGAGCGAATGGATAAGCTGGCCCAAGATCGCCACCCGACACGCAGGGCCGATGCCAAAAAGCCGCGCATTCACGGCAAAGCTGGCGATCCAACTGGCTTGGCTGCGCCTGATGCGGCGCGGCGCGCCGCTGGACCCGCCGGTAAGGGTTTCAAACACCGGCTGCGGGCCGACTGCGGGCGCAGGCCCCTCGCCGCCAATGCGAAAGGCGGGCGCGCCTAGGGCGGCAAGGGCCGCGCCTGCCGGACGCTTCGCAATCACGCCAGACAGCGGATGCGCGCGGGCAATAGCCTGCCCTGCCGCATCAAACAGCTTCGCTTGGGGGTGCCACGCAAAGCCAAGGCCCGCTGCCACCTGAGGGGCCACCGACCTTAGCCCTTGGCCAGCAAGCTTGCCACGCGGCGCAGCGCCAGAAGATAGCCTTCGGTTCCGCAGCCCGCAATCACCCCATCGGCGCGGTGCGAGACGTAGGAATGGTGGCGAAATGCCTCGCGCTTGTGGATGTTGGAGATATGCACCTCGATCACCGGACCGTCAAAGGCGTTGAGCGCATCAAGGATGGCGACCGAGGTGTGCGAATAGGCCCCGGGGTTGATGACAATCGCCGCCCCGCTCAGCCGCGCCTCTTGAATCCAGTCGACCAACTGGCCCTCGTGGTTGGATTGCAACGCTGTGATACCAAGGCCCAACGAGGCGGCCAGATCGGTGCAGGCCTGCACCACATCGGCCAAAGTCTGGGCTCCGTAAATGTCGGGCTGGCGCTGGCCTAACAGGTTCAGGTTGGGACCGTTCAGGATATAGACGGGCTTGCTCACCGGATTTCTCCCCTTGACTGGCCGCCAGACTAGCGGAAGCCCACACCCCTTCACAACCTGCAAAAAGACCGGAACGGGCAATCCCGATCCGGTCAAGGTCGCCGGCACAATCAGCGCCGGTCGGGGGTGGCAAAGGCGCTGTCAGGCCACACGCGACAGGGCAAGATCGGGCGCAAGGCCAAGGGCGCGCACGACATCGCGGGTCAGATCGGCGCTGTTCAGGGTGTAAAAATGCAACTGCGCCACGCCTTCGGCCAGCAATCGTTCGCATAAGGTGGCGCATTGGGTCAGGGCAAACAGCCGCTCGCGCCCATCGCGGGCGGCGGTGGTGAAGCCCTCGTCCAGCCGCTGGGGCACCGATGCCCCGCAGCGGGCGGCAAAGCGCTTGGCCCCGGCCCAAGATTGAATGGGCAAGATGCCCGGAATGACGGGGGCGGTGATGCCCGCTTTGGCACAGGCATCGCGAAAGCGCAGGAAGGTGTCAGCCTCGAAAAAGAACTGGGTGATGGCGGACGAGGCCCCTGCGTCGATCTTGCGTTTGAGCCAATCGACATCGGCCTTCGTGTCGGCGGCATCGGGGTGACGTTCGGGATAGGCCCCGACGCGCAGAGTAAAAAGGCCAGTTTTGGCAAGGGCCTCGACAAGCTCGACCGTGTTGGCAAAGCCGTCAGGATGGGGGGTAAAGCGGGTGGCCCCCTGCGGCGCATCGCCGCGCAGGGCGACAATCTGGCGCACGCCTGTGGCGGCAAAGGCGGCTGCGGTTTGTAAAGTTTCCGCACGGCTGGCCCCCACGCAGGTCAGATGGGCGGCAACGGTCAGACCGTAACTGCGCTGCAAGGTGGCCAGCGTCTCTTGCGTTTGGCCGCGCGTGCCACCGCCTGCACCGTAGGTGACTGACACAAAATCCGGCGACAGGGGGGAAAGGGCCTGCACCGCCTCCCACAGACGAAAGGACGCGTCCACAGTTTGCGGCGGGAACACTTCGAAAGACACTTGGGCGCGGGTCATCTGAACCTCCATAACGGCTTGCCCCTGTGTGACAGACGCGCGATAGTGAATCCAATTCATATTTTTCACGATGATCATGAGGTTTGTCGCATGTATCTAGAGCTGCGCCACTTCCGCGCCCTGCGCGCCATTCACCAAGCGGGCGGGCTGGCCCGCGCGGCAGAGCTGCTGCACACCACGCAATCGGCCCTGTCGCATCAGGTGGCGGGGCTAGAAGATCAGGTCGGGATGGACCTGTTCGTGCGCCGCTCTAAACCGCTGCGGCTGTCAGCGGCGGGGGTGCGGATGCTGCGGGTGGCCGAACGCATCCTGCCCGAGATCGCCGCCCTAGAGGACGAATTTCGCGCGCTGCAATCGGGCAAAACCGGACGGCTGCAGATCGCCATTCAATGCCACGCCTGTTTTGACTGGCTGTTTGCCGTTCTGGAATTGTTCCGCCATGCATGGCCCGAGGTCGATGTCGACATTCGCGCAGGGCTGGCCTTTGACAGCTTTCCGGCCTTGCTGCGAGAGGAGGTGGATCTGGTGATATCGTCAAACCCCGAACCCTTGGGCGGGATCACCTTTCATCCGCTGTTTGATTATCATCCGACCTTTGTCGCCTCATCCCGCAATCCCTTGGCTGCGAAAGCCGTGATCGAGGCGGAAGATTTTCGCGACCAGACGCTGATCACCTATCCGGTCGGCCGCGACAAGCTGGACATTTTTACCGAACTTCTGACCGAGGCCCGCGTTGAGCCCCGCGCCCAGCGGGCGGTGGAACTGACGGCGGTGATCTTGATGCTGGTGGGGTCAGACCGCGGCGTGGCGGTGCTGCCCGATTGGGTGATCCGCGATGTCAAAAGCCATGCCGATTATGTCACACGGCCCTTGGGGCCGGGGGTGATCACCAAGCGCCTCTACGCTGCCACCCGCGACGAAGATGCCGCGCGCCCGTTTATGGCGCATTTCCTGCGGCTGGGGCGCAGTGAGCCGGTCAAGCTGCAAAGAGGATAGGGTGCGCCCTTGGCCAGCGCCCCGGGGCCAGCCCCGGACCCCGGGATATTTAGGCACATATGAAAGGGGTTGACGGGGGTGGGTTGGGGGGCAATCGTCAGGTGGAGCGGGGTTTTAGCGCAAAGCCTTGAAACCGCCGCTGGGGCGCGTGATTTTCTGGAGCCTGTCATGAGCCTGCTGGCCGTCAAATCCCTATCGCTGACCCTTGGGCTGCCGCTGTTTTGCGATCTGAGCTTTACACTGGAACCGGGGGACCGCTTGGGGCTGATTGCCCCGAACGGGCGGGGCAAATCGTCGCTGCTGCGGTGTCTGGCGGGCGAGATGGAGCCTTCGTCGGGCGATATCACCAAAGCGCGGGGGGTGACGACGCTGCGCCGGGTGGAGCAAGAGGTGCCAGAGGCGCTGCGCAAGGTGACGCTGCGCGCGGCGGTGGCGGGGGCCTTGGCGGATCTGGAGGGGGAGTTTTGGCGGGTCGATCTGGCGCTGGATGGGTTGGAGGTGCCAGAGGCGGTGCGCGATCAGCCCTTGGGCGATCTGAGCGGCGGGTGGCAGCGCACCGGCCTTTTGGCGCGCGGAGCCGTGGTGGAGCCGGACATTTTACTGCTGGACGAGCCGACCAACCACCTTGACCTGTCGCGCATCGGCATTTTGCAGCGCTGGCTGCAGGGATTGGCCCGCGATGTGGCGGTGATTGTTGCCAGCCACGACCGCGCCTTTCTGGACGGCGTGACGGGGCGCAGCCTGTTTCTGCGCGATGTGGGGGCGCGGAGTTTCGCGCTGCCCTATTCGCGGGCGCGTGCCGCTTTGAGCGAGGCCGATGCCGCCCAAGGCCGGCAGTTCGAAAACGACCTCGCCAAGGCCGATCAGCTGCGCAAACAGGCGGCGAAGCTGAAGAACATCGGCATCAACAGCGGGTCGGATTTGTTGATCACCAAGACCAAGCAATTGAAAGAGCGCGCCGAAAAGATCGAAGCGCAGGCCAAAGCCGCCTTCAAAGAGGTTTCGGCGGGCGAGATACGGTTGGCCAATTCCGGCACCCATGCCAAGGCGCTGGTGGCGCTATCCGATGCGCAGATTGCCGCGCCGGATGGGCGGCCTTTGTTTCGCACCGGTCAGAAATGGGTGGAAAAGGGCGACCGCGTGGTGCTTTTGGGCCAAAACGGCGCGGGCAAGACGCAGTTGGTGCGCGCTGTTTTGCAGGCAATCACGGCAGGGCACGGCGAGATCAAGGTGCCCCCCTCGCTGATCTTGGGCCATTCCGATCAGGCCTTGGCGCAACTGCCGCCCAAGGCCACGCCCTTTGATCTGGTGATGGGGTTCAAGACCGGCGATGGTCCTGCGCGGGGGCTTTTGGCCGAGGCGGGCATCCGCGCCGATCTGCAGACCAAACCACTTACCCCCCTGTCGGGCGGGCAAAAGGCACGGCTGGCGATGCTGCTGTTGCGTCTTGCCAAGCCCAACTTCTACCTGTTGGACGAACCCACCAACCATCTGGATATCGAGGGCCAAGAGGCGTTGGAGGCCGAACTGCTGGGCCAAAGCGCCACCTGCCTGCTTGTCAGCCACGACCGCAGCTTTGTGCGCAATGTCGGCACGCGGTTTTGGATGATCGAGAAAAAGCGCCTGATCGAGGTGGATAGCCCTGAAGCCTTTTTCAGCGGGCAGATCGGCGGGGCCTGAGCTTGGCGGGGCCGCTGCACCGCCTAAACGCCGGGGCCAGCCCCGGACCCCGGGATATTTGGGCAAGTCTGAAAGTGGGGGGTGGACAAAGCTTGTTTGAGTCTGTCTGGTCAAAAGGCTGATACGGCAGGATTTAGGGCAGGATTTAGGTTGGTAAGCTTGAATTAAAGCTGACTTAAAAGGGAGGGAAAGCTATCTTGACTGCGCGCAAAGCCAGATACGCTGCGATCACGCCGTACCATAAGGAAGACCGCCATGTGCTGGAACGTTGCATCACCAGTGTCAGGCAGCAGACGATCAAAACTGACCATTTTTTAATCTCGGATGGCTTTCCCCAAGACTGGATTGACAGTGCAGTTTTGCGCCATATCAAGCTTGGTGTAGAGCACGGCGATTATGGCAACACGCCTCGCGGGATCGGCGGACTGCTGGCGGCAGCACAAGGCTATGACGGAATATTTTTCCTTGACGCCGACAATTGGCTTGAACCAAGCCATGTGCAAGCGTGTTTGACGGCCGCGTCATCGCAGTTCGAAACGGCGCTAGAGTGCGATTTGGTGATCGCGCAACGATTATTCCGCAGACCGGACGAAAGCATCATGCCAGTGCAAGAAGAAGTTGGCCACGTTGACACCAACTGTCTTTTCTTTTTACCCGGCGCTTACAACCTTCTGTCGATTTGGGTCACGATGCCAAAACTCATGGCGTCGCTTGGGGATCGCTTCTTTTACCAAGTCGTTGCGTCGAGAGGCTTAAAAATATCGCAGTGTGGCTTGGCAACGGTCAATTACAGTTGCCTTTGGGAAATTTTTTATCGTCAATTGGGGGAGGCACCGCCGCCAGGGGCAAAGGCAAGTATTTATGTTGACATGAAAGCCATCGTGAACCGCATGTCGTCTCGGGAACTTGAAATTGCCAAGCGTTTATCCGGCGGCGTGGCACTTTTAGGATAAAAATGGACCACCCTGTCGCTGTGAATCGGGCTTTGCTGCAGAAATCATCGAAAGGCCGAACCCAAACTTTCTTGCGAAAAGATCGAATATATCTCTTTTGCGCAACGCGCCAATGCATTGGTGCCAAAGTGCAAGACGATAACATTGCGTGACATACAGCGCGCCGGTGCCCACATTTAGGGCGTGGCGGAGTTTTGTGGCAAGGCTTGACCTGCGCGAAAAGCGCAGCGCAAGCGGGGTGCAAGAGCGCGATGGATTTCATAGGGCCAAGCCTGCGGCAAGGCCCTTAGAGGTCATAACAACTCTGATAAGCCAGCGCGTCCGGCCAAGATCTGTCCAAAAAGGGTACAACGGCGCATAGTGCGCCTTTGCCCTGTCGCGACCTTTGGCCCTTTCCTTCACGCAAGCGCGCGTGTATTGCCCAGCCGTTCCAGACATCCCCTAGCGGAGTGCCCCATGCAAGGCAGCGCCAACCTGAACCTGATGATCAAAGCCGCGCGCAAAGCCGGGCGGGCCTTGGTCAAAGACTTTCGCGAGGTGGAAAACCTGCAAGTGTCGGCAAAGGGACCGGGCGACTTTGTGACCAAGGCCGACCGCGAGGCGGAGCGGATCATCAAGGAAGACCTGATGGAGGCCCGCCCGACCTATGGCTGGCTGGGCGAGGAAACTGGCGCGACGGCGGGGGCGGACCCGACCCGGCGCTGGATCGTTGATCCGTTGGACGGCACTACGAATTTCCTGCACGGCCTGCCGCACTGGGCCGTGTCAATCGCGCTGGAACATAAGGGCGAGATCGTCTCGGGCGTGGTGTTTGATGCGGCCAAGGATGAGATGTATTGGGCCGAAAAAGGCGCAGGGGCTTGGATGAACGAACGCCGCTTGCGCGTGTCGGGCCGCCGCCAGATGCACGAGGGGCTGTTTGCCACGGGCGTGCCGTTCGGGGCCAAGAAGACTCTGCCCGCCATGGTGGCCGACTTGGCGCGCCTGATGCCCGGCTGTGCTGGGGTGCGGCGCTGGGGGGCGGCCTCGCTGGACTTTGCCTATGTGGCCAGCGGCCGTTTTGACGGCTATTGGGAGCGCGAGTTGCAGCCTTGGGACATGGCCGCGGGCCTGCTTTTGGTGCGCGAGGCGGGCGGTTTTGCAGAAGCTGTGCGCGAAGGCTATGACATTTTGGAGTCTGGCTCGGTGATCTGCGGCAATGACGGGCTGTTTGACGCCTTCACCAAGATCATCCGCAACGTGTAAACTTTTGGCCTAGCGCGCGCCGACCACGCTCTCACGGGGCCTGCTGTAAAGGTTGCTTTAGGCTGTCAGGCTGGCCCCTCTACACCCCCGCCAGAAGCTGAGCGTTGCCTCCTGACGCTGTGGTGTCAATGCAGATATGGCGTTCCATCAGGGCATGGCCGCTGTCGGGCAAATCGCAGATCAGGGGCACAATCGCGCCGCTGCGCTGTGAAAGGTGCTGCGCCAAGATGCGGGCTTGGGGGGCATCACCCCACCACATCACGGCGGAAAAGCCCTGCAGGCGGGTGAGGGCGGCGGGGTCTAGCCCCGGGCCCTCAATCGCTTGGCCGCCAAGGGCGCGCAGGCTTTGCGCTTGGGCTTTGGCTGTGGCGGCGCTGGGGCCAAGGCACAAGACGGGGGGGCGGGCATAGGCGATCAGGCGGTTGGACTCGCCGGTGGGGCCGGGCAGGATTTGTGCGCCCAGCGCTAAAGATGGCAGAGCATCGCGCAGGGCCTGCTGCACCTCGGTTTCCTTAGCTACGCTATCTTCGGGCCCAGCAAGGGGTGCGCGCATCTGCGTAAAGCGCGCCAGATACTGCGGGCCGCCCGCTTTGGGGCCGGTGCCCGACAGCCCCTCGCCGCCAAAGGGTTGCGAGCCTACGACCGCGCCGATCTGGTTGCGGTTGACGTAGATGTTGCCCGCATGGATATCGGCCACCACGCTTTGCACCCGATCGTCGATGCGCGAATGCAGGCCAAAGGTCAGCCCGTAGCCGGTGGCGTTGATGTCTTGCACCACGCTGCCGAGTGCTTGTGCGGGGAAGGTGGCCACGTGCAGCACGGGGCCGAAAATCTCTCGCGGCATCTGGGCGATGCCTGTGACGCGCAGGATTGTGGGGGCGATGAAGGTGCCTGCTTTTGGGGCAGACAGTTCGGCGATCAACCGCCCTTCGCTGCGGGCTTGGGCGATAGAGGCGGTGATGGTGGACTGGGCTTGGGCGTCGATCACGGGGCCGATGTCGGTAGCCAAGGACCACGGAGCGCCCAAACTCAGCGCCGCCATAGCGCCTTGCAGCATGGGCAGGATGGCGGGGGCGATATCGTCTTGCAGATACATACAGCGCAGGGCCGAGCAGCGCTGGCCTGCCGATTGAAAAGCCGAGGCCAGCACATCGCGCACCACCTGTTCGGGCAAAGCAGTTGAATCCACGATCATCGCATTCAGCCCGCCGGTTTCGGCGATCAGCGGCGCAGAGGGGTCGCCGTGGTCAGCCATGGTGCGGCGGATCGACAGGGCGGTTTGGGTTGATCCGGTAAAGGCCACGCCTTTGACCCGCGCATCCCGGGTTAAGGCCGCACCGATCTGGCCATCGCCGGGCAGCAGTTGCAGGGCGGCGGGCGGAACGCCTGCTTGCAGCATGAGGTCGGTGGCCAAAGCGGCGATCAGGGGTGTCTGCGGGGCGGGCTTGGCGAGAACGGCATTGCCAGCGGCAAGGGCGGCGGCGATTTGGCCGGTGAAAATGGCCAGAGGGAAGTTCCACGGGCTGATACAGGCGAAGATACCGCGTGGGGGGGCGGTCAGGTCGGCGGCCCCGTCAGCGTAATAGCGCAGGAAATCGACAGCCTCGCGCAGTTCAGATAGGGCATCGGGCAGGGTCTTGCCCGCCTCGCGCGCCAGAAGGGCGAAGATCGGGCCGATGTTTTCTTCGTAGAGGTCAGCCGCCTTGCGCAAGACATCCGCACGCAGCGCAGGCGCGGCAGACCATGGCTGGGCCAGCTGCAAAGCGGTGTCGACATCGTAAAGCGATGCGGTGACGACATGGCCTGTCAGGCTGCCATCGGCGGGATTGGCAATGCCGAGGCGGCCAGCGCCTGTAACTGGGCCAGCCAAGCGGGGGGCGGCTTCGAACAGGGTTTTCAGATATGGCTCGCGGGCGGCGTCGATGGTCGCAAGATCGCTGGCATCGGTGAGATCATAGCCGCGCGCGTTGCGGCGCGGGGTGAACAGGTTCGTTCCGGCGGGGATTTTGGTGTTAACGGCGGGCAAAGCTTGCAACTGGGTCAAGGGGCAGGCGGCCACCTGATCGGCGGGCACCTCGACATTGACAATCTGATGCACAAAGGACGAGTTTGCGCCGTTTTCCAACAATCGGCGCACCAGATAGGCCAGCAAATCGCGGTGCGCCCCGACCGGCGCGTAAATGCGGCAGCGCGTAGCGTTTTGCGACAAAACGAGCTCGTGCAGACGCTCGCCCATGCCGTGCAAGCGTTGGAATTCGTACAGCGCGGGGGCAATGGCCGCTTCATTTGCCATGTGCAAGACGGCTGCGACCGTATGGGCGTTGTGGGTGGCAAACTGCGGATAGAGGCGGTCGGTCAGACCCAACAGCTTGCGGGCATTGGCCAGATAGCTGGCATCGGTGCCCTGTTTGCGGGTGTAGACGGGGAAGGACGACAGGCCCAAAGTCTGGGCGCGCTTGATCTCGGCATCCCAATAAGCGCCTTTGACCAAGCGGACCATGATGTTACGGTCCAAACGCACGGCCAGATCGTGCAGCCAGTCAATCACCGCCCCTGCCCTGCGGCCATAGGCTTGCACCACCACTCCGAACCCGTCCCAGCCCTTCAGGCTGGGGTCGGATAGGGCGGCTTCGATCACCTCAAGCGACAAAGACAAACGGTCAGCCTCTTCAGCGTCGATGTTCAGCCCTAGGCCTGCGGCGCGCGCCAATCCGGCCAAGGCGCGCAGGCGGGGGACCAGTTCCTCCATCACTTGGGCGCGTTTGGCCACTTCATAGCGCGGATGAAGGGCAGAGAGTTTCACCGATATGCCCGGATTGGTGCGGATATCATCGCTTAAAGCGGCGCGGGCGATGGCGGTGATGGCTTGCGAATAAGACAGATGATAGCGGCGCGCGTCAGCTTCGGTACGGGCGGCTTCGCCCAGCATGTCATAGCTGTAGGTGTAGCCCTTGGCTTCCAGATCCTTGGCCCGTAGCATGGCCGCCTCGATGGTTTCGCCCAAGACAAAGGTGCTGCCCATTTCCTTCATCGCGCGGGTCACGGCGCTGCGGATCACAGGTTCGCCCAAACGGCGCAGGGCGGCGCGCAGATGGCCAACGACACCCGGCTCGCGCTCTTCGAGCACCTTGCCGGTCAACATCAGCGCCCAAGTCGATGCGTTCACAAGGCTAGAGGCCGAGCGCCCCAAGTGACGGCCCCAATCGGCGGGGGCGATTTTGTCTTCGATCAAGGCATCCATCGTGGGCGCATCGGGCACGCGCAGCAGCGCTTCGGCCAGACACATCAAGGCGATGCCCTCGTTGGTCGACAGGCCGTATTCGGCCAAGAACACCTCCATCAAGCCGGGCTTGGCCGAGGCGCGGATTTGGGCAACCAATTCGGCCCCATGCGCCGAGATGGCCGCGCGTGCGGCCGGATCAAGGGCGGCTGTGGTCAGGTTTTGGGCGACAAGCTGGGCCTCATCGGCGAGGGCGGCGTGTTGGATGGTATCCCAAGGTGTCATTTGGCTTTCCCTTTGCTTTGGCGCAGTTTATCAGGAATGCGCTGCGCTTATGCCCTGAAAATAGCGGCGCTGGCAGGCGATTGACCTGAAAATAGGGGGAATACCATGCCGATTGACCCGCTGGACTCGTTCGATCAAGCCATCCTGTCAGTGCTGGAATCTGACGGGCGCATCAGTGCGACAGCCTTGGCAGCCAAGATCGGCCTGTCAAAATCCCCCACGCAGGCGCGGATCAAACGGCTGGAAAGCCTAGGCGTGATCCGCGGCTATAGCGCGCGGCTGGACAGGGTGATGACGGGCCAAGCCCATGTGGCCTTTGTCGAGGTGCGCCTGTCGGACACGCGCGAGGCGGCCTTGCAGGCCTTTAACCGTGCGGTCCTTTTGGTGCGCGAGGTGGAAGAATGCCACATGATCGCGAGCCGGTTTGATTATCTGCTTAAGGTGCGCACCGCCGACATTCAGGCCTATCGGCGGGTTTTGGCCGAGCAAATCTCGGCCCTGCCGCATGTGGCAGGCACATCGACTTATGTCGCGATGGAGGCGGTACGAGAGGGGGGCTAAGCCCCCCGTTTGCGCGTTATTCTTTGGGCTTGTTCACATTCAGCCCGCCCTTGGTGCTGGCCACCGCGATCGAGGTTGTGGCCTTGGCCGCCTCTTTCTTGGGTTTTTTGACTTCTTTGCGTTTGTTCATGCCCTTGGCCATGTCGATCTCCTGCGGGCGCAGAGGTGCGCCGATGGGGGATTATAGCCCTTTGACGGGCGCGAGGGAATTCACGATTTTTCTGCGAAAAATCAGGCCCCCGCCGCCAGATGGGGGTGAAAGACCAAAGCCGCCGCGCCGATGAGGCTAGAGGCCGTGCCCAGTTGCGCGCGGTGCAGGGCCACGCCGTCAAATCCGGGCTTAAGGTGGGTGGTCAGGGTGGCTTGCATCACAGGGGCCAGTTGGTCGAAAGCTTGGCTCATCCCGCCGCCGAAGATGATGGCTTGCGGCGACAGGATATGGGTCAAGGTGGCGCAGCCGATGCCCAAAAGCGTGGCCTCGTCTTGCACAAGGCTTTGGGCCAAGGCGTCGCCTTGCGCGGCTGCGTCATAGACGGCGCGGGCGTCTAATGGGCGGCCATGCAGGGTTGAGGCGGGGTCAAGCTGCGCTTTGCCCATAGCGCGGTGGGCTAAGGCGGGGCCGGCCCCCCAGTCTTCAAAACAGGGCATATGCGCACCCGCATAGCGCGGCCAGTCGCGGTGAAAGAACATATGGCCCAGATGCCCCGCCATGCCGCGCCGCCCGCGCAGGGGGCGGCCATCGGCGATGATGCCGCCGCCGATGCCGGTGGAGAGGGTGATATAGACAAAGTCGCCATAGCTGCGCCCTGCCCCGTAACACAGCTCGGCCACAGCGCCGGCGATGCCGTCATTTTCGACCTGCACGGGCAGGGACAGCTTTTGGCTGAGCGCATCGCGCAGAGGGAAATCTTCAAACCCTTTGAGGGTTTGCACGCCGAAAACCCGCCCCGTGATGGTATCCAGCGGGCCGGGGGCGCAGATCGCGGCCCCTTTGACTTGGGTGCCATCCACCACTTGCGCGCAAAGCTCGGCGATTTGGTCCATCACCACCGTTGGCCCCGCCATAGCGCAGGTGGCTGTGGCCTGTTGGGTCACAATCTGGCCCAAGGCATCAACCAGACCCACCCTGATCTGGGTGCCGCCAAGATCAATCGCCAGCGCCAGATCGGACATTACAGCGCCGCCAGCCAAGCCATCCGCGCGCCCAGATCGGGTGCGTTGAAGGCGAGCGAGCCTAAAACCACCGTCTGCGCCCCCTCGGCCCGCATGCGCGGCACGGTGTGTTCACGGATGCCACCGTCTGCCGCCAAGATCACCTGCGGGGCTTTGGCGTCTAGCAAGGCGCGGGCCTCGGCCAGACGCAGGTAGGTTGTCTCGTCAGGTTGCACGCCTTTGATGCCGATGGGGGTAGAGACGAGGGTCAGCATCGCCACATGGTCCAGCCAAGCTGCGGCCTGTGCCACGGGGGTTTCCAGTTGCAGCACCAGCCCCGCTTTCACGCCCAAGTCGGCGATGCGCGCAAAGGCTTGGCGCAAGATCGCCGGATCGGTTTCGGCGTGGATCGAGATCAGATCGGCCCCCGCTTCGGCGAACTGCTCGATCTGCGAGAGCAGCACCGCGCCTGTGACCATCAAATGCACATGCATCGGTTTGGCCGTGGCCTTGCGCAGGGCGGCGATCTGGTCGGGGAAGAACAGCAGGGCGGCGGTGAAATGCCCGTCAGACACGTCGATATGCAGCATATCGACGTGGGGTTCCACCCGTGCCAGATCGGCGCGCAGGGCGGCCAGATCGGCACTCCACAGCGAAAACTCGGCGATCAGGCGGGATTTGGGCAGGCTTTCCAGCCAATTTGCGTCAGGTTTTGCCATGGGTCGTGCCTTAAGCCGGAGTTAAAGGTGCGCCGCGACCAAAGCTTCCAGCTTCAGCGCGTCGATGTGGAAGTTGCGAATACCTTCGGCCAGCTTTTCGGTGGCCATGGCGTCTTCGTTATGGGCCCAGCGGAAATCGGCTTCCGACGTGGGGGGAGCACTGCCCGTTGCGGCCGCTGCGGTCAGTTTGCGGGTCAGCGGGCCTTGGTCGGCGGCGAGTTTGGCGATCAGGTCGGGCGAGATCGTCAGGCGGTCGCAGCCTGCCAAGGCTTCAATCTGGCCGGGGTTGCGGAAGGATGCGCCCATAACCACCGTTGCGATGCCATTGGATTTGTAATGGTCATAGATGCGGCGGACAGACAGAACGCCGGGGTCTTCCTCGGCCGTATAGGTCTGGCCTGTGGCTTTGGAATACCAGTCGGTGATGCGCCCCACGAAGGGCGAGATCAAAAAGACGCCTGCATCCGCGCAGGCCTTGGCTTGGGCCATGGAAAACAGCAGCGTTAAGTTACACTGGATGCCCTCGCGTTCCAGCGCGCGGGCGGCTTGGATGCCTTCCCATGTGGCGGCGAGTTTGATCAGGATGCGCTCGCGGCCAACACCCAGCTTGGCATAGGCCTCGATCAAAGCGCGGGCCTTAGCGATCGAGGCGTCTTTGTCAAACGACAGCCGCGCATCGACTTCGGTTGACACACGGCCCGGCACGATGGCGGCAAGTTCTGCGCCCAAGCCCACGGTCAGGTCTTGCACAATGGCCGCCACAGCGTTGCTTTGGCCTTTCAGCCGCGCGATGGTTTGGGTGAATGTGTCCTGCATGGCGGGGCCTTGCATGGCTTTGAGCACCAGCGAAGGGTTGGTGGTGCAGTCTTGCGGGGCCAAGCGGCGCACCGCGTCGATATCGCCTGTGTCGGCCACAACAACGGTCATGGCGTTGAGTTGGTCAAGTTTGCTGGTCATAGATCGGTCCTTTGGCGAGGGTCGCAGGATGCGGGGATATGTCTGTTTGGCACGGCGCGCGGTCTGGGGAAAGGGGCGATGGCGGGGTGGGCTTGCGGCTTTGGTCGCCCAAGTCGGGCAGGGCAAATATCCGCGCGCGCAGGCGGGCGGCGGCACCGATGGCGGCCCCTTCGTCACCGTAGCGCGCCAGATGCAGGCTGGGGGTGGCGTGACCTTGCAGCATAAGGGTTGCAAGGTGCTCTTTCAGCTTGCCCGCCACATGCGGATAAAGCGCTGACAAAGGCCCGCCCAGCACGATCCGGTCGGGATCAAGCAGATGGGCGGCGTTGGCGAGGCCTATGGCCAAAGCCTCGGCCCATAGGTCAAGGGCGGCTTGGGTCTTGGGGGTGTTCAGCGTGGCCAGCAATTCTGCCACCCCTTGCGCCACCGACATGCCCGCACCCATCGCATCGGGGAACCCTGCCGCACCCGCCATAGCCTCTAACGGCCCTGCCCTGCCCCGCACCGAGACGATCATATGCCCCAATTCCCCCGCAAAACCATGCGCGCCGCCGATCATGCGGCCCGCGTCCAGATGGGCGGAACCGACACCTTCGGCCAAAAGCACCATGAGCAGGCTTTGGGGTTCAGACTCGGCGGCCAGCTCGGCGCTGGCAAAGGCGAAAGCATCGTTGCAGACGTCGATCTGCCAATGGGCGGGGGCAAGGCGCTGCAATTCCGCCTGCAACGCAAAGTTGCGCCAGCCTAACAGTGGCGCGTTGACCACTTGGCCCTGCCGCCCGACCAAGCCCGGAACCGCCACGCCAAGGCCGATCAGGCGGGCTTGGTCGGTCTGGGCCGCCAAACCTTGGGCCACGGCCATAAGGCGGGGCAGCATGGCCTGCGGGTCGTGGAAGGCCGCGCCCGTGGGGTCAACCCTGCGGGCCACGATCTGCATGTTGAGGTCTAAGAGCACGCCGGAAATGGCGCGAGTGTCCATCTCGATCCCGATAAACAGCGCGCCTTGCGAGTTCAGGCGCAGCGCCACACCGGGGCGGCCAAGGCGGGTGGGCGTGGGGCTGGGCGTTTCCAGCACAAGGCCAGCGGCGGTCAGTTCGGCCACGGCATGGCCAATGGTGGCACGGGTAACGCCCAAAGCCCGCGCCATATCGGCGCGGCTTAAGGTCTGCCCCCCTTGCAACAGGCGCAGGCAATGGCGCGCGTGCATCCGGCGCAGAAGGCGGGTGGTGGTCACGCCACACTGCCTAGGAATTGCGCAAGCGCGGCGCGAAAGGCTGAGACATGGGCGGGCTTGTCTTGGCCCTTGGCGGGCAGGTCGGTCAGGATCGCGTGGGGGATCAGCTTGGCCAGCTCAGCGCCGTAGGCGGCGGGGTGGACATAGTCTTGCCCCGTGGTCAGCACCAGCGTCGGCAGGGTCAGCGCCGCGATTTGCGCCAGCGTCACCCCCGGCCCATCCTGCGGGATGCTTTGCAACAGCGTCACCGTGGTGTCAGGCTGCGGGCGGGTGAAGAAACTGACCAACGAAGCGGCGTTGTCGGGCGAGGCAAGGCTAAGGTCGCGGTAGGTTTGCCCCGATTGAAACAAGGCCCGCCCGATCTCGCCGTGGCGGGCCAGAAGGCGGGCGACCTCGGCATAAGATTGCATCGTTGCGGGGGCGGGGTGGTCGACCCAAGCGGGGCGGGCGAGGATCAGCGCCTGCACGCGGGCGGGGTGCAGAACAGCCAGCCGCAGGGCGATGGCTGCGCCCAAGGAAATGCCACCTATAGGCAGCGATTGCAGGCCCAGATGGTCCATCAACGCCAGCGCATCGGTGGCAAACTGCGCGATAGAGAGGCGCGCGGGGTCGCCAAGGGCAGAGCCGTCGTGCCCTCGGCAGAGCAAGGTGATGCGGGTGAAGCCTTCAGGGAAGACCTCGGCGGGTTGGGATGCGGTGGCCCCTAGGCCGTGTTGCCACAGGACGGCGGGGCCTTGGCCTGCCACCTCGTAAGCAAGGCGGCAGCCGTCAGGGGTTTGAAATGTGGCCCTCATATCCGGCACAGATCCTGCAGCACACGGGCGGCGCGGGGGGCTTGCGCCATGTCGAACCCGTGACCGATCAGGGCGCCGTCATAGCCCGCTTGGCGCAGGCCCGTGACAAAGGCGGGCAGGTTGATGATCCCGTCGCCGGGGGCTGTCACGCGGCCTGTTGCATCGTGGTCTTTGGCATGGGCGAGCAGCAGGTCGGCGCCCAACAGGTCGAGGGCGTGATCCAGAATCGCTTGCTGGTTCGCAGCCTGTTGCGGCGCGATCAGGTTGGCGGCATCCAGCACAATGCCCAGATGCGGGGCTTGCAGTTGGTCCAATATACGGCGGGCGGCTGCGGCATCGCAGATGACATTGGCAGGTTCAGGTTCTATCCCCAAGCGCAAACCGTAGTGGGCGGCGCGGTCCAGCGCGTGCGACAGTTCTTCCGCCATATCGGCCCAAGCGGCGGCAGAGGTGTTTTGCCCATGATGCGCCCACATATTGCCCGCATCGCGCGATCCGGTGCACAGCGTGACAATCGGCGCGCCCAAGCTTTGGGCGGCTTGCAGCACCCATTCAAACCGGCCCCGCATCGTGGCGCGGTAGGCGGGATCGGGATGGGCCATGTTCCATGTGCCCGATAAGGCGCTGATGACAACACCCGCTGCGGCGGCCTGTTCGCGGACGGCTTCAAGCCCCTCAGCCGCCGTTTCGGGCACAGGCGGCAGGCCGAGGTTTGACAGGTTAAACTGCACCGCGCCAAAGCCATCGGCTTTGACAGCGGCAAAGGTCGCCTTTGCCGCTGTCAGGGGATAGGTGCGCGAGAAGATGGCGGGGGTCATACCGGCCCCGTCGCATCGGCCAGCTTCACCGGCTGCCCCGTTTCGGCCGATCGCATCACCGCCACCATGGCGCGCACCGATTCCAGCCCGTCGATGATCGACGCCCCCGTCATAGGCGCGCCTTTCAAGATCACATCGCCAAAGCCTTCCAACTGGCGGCGGTAAAAATGCCCGTCCGCCCCCAGCACGCGGTGGGTCGAGGCGTCCGCCTCGCGGAAGATATCCACCTCGGCGGCGCGGTAATACCATGGGTTGAGGATATTGGCCTTGATCGACCCGTTCTGCCCGTAGATCTGGAACCCCTCGTGCCAATCCATCCGCACGGCCAAGGTCAGGTCCAAATGACCCAAGGCGCGGTTTTCAAACTCGACATCGATAAACCACGACATGGCCCCATATTTCTCGCGGTGGCGGGCGTGGACTTCGACAATCGGGCCGGACAGGTAGCGGGCAAGGTCTAGCAGGTGGCAACCATGGGCCAGCATATTATAGCGGCGCAGGTTGGCCTTGGGGTTTTCAGACGGCTTGATCGCCCGCGTTCCGGTGCGCGGCACCGGCTGGATGGCATCGGTGTTGGTGTACCGCGCGGTGGAATCGCAATACCACGCTTTAAGCGCCAAAATCTCGCCCATCTCGTCGGTCAGAAAGTCTTTGGCCGACTGGATGCCCGGATCAAACCGCAGCATATGGCCAACTTGCAACACCTTGCCCGTGGCATCGACGACCTTTTGCAGCTCTTGCACGTCTTCCACCGTCACTCCGATAGGCTTTTCGCAAAACACATGCTTGCCTGCCTGCAAAGCGCGAATGGCAGCGGGGACGTGGAAGGCGTCAGAGGTGGCGATGATGACAGCCTCGACCGTCTCGTCTGCCAGCATGGCGTCGTAGTCCAGATAGATGGCGGAGGCGTCATAAAAGGAACCAAAGCGGTTGGCCAAACCCTCATCCGCATCGCACACGGCGCGCAGGTTGGTGTTGCGGGCCTTTTGCACCGATTCCAGATGGCCAAATTGCGAGATGGGGCCGCAGCCCAAAATCCCCACCCCTAACAGGCGCTGTTCTTTCTTGATGGCCATGACATCCTCCGCTGATCGAGTTTGTTTACGAAGCATACGAAATTGCGTCAAGGCTTTTGACCCGCCGCTTTGGCCCTTGAAGACCCCCCGCTTGGGCCGCATGATTTACCTCCCAAACAAAGGCTTCCAAATGACCCTGACCTGTTTCACCTCTTACGACATTCGCGGCCGTCTGGGCGTTGACCTTGACGCAGACATCGCCTTTCGCATCGGACGCGGCTTTGCGCGGGCCTTGGGGGCCAAGGTGGTGGTGGTCGGGCGCGATTGCAGGGCGTCTTCGGCAGACCTGGCGCAGTCGGTGATACAGGCGCTGCTGGCCGAAGGCGTGAAGGTGCTGGATCTGGGCCTGTCGGGCACCGAAGAGATGTACCACGCCACATCGCATTTCGGCGCGGATGGCGGGATTGAGGTGACAGCCTCGCACAATCCGATGGATTACAACGGCATGAAGATGGTGCGCAAAGGGTCGGCCCCGCTGGATGGGGCCACGGGGCTGTCGGCGATCCGCGCTTTGGCCGAGGCGGATGGGTTTGGCCCTGCCATAACTGGCGGGGAAAGAGTGGATGTGGCCGAGGCGGCGCGGGCGGCCTATGTGCAAACCGTGCTGTCCTTTGTCGATGTTTCGGCATTGCGCCCGCTGACCGTGCTGGTCAACGCAGGCAACGGCACGGCGGGCCCAACGTTTGACGCGCTGGCCGAAGGGCTGGCCAAACGCGGCGCGCCCTTGCGCTTTGTGCGGATGCACCACGACCCCGATGGCAGCTTTCCCAACGGCATCCCCAACCCCTTGCTGATGGAAAACCGCCCCGTGACGGCGCAGGCCGTGCTGGCGCACGGGGCCGATCTGGGCGTGGCATGGGACGGCGACTTTGACCGCTGTTTCTTTTTTGACCACACCGGCGCTTTTGTCGATGGCGAATATATCGTGGGCCTGTTGGCGGCGGTCTTTCTGGCCAAGGAAGCGGGGGCGCGGATTGTGCATGACCCGCGCGTGGTGTGGAACACTCAAGATATTGTGGCGGCCCAAGGCGGGGTGGCGGTGCAATCGCGCACAGGCCATGCCTTTGTCAAACAGGTGATGCGCGACACGGGCGCTGTTTACGGTGGCGAGATGTCGGCACACCACTATTTCCGCGACTTTGCCTATTGCGATTCCGGAATGATCCCGTTCTTGCTGATCTGCGAACTGGTCAGCCGCCAAGGCGCTTTGGCGGGCCTTGTGGCCGGGCGCAAAGCGGCGTTTCCGTCATCCGGAGAGATCAACTTTCGCCTCAAAACCCCCGCAAGTGCCATGGCGCGGGTGCGCGAGATGTTTGAAAACTTGGCCGAAACGGTTGATGAAACCGACGGGCTAAGCCTGTCTTTTGTCGATTGGCGCATGAACCTGCGCGCGTCCAATACCGAACCCTTGGTGCGGCTGAACCTCGAATCGCGCGGCGATGCGGCCTTGGTGCGGCAAAAGCTGGCGCTGATTACAGCGGTGTTGCAAAAAGAGTAAGACCACAGCGCCTTGAATACACCAGCCCTTGCCTGACCGCCAAGGAGCGCGATTAAAATTGCCGTGATCATCCCCCGATCCAGCGATTTGCACCCTGCATCTGACCTTTAAACTGGTGCCCGCGGCCGGGATTGAAAATCTATATGTAGTAGCCCGAAGATGACCGATTTTTACATAAAATCCAATAAATATTGATGATTACTGCCTGAGGTTGCTTGATGATGTCCGACCGTGTATACTAGAGCTAGGTGGATAAAAGGGTGGATTAAAATGGGCGCGCGGCATCGGCTTTCCCCGGCATTCGTCCGCTCTGCGCCCGTAGGCAAACATTGCGACGGTGATGGTCTATGGATGGTCAAGCGTTCTGATGGCGGTGCGCAATGGGTGCTACGGTTGACAGTTCACGGGCGGCGGCGGGAGATGGGGCTAGGCAGTCTGCCTAACACCACCGCGAAACTTGCGCGGGAACTTTCTGACGCAGCCCGGCGATCCGTTGCAGAGGGTCAAGATCCGATCAAGGCACGCGCGGAACTCAAGCGCTCTGTGGCGCGATTGGATACGAAGCTTTCAACTCTTGCCAAGATGGCTTTCGAAGCTCGGAAAGCTGAACTGAAGGGTGATGGGCAGGCCGGTCGTTGGTTCTCGCCGCTTCAGCTTTACGTCCTACCCAAGCTTGGCATGTTAGCAGTGGGTGAAATCACACAGCGCGACATAGTCGGCATTCTAGAGCCGATTTGGCATACGAAGGCGGACACGGCGTTAAAGGCATTGAACAGGCTCGGCATCGTCCTCAAACATGCTGCGGCGCTGGGTCTCGAAGTAGACTTGCAGGCAACCGCGAAGGCCAGGGCACTGCTTGGGAAAACGCGGCACAAAATCGTCAATGTGCCCTCGGTGCCTTGGCAAGATGTGCCCGGGTTCTATGGAACCCTTTCTGAGCCCAGCATTACCAATCTCGCCTTGCGCCTTCTTATCTTGACGGGCGTTCGCTGCGGCCCGCTTCGGTTCCTGCACGTCGACGATATTTCTGGGAGTGTCTGGACGGTTCCGGCTGAGAGAATGAAGGGGCTGCTCGGCAAAACTGACAGTTTTCGTGTTCCCCTCTCGGATGAGGCTTTGCGGGTGGTGGACCTGGCGCGGCCTTTCGCGCGGGATGGCTATCTTTTCCCTTCTATGCGCAAAGGCGTAATCAGCGATGCGACGATGTCGCGCCTGATGGAGCGCAGGGGCATGGCGGAGAGGCCCCACGGTTTTCGTGCAAGCCTTCGTACTTGGTTGGCAGAAGCGACTGACGCGCCCTACGAAGTTGCCGAAACTGTTCTGGCGCACACGGTCGGCTCAGCTTCGGCGCGGCCATATCAACGAACCGACTATCTCGATCAGCGCGCCGTGCTGATGCAGAATTGGGCAGACCATGTCAAAGGCACAGACCCCGTCAGGACACTAGAGGGAGAAGCGGCCCGTGGCTAAACCGACACCCCCGCCAGTGAACCTGCAGCGCCTTGCCGCATGCAATACAACAAAGTCAGACCTGGATACGCTCAGCGCACGTTTCCGCCAGTTCGAAGCCAGCCGCAAAGCTGAGGAGTTGCCGACCACTTACATCGCCCTGGAAGCGCTCGCCGCAATGTCTGGCGCGAGAATTTCGGGGTATTCCGATGAAGAGTTGCGGTCTACCTGGCCAGAAACTTGGGGCGGGACGCCGGTGGCTGTCCCGCTTTCCCTGTTATTGGCCCTAGCAGTGCCTTGGATAAAGTATTTAGGCGCTGGGCCTGGTGTCACAGTTGGCGAAGCATTTAAACTTGAAGGAGGAGGTCAAGGCGTGCAGCGCGTCAAAAAGTCACAACAAAATGCCGACAAAGATCGCGCACTAGCGATCAAACAAATTGCGCTCTACGTCGCTCAGGGACCTGCCGACCAACCTCGATCCTGGGAGTGGGTCAGCGATACAGTAGCAGGCGAGCAAGGGCTCAGCTTCGAAAAAGTTAACGAAGCGCGCAAGGCATTCGCACCTGAAATCCTGAAATCGGCGGCGCAAAAAGGGATCATCCAAAATCGGGGGTAAAAACCTCCCGAAGTGCGCTCTCTGAATAGGGCGGACGGTTTCGGCCATCTCTGGACCACCTCATCTATGAGAGGGTGGTTCTAATGATTTATTTAAATTTTTCTCAGTTGCGCGCCAAGCTTGGCGGACGTGCCCGTTCGTCAATCTATCTGGACGTTGAAGCAGGTCGACTGCCGCAACCCTTTAAACTCGGCGGGCGCTTATACTGGCGTGAGGATCAGGTCGAGACGCTTCTCGACAGCCAGCGGATGGGTTGATCCGCCGATGAGGGATCCTAGGAAGCGATCTGGCCTCCTGTGGTGCGAAGTTCAGTCACATCAGTTCACGTCAACGCGCGATCAATCTGAACAAAACACTCGCCGTGCAAACGCCTTACGAATGTTGGCCAAGAGCCAGCGCAATTCTGGCTGCGCGTCATGATCCTCAATCTGAACAAAGCAGGCGGTGGCTATAAGCAAACATATCTGCCGCCTCTGGCCGAGCTGCGTGAGCAGCTACGCGACAACGCCGAGGCCCTGTTCCGCGAGCAGTGGGGCGAGCCTGAACGCACCAACAGCAACGAGTGGCGAGCGAAGGCCAACACCGCCCGCGCAATGGTCCTGCGGGGCCATGACCGGGGTGCCTGGACGGACCACAAAAGCGGCGACCGCGGCGGGCCGATGGAGTTCTTCGCCATCTACGCGCTGGGCTGGCCTGGCGTGCCAACAGACAACGACGGCAAGCGCGCACTGCGCACCGAGGCTGCACGATGGCTGGGCATCGACGTATCAAAGCCTGTGTCAGAGGCTGAGCTTGAACTGAGGCGCGCAGACAGCGCGCTGAAGGCCGCCCAGAGGGCCAAGGCAGCAGAAGCTGATCCGAGGTGCTGCGGCATCAGAACGCCGCTGTGGTGGCCGCTGTGGTGGCTGTTGCGCGCCCTATCGAGGGGACGCCTGCCGAGATCTACTTGCGCAGCCGTGCGATCGAGCAATGGCCGGCTAATGCCTTGGCCTATGTGCCGCCTGGCGCGCTGCGCTTCAAGAAGAAGATCCTGAACGGCGAGCATGGCGCGCCGGTGATCTATGCCCGCAACGATGCGGGCGAGATTGTCACTGGTCAGCGGGTGCTGATCGACCGCGAAGGTCAGCGCATCCTTGCACCCGACAAACACGGCGATCTGAAGAAGGCAGTGAAGCCTTCTTTTGCCAAAATAGGCGGCGCACCAGCGCGCCTGCCAGCGCGAGGCACAAGCACAGATCTAATCGTGGCCGAGGGCCCAGAGACTGCGCTGGCGATCTGGCAAGCAGTGGGCTGCGAAGTCTGGGCGGTGTTTGGCGTTTCGGGCTTCATGTCTGCGCCCCTGGCCACCCAATCACGGAACGTCGAGCGCAGGCCATGAGGTACGGCCGGACGCCTCGACACCCGGTCAAAGAACCCCGGGCGCCGGGCCGCCACTTCGGCTTCATGGATGCGGCGCATCACAGCGGAAAGGGCCATATCAGAGAAAATGCCGCCTCTCGGGGCGGGGAAGACGAGCATGTTGCCCTCGAGCCTGGGTAGCGTCCTCAAGAGTTCAAAGGCAACTTGAGAGAGGGGGACGCGGTGCTCCCTGTCCATCTTCATCCGGGCGGCGCTGATGGTCCATATTCCCTTTTCAAGGTCGATCTCATCCCAAGTCGCGCCACGAACCTCGCCAGAGCGGGATGCGCAAAGAGCGGCGAACTCCAGCGCCCGAGCCCCTATGCCCTCACGCTGGCGTAAGGCTGCAAACCAAGGAGCAGCGTCATCCAACGCGATGGCAGGTTGATTACCTTCCTTGGCCACCTTGGAGGCTGCGGGAAGGAGTTCCTTGAGATTTCCAGCCCAACGTGCCGGGTTGTCACCCGTGCGATGGCCAGCGACTGTTGCCCACGAAAGGACAGCCTCGATCCGTCCCCTCAGTCGTGAAGCGGTTTCTGTTTTCGTAGTCCAGATCGGCTCAAGCACTCTCAAGACATCTTGGGTGGCAATGTCGTCGACCATCATGTCGCCGATGCGGGGTGCGGCGTAGGTGGACAACGTCGCCGCCCACTGCGCCCGATGCTTCTCATTCTTGAACCCATCGCCTTTGGCGGCGAGGAACCGCTCGACGGCGGTCTTGAAGGACAAGCCTCGACGCTGGGCTGCGATCAGGGTCGCCTTGGCCGCCTTACGTTGCTCGACCGGATCGATTCCGGTGCGTATGGCTTCCCGAACGTCTCGAGCATTATCTCGTGCTTGGGCAAGTGTTACATCTGGGTAGCCACCAAGACCAATCTCTCGGCGCTTCTCGCCCACAAGGATGCGGAGGAGCCAGGAGGCAGCCCCGCTTGGCAGGACCTAGATGTTAAGCCCGGTCACACCGCCCACGGCAAAAGTAACGACCTTTTCGCCGCCACTGCGCGTCATGCGCCTGATGTCCAAAGGCCCAAGCTCCCTCGCCTTTTTCGGCATGCGAACCTCCAAACCCGGAATGACCGGCCCTCAGCCAGGGGCACTGACCTAACCACCAATCAAGAATACTCTAACCCGCCATAAAGCCCGCCAAAAAAGATGCACCAAGGTGGATTTGTGTGCAACAGATTTCGACAAGCTAAAGGCCACAATATCATGAATTCAATGGCTTAAAGTTGGAATCAGCAACAGGCTGCAACAAGAAACACTGGATTTCTGGCAGACACCCTCTCCGCCATTACACGTTGAAATAATTGGTAATCTATGCCTTGTGGACGTTGTTCCCGTAATGGCTGCCCCATAGAACAAAGACTGCAGGATTGCTTTGATCTGCTACAGGAGGACCCTGTGCCATTTTTTGGCGTTCACGCCATGCCTCAGCATCTTGCGGACGAAAGTGCATGACCCCCGCACTTTGAAAACATCTACTATGGATGAAACCAACCGGGGGGCACGCCCCATTTGACGATTACCTTCCCCTGTTTTTCGTTAAGCGCCCTAGCGGCACGCAAGACTTGGCGCAATAACCACAACACCCCGCGATTGCAAATGACTAGACATAAGCCACCCAAAGGATTGCCGTCACCAATGCGGCCAAACAAACGGGCAACATCCACAACATCAGATTATAGGTCTGCTCTTGCACATAAAGCCCGAACAATTTGGCAATCACACCAAAGCGTTTGAACAAAATATTGATCACCAAGGCCCCGGCCAAAGTGGCGTAATTCAAGGCAAGAAGGCGCATAACGGCATTGTCGCCATTCGCCAAAGCAGGATAATTGCTTAAGACTGTGAAGTTCAACGCAATAACGGCGAAAAATCCGCCAATCGCAATATTGACCAGTTCAAATGTGTCGATCTGAAAAACCCCCTCTTCCATACGGTTCAGCCACAAGGCCAAGAGCGGAATAAGCAAGCAGGCGATCAACGGAATGAAGATCGACGCCACAGGCAGGCCGGGTTCCCGCGTAAGATCCACGCTGGCCACAATGCGCGCATTGCTGCTGTTGTACCAACCCGCCAAGGGCACGCTTATCAAGTCGACGACCCCCGGCCGCCATTCCGATAAGCTGACGCCGCGCGCGACTTTGCTGAAATCCAGATCCGATTGCGAGGTGCGCAAGATCACTTCATTGGTGGATCGATCGTTCACCACCACTTCAATCGTCAATTTCTGACGATCAAACGGAAAGCGGTCGACATCAACATTCACTGAAAAATTAGCCCTAAGACGCCGCAAGACTTCGACGGTGCCATCGGAAAAAATCCGCAACCCCAGACCGCCTTCCGTCGCATCGCCCAATTGATTGGCCAGAACAACGTGAGGTGTCCAGATTTGCGCCATTCTTTCTTGCGCTGCAGCATCGCGAAAGGTGTTGGGCGGGGCCGACATATTACCATCCGTGCGCATCAAACGCAGATCGCGCCAGCGCAATCGCAGGTCAATCGTGGCCTCAAAACTGCCCGCATTTTCGTCAAAGTCGTTTAAAGCGGCGAGGGCGACCGCCGCTTGTACGGTCAATGGCAAGCCTGCATCGCGTGGTAAATCTTGCGCTTGCGCGGTGCAAGCCGCCCAAACGAAACAAAAAGCTGCACATATCTTGCGCCAATTCATGCCTTTGACCCCGTGTCATTTTGTTGGCCTGACAATTGGTCCAAGACCTCGACCATGGGCCGCAATTCGTTCGGGAATCGTTCCGAATCTGCGATTGCCGCGACGGGATCTCCCTTCGACAGGGCGGCGAAGCGATCGGCCAATAACTGCAAGGGGCGCAAGAGATAGCCGTTCAAAACCACTATAACAAAGCCACTGAGCATCAAGATAGCGATAAAGGTGATGACGCCTTGCCAAATCGCTGATTGACTGGCTGCCGCGCGTGTGCCGCTAAAATCGGCTGCGGCGGCCAACACGCCGATCATCGTGCCCGAGGCATTGTTGATCGGCAAAAGCATGACACCGCGGGCAAGGCCATTGAAATCCCGCACCAAAGGTGCAGGCTCGGACAGGGCTGCCAAATCTTGGGCGACAACCAGCGCTGACATCAATTCCGTATTCGTGCTTTCGAACCGAATGAACTTTCCGACACGGTTTTGTTCGCCCAACTTTTCAGGATCAACGCCGGTCGCAAATTCGATCAGGGGCTTTTCATCAATAAAAAGAGCGAAATCCAAGCCATAAGCATTCTTGAGGCTTGCGAGCATAGGTTCAAATGCCAATCCGAACTCGAATGTACCCAAGGCATGACCCGACTCGTCATCCACCGGGGTAATGCCAAAGATCGCAGGGCCAGACTTGCCAATGGCAACGGCCTTCATCGGCAAATGATCGCGATTGGCGGCCACCACCAGGGGGCGAAACTTGGTCAGGTCATCGCCAAATGTATCGGGCGCGTGCAATCTTAAAAAAGAGGTCGCAGGCGCAATATGAAACTGCCCCTGCGCAATCCCGTAGCGTGCTTTTTGATCTTCGAAAGCCGTTTTCAGCGTGGCCATCAACCCAGCCCGATCGCGCGCGGCGAACAGTCGCTTGACCTCGGGCATATCGGCCACAAGTTCCGCCCGCGCCAGCGCCTTTGACCCGGCATCATTCAGCGCGGTTTGCATGATCTGTTGCATGATCGCAAATCGGCTTTGTTCCACAGAATTGGTCAAATCAGAAAACAGGCGCGATGTAAGATAAGCCGCCCCGCCGATTGTCAGGATGATCGCTACGATGATCGCTGGAATGCCATAAGATCTAAATTTCACAGGTCGTCCTTTCTTTCGTCAATGGCCTGGCCAAAGACGCGTTGACAGCGCAGCGACAAACTCTGGTGTCGGCCAGCCTTCGAGGCGAGGATAGATGATTTGAGAGCAATCTGTCAAAAGATTCGCCAAATTTTCCACAACTTTGTGCGCGCAGTTTTGGAATGCGGGGCACCCAACCAAGATTTGTCAGAATAAAAAACGCGGTTCAAAGATGAGGAGCGCAATGATACAAAAGCGCCCGCCTGACGGCTTACGCCGATCTTGCCATCGGATCGATCCTTTTCTGCAGCTTGGCACCAGCCCCGCTATGCCGAACGCGCCGGACAAAATTCTTTCGCCAGCATTAACTTGGTGATCCTTGCTTGCAGGGTCTTCTCATCGATCAGTAGATGAGGTTTTGGTGCTTGGCTGATTATTGCGCCGCCGGTGGCATGCCACTTGGCTTTGAGCACGCTGTCGGCCAGTTTTGGCATTTTTCAAACGAGTTCGCCGTAGTACAATAATATTGGCCGCCTTGACGCTTTATTGTCGCTTAGAGCATGGTAGGAAAGGATGGTAGAGCAACTGCCTTGCCGGGAGAATTGGCGCTTATGGGCTATATCCATCGCTTAAACACTGGGATGGGCAGAGCCGCGCACCTGTGCCGCCGTGCCGATTGTGATGGTTTGGCAGACCGAAATACCAAATGAAAGCCTTCAAGGCGCAATCTTGAACCGGCGCAGGTCCGGCAAGCAAAGGTGATGACGTGGAAGTAGATTATTTTAATGAGATCCTCGTTCCTGTGATTGGGGGTCTGGGCATTTTCCTGCTGGGGCTTGAGTTCATGGCCACCGGAATACAGGCGCTTTCGGTCAACAAGATGCGCCAGTGGCTGGCCCGAATGGCAGGCACGCCGCTCAAGGGCCTTATGGCCGGCGCATTGATCACCGGCGTCATCCAGTCGTCGACCGCGATGAGTGTGATGACCGTCGGGCTGGTCAATGCCGAGGTGCTGGGCCTGCGCTCGGCTATTTCGGTGATCATGGGGGCCAATGTCGGCACAACGCTGGGCAACGGGCTGATTGCGCTGCCGCTTGGGCCGCTTGGGCTGCTGTTTGGCGGCATCTTCGCCACGGTGTACTGCTTTGCCAAGTCCGACAGGCTGCGCAACATTTCGCTCGCCTCGATGGGGTTTGCGCTGATCTTCTTTGGGCTTAATCTGATGACCGGCGGGCTTAAGCCGCTGCGCAAGATGCCTGAGGTGGTGGATGTTATCCAGTCGCTCGATGCCAGCACCTTTGGCGGCGTCATTGCCTGTGTTTTGCTGGCGGCCCTGATCACGGCGCTGATCCATTCGTCCTCTGCCACCATCGGGATCGTGATGGGGCTGGGGGCCAGTGGCATTTTAAGCTGGGAAACCGCCGTAGCCTTCGCCCTCGGCGCGGATTTTGGCACCACGGTCACCTCGTGGCTGGCGTCGCTGAACCTGTCCAAGAATGCCAAGCGTGCGGCTTACGCGCATATCGGCTTTAACTTTATCGGTGTTTCGGTCGTGCTTTTGTTGTTTTTCCCGGCGATCTGGCTTTTGCAGGCCGCCCTTGCGATGTGGGGCATTGATCCGGGGGCCTCGGTTGTGGTTGGCGGTCAGGAAACCTTTCCGGGAATTCCGCTTGCGGTGGGCGTGTTCTCGATTGTGTTCAATATCTTCAACGTGGTGATCCTGTTTCCTTTCCTTGGCACGTTTGAACGCGTGCTGCTGCGCGTGGGGCATTCCATCGATGATGACATCGAGGACTATTTGGTGCCGCGGTTTCTTGACAAAACACGGGTCAGCGATGTCGATGCGGCGCTGCCGTGCGTGCAACAGGAAGCAAACCGCCACCTGACGGGGGCGCTGGTGTTTTTAGACATCGCACGCGACCTGCCCGAAGCGCCCAGTGATCCGGTCGCCCATCACGTGGCGGTCGACGCGCTCAGCCGCGAGATCCGCGCCTATCAGGCGCAGCTTTTGCACAACCCGCTGTCGCATGATCAGCTGGATCTGGTCGCCTCTTTGATCGAGGAGCTCGACTTTACCTCGGCGCTGTCGGAGTCGCTCTACCAGATCGCCCGCCGCATCAAGCGCGAACCTTTCACGAAAGCTGCGAAAGATGTGCTGGCCAAAGGGCTGGACCGGTTGGATCAGGCCGTGAACCGGGCGTTCTTCGCTGCCCAAAGGCCGCATCAGCCGCCGGTCGACCCGGCGCTGGCCGAGGACTTGGAGAGCTTGCGCTGGCAGGCGCTTGAGAACCGCGATGTGCAAGCCGGCGAGAAGGGGGCGCTGCTTGCACTTCTGGGATCGGTCAAACGGGCCGAAGGGCTGATCGAGCAGATCGTGGCCGAGCGCCTCTCGGTAGACCGCGGCACCATCAGCGCGCCGGATGCGCATTACGATCGCCATCCGCCGCCCAGCAAAACGAGTGTGCCCGCGACGTGAAGCTTTGACCTTTGCGCCTGACGGGTCATGGTCACCGATGAAGCGCGCTAAAGGACCATGATCCTGCCGCCGCGCAGCAAAGCATAAACAAATGGTCCGAAATTCCGCGACCACCTATGGGATCATCTAGAACACGGTGGCCAATTAGGGAAAAGCCTTGGCAGGGAGCACCTCTGAACACACAATCAACCGTACGTGTTCCAAGTCCAGCAGCCAAACGAATTTCGTTACCGGTGAGTTGTTCTACAGAGTGTGGAATGGTGGCGGTTTGGGGAAAGTTGAACTTATGTACCGCACAATGCACGCTGTTTACTGAAAGGGGTGGGGGCTTGGGGGCAAGGGGGAAATCTACAGGTCTAGTGTTCTACGCCTGACATAA
>Ga0114958_10000126_pt1 | contig 62771 bp, 55 predicted proteins | sample C_130208_EF_Meta_FD_89577 | JGI IMG/M metagenome (GOLD analysis project Ga0114958, IMG submission 89577) | Freshwater microbial communities from Lake Croche, Canada to study carbon cycling - C_130208_EF_MetaG | ecosystem: Environmental > Aquatic > Freshwater > Lake | place: Lake Croche, Canada...
ATTCCAAACCCACGAGTTCAGCATCCGAAATCCAAGACTTGGCGATGAAACTCCCACAACGCTCGCGCCTCAAGCTGGCGGCGAACTTTTGCTCAGTCTGATCCCGGTTGCCACCCCCAGCGAAATCCTGGCTGAGGCGACCCGGCGCGATCTCGAAATGGCAAGCGGCAAGGTCCAGCCGCTCGGAGAATCCGAATTCTGGAATGGCGTCGCCCGTCCGGGCAACCGGTCATCCTACAAAGGAAAATGAGAACCACAACCGAGCGCAGCGAGATGGCCTGACTGCAATCCAATTCATCTCAGGCAAATTTCACTGATTAAACTGATTTAGAATGAGTTACAACTTAACGCCTGCTCACTCAAAAGGTGAGCCGGCTAACTGTTATGGAAGTCTGATTCTTTTCAGTGAAATCAGTGAAAAATCAGTTCAATCAGTGGTTTTTTCAAGCCGCTATGCCGTTTTCATTTTCCCTTTTAGGTTTAAAAATCACCGCGAATTCCTCCGCGACCTCGGCGTCTCAGCGTTTCGCTTAACCTCATCAACCTTACAGTCCTTCCTGTTGGGTCGGCACATGCGACTCAACAACGACTGGAACCGCTATCCCGCCTGGCGCTCACTCCGGCTTGGGCAGCGCTTTGTGGGCGCCGTCGCAGAGCGGTGGATTGGCGGTGTTTTTGCACTGGCACCACCACACGGTCTTTTTTTCGGCGACCTCGAATTTCACCGGTTGGAGGCCGGTGCCCTTGTGGGCGCCATCGCAAAACGGCTGGCTGGCGGATCGCCCGCACGCACACCACCAATAAGTCCCCGCTTCAACTTCCAGGGCCAGTGGCTTCGTATCACAAACTATCGCTTTTTCACTCATAAGTGGGTGACCCTACACCCGGTTGCAGCTCAGCGCGAGGCGGAAACCGGAAAATCTGCGGTTGGGGTGGCGGCAATGGCCAGGGTCGGGTGGCGGGGCACCGCCGCGGTCGGCACGGCCTCGTGTTTCTGATAGCGCTGGACCGGCACGTGAACTACGAACGTCAGCGCCAGCCAACCCGCGAGAATGACGGACGAACCACAGACAAAATGGTGGAGTTTCATCAAGTATTACGAAAATGTTTACAACAACGGCGCCTGCTTTTAGTTCGAGACCCCTTGGCAAGGCAACTTTATTATCAGGGGCGATCGGTCAGCGCCGGGGTTTAAAAGGAGGTTGTCGTCACGCGTGGCCGTGGCTAGATTGGCCGCCACGAGTCCCTCGGCGGGCTCGCAGTCATCCCGCACCACACCACAGCCATGGGCATTTTCAGCAAACCGCGCCTGCGCAACTTCGACCGTCGTGAAGACCTGCCGGAAGGCCTCTGGAACAAATGCCCGGATTGCGGCGTGATGCTTCACAACCTCGAACTCCAGCAGAATCTCCACGTCTGCCAGGCCTGCGGCCACCATTTTTCAATCGATTCGCGCATGCGCATCGCGATGCTCGCCGACCCGGAATCGTTTGAGGAAACCGACGCGGATCTGGTGTCGGCCAACCCGCTCGGGTTTCACGGGTATGCGGAGAAAATCGCGATCTTGCGCGAGAAAACCGGGCTGGGCGACGCGGTGGTCACGGGGCGCCTCACGCTCGGCGGCCATCCGGCGATGATCGCGGTGATGGACTTCAAGTTTTTCGCGGGCTCGATGGGCTCGGTGGTGGGTGAAAAGATCACCCGCGCCATTGAGACGGCCATCGCCGAAAAGCGTGGAGTCATCCTGGTTTCCGCCTCGTCGGGCGCGCGGATGCAGGAAGGCATGCTGTCGCTCATGCAGATGGCCAAAACCTGCGGCGCGCTCGCCCAGCTCGCCGTGGCCAAGCTGCCGTATATTTCGCTGATGACCCACCCCACCACCGGCGGAGTGACGGCCTCGTTTGCCACCATCGGCGACATCAACCTGGCCGAGCCCAAATGCATGATTGGCTTCGCCGGGCCGCGGGTGGTCAAGGAAACCACCCATCAGAATCTGCCGCCCGGGTTCCAAACCGCCGAGTTTATGCTCGAACATGGCTTGATCGATGCGCTGGTCGTCCGCTCGAAGCTGCGCGACACCCTGACCAGCCTGCTGGCCTTCATGATGCCGCAGTAAAGGGACCCGCTGGCATTGCCGAGAGGCATTTGCGCTGGCCTTGGCGCGAAGAGTGCTCATCGTCCCACCGCCGCGCTATGCCCAACCTCAAAGACCAGATCGGATTCACCCACAACGGCCCCGCCATCGCTTCTCCCGACGAGGAAAGCCGACTCCGGGAATTCGTCAACCTCAAGCTCGCCGCCCGCGGTTACCCGATCGTCGGCAATGAAGACGACTACCCGTTTCTCGACCTCGGGCGCTCGCTGATCGCCAATTTCCAGGAAAAAACCCGGCTCTTGGCCGACTACCTCTGCCCGGTGGATGCCTCGCTCGATGCGTTTCTGCAGGATTACCTGGGACCGGAAATCGTCGCCGAGGTTTTCACCGACTCCAAACATCTCCTGCCTGCCAACGCCTTGGTCATGGAGCGCCACGGTATTGCGCGGATGCTTTCGCTGCCGCCTGATCAGGACGAGTTCAAATCGTCGATCCTGAGTTCCTACCGCGTGCATCAGGGCGTCTGCCACAATCCGGCCAGCGACCGCCGGACCACCGAGGGAGTTTTCCACGTCACCGAGGGCGGACTGCCGGTGCCAGCTGACAAAAAGGCCGTGCCGAAAGGCGTTTTCGCCCGACTCCTCAAGCAGGCGCTCACACCGCCGGAGAACCTCATGACGCTGCCCTTCACCGGCACCTCCCATTCCCCGGCCAAGGTCTTCGTTTCGTTGCTGCTGCGCCCGGTGATCGCCCCGGAGGTGCCCGGGGTGGCGTTGGAGAAATCCATGGAGATCCGCTTCTTTGCACCCGGAAATCTGGTCAGTAATCTCGACTTCGTGGAAAGCATCTTCGGCAACGCCGGCGACCCGTATCTGCCCGACAACGACTCGCGTCTCGATTCCGACCACTGGTCCGGCCACAGCGGCTGCGTGATCCTCGCTCCCCATCTGGTTTCCCTGACGAAAATGGAGCTCGGCCTGCCTCACATCGCGGACGCCACCGCGCGCCAGATGCGCGACGGCATGTGCTGGACCCACGCCGACGAACTCTACAACGACGGCGGCGCCTTTAAAATCACCTGTCGCGACAAGCGCGGCGTGATTGTCACGCTCATCGCCGACAACTACTACGGCTACTGCAAGAAGGAGGTCAAAACCCAGATCAGTTATGCCTGCAATCTTTTCGGCAACGCCGAGGAGGAACACGCCGGCGGGGCCATCGCCTTCCCGAGCTTCGACCTCGGTGAGGATTTCGCGCTCAGCAACTATAACCGCACGGTGGACCACCGCTTTGGAGGCGTGATCCAACGCTATGCCAAACTCTTCGATCTCCAGGCCGAGGGCTATGGCATCGACAAGAAATTCCGTGATATCTATTACGTGCCGGAGGATGTCCATATCGACCTCCACCACCAGACGGTCACCTGGGACAATGCCGAAGGGCCACAGCAAATCCAGCTCCAACCCGGAATCACCTACGTCCTGCCATCCGGCTACAAGGTCGAGATGGTCAAACCCACCGAAGGCATGCGCTGGCGCCTGATCGGAACCACCGCGGAAGGCACCTTCTGCCACAAGCCCTGCACCGTCTCCGGGGGCGGCAAGTCGGAGATTTCCAAATCCCTGTCCGACGCGATGATCACCGCATCGCTGCTAGTCAGCAACCTCAAGCAAGATCTGGACGCCGCCTGGGAAATCATCAACCGCGATTTCTCGGACCGTTACGAGGCCGCGCCGGACCCGGAAAAACCGAGCCGCCGGCTGCTCAGCTCGCGCCGCTCCCTCGGCTCGGTGATCCGCCTGCTCTCACCCAGCCCGACCTACACCCCGGCCTACAACGCCTGGGTTGCCACCATCCGCGGCCCGGTGCGCGATCTCGTTTTCCTCATCAAGCGTTTCTATAAGGACGACTGGGGCGACGACTGGCGCGAGCGTTTCAGCGTCGATCTCATCAACGGCCAACCCGGCCGCCAGCTCATCTATCGGCGCCAGCGGCTCATCGCCCAATACCTGCGGGTTGGCTTCACCGAAGACGGCACCTGGCGCACGTTCAGCGTCCGCAAGGATTTCGCGCCGGCAAAAAAAATCCAGACCGAGGACGACATCACCGCCTCGATGGTCGTGCCGCGCGAGCAGGTCGAGGGCCTCCATCCAGATGTCACCAATCCGTCACTCAAGTTCGTCAAGAACTGCGAATACCGCCTCTTCCAACGACCGGACGACGCCATCACCCGCGGCTACGACAAGAAGACCGAGAGTGACTTCAGCCAAGGCGGCTTGTTTTTCTCCAACTACGAACCGATCAGCCGGCCGCAAGCCCGTGCGATGCTCAAGGACGCCATCCGGTTCGAGCAATTCACCACGCCGATGCGCACGATGCTGACCGCTTTTGTCAAGGCGGACCAACCAGACTATGTCATCAGTTCCAACCAACCGCGGTTGGTGGACGGCAAGCCGACGAAAAACCCGCGCTATCTCCAGAACCGGCCGGACCTCGAAGACCCGCGCGGGCTTTACCTCGGCATACTCGGCAAGCGCTTCCTGCGCCGCATTCCGCTAGAAGCCGCGGTCCCGGTGCCCGTGAACTCGGTTCTGGCAGGACGCCGCAACAACCCGCCGGATGACAAGGCGGGCATCCGCGCGCTCGCCGTTTACAACCCGATCCACTATCAGGAACTCCCCGAGTTGTTCATGGACTTCATCGCCTCGCTCACTGGCAAGAGCCCGTCCACCACCGGAGCCGGCAGCGAGGGAGCGCTCACCAAGGGGCCGTTCAACGCCCTGCTGCCCGTCCACGACCTCAACGCGGCGCTCGTTTCCAGCCTGCTAACCAACTACCACGGATTCACCAGCGCGGCGGGACACATCGGCCGGAAATACCGCGTCGATCACGACATCAGCCTGTTAGTCCCGGAAGTCTGGTCGCGCATGTTCATCCGCGAGCGCGAACCGGATTACCTGATCCAGAACGGTTATCTCGAAAAAATAGCAGACTTCGAACACGAAGGAAGACCCATCGCAGCCAGCCGCCTTGGCTACCGCATCACGGATGGATTCGTCACCACCTTCTTCGGCCGCATCTTCTCCGCCGCGGACACGGTTTTCACCGAGGAAATGCTCAAGCCGGAACTGCAATCGATCGACGATTTCATTGATGGCCTCGACAACATCATCGAGACCCAGAAAACCGTCGCACTCAACTACTTCCAAGACGGCGGAGTCGAAGTCGCCTGCCCCCCACTCAAGGCGCTGCTGCATATCATGGCCCACGGCGAATATCAGGGCAAAGGCCTGCGTGACCCGCAAATCCGCGCGCTCTTCACCCGGGAAGCTATGCTCGCGTCCGCTTGGTATCAAGCCCGCCTCGACGCCAAGGTCGCTGTGGACACGGCCTTGTGGGACCGCCACATCGCCTATCTCGAAACCTTCCTGGCCAAGCCGAACTATCAGAGCGAACTCCGCCGCCTGCGCATCCAGGAACGCCTCACCAAGGCCAAAGACGTGCGCCAGCACGTCCACTCGGCGTTTTACCGCCAAAGCCTCATCGGCATGATTGGCACCGATCCGGAATTGGTCTAGCTGGATCTCAAGGAGCCAGTGTATTTTCCCGCCGTCTCGGCGCGATTTCTGCCTGATGTATTAGCCGAACTAACACCCGAAACGTTTGATGAAAACCTTGGAGATTATGGAAACAAACTACGGCGCACTGCGCCGGGAGCCCTTGAGATTCGACCCGTTTCAAATCCAATCCCTCTGCCGGCTAGTCCGCCGGGCGGATTGATATTTGAAATCCACACGCGTCGCCACCCCGGAATCGAGCCAGCCCCACTTGAGGGGGGATCGCGGCACCTCAGGTAAACAGCTTGCGGTCCAGTGAGCGGTATTGGATCGCCTCCAGAATGTCGGTGGCGCGGATGTTCGGCGCGCCCGCCAGGTCGGCGAGCGTGCGCGCAACCTTGAGGATCCGGTCGTGCGCCCGGGCGGAAAAATTCATCTCCTCCATCGCGTGTTCGAGGTAACCACCGCTTTCGGCATCAATCTGGCAATGGACTTTCATCTGGCGCGGACTCATCGCCGAGTTGGTCGAGTTGCTGGATTTGCGGAACCGCTCGGTTTGGATGCCGCGCGCCAGCACCACCCGCTCGCGGATGTGCTCGGACTTCTCGCCGCTGGCGGCGTTGGCGGAAAGCTCGCGGAAGTCCACCAGCGGCACCTCGCAGTGGATGTCGATCCGATCTAACAACGGGCCGGAAATCCTTTGCCGGTAGGTTTCGATCTGGCGCGGCGCGCAGCGGCACTGGCGCTTGATGTCGCCATAATATCCGCACGGGCACGGGTTCATGGCCGCCACCAGCATGAAGCGCGAGGGGAAGGTCAGCGAGCCCGCGGCGCGCGAGATCGTGACGTCGCCATCTTCTAACGGCTGACGCAGAACCTCCAGTGTCTGGCGGCGGAACTCCGGCAACTCGTCCAGAAACAACACCCCGTGGTGCGCCAAAGACACCTCTCCCGGCCCGGGATTCGTCCCGCCGCCCAGCAGGCCGGCGTCGGAGATGGTGTGGTGCGGCGCGCGGAACGGGCGCGTGGTTAGAAAGGCGCGCTTCGGGTCCAACATCCCGGTGATCGAATGAATCTTGGTCGTTTCGATCGCCTCGTCCTCAGTCAGATCCGGCATGATCGAGGGAATCCGCTTGGCCAGCATCGATTTGCCGGTTCCCGGCGGGCCGACCATCAGCAGATTGTGCGATCCCGCCGCCGCCACCTCCAGGGCGCGCTTCACATGGTGCTGGCCGCGGACCTCGTCGAAGTCCACCTCGTAGGACCGGCGCGAGTTGAAAAACGCCTGCCGGTCGAGGTGGAACGGGGGGATCACGATCTCGCCTATCAGGAAATCCCAGGCGTCCTTGAGGCACCGGATCGGATAGATCTCGACGCCCTCGATCACGGCGGCTTCCGGCGCGTTGGCTTCCGGCACCAACACCCGCAGCCGCCCGCGGCGCTTGGCCTCCAGAGTGATCGACAGCACGCCTTTGACCGGGCGCACCGTGCCGTCCAACCCCAGCTCGCCCACCACGCAGCAGTCGTCGGCGTTGAACGCCTTGGTCCGGCTGGCCGCGACCATCGCCAGCGCGATGGGCAGGTCAAACGACGGTCCCTCCTTTTTCAAATCCGCGGGTGCCAGGTTCACGGTCTTGACGCCGTCGTTCAGAAACAACGCCGACGCGCCGATGGCCGAGATCACCCGCTGCGACGACTCGCGCACCGCCGCGTCCGGTAGCCCCACTACGATGATGATTGGTTTGTCCGCGCCGCGGGCATTGACCTCGACCTCAACCTCCTGCGCCTCCACACCGCGCAACGCCGCTGAATAAAGCCGGGTAATCATGCGAACAGGGATACTGGCACATTGCATCCGCCGCTGACAAGCGGAAAGAGCGTTTCAGGGTGCCCGGGCATCCAGGCAACCCAGCCTCAGGACGGAGAATCCTGGAAATCAGGCCACCTTCAAGGACTGGTTTTCAGCCTCGAGCTCGGCCTCAAACTCCGCCTCCAGCTTGGCCTGAAGGTCCGCCTCGCTCTGCTGTAGCGCCTCCTCGGCGGCGGCCTGAGCGGCGACCTGCAGGGCATCGACCTCCAAGGATTTCGAGGCTTCACGAGCCACGCGTTTGTCAAACTTCCTCTGCTCGCGCTCCCGGCGCTTGTAATCTTTGCTTGGTGTGGCGGCCATTGGTAAATCCCTTCTTTGTTACTGAATCGTGGCAAGTTTGTCGGTCTCGCTGCGGAGGCGACCTCCGCCGGCTCGCGGCCTCATACAGTGCCGCGCCAGTTCGAAGCAATGGAAATAAAACGGTAAAATCGAATGATCACTCGCGTTCGAGTTGGACGGCATCTCTCATGGTGCGGTGGATCACTGAAGAAAGGAGCGCTTTTTTGGACGCATCCGACGCTATTGAGCGATCCACTTCAACGCCGTGCCAGAGGGCATCAAGCGACTGGCGCGGGCGATATCCCAGTTGGCGAGGCGCAGGCCGCCGATGCCTTGCAAGGTGCCCATCTGGGCGGGGATGCAAGTGCCGTGCAATCCGTAGGGCAAAGGGTCGGTGCTGCCGGCCTTGGCCAGGTTGATCCAGATGATCCCGACGGGATTATTGGGACCGGGCGCGAGAAATTGCTCGTTCTCCAGCGTAGGCTCGATCACGGGTAAAGCGCTTGGAAGATCATCGCCCGCCGCGGCCGGCTTGACTTTTGCGATCTCACGCAGTTCGCGCTTGGTGGCCATGCGCGGCTGCGCAATGGCATCAAGCACGGTCCATGAGCCGCGGCCATGAAGCCCCGGACGCGCTGTGGTCAGCGGCATGACGGCGATGAGTTTTCCTTCCCGCGAGATTTCCAAGCGGGACAATACGGCCACCGCAGCGGTGACCGGCTGCCTCGGGTCTGCTGCCGGTTGCAGCGGTGGGTCGAGAGCCTTTTCGATTTCAAAGGGAATAACGTTCGGTGCCTGAAACTCGGTGCCGACGACGGGCGCTTCTTTCAGTTGTGGATTGATGTGATGCAGAAACGCCTCGTCGCAATGGAAACGCTCCGCGACGAATTCCCACGCACTCGTGTAACCGAGGAAGTCCGCGGCAACCAGATCCTCGATCGTGACAGGCGGCGGCGCGGACGCGGCGGGGTCCACCTTGGCGCTTTTTTTCCTGGCCGCGGATGATTCGCGGCTACGGGCCACCACCGGCTCTTTCTTGGGCGGCTTGATGAATTTGAAATCATCCGCTCGCAGAATGTAGCGCGTGTAAGGCTGCTTCAGCGCGGCCTCAGCTTTTGCATTGAGCAGGCTGGGGTTGGCGGCGTCGGCGTGCGTGTTCTGATAAATCTGGCGGATCTTGAGGAACGTTGCGCCGGACTTGCCGTTGATTGCGCCCGGACAAAACATTTCCCGATCCAAGAACACCTGCACCAGCACGTTCTCGAGTTCGCGCTGCACCTCGCCCCCGGAATCCAAATCGGGTGCCGGCACGCCCGCTGGCTTGTCGGTTGGATGCTTTCCAGCGACCTCCATTTTCGGTGGCGGCGGCGCGACCAGCGTGAGCAACTGTCCCGGCGTGGGAATGCGCATGACCTGGCCGATGTGAATGAGATCGTCCTTCAGGCCGTTGAACTGCTTCAACTGTGCCGCGGTCATGCCGAACCTCTTGGCGATCTTGATGATCGCGTCGCCCTTCTTCACTTCGTATGTCTCAGGACGCACCGCCGTGGGAGCAAGCGGCTCGCGCGCGGGGGAGCCGGGCGTCTTGGGCACCAGCGCATCCGGCAGCGGCATGCCCCACTCCTTCTTCTCCGGCGGAGCGACCCACCACTTCCACTTCACGGCAAGCTCAAGACCCGGCTCGATTTTGGACGGGGCTGCGGCCGGTGGTTTAACGACGGTTTGGGAAAACAAACTGCCGCACGCGATCCAGACGATGACTACCAGCGATAGATGACGCACAAATGCAAAACGCATGTGGGTGTATCTATCGCACCCCGGCCTCTCGGCAAAGCGCAATCAGGCGTCCGCGCCATCGATGCATTCGTGCCCGCGTCCGCGCTGTCACAACCCAGATGGGACTTCGTACCTCAGTTCTCACCGCTACGCGCTCACCTTCATCCTTCATCCTCAGAAAGCTGAACCCTGCCCCATCCCGTGGTTCAGGGCGGCTCCCAGGGCCGCGTGATATTGGTGGCGGGTCAGTTCGTAGCCGCCGAACTGGCGCAGATGCGGCGTCAGCCACTGGGTGTCGAGCAGGCGGAAATCGCGCTCGCGCAGGTGCTCGACCAAGGCGACGAGCGCGATCTTAGAAGCGTCGGTCTTGCGCGAAAACATGCTTTCACCGAAAAACACGCCAGGCAGCGCCACGCCATAGAGCCCGCCCTGCAAGCCCTCGTCATCCCAACATTCCACCGAGTGGGCGCAGCCAGCCGCATGCAAGGCGCAATAGCTCTCAAGAATGACCGCGTCGATCCAGGTCTCATCGCGCTCGGCGCAGGCGACCATCACCTCGCGAAACGCGCTATCCTGCTTCACCTCGAACGGCTTGCGACGCTGGCTGCGGCGCAGGCCATGCGGGATATGGAACCGCCCATCTAACGGAATAAGCCCGCGCCGCGCGGGCGAAAACCACTGGATGTGCCCTTCGTGCGCCATGGGGAAAATCCCACGCGCGTAGGCATCGAGCAAAACATCGGCGGGAATGGTCACGGGGCGGTGATGTCTTGAATCCCGGACGGGCGTCAGAACTCGCAATGGCCAGGGGTGCGGGCGAACGGGATCACGTCGCGGATGTTAGTCATGCCGGTGACGAACATCAGCAAGCGCTCGAAGCCGAGGCCAAAGCCTGCGTGCGGGACGCTGCCGAATTTCCGCAGATCGACATACCAGGCATAGTCCTGAGGATCGAGGCCGTGTTTGGCGAAGTTGGAGAGCAACACGTCGAGGCGATCCTCGCGCTGGCTGCCGCCGATGATTTCCCCGATGCCGGGGACCAACACGTCCATTGCCGCGACCGTCAGGCCGTCGTCGTTGAGGCGCATGTAAAACGGTTTGATCTCCTTGGGGTAGTTGAAAACCGTGACGGGTTTTTTGAAATGCTCCTCGGTGAGCCAGCGTTCGTGCTCGGATTGGAGGTTGAGCCCGTGTTCCACCGGATAGGAAAAACTCACCCCGCTCGCCTGGAGCAACTCGACGGCCTGGCGGTAGGCGATGCGTTCGAACGGGCGGCTGGCCACGAATTCCAAGCGCTCGCGCAAGCCCTTGTCCACGAATTTCTCGAAGATCGCCAAGTCTCCCTCGTGATGTTCGAGCATCTCGGTGACGAGGAATTTCACCAGCGCCTCGGCGAGGTCCATGTCGCCCTCGAGGTCACAGAACGCGACCTCGGGCTCGATCATCCAGAATTCGGCGGCATGGCGCGAGGTGTTAGAGTTTTCCGCGCGGAACGTAGGGCCGAACGTGTAAATATTGGAAAGTGCGCAGGCGAAGGTTTCGCCCTCAAGCTGGCCGCTGACAGTTAGATAGGCGCGCTTGCCGAAAAAATCCGCGGTGGCGTCGGCGATTTGGGAGTCGGGCAGGGTGGTGACGCGGAACATCTCGCCGGCGCCCTCGCAATCGCTGGCGGTGATGATGGGGGTGTGGACGTAGATGAAATCGCGTTGCTGGAAAAACCGGTGCACGGCAAAGGCCATCCGGCTGCGGGTGCGGAACACCGCGCCATAGAGGTTGGTGCGCGGGCGTAGATGGGCGATGGTGCGCAGGAACTCGGTGCTGTGGCCTTTTTTCTGCAACGGATAGTCCTCCGGAGATTCCCCTAACAGCCTGATAGATTCCGCCTGCAATTCCCATGGTTGGCCGGCGGCGGGGGACGCGACCAGGTTGCCACGAACCATGACCGAGGCACCGGTGGTGATTTTGGACATGGAGTCGTAGCCGGGGATGCCGGCATCGGCAACGATCTGGAGATTGCCGAGGCAGGTGCCGTCGTTGAGCTCGAGGAAAGCAAACGCCTTGGAGTCCCTGCGGGTGCGGACCCAGCCGGCCACCTCGAGGTCCACGGCGGGTTGCTCGCAACGGAGAACATGCTTGATCAGTGAGCGCATGGTCTTGATTAGCCGGAGACGGGCGCTTTGTCAAAGCGGGCGGACGACATCGATTCGGCGTGCAACACCGCGGCCTGGTGGCTGTCGCGTCTCGCGGCAGGCTGTGGCGGCGGCGGCTCGCCGCCATGACGGGTCAACGACTCGGGGAGAATCCTGTGCGGAAAATCGGCGCGGAGACAGCAGGAATCGGATTTCATGGCTTCTTTCCCTCGAGGCGTTTGATTTCCCGATCAAAATCCGATATGTATTCCGTGTCCTGCCGCTGGCGATAGACAACGTATTCGCCCTCGACTTTGAGCTTTGCCTCCTGTGCGCTCACCGTCCCATGGCCCTGAAAAATCCGCGCTGTAATCCACCGCAAGCGCATAAATTTCGGTGATCTTCTGGTAAAACCGCCGCTCGCTGGCCCGGATTTTCCGGATGTGATCCAGCAACTCGTCGAAGTCGTCCTTGCCGAGCGCCAGCTTGCCTTGCTTCATCCGCTCGTGATCCATTACGAAGCCCTTGATAATGAACTCCCGCAACGTATTCGTCTTGAAATGTCTTCGTCCGGTGATGCTCCTCCTGAGGGTCGATGTCATGGAGCAAGGCATCCAAATCGGACGGGTTGCGATGGATGACGATAAATCATGGTCTAACCGGTAGCCAAATCTTCAGGGGCAAAGCCCAGGCGGCATCCCAGCCTAGGGCACCGCCCCTGGCCCCCCGGCCCACAAAATATTCAGCGCCAACGGCGAGATCTATCAGAATAGCGAGTGCTTTGCAACGGTATTTCGCCAGATTCCGGCACGTGCCGGAAGTGAAATCGCTAGAATCCGGATCAAGCCGGTGGAACCACACGAATGATGGGAATTATGCCCGGCGGATGCCGCGATCCTCGATGAGGAGGGCGCGTTTTTTCAGCAAGGCCCCGAGGGCTTGTTTGAAGGTGCGTTTGCTCACCCCGAGTTCGTCGTGGATATCCGCGGCGCTGCTGTGATCTCCAATGGCCCAGAAGCCGCCGCGGGCAGCGAGTTCGTTGAGGATCCGGTCCTCGAGCCCCACGACCTTGGAACGGCCCGGGGCATGCAGGCTGAGGTCGATTTTGCCATCGTCACGGATGGCGGAGATAAAGCCTGGGGTATGTTCACCGGGCTGGAGCGGTTGGAACACGCCTTCGGCATACAGCAAGCCGCTGTGGGTGCCGTTGATGATGGCTTTGTAGCCGAGGGCGCTTTTCCCGAAGATCACCAAGCTTACCTCAGCGCCGGGCTTGAAGGCGTGAGGGATTAGGTCGAGATGCCGTGCAATGCGCGTCGTGGCGATGATCCTTCCGGTGAACTCGTCCACCTGGATGTGCACCAGATACGATTTGCCGATTTCCAGGCGGGCCTTTTGTTCGCGGAACGGGACTAACAGATCTTTCGGCAGTCCCCAATCGAGGAAGGCTCCCACGGCGGTGACCGCCAGGCATTGGAGGCGGGCGAACTGGCCGGGCATGGCTTTGGGCGTCTGGAGGGTCGCCACCGGACGGTCCTCCGAATCATTGTAAAGAAAGACGTCCAGACAATCGCCAACGGCAGGAGCGGCGGGCGCTTCCCGGCGAGGCAGCAGGATTTCACCCAATGCTCCGCCATCGAGATACCACCCGAAGGGTTTTTCCCGCATGACTAACAGGTTCGCTCTTTCACCGATTTTGGCCATGCCGGAGCATGAGTGTGCCGCGCCCGAGAGTCGAGGGTTTTGGAGTGCGCACAAGCGAGCTTCTCCGCTTTGGCTGAGTGCGCGGCACCCACAACCCACGCAAGTCGTTTTCTAAAACCGCGTGAGTCCTGAAATGCTGCTAAAGCGGCGGTGGCCCGCCGCAGTCTAAGGCGCTAGATCAGGCGGGCGGGTTAGTGCCACTGGCGGTGCGAATCTGATCGAAGGTGCCTTCAATGAGTTTCTGGCCCTGATCGCCCAGATTGTGATAGATGGTGGCCATCGTCTGAATGACGCTGGCGGCTGGACCCGCGAAGGTGAACTCGCAGTTTTTAACCTCGCACTTGTTTAGGGCGAAGGCACCGTAACCCAACACGACAAACCGACAATTGGTGAACTCACAGGTTTCGTATTCATGGAAATCCAGGACGACTTCTTCGTTCGTGAACTTGTTATTGCTGATTTTCATTGGATTGATGGGGTGTTGATTTGCAGACGGGGCTGGATCATGCCGTTCAGGACAGCAGACGGCCTAGATAAAAAGCATCGACCGCTCAATTGCAACCATCATTGCATGCGGATCGATTAATATCCGCGCAATCCCACCCGACTGTCCAGCTGGAAGACCTGGCCGGACGTGTGCGGCAGGGCATGGTGCAAAAAACGGATGAAATTAGCGGTTTCACGGCAGGTATTGAAGCGGCCCAGTGTGTGCGCCGCTCCAATCTGCGTGCGGCGTGACTCGCTAACCGTCTCGGTCATCCGGGTTTCAAGAAATCCCGGCAGCACCGCGTTGACGCGGATATTGGCCTGGCCGTGACGGGTCGCCAAATCAACGACCAGTCCCAACAGTGCCGCTTTGGCAGTAGCGTAGGCCGCCTGGCCGACCGGCGGCTGCAGCGCGGAGAAACTGGATATCAGAATGATGTGACCGCGGCCTTGGGCGAGCATGTGCGGCAACGCAGCGTCCGCACACCAAGCGGCACCGTTGAAATTGACCGCCCAGGTTTCGTTCCAAGCGGCTTCTGTCAGGCGCGCCAGCGGTGCATCCCGAATCATCCCGGCCGCAGTGACGAGAAGATCGACCGGCCGACGCGCAAAGTACTCATAGACGGCTCTCTTGTTGCAGACATCCAGCTCATTGCGGTCCGGGGTCGCTAGGGTCCAAGCCGCGGCTTGCATGACGTTGGCGATGGCCCGGCCCAAGGACCCGCTGCCGCCGGTGATCACGGCGTGTTGGGTTTCTAACTCCATGTCCATGGCGGGAGAGGCTGGAACCGGGCTAATTCCAAAAACCTGGGCAACGGCTGGGAATAACCTCGGAACAAGCGCGAGGAGCCACTGGTCGAAGCCATACAAACCGTAATCATTCGGTGTCTGTAAGGAGTCGTGCCCATGTTGTTATTGCTGTGGAACGCCGCATTCTATCATGGGGAACGCCCCATTTCCGGGTTTATTCACACTATGAAGAAGAAGATCTTATGAGTTCAAAAATAACATATTCATCAGAGACTGAGTCCAAAGTTTGAAAGTCGAAGGAGCAAAGCTTGAAGATGAGCTGCGTTACACGCGTCCCTTCTGCTTTTAGTCTTTTCGACTTGAGGCCTGGAATGCCCCTACATGAGCATCAGGACAGGCTTCTCGATGAGTTTGCGGATCTCCTGCAGGAACTGCGCCGCGACGGCACCATCGATGACCCTGTGGTCGCAGGAGAGCCCGAGGTTCATCCGCAGGCCTGGGACCACCTGGCCGTTTTTGACCACGGGTTTTTCCAATGCGGCGCCCACCGACAGGATGGCCGCTTGCGGCGGGTTGATGATCGCGTCGAAGGATTCGATGCCCCACGCGCCCAGGCTTGAGACGGTGATTGTGCCACCATCGTATTCATCGGGCTTGAGTTTTTTGTCTTTTGCCCGCACCGCGAAATCCTTGACGGTCCGGGAGATCTCCAGCAGCGATTTGGTTTCCGCTTGCTTGATGACAGGGGTAACCAGGCCGTCTTCCACGGCAATGGCGACCGACAAGCCGATATGTTTGAATTTGAGGATATGATCGCCGGCGAACGAGGCGTTCACGGTTGGCACGGCCTGGGCGGCATTGATGACCGCCTTGAGAATGAAATCATTGACCGAGTACTTGTTGCCGTGGGTTTTTTCAGCCTGTTCATTGACCTGTTGGCGCAGCGCCAGCAAGGGCGCTGCATCCACTTCGAGATGCAGATAGAAATGGGGGATGGTGGCCTTGGAAGTTTGTAGGCGCGAGGCGATGACTTTGCGCATCGTGCTGAGTTCGATGATTTCATCACCTGCCTTGGCCACCGGCAGGATTGACTGGACGACGGCTGGACCGCCCGCCACCGGGGTGGTGGTTTTGGCCCGGATCGAGGCGGTTAGAGCGGCGGCAGCGCTGGCTTCGCTCGATAGCGGTGGAGAGGGGGCGGCAGGCTTGGCGGGGGTGTGGACGACCGCCTGCACGTCGCTTTGAATGATGCGGCCGGCCGGGCCTGTGCCGCTAACGGTGGTCAGGTCCACCCCGAGCTCGGCGGCTACTTTGCGGGCCAGCGGTGAGGCGAGGATGCGTCCGCCTGGGGCAACCGGCGTTGTAACGGGAGGAGTGGTCCCAGCCATGACCGGCGGAAGAGCGGCCGGCACTGAACACGGGACCGTGGTGGCGGCGGTAGATTTCACGACGGGGGGGCTTGCGGTGGCTCCATCAAGCACCGCGAGGACGGTTCCAATGGGTGCTTCTTCGCCGGATTGAACGAGAATTTCCGTGAGAATTCCGTCATCGAAAGCCTCCATCTCCATGGTGGCCTTGTCCGTTTCGATTTCGGCGAGGATGTCGCCGATTTCTACGGAATCGCCGACCTTTTTGTGCCATTTGAGCAGAGTGCCCTTGGTCATGGTGTCCGAGAGCTTTGGCATTTCGATATTCACAGACATAGTGGTATGGGGATGAGAGGATGAGGATGGGAAAAGGCGAGGGTTAATTCCAGTCTTATTACGGCTGGGCGAAGGCAACGAAAAAGCGCGGGGAGAGAGAATCTCCGCCGCGCTTTAAAGGATGGTGGGTGAAATCACTCAAGGAGCGGCAGTTTTCGTGGCGAGGGGCAACTCGCGCATCGTTGGGATCAAGCCGATGTTAGGGCTTCCCACCGAGCCTTGTGCGCTGGCCATGCGCAGGGTGGATTCCGAAGTGGTGCCACAGCAATCTTTTTCCGGGCAGTATGGCCGCACGCAGGGTCCGCAGGGAACGCGGACTTGTTTGGTCACGGTCTTGTAGCGCGGAACTTTTTTCTCGATGGTTTGGACCATGCCGCCCTTGCCGCTCTTGGCGTCTCCCGGTGTGACCACCTTTTCGGTCACGATGTCATAGTAGCAGGTTTTGACCTGGCGGCTTTCGGTGCGATAACCGGCGCTTTGGGCCGGGCCCGTGCCAAACATCGAGCAACACGAGGAAAAGCCGAGCGAAATGGCGGCCAAGGACATGAAGAGGGCGATGTTTTTCATGATGAGGTGGGTGGTTTTGTTGGGTCGGTGAAATCAGAACATGCAACAGCAGGAACTCAGGGCTATAGCAAACAGGGCGGTTATAGCGGTTAGAATCAAACGCGTTGGCATGGCCAGAATGCTAGAAACCTTGGCCATGTTGGCAATGAAAAAGACACGGCTTACAAAAAAGCGGGCGCGCGGCTCACTTGAATCCCAGCCTGAGAATTGGAACCGTAACCGAGCGCGGTGAGATGCCATCTCGCTGCGCTCGGTTGCGGTTTGATTTCCACCTGAGGTTCATTTTGAGCGATGGTCCGACGGTGGCGTTTCAGGCCATCGACAAGACCTTGGCCACGATCCGCTTCGGATTCGGAAGTTGTTCATGCTCAATGTGATGCGAATAAATCGCAGGGGCGTCGAGGGAGCAAACCCGGTGGATGGGAGCATCGAGATCATCGAAGGCGTGTTCCTGGATAAGCATGGCGACCATCGCGGAAACTCCACCAAAGGGCTTGGATTCATCAACCAGAACCACCCGGTTGGTCTTTTTCACGGTCTTGAGGATGGCCTCCAGATCGAGCGGGCGGATTGAGCGGAGGTCGAGGACTTCGGCATTAATACCATGTTCGGCTTGGAGGATTTCCGCGGCGGCCAGTGACTGGATGACCGAGCGGCCGTGGGCGATGAGAGAGATGTCCGAGCCGACACGTTTGAGGTCGGCCAAGCCGAGCGGGATGAGGAAATCGCCGGCGGCGGGATCGGGAACTTCGCCGGAATTGCCGTAGAGCAAGGTGTTTTCCATGAAAAAGACTGGATCATTGTCGCGGATGGCGGCTTTGATCAAGCCCTTGGCATCGGCCGGAGTGGCGGGCACACAGACTTTGAGGCCGGGAAATGCCGCAAACATGGCTTCCGGAACGTGCGAGTGGGTGGCACCAACGCCGGTACCTCCATTGGCCGGTCCGCGGACGACAATCGGGCAATGGCAGAGGCCTCCGGACATGTAGCGCAGGCACGCGGCATTGCTGACTAACTGGTCGAAGGCCACCGAATGGAACGACCAGAACATCAATTCCATTACGGGGCGCACGCCGAGCATCGAGGCGCCGATGCCCATGCCGATGAAGCCGGCCTCGGAAATTGGGGTATCGACGACGCGTTTGTCGCCCCATTTTTTCCACAGGCCTTCGGTGACTTTGTAGGCGCCATTGTATTGGGCGACTTCCTCGCCCATCAGGACGACGTTCGGGTCGCGGGCGAGTTCCTCATCGAGGCCTTCGCGGAGGGCTTCGCGGTAAGTGATAATGCGTGACATGGAGAGAAGGGATCTAGGAGGTGGGTCAATCGTTGAAGAAATGACGGCCGATTTGGGACGCCGGGGTCTGGTGGTCGCTTTCCCAGTAAACATCGGTGCCGATGTCCGCGATGGTCGGGGCGGGGGATTCGTCGGCGAATTTGACGGCGGCGGCGGCTTCTTCGGCGGCGGCCTTGTTGAGGGCGGCAGCGCGGTCTTCGGTAAGGACGCCTTCAACGATCAGGGCACGCCGGAAGACATTGATCGGATCGTGGTTCTGCTTGTAGTCCTCGATCTCCTCTGGAGTGCGGTATTTTTTGTGGTTGGCGTCCGCAATGCTGTGCCCGTAGTACCGGTAGGTATCGATCTCAAGTAGGGTCGGTTTGTGCTGGGTGCGGGCCCGCTCCATGGCGATGTGGGTTTTAGCGCGGACTTCGTATAGGTCGGAGCCGTCGATGACATCCCAGGCGATGTTGTAGGCATCGGCGCGCTGTGCGAGGCAATCGCTGTAGGATGACGAACGTTTCTGGGAGGTCCCCATCGAGTAGCCGTTGTTTTCGATGACGTAAACTACCGGAATATCAAACAACGCGGCGAGGTTGAGCGACTCGTGGAAAGCGCCCTGGTTGACGGCGCCATCGCCGAGGAAGCACAAGCAGCACCCTTCGCGGCCGAGATATTTGAGCCCGTAGCCGAGGCCCAGGCCCAGCGGGGTTTGTCCGGCCACAATCCCGTGTCCACCCCAAAAGTTTTTGTCGGGGGCGAAAAAGTGCATCGACCCACCCTTGCCCTTCGAGCAACCGGTTTGTTTGCCGAACATTTCCGCCATGCATTCGTTCATGCTCATGCCAACGGCCAGCGCGTGACCGTGGTCGCGATAGGCGGTGATGAAATGGTCATCTGGCCCGCGCAGGGAAATCGTGCCGACCGCCACAGCCTCCTGGCCGATGTAGAGGTGGAGGAAGCCGCCGATTTTGCCGCCCTGGTAATATTTCAGGCCGGCTTGCTCAAAACGGCGGATGCGAACCATTTGCGAGAAGAGTTCGGTTTTTTGATCCGCGGTGAGCGCTTGATTGACGGGCGAACGGGCGAAGTCGAGGGGTGAGGCGTTGGCGCTGGGCATGGGCGTCGATGGAAATGAGGAGGTGGCTACAGGAGCGGGATGATCTGCGGAAGTTGGCGCGCGTCGGCGTGGAAAGTTTGGCCCGTAAAATCGCGGAGATGCCCGCAAGCGCAAGGAAATTTGCGTTTAGACCGCGGATTTTTAGGTTTCTTGCCCCCGGATCGGACTTAGGCTCAGGCCATGGAACGGGGCCATCTGGTCAAGGCGGCGTGGCAGGTGTGTGATCGGGCGTATGCCCCGTATTCCAACTTTCTGGTGGGGGACGCGTTGTTGGCAACCGACGGGCGGGTTTTCGTCGGCTGCAACGTCGAGAATCTTTCCTACAGTCTGACCACCTGTGCCGAGCGGGTGGCCCTCGGCGCTGCGGTCGCCTCTGGAGCACAGACGTTTTTGGCGGTGGCGGTGGTTGCGGAGACGGGCGTGCCGATTTCACCGTGCGGGGCGTGCCGCCAGGTTGGCGCAATTCGAGGTGCCGCTCGTCGTGTCGGCTAAACGTGCGACCCGTTTGGTGTTTGGCATCGAGGATCTGTTGCCACGGGCGTCGGCGGGCATTCTGGATCGCGGGGAGGGCGAGTGATTGTTCCACGTGGAACATAGGACGGTTGACTCATGGCTTCAGACCTCTCTTGCTCTGCCGTTCAGTTGGCGAGTCTAGGCGGGCTGACGCCCGCGCTCCGTAGTGAAATTTGACGATGCCTGTATTGCCGCGCTCTCACGAGGGCGGCTACGTTCGGTTTCCGGGCTTGAGCCAGGGCGCGGGCGCGCTATGTTGCGCGTCCCGCGATGTTTCAATTCCCCAAGAGCTATGATGTGATTGTGATCGGTGCCGGCCATGCCGGAGTGGAGGCCGCCTTGGCGGCCGCCCGCCTTGGTTGTGAGGTGGCCGTGCTGACCCAGAACCTCGACACCATCGGGCAAATGTCGTGCAATCCGGCCATCGGTGGGCTGGCCAAAGGTCACATGGTTCGGGAAATCGACGCGCTGGGCGGGGCGATGGGCCTAAACACCGATGCCACGGCTATCCAGTGGCGGTTGCTGAATGCCTCGAAAGGGCCGTCGGTGCGGGCGCCCCGGGCCCAGTGCGACAAGAAGGCGTATCAGTTCCGGTTGAAACATGAGTTGGAGGCGATGCCGGGCGTGGAGATTCACCAGGGCAATGTGACGGATCTGCTGGTTGAGGACGATCGGGTCACCGGGGTGGCTACCACATTTGGGATGCAAATCAACGGGCGCACGGTGATTTTGAGTGCCGGCACCTTCATGGGAGGGCTCCTGCATGTTGGGCTGCGCCACGAAAAGGGCGGCCGGATGGGGGATACCACGTCGAATGTCTCCGAAGCGCTGAAACGGCTCGGCTTTGCCGTCGAGCGGTTCAAGACCGGCACTCCCTGCCGGTTGAATGGCCGCTCGATTGATTTTTCCTGCTGCGAGCGTCAGGACGGGGATGCGGTGATCTCCAAATTCAGTTTCATGGCCGACCGGCTGCAGCGCGGTGCGGATGACCTGTTTACACTCAATCGCTGGGGCGATCCCAAGTTCCACATGGAACAATTGCCGTGTTGGATCACTTACACCAACCCGCGCACCCACGAAATCATCCGCAACAACCTGGACCAATCCCCGATGTATTGCGGGGTGATCGAGGGGGTGGGACCGCGCTATTGCCCGTCGATCGAGGACAAGGTGGTGCGTTTCGCGGAAAAGGAGCGGCACCAAGTGTTCCTGGAGCCGGAAGGGCGCCACACCCTGGAATACTATGTCAATGGGGTTTCAACCTCGCTGCCTTATCACGTCCAACTCGAGTTCCTGCGCTCGATCCGTGGGTTGGAACACTGCGAAATTCTGCGCCCCGGGTATGCGGTGGAGTATGATTTTTGCCCGCCCACCCAGTTGCATCCGACCTTGGAGACCAAACAAATCGAAGGCTTGTTTTTCGCCGGCCAAATCAATGGCACGTCTGGCTATGAGGAGGCGGCAGGACAGGGGCTCATCGCCGGCACCAACGCCGCGCTCAAGGTCTTGGGGAAGACCGAGTTCGTGCTCGGCCGCGACGAGGCCTACCTCGGCGTCATGATCGACGATCTGGTGACGCGCGGCTGCACCGAGCCTTATCGGATGTTCACCAGTCGGGCGGAATACCGCCTGCTGCTGCGCCAGGACAATGCCGACCTGCGGCTCACCCCCAAGGCGGCTGCCATCGGCCTGGTGAGCGGCGAACGGGTCGAGCGCGTCGAGGCCAAACTGCGGTCCATGGAGCTGGCCGGGCGCTGGGTGCGCCAGGCCGTGCATGAGGGCCTGAAACTCGATCAATGGTTCCGCCGCAGTGAAAACTCGTGGGAGATGCTCCCGGAGGAGCGGCTCAAGGAATTCCACCCCGAAATCTGGGCGTTGATCGAAACGGATTGCAAATACGAGGGCCACCTCGGCCGTCAGCGGCTCCAGATTGAGCGCATGATCGGCCAAGAAGGCCGACGGATTCATACCAGCCTGGATTACGCCACCATTCATGGCCTCAAGAAGGAAGCTCAGCTCCGGTTCTCCGAAATCCGTCCCGCCACCCTCGGCCAAGCTGGCCGCATTCCCGGCATCACTCCCGCAGACGTGGCTATGCTCGCGGTCTGGCTGGTCAAGCTCGAGCGCGAGGCCGCGGCCGCGGCCGCCGTGCCGACCTGCGACGACCCAGCTGGGCGTGACCAGCCTGAGTCTGCGGCCATCTTCTAAAATAGATATAATACTCACAACATAAACGAGTTGAGATAATAAACCCGGCGGGTCTCACCGGGACAGGTGATCTTTCACGCCACCCCGATGCCACATGGGACGTTGCCCGATTCACCTCGCCAGCTCTTGGGTGGCGTGCCACGCCATGCGCTGCATGGCCGGATCAGGCGCTCTCCGCGAGAGCGCGCCACTCTGCATTGCGCGTTGCAACACGCCCCGCATGTCAGGGCTTGCATGACCTGGCGGGCTGGTAGAAACTCGGGTGCCCATCGCGTGAAAAGTTATTTCCTCCGCCGCCTGCTGTTGATTCCCCCGACTTTGGTGGGGATCACGTTGCTGGTATTCGTCATCACGCGCTTCGTGCCCGGCGGGCCGCTTGAGCGGATGCTCCAGGAAGCGTCGCGCGGGGTCGACCAGGGCGGCAAACGCGCCGCCGCCAACCAAGGGCAGGGCGGCCTGAGCGAGGAACAACTCGAGGAGCTCGAGGAGCAGTTCGGCCTCAATCAAAACGTGCTCGTCGCCTACGGCCAGTGGTTGGGGGTCGCGCCGCGCGAGGTTAGAATCTCCAAGGGTGACTTCAGCGAGCGCAGCGAGGAAATGATCGGCGGCGAAATCGATCCCGCCATCACCACCGAGGTGGTGCTGCGCGACGATGGCCGGGCGGTGCGCGTCAACCGGGACGGCGAGGCGGTCGTGGGCGCGTTGTTCGCGGGGTCTGGCACGCCCGTCGCCGCCGAGGGCTGGCACGTCCGCTATGAATCCAGGCAGGACCGCCAGCAGCGCTTCGCGCGGCGCAACCCCGGCAACGCCACCGTGCCCGACTACGTGCCGCGGGCGGTGATCTATCAGACCCGGCTTTCCGGCCTGCTGCAGGGCGATCTCGGGCGCTCGACGGTGTACAACGATCCGGTCCACGAGATGATTTTGGCGCGCATGCCCATCGCGCTGTATTTCGGGCTGCTCACCGCCATCATCACCTATGCGGTGTGCCTGCCGCTTGGGGTGCTCAAGGCGCTCAAGCACCGGACATTCATCGACACCGCCTCCTCGGTGCTCATTTTTCTTGGCTACTCGATTCCGGGTTTCGCGCTGGGCGCCATCCTGTTAGTCCACCTCGGCGCGCGCATGAACCTGTTCCCCTTGTTCGGCCTGACTCGCGCGGATTTCGCCCAACTCGACACGCTGGGCAAAATCAAGGATCTCGCCCACCACACGGTGCTGCCGTTGGTTTGTTATATCGTCGGCTCGTTCGCGATGCTCACCATGCTGACCAAGAACAATCTGATGGACAACCTGGCCGCCGACTACGTGCGCACAGCCGTGGCCAAGGGCGCGAGCTTCCGCCAGGCGGTTTTCGGCCACGCGTTCCGCAATTCGATGATCCCCATTGCCACGAGCCTCGGCGATCTGATCACGATATTCATCGGCGGCTCGATGCTCATCGAGACGGTGTTCGACATCCAGGGCTTCGGGCTGCTGCAATACCAGTCGGTCATCGCGCGCGACGTGCCGGTGATCATGGGCACCCTGACCGTCGCGGCCTTGCTCATGTTGGTCGGCAACGTGATCTCCGATGTCATCGTGGCCATGGTGGACCCCCGCATCAAATTCGAGTAACCATGCGCGCTCTCGGAATATCCGCCATCCTGTTAGGTGCGCTCGCCGCCGCGGGCGAGCTGCTGCACCTCGCGCTGCCCACCGGGCGGTGGTTTTTCGAGACCAGCCGCGAGGTGCCCTGGCTCCATCTCAACCGGGCGGGCGCGGAGGCTTTCCCCTGGTGGGGATGGTTCAGCGTGGCCGTGCTGGGCGCCTGCGGGCTGGCGATGGTGGTGCGCTCGCTCACCCGCGGACCGCGCAACCCCCTGACTGATAGAAAGCGGCGCCGCTTCCGCGAAATCAAGCGCGGCTATTACTCGCTGGTCATCCTGCTCGTCCTCGGTGGCGTGGCCGCGCTCGACCAGGCGGTGGTCGGCAAGCGCGCGTTGGCCGTGAACTACCACGGCCACTGGCTGTTTCCGGCCTTCCAGCCCGTCGATTTGAAGAACAAGGATTTCGGCCTGACGGGCGAATCGCCGGAGGCTCCCGTCAACTACCGCAAGCTCCAGCAGAGCCTGCGCGCCTCGGGCGGTGGCGGCGCGGTGATCCTGCCGCTCATCCCCTACGATCCCACCGGAGACACGCTGCCGCCGCGCTCGCGCGAGCTGGTCCAGAGCGACGGTTTATACTATGAATCGGGCAGCCGCAAACCCTACTGGGGCCTGGCCGCCAGCTATTACGACGTGGCCGAGGCCAAAATCCACATCCGCTACACGCTGCGCAACGGCCAGCTCTCAGGCCCGGTGGAGGGCCGCGATTCCAACGGCTTGCCGGTTTACAACGCCGACTATCTCGAGGGCAAACGGCTCAGCGAGCGCTTCCTCGGCGCGGGCACCCAGGAGGCGTTCCTCGCCCTGCCGGTCAGCGCGCTGCGCGCCGTCAAATACCATCCCGCACCGCCCATCCCCGAAACCCAAAACTGGCTCGGCACTACCTCGCAAGGCTACGACGTGCTCGCCTACCTGTATGGCGGCCTGCAGGTGAACTTCAAGGCGGCGCTGATCTATCTGCCGATCGTCTATCTGTTGGGCGTCACCGTCGGCATGATGATGGGCTACTTCGGCGGCTGGTTCGATCTGGCGGCGCAACGCCTCATCGAGGTGTTTTCCAACATGCCGTTTTTGTTCGTGGTGATCATCTTCTCGAGCATGGTGCCCGACCAATTCAAGGGCCTGCCCGTCATCCTGACCCTCCTGGCGGCCTTCGGCTGGATGGGCATCACGTTTTTGATGCGCACCGCCGCCTACCGCGACAAGGAGCGCGACTACATCGCGGCGGCTCGGGTGCTGGGGGCGGGCACCCCGCGCATCCTGTTCCGCCACCTGCTGCCTAACACCATCGCCATCCTCGTGACCCTGGTGCCCTTCACCGTGTCGGGCCTCGTGTTCTCGCTCACCTCGCTCGACTACCTGGGCTTCGGCCTGCCACCCGAATACGCCACCTGGGGGCGCCTGCTCAACGACGGCCTCGCCAATCTATCCGCCCCGTGGCTGGTCACCTCGACCTTCGCGGTGCTCGTCGGCATGCTGGTCCTCATCACCTTTGTGGGCGAGGCCGTGCGGGAGGCCTTCGACCCGAAAAAATTCACCTATTACCGCTGATGCGCCGCTTGCCGATCCATCTCACGATGTTAGTTCTCAGCGCCCTCGCGCTGGCAGGGACCGGCTGCCGCCGCGAGTCCGCGCAAGCCACCCGCACGCTCGGCTACGACGCGTTCGTGCCGGTTTACAACCGCCACATCACCGGCTGGCTCAAAACCCAACAGGCCGCCACCGTCAAGGAGCTCGCCCGCATCGAAACCGAGCTGGCAAGCGCGCAAATCACCGCCAAAGACACGCTGCAAAGTCACGCCGCGGCGCTGCGCCGCGACCAGGAGAAATGGCAATACCGGCTCGCGCTGGGCGATTATTTGAAAACCGGCCGGTTGTCCGACATCCCCGCCGGGCTGGTTTGGGAGAACGGCCGGAACCAGCCTGAGATCGGCGATCCCACCGCCAAAAAGGGCGGCGTCTTCCGCCAGTTCATCCCGTCCTTCCCGCCGACCATCCGCCCGTTTGGCGACAATTCTAACAATTCGTTCCGCGGCGATCTCTACGACAACATTGAGATCCCGCTGGTGACGCTCCACCCCGAGACCATGGAGATGATCCCCGGCCTGGCCAGGGAATGGGCGGTCTCCGCGGATGGCCGCACGATCTATTTCCGGCTCGACCCGGACGCCCGCTATTCGGATGGGGTGGCGGTGCGCGCCCGCGATTTCCTGATCGCGGTCTATCTGCGCGTCTCCGACCACATCGTCAATCCGTATGCCAAGCAGTATTTCCGCGAAAACATCGCCCAGGTGGCGATGTATGACGACCACACCCTGTCGGTGTCGCTGCCCGAGGCCAAGATCTACGCGCCGGTGCTCGCCGGCGGGCTGACGCCCTCGCCGCCGCATTTCTATCAGGACTACGGCTCGGACTACAGCGAGCGCTACCAATGGAAGTTCCCGCCGACCACCGGTGCCTACGAGGTGCGCCCGGAAGGCATCATCAAGGGCGCGTCCATCACCCAGACGCGCGTCATGAACTGGTGGGCGCGGGACCACAAATACTACCGTTATCGTTTCAACCCGGACAAGATCGTCCACACCGTGGTGCGCGATGAATCCAAGGCCTTCGAGTTGTTCCGCGCCGGCGAGCTGGACACCTTCCCGCTCACGCGCCCGGAGCTGTGGTATGAGAAATCCGAGATGGCGCCGGTGTACAAGGGCTACATCGAGCGCGTGACCTTCTACACCCGCTATCCGAAAATCCCGCGCGGCATCTACATCAACACCAGCAAGCCGCCGCTCAACGACCGCAACCTGCGCGTCGGCATCCAATACGCGATGAACTGGCAGAAGGTCATCGATGTGATGTTCCGCGGCGACTACCAGCGGCTCAACGCCTTCAACGAGGGTTATGTCACCTTCAGCGACCCGTCGATCAAGGCGCGCCCGTATTCCATCGACCTGGCGCGCGAGGCGTTCCGCGCGGCCGGTTATACCGTCGAGGGCCGCGACGGCATCCTAACCAAACCCGACGGCACCCGGCTCTCGATCTCGGTGACCTACCCGGGCCTGCCCATCAGCGACCGAATCTTCGCCATCCTGCGCGAGGAGGCCAAGGCCTGTGGCTTCGACCTGCGCCTCGACGGGCTGGAGGCCACTGTGGCCTACAAAAAGGAAATGCAGAAGCAACACGAAATGGCCTTCGGCGGCTGGCTGATCACGCCGCCGGTGCCCGATTTTCATCAGTTTCTCCATTCCACCAACGCCTTCGATGACAAGGGCAACCTTAAACCCCAGACCAATAACACCTTTGTCTGGGGCCGGCCGGACACCGATCTTTTATGCGAGCAGGTCCGCACAGGCCGCACCGCGGAGGAGATCAAGGAGGCCGCCTGGAAGCTCCAGCGCATCATCCACGACGAGGCGATCTTCGTGCCCGGCTACACGGTGGACTTTGTGCGCATCGGGTCATGGCGCTGGTTGCGCTGGCCGGATTGCGCCACCACCCGGTTCTGCCCGCCGGTGGTTTATGATCCGCATGAGGTCTTCGTGTTCTGGATTGACGATGAGATCAAGAAAGCAACCCAAAGCGCCCGCCGCTCTGGCAAGACCTTTCCGGAATCCTCCCGCACCGTGGATGTTTACCGCCTCACGACCGAGCCCAACCCTCAGCAACCATGACCGGCGCGCCATCCAACATCCTGGAAGTGGACAAGCTCATCACGTCGTTTGAGACCGACCGCGGGATGGTCCGCGCCGTCGATCAGGTGTCGTTTGCGGTGCCCGAAGGCAAGACCCTGGGCATTGTGGGGGAGTCCGGCTGCGGCAAAAGCGTCACCGCGATGTCGATTGTGCGCCTGTTGCCACAACCCACCGGTAAGATTCTCGGCGGCCGGGTGATGTTCAAGGGGCAGGATCTGGTCCATGCCAGCGATGCCGCGATGCGCAAAATCCGCGGCGGCGACATCGGCGTGATTTTCCAGGAACCCATGGCCGCGCTTAACCCGGTCCATCGCATCGGGCGGCAAGTCGCGGAAGTCTTCCGCCTGCACAAGAAAATCTCCAAAAAAGACGCTTGGGACGCCGCCACCGAGATGCTCCAACTGGTGCGCATCCCGGCGCCCGAAAAACGCATGCTCGACTACCCGCACCACCTCTCGGGCGGGATGCGCCAGCGCATCGTCATCGCCCTGGCGCTGGCGTGCCGCCCGTCGCTGGTCATCGCCGACGAGCCGACCACCGCGCTGGATGTGACCGTCCAAGCCCAGATCCTCGACCTGATGGCGCGGCTCCAGTCCGAGATGAACATGTCGATGATCCTCATCACCCATGACCTGGGAGTCATCGCCGAGACCTGCGACGAGGTCGTCGTCATGTATGCCGGGCGCGTCGTCGAACGGGCCAGCGCCGCGGAGTTGTTCGCCCATCCGCTGCATGCCTACACCCGCGGCTTGCTGCACTCGATCGCCACGCTCGAAACGCCGTCCAAGTCGATCCTCAACACGATCCCCGGCATGGTCGCCTCGCTCGCCGATCACACTCATGGCTGCCGCTTCTGTCAGCGCCTGGGACGTGCCGCTGCCGACTCCCGCCAACGCCCGGGCTATGCCGAAGTCGCCCCCGGCCATTGGGTGGAAACCTGCCCGCTATGTTACCAGCCATGACTCAAACTCTTCTATCCGTTTCGCAGCTGCGCGTCCACTTCCCGGTGCGCGGTGGAGTCATGCGACGCCAAACCGGCGCGGTGCGCGCGGTGGACGGTGTGTCGTTAGAGATCGCCGCCGGTGAAACCCTTGGCCTGGTCGGCGAGTCAGGCTGCGGCAAATCCACCCTCGGCAAGGCCGTGGTGCGCCTGCTCAAACCGACCTCAGGCAGCATCCACTTCGGGCAAACCGACATCACCCGCCAAAGCCAGCGGGCCCTGCGGCCTCAGCGCCGGGATTTCCAGATGATCTTCCAGGACCCCGCCGAGTCGTTAGACCCGCGAATGAGCGTGCGCTCCATCCTCGAGGAGCCCTTCATCATCCACGGGCTCGGATCGCGCGCCGAGCGCACCCAATGGGTTGATGATCTGCTGGATCGCGTCGGCCTGCCAGCCACCGCTGCTGAGCGCTATTCGTTCGAGTTTTCCGGCGGCCAGCGCCAGCGCATCGGGATCGCCCGCGCGCTGGCCCTCAAGCCCAAACTCATCGTCTGTGACGAACCGGTTTCGGCGCTGGATGTTTCCATCCAATCCCAGATCCTGAATTTGTTAGTGGAACTCCAACAGGATTTCGGTTTGTCCTATCTGTTCATCGCCCATGACCTGTCGGTGGTCAAACACGTCAGCGACCGCGTGGCGGTGATGTATCTCGGGAAAATCGTCGAACTCGCCCCCGCCGAGACGATCTACCGGGATCCCCGCCATGCCTACACCCAGGCACTGCTCTCGGCCATCCCCTCGCCCGCCCCCACCGCCAAGCGCCCGAAGATCCTGCTCGAGGGTGACGTCCCTTCGCCGATAGATCCGCCGGCAGGCAGCGCATTCGGTCACCGCATGAATCACCCGTGCTATTCGCAATCCATCGGCCTGGACCTCGCGTTGCGCGAGATCGCACCCGGCCACTGGGTCACCGCCGACCCGTGCTGCCTGAGCGCGGAGGATTGGGAAAAGCTGCGCCCGGTCTGACTGATCCGACTCATCACCGTCTTTGCACTCTTGACCGCCAGGGAGATCCGGTCCAGCGTGCGCCGCCCATGAAGCCGCTGAATTTGCCAGTCATCCGCGTGACGTTGCTCCTTGCGGGAGCGCTAGCCTTGAATGCGTGCGGTCCGAGCGGGCCGGTGCACTCGGGTTACATGGCAGGGGTTGGCGGGCCGATCCAACCACCGGCCACCAATGGCCCGAGCCATCCGCCACCCGCCATCCCTGATGACATTTCCTACTGGGATGGGGAAGGTGCCACGGGAATCCCCATGATCAAAATCAACCGCAGCCAGCAAAAGGCGTTTTTCTACAAAGGCGGCATGCTCGTGGGCGTCTCAAAAATATCCAGCGGCAAGGAAGACCACGCAACCCCACCGGGCAAATACAAGATTGTCGAAAAGGACAAGGATCACAAATCCACGGTTTACGGGTGTTTCAAGGATATCGCCAGCGGCCGGATGCTCAACGACAACGTCGATATCCGGGTCGATAAGGTGCCGACGGGCGCGATTTATTATCCGGCACCGATGCCCAATTTCATGCGCTTTGCCGACGGCATCGGCATGCACACCGGCTACCTGCCCGGCTATGCGGCCTCGCATGGTTGCATCCGCATGCCTCACCAGATGTCCGAGAAATTCTTTGAAAATGTGGTCAAAGGCACCCCGGTGATCGTCGAGTGAGGACACGGTAGGGACCATTAGCAGGTGGCGCGGCCTCGATGAGGCCGCAGCGCAAGGCTGAGCACCGCACCGCCCAAGGAATGCCGGAGCGTCCTGACTTGGGCGGATCTTCGGCTTGGTTTTGGCATGCGCTCTCATCGAGAGCGCGCCACCTTCATCCCTACGCCACCACCTCGCCGAGCAGCCATGCCTGATAGGCGTGCGAGATGGCGGCGGGTTCCAGTGCCCGGATCTCAGGCACCGCGTAAGGATGCTGCTGCGCGAGCGTCCGCTCGAACACGGGCCATGCTACGGCGCTGGTCTTGAAGATGGCCCGCACTTCCGCGGCGGTTTCAATCTGGCCCTGCCAACGATAGATCGACTCTACGGGGGGAATCAAATTCACTCATGCCGCGAGTTGCTTTTCCACCAGCCGTGTGCCAATATGTCGCGCCAGCGCCACTTCGGGAATGGTACAGAACACAATGCGAACCTGGTGCAGGTCCGATTCTGAACTCCGACCGTACCGACCGCCAAGGTAATCCTTCCTCTGCCCCACCTTTCTGTGAAATCCGGCTTCCTCGAAAAACTCGTCGCCCGCCTGGATCGCGTTGAACATGGCGAGGTCCAACAGATCGTCACCCGCCTGATCCGCGAAAAAGGATTCCTCCAAAACGTCTTTGAGGCGCTTCAGGAAGGCGTCATCCTGCTCGATGCGCATGGCGTGATCGGCTTCGTCAACCATGCGGCCAGCCGGTTTTTCGGCCTCGATCCGCAACAAGCCGCCGGCCAAACCCTGTCCTCGCAGGTCCGCGGCCTCGACTGGGAGGCCATGGGCAGGCCGGGTCGCACCATCAGCCGCGATCTCGAGGTCTTCTACCCGGAAAAACGCTTCCTCAATTTCTATCTGGCGCCCATCGATGACCGCGCTCCATCCAGTGAGGTTCTCGGTTATGTGATGCTGGTGCGCGACCTCACCCGCACTCGCGCGGAAGCCGCCGAAACGCTCGAATCCGAGCGCTTCAATGCCCTCACCCTGCTCGCCGCCGGGGTCGCCCATGAGATTGGCAACCCGCTGAACTCGCTCGACATCCACCTTCAGCTGTTAGGTCGCAAGCTGCGCAAACTCCCGCCCGGCGATCGCAAGCCACTCGACGACCACCTCGCCACTGCCCGCGGTGAGATCCAACGTCTGGACACCATTCTCAAGCAATTTCTCCACGCCGTGCGCCCGACCGTGCCGCGCCGCGAGCGTCAGGACCTCCACGCGCTGCTCCACGAAACCCTGCGCCTGCTCGCGCCGGAACTCGCGTCGCGCAATGTCGCCATCACCCTTGAGCTCGCCACCGCGCTGCCGCCCGCGACCCTCGATCCCGGCCAATTCCAACAGGTGTTCTACAACTTGATCCGCAACGCCTATCAGGCACTGCCCGGCGAAAACGGCCGCATCACCATCAGCACGCAGGCCGATGATTACGAGTTCGTGATTGCCATCGAGGACAACGGCACGGGCATCTCACCGGAACACATGGGCGCCATCTTCGAGCCGTACCTGACCACCAAACCCTCCGGCTCCGGCCTCGGCTTGCTCATCGTGCGACGCATCGTGCGCGAACATGGCGGCGAAATCGCCATCGAAAGCGAGCAACACCACGGCACCCGCATCGTCATCCACCTGCCGCGCACCGAACGCACCGTTAGGCTGTTAGGAGCGCCCGTCATCGATCTCGAATGAGACTCAAGACTTCAAGATCCAAGAGGCAAGAGAAGAATCCAGTGGCAGAGTCTGCTCTTTTCCTTGTCTTGGGTCTTCCAGTCTTGTGTTTTGGGTCTCATCTTCCTTTCAGAATTTCAGAATTTCAGCTTTTACACCCATGCTCCCAACCCTGCTGATAGTTGACGACGAGCGCTCGACCCGCGATGGCCTGCGCAGCGCACTGGAAGAGGAGTTCGACGTCTATACCGCGTCCGGCACCCGCGAGTCGCTGGCGATTTTGAAAAGCGAACCGATCGAGTTGTTGCTCACGGATCTGCGTCTCGGCGGCGATTCCGGGATGGAGTTGCTGGATGCGGCGCTGGCCCAGCCCAACCCGCCGGTGGCCATCATGATGACCGCGTACGGCTCGGTGGATACCGCCGTCGAGGCCATGCGCCGCGGCGCCTGGCACTTTGTGACCAAACCGCTCAACCTTGATGAGGTGGAAATGCTGCTCAAACGCGCCTTGCGCAGCCGCACCCTCGAATCCGAAAACCACCAACTCACTCAGCAGGTCAAAAAATCCCACAAGTTGGATCGGCTCGTGGGCAAGTCCCCGGAGATTCAACAAGTGGCCGATCTCATCCAGCAGGTTGCGCCGACCCGCGCCACCCTCCTCATCGAGGGAGAATCCGGCACCGGCAAGGAAGTCGTCGCCCACCTGCTCCATCACCTGTCGGGCCGGCCGGCCGCCAAGATGGTGACGGTGCATTGCGCGGCGCTCTCGCCCCAGTTACTGGAAAGCGAACTCTTTGGCCACGAAAAGGGTGCCTTCACCGGTGCCGCGCAACGCCGCATCGGGCGCTTTGAACAAGCCGACGGCGGCACCCTGTTTCTGGATGAAATCGGCGAAATCGATGCCGCCACCCAGATTAAGCTGCTGCGCGTCCTGTCCGAGCGCTCGCTTGAGCGGGTCGGCTCGAACACCCCCATCAAGGTGGATGTCCGCTTGATCACTGCCACCAACAAGAACCTGCGCGAGCTGGTTGAACGCGGCGATTTCCGCGAAGACCTCTACTTCCGGCTCAACGTGGTTAAAATCGCCATGCCCCCGTTGCGCGGGCGGCGCGAGGACCTGGTCTTGCTCGCCAACGCCTTCCTGCAGGAATTTGCCAAGGAAAATGACCGCCCGGTCAAACCCCTCACCGATGCCGCCCTTCAACTTCTGCTGGCCTATGACTGGCCGGGCAACGTGCGCGAGCTGCGCACCGCCATCGAACACGGCGTGGTCCTGAGCAACGCCTCGGTCATCGATGTCGCCCATCTGCCGCAATTCTTGCTGGCTCAGCGGCCGTCCGCGCTTTCTTCCAGCCCGCTCCATAAAAACTCCCTTGCTGCCACGGCGGAATTCAACTTGCATGCCCTCGAAGCCAACACGATTCGCGCGGCCCTCGCCACCACCCATGGCAACCGAACCCGGGCGGCGGATTTACTTGGCGTCAGCCGCAGAACCCTGCAACGCAAACTCCAGGAACTCGGCCTTTAATTCCCAATCCCATTTCACCCGTCCCCATGTCCTCTGCTACCTCCCAACTCGACGCTGGCATCCTGATCCGTCGCAGTCTGTTTTTCCTGATTCTCATCATCCTGACGCTGGGCAACCTATTCACCCTGTTTCGCGGGTTGAACTCACCGCAGGCCATGGATCAGGCGCAAATCGCCCGCGAAATCGCCCGCGGCAATGGCTTCACCACCAAGATGATCCGCCCGGTCGCCTACTATCAGGCGGAAAAATCCGAGAAGCGCTCGGTGTCGCTGATGGGTTTTCAGGACACCTACCACTCGCCGCTCAACCCGCTGCTCAATGCCGCGGTGCTCAAACTCATCGGCGCGGATAACACCAACGCCTGGCAAATGAGCGAAAATGAAATGGTCTATCCGCTCGATCGGGTCATTGCCACGGTTTCCACCCTGTTTTTCCTGATGGCCATCGGGGTGAACTATCTGCTCATCTCGCGGATCTTTGACGCCAAGATCGCTGGGGTCTGTGCCATCCTGATGCTATTCTGTGAGACGTTCTGGAGTTATTCGCTTAGCGGCTTGCCCCAAATGCTCATGTTGTTGTTGTTTTCCTGCGGCATCTACTTCGTCTATCGCGCCGTGGAAGCCGCCACCGAAGGCCGCGTCGCCATGACCCCCGCCATCATCGCCGGGGTCTTCTTCACCCTGCTGGCCCTCACCCACTGGATGACGGTCTGGATCGCGTTGGGTTATATCATCTTCGCGGCCATCACCTTCCGGCCCCGCGGCATTCTCGGCATCTCGGTGCTGGCCATCGTGCTCATCGCCGCCATCGGGCCGATGCTGCGCAACCAGGGGATCACCGGCTCGCCCTTCGGCACGGCGTTCCTCACCCTCTACAACGGCCTCGCCAACGGCTCGGAGGATACCGTTATGCGCAACATCGATCTCTCCGCCGAACCGCTCGCGACCGACGGATTGATCGCGAAAATCCTGCGCACCATGCTGCTGCAAGCCACCAACATCATTCCCTTTTTGGGTGGCATCATCGTGGCTCCGTTGTTTTTCCTCTCGCTGCTCCACCCCTTTAAACGCAAGTCCATCGCCAGCTTCCGCTGGGCCATCTTCTTGATGTGGGTCACCACTGCCTTCGGGTTGGCCATTTTCGGCATCACCAACGAGCCGCTCGACCCCAACCAACTCCACCTGCTCTTTGCCCCGATCATGACGGCCTACGGCTTGGCCTTTATCTCGATCCTCTGGAGCCGCCTTGATTTCGTCGCCTCGACCCCGCCGCTCCAGAATGTCCACCACATGGTCATCATCGGCCTCTGCGCCCTGCCGATGGTGCTCTCCCTGCCAACGCGGGTGCGCGTGGGCATGCAGCTGCGTGACCGCGGCGGGGTGCCCAATTGGCCGCCCTACTATGCTCCGGCGCTCAACAGCAAGGTTTCGGGCCTCAAAGGCTGGGTCACCGACAAACAAATCGTGTTTTCCGACCAACCGTGGGCGGTGGCGTGGTATGCGGACCGGGTGAGCATCTGGCTGCCGCCGACGCGCGAAGGGTTCGCAAAACTCGAAACCGTGGCCAATGACCTCCAAACCCCGGTGGTGGGCATCCTGATTTCCCCGTCCTCTCACGGGTCCGGCCCCGTTTCCACCGTCGCGGAGCACTACCGCGATTTCACCGCGCTGGTGCTTGACGGGCGGGTGCTGCTGGCCACTTATCCCCCGGGATTTACCATCTACGACAAGAGTCCCAAGATTCAGGAAATCGCCAAACGCTACCCCTACCGTCAACCGATGGTTGGCATGGACATGGTCTATTACAGCGAACGCGCCATCCGCCAGACCACTCGTGCAACGACCGAATAATCCCATGCCACGCCGCAAATCCACCACCGACGACCCCACCGCTGCGCCCTCGTTCGAGGAGGCCCTGACGGGACTCGAAGCCATCGTTGAGGCGATGGAACACGAACAACTGCCGCTGGAGGAGCTCGTGAGCTACTACGAAAACGGCACCGCATTGCTCGACCGCTGCGAAGCCATGCTCCAGTCCGCGCGCGAGCGCATCGAGTTGATCACGCTGCGCAACCACTCCGAATCCGCACCCGAAGCCACTGCCAGCTCAACACCAGGTTTCTCCATACCGTCCGGCCCTCCGGACGCCCACGACGACGATGACATCCGCCTCTTCTGAGCCGCCGGCACTCGGCCCGTTGCTCCAAGCCATTGAATCTCCCGGCGATGTCAAAAAACTCTCCGACGAGGAGTTGATTGCACTCGCCGCGGAAGTTCGCCACTCGCTCATCACCTCGCTGGCCGTGACCGGTGGCCACCTCGGCCCCAACCTCGGCGTGGTCGAACTCACCATCGCGCTGCACCGCGTGTTTTCCACCCCGAAGGACAAGCTAGTCTTTGACGTCGCCCATCAGGGATATGTCCATAAGATGCTCACCGGCCGGGCGGATCGCATCCACACCATCCGCACCTTCAAAGGCTTGAACGGCTTCCTGCTGCGCACCGAGTCCGAGCACGACGCCTATGGCGCGGGCCACGCCGGCACCGCGCTCTCCGCGGCGCTGGGCATCGCCGCCGCCCGCGACCTCGCCCGGCAGGATTACCATGTGGTGGCCGTCGCCGGCGATGCCGCCTTCACCTGCGGGCCCACCCTTGAGGCGCTCAACAATATCGCCGAGACCACCCGCAAATTCATCGTCGTGCTCAACGACAACGAATGGTCCATCGACAAGAACGTTGGGGCCATCGCCCGCTATTTCAACGCCCTGCAAACTCACGCCACCTACGCCGCGGTCCGCGCCAAGGCCGCCGAGTTCGTCGAAAAAGTCGCAGGCAAGACCGTCCGCACCCTCGCCCACAAGGTCGAGGAAGGGGCCAAGAATTTGCTCTTCCCCAACGTTCTGTTTGAGAAATTCGGGCTGCGCTATTTCGGGCCGATCGACGGCCACAACCTGCCGTTGTTAGTGAGGACCTTCGAGCACCTCAAGACCCTGCACGAACCCGTCGTGCTCCACATCATCACCGAAAAAGGCCGCGGCTACCAACCCGCCCTCGACGACCCGGGCAAGTTCCACGGGCTCGGAACCTATCAGATCAACGACGGCTCCACGGATCTCTCCGCCACGCCCACCTGCTCGGAGATTTTCGGGCGCACCCTCACCGACCTGGCCAAGACCGACCGGAAAATCGTCGCCATCACCGCCGCCATGCCCGGGGGTACCAAGCTCGATATTTTCAAGAACGAGGTGCCGGACCGCTATTTCGACGTCGGCATCGCCGAGGAACACGCCGCGCTGTTTGCCTGCGGCCTGGCCACCGAGGGCTTCCGCCCGTTCCTGGCGATCTACTCGACTTTCACGCAGCGCGCCTATGACATGATCATCCATGACATGGCGCTGCAGGGATTGCCTGTTAGGCTGTGCATGGACCGCGGCGGGCTCTCCGGCGACGACGGGCCGACCCACCACGGGCTCTTCGACATTGGGTTCCTGCGCCTGATCCCCGGCATCATCCACATGCAGCCCAAGGATGAGGATGAATTCGTGGACATGCTCCACACCATGGCCGCCTACGACGCCGGTCCCTCGGCCATCCGCTACCCGCGCGGCACCATCAAGGGCACCCCGATCAAGGCCACCCCACGGCTGCTGGAAATCGGCAAGGCCGAAGTCGTCGCCGAGGGCACCGACGTCGCCCTCATCGGCCTGGGCTCGATGTTTGAAATGGCGGAACGCACCAAACTCCTGCTCGAAGCCAGGGGCCTGTCGGTCGCGCTCATCAACCCGCGCTTCATCAAGCCGATGGACACCGCCGTGCTCGAAACCTACGCCCGCCAATGCCGCGTGCTCTGCACCTTCGAGGACCACGTGTTGCTCAACGGCTTCGGCGCGGGCGTCATCGAATACCTCCATTCATCTAACATCCACACCCCGGTCGAACGCATCGGCTGGCCCGATGAGTTCATCGAGCACGGCAAGCAGGACACCCTGCGCGCCCTCCACGGCCTCACCCCCGCCGCTGCCGCTGCAAAAATCCTCCGCCACTTCCCGTAGCCGACGGGTTTCCCGGCCCCGTTTCTCACGGGGTAGGGCATGGCATACCCGCCGCAGGCCGCATGTCCATGCATGGAGAATTTCGGCTGTGGCAGACTTACTGACGGGCAGGTCTTGGGCTGGCCTTTCGCGTTGCTTTGGCGTGCGCTCCCGGCGGAAGCGCGTCACCTTGGGTGGTCCAGGGTGAAAATACCGCCTGTCATTGCGGCCCGGCCCGTGGTTGATTCCGGCCATGACCGCCCGCGCCGCCGCCGCCACCCATGAACTGCTCTCGCCTGCGGGCAATTGGGACTGCGCCCGCGCGGCGGTGGCCGCCGGTGCCGACGCGATCTACTTCGGCCTGTCGCGTTTCAACGCGCGGTTGCGCGCCGACAATTTCATCGATGCCGACCTGGTCGAGCTGATGGAGTTTCTGCACCGCCACGGGGTGAAAGGTTACGTGACCATGAACACCCTGATCTTCACCCGCGAGCTGGAGGCGGCCGAGGCCCAACTCCGCACGCTCGCCGCCGCCGGTGTGGACGCGCTCATTGTCCAGGATCTCGGCTTGGCCAAGCTGGCCAGCGTGGTCGCTCCCGCCCTCGCGCTCCATGCCTCCACCCAGATGACGATCACCTCGCCGGAGGGCCTCCGCTTCATCGAGTCGTTGGTGCCGCTGGAGCGGGCCATTCTCGCCCGCGAACTCTCGGTCAGGGAAATCGCCAAATTTTACCAATCTCCGATCTCCAATCCCCAATGCCCAATCACCCCATTGGAGGTGTTCGTCCACGGCGCATTGTGCGTCGCGTATTCCGGCCAGTGCCTCACCAGCGAGTCGCTCGGCCAGCGCAGCGCCAACCGCGGCGAGTGCGCCCAGGCGTGCCGCATGCCCTATGAAATCGTCGTCGATGGCGAAACCCGCGACCTGGGCGAGGTGCGCTACTTGCTCAGTCCGCAGGATCTTGCTGCCGTCGATCTGCTGCCCGAACTCGTGCGCGCCGGCGTGAAATCGTTCAAGATCGAGGGCCGGCTCAAATCCCCCGAGTATGTCACGGCCGTCACCCGCGTGTATCGCAAGGCGCTGGACGCCGCGCTGGCGGAAGCCGACTCGCCGGTCACTCCGGCCGACCGCTATGCCCTGGAGATGACGTTTTCGCGCGGCCTGTCCACCGGCTGGCTGGCGGACACCAACCACCCGTATCTCACCCACGGCCGGTTCGGCAAAAAGCGCGGGCCGTTGTTAGGTTCCATCGCCGATTGCGGCCCCGGCTGGATCACCCTGGCTGACTGGACCGGCACTCCCATCGCCCCGGGCGACGGGGTGGTCTTCGACGCCGGTGAAAACCGCGACCTCGAACAAGGCGCGCGCATCTGGAAAATCGAGGGCGAGCGCATCGTCTTCCACCGGACCTACAGCGGAATCAACTTCGAGCGCATCCAGCCCGGCCACACGGTGTACAAGACGTCCGACCCGAAACTCGACTCCGAACTGCGCAAGTTCTGGCAAAACACCCACCCGCCCGAACAAAAAACCGCGCTCCATCTAACCGTCACCGGCCAGCCTGGCCAGCCCATCACTGTGGCGGCGGTCTATGACCGTTGCACGAATTCCGATCTCACTGTAGCGGCGGTCTGCGACCGTCGCACGGATGATACTACCACCGTAGTATCCGCCATCGCGCTGCAACCCGCCGCCACTCGCCCGCTCGACGCCACCATCCTCAGCGCGCAGCTCGGCCGCCTCGGCGAATCCAGCTACGAACTCGCCACCCTCGACAACCAGCTGATAGGCGCGTGTCACTTCCCTCTCTCCGCGCTCAACCAACTGCGCCGCGATCTCGTCGCCCAACTCGAGAGTGGCCAAGGAGCGCCGGCTTCAGCCAGTCGGCCACCCATCACCACCACCCACCGGGACCTCCTTCCCGCCCAGCTCGCCGCGATCTCCCCCCCCGCCGCGCACCTCTCGGTGCTCTGCCGCGCCTTGGACCAACTCGGTGCCGCACTCGAGGCCGGCGTGGCCACCGTGTACTGCGACTTCGAGGACCCGCGCCGGTTCAAGGACGCCGTCGCCCTCTTCAAATCCAAAATCCAAAATCCTCAATCCAAAATCTTCCTCGCCACCCCGCGCATCCTCAAACCCGGGGAAACCGGCTACCTCAAGCTGATCGAGGCCGCTGAGCCCGACGGCCTGCTGCTGCGCAACCTCGCCGCGCTCGAATACTACAAGCATCGTGGCGACCTGCTAAAGGCCGGCGATTTCTCGCTCAACGTGGCCAACCCCGTCACCGCGCGCCTGCTGATGGAAAGCGCGGGACTCGACTATCTAACCGTCTCCTACGACCTCAACATCGGCCAGGTGCTCGACCTGCTGCGCGCCGCGCCGCCCGCTTGGTTCGAGCTCACGCTCCACCAGCACATGCCGATGTTTCACATGGAGCACTGCGTGTTCTGCGCGTTTCTGAGCACCGGCACCAGCGTCAAGGACTGCGGCCGGCCCTGCGAATCCCACGTCGTCCACCTGCGCGACCGCGTCGGCCTGCTCCACCGGCTGCAGGCCGACGTCGGCTGCCGCAACACCCTCTTCAATGGCAAGGCCCAAACCGGCGCGCGCTTCTTCGAGAGCCTGCGGGCCGCCGGACTCGGCCGGTTCCGCGTCGAGCTCCTCGACGAGGACGCAGCCACCACCACCCAGACGCTCCGCGCCTATCAGGACTTGCTGGTCGGCGCGGCGGACGCCACCAGTCTGTTAGATCGGGTCCAGGCTCTGGAAAAACTCGGGGTGACCGAGGGCACGCTGCTGGAGAAATGAAGCAGCAGAGGGATCCAGAACGTCAGGTAGCGCGGCCTCAATGAAGCCGGACCTACGGGGTGAGATTGGCAATTCGTTCAAACCTTTTCAAATCAGCGTTCATTTGCCGTTGGCCATTTGCCTCCGGCTATTTTCACTGCGTGCCGGTTCGGCTTCCCTCAGCTTGTGCCCCTCTGCGGTTCCCATTCTCTTTCTAGGATCCATGCCCCGTTCCGACCTCGATCCATGCCGCGAAGCGGCCCCTGCTTCCGTCTTGCCAGGGCCGCGGGATTGGCGCATCACTTGCGTCTGTCACGATCATGAACAAAGTCCTCATCATTGGAGCCGGCGGAGTCGGCAATGTCGTTGTCCACAAGTGCGCCATGGTGCCCGAGGTTTTCGGGGAGATCACCCTGGCGTCGCGCACGCTGGGGAAGTGCGAGGCGATCGCCACCGCGGTGTTCGAGCGGACTGGGCGGCGCATCGCCACGGCGCAGGTGGATGCGGACAACCCGGCGGAAACCGCGGCGCTGATCCGCCAGACCGGCGCGAAGTTGCTGATCAACGTGGCGCTGCCCTACCAGGATTTGAAGCTGATGGAGGCGTGTCTGGCCGCGGGCTGCGACTATTTGGACACGGCCAATTACGAGCCCAAGGAGGTGGCGAAGTTCGAGTATTCGTGGCAATGGGCGTATCAGGAACGATTCGCGCAAGCCGGATTGTCGGCGTTGCTCGGCTCGGGATTCGACCCCGGAGTGACCAATGTATTCACCTCTTGGGCGCTCAAGCACCATTTTGACGTGATCCACACCCTCGACATCATCGATGTCAATGGCGGCAACCACGGCAAGGCGTTTGCCACCAATTTCAACCCGGAAATCAATATCCGCGAGGTCACCGCCGCCTGCCGCCACTACGAAAACGGCGCGTTCGTCGAGACGCCCGCGATGTCGCAGCACCAGGAATTCACCTGCCCGGCGGGCGTGGGGACCTACGAAATCTACCGGATGTATCACGAGGAACTCGAATCACTGGTCAAACACCTCCCGGAAATCCGCCGCGCTCAATTCTGGATGTCGTTCTCGCCCAACTACTTGAAGCACCTCGAAGTGCTTGGCAACGTCGGCATGACGCGGATCGATCCGGTCATGTTTCATGGAGTGGAAATCGTGCCGCTGCAATTTCTCAAGGCGGTGTTGCCAGACCCCGGGGATCTCGGCAAGTCCACCACGGGGCGCACCTGTATCGGCAACGTCATCACCGGCCTCCAAGGCGGGCATTTCAAGGCGATCTACGTTTATAACATCTGTGACCACGAGGCCTGCTTCGCGGAAGTCGGGTCGCAGGCGATTTCCTACACCACCGGGGTGCCCACCATGATCGGCGCCAAGCAGATGCTCGCCGGATCGTGGCACAAACCCGGCGTCTGGAACATCGAACAGCACGATCCGGATGCCTTTATGGCCGACCTCAACGCCCACGGCCTGCCGTGGCAGTGCGTCGAGCTCACCCGCGAGCAGGCTGAGGCCTTCCAGGTTCTCTGAAAGCACCGTGGTGACAAAGTCAGGCCGAATTCTGCGAGTTTCAGCTTGTCAGTGCCCAACCGGCATTCCATCTTGGCTCGATGATTCGCTTGAAAAGCCCGCCACTGCCATGGATTTTGGCATGCTGGGTGCCGTCGCCGGCACTGGGTTGGGCGGTGGGTTCTACGATGGACGCGCCCGCCATGATTGTTAGCTGCCGGACCATCGGTTGACTCGCCAGAACATGATAGATTCCACAGAACGGTTGGTCTGCCACCTACAACAAAGCAGGCAGGGATCGGATGCGCCCCTCTGCGCCATTGATACGGAAGCGGACAGTCTGCACCGTTATCGCGAGTCCTTGTGTTTGATTCAATTCGCGGTGCGCGGCGAGTGCGTGCTCATCGACCCGTTGGCCATTGAGGACCTCTCGCCGCTCGGAGAATATCTGGCCGAAGCCACGGTGTGGATGCATGGCGCGGATTACGACATGACCATGTTCAAGCGCCAGTTCGCGGCGCTGCCCGCCCGGGTCTATGACACCCAGATTGGCGCGCGCTTGCTCGGTGCCCGCCGCTTCGGCCTGGGCGATCTCGTCAGCCAGTATTTCGGGGTCGATCTGTCGAAAACCTCGCAAAAGGCGGACTGGGGGAAGCGCCCGCTTTCGCCCAAGATGATCGAGTATGCCCTCAATGACGTGCATTACCTGCTGGAAATGGGCGACATGATCGTTGCCGGCCTGCAGGAGCGCGGGCGCTACGACTGGTTCGAGGAAAGCTGCGTCGCGGCTCGCCAGAAGGTCCTGGATCGCGACGACACCAAAGAGGAAAACTGGCGCATTCAGGGCTCGGGCAAGCTCGATCGCTTCGGGTTGGTGTGTCTACACGCCCTGTGGAAGTGGCGCGATGCCGAAGCCAAGGCTTGGGATCGGCCGTCCTTCATGGTGTCCACCAACAGCCAGCTGCTGGAATGGAGCACCGACTTGGCCAGTGGCAGCAACATTTCCCTGTCCCATCATTTCCGTCCGGACCGGGTCAAACGCTTTCGCGCCGCCGTGGCCGCGGTCGAATCCCTGCCTGAAAAGGACTGGCCGGAACGCCAGCCCACCAAGCGCCGCAAGCGCGACCGCGATTTCGAACGCAAAGTCGAGACCTTCATCCAAGCGCGCGAGCAAGCCGCCGCCAAACTCGACATCGAAGGCTCATTGATCGCCCCCCGTGCGGTCTTGGAAGCCCTGGCAGCAGGCGAGGCCCAGCCCGCGGACGCGCTTCTCCGCTGGCAGTGCCAATGCCTCGGTTTGAGCGACTGATTCTTGAAGAAGTTGCTTGTTTCCAGAGGCCGGATTTTAGAGTCTTCGTGTGCCTATGTCCGAGCTTCCCCACGAGTCCCAACAAGCCCCTACCAAGGTCGCTTCCGAGCAGCTCTACGATGCCGCCCAGATTGATAAACTGGAAGGTCTGGAGGCGGTGCGCAAGCGCCCCGGGATGTATATCGGCGACCCCGACGAACGCGGTCTCCACCACTGCGTGTTCGAGGCGCTCGACAACTCGATTGACGAGCACCTGGCTGGCTACTGTTCGCGCATCAAGGTGGCCATTCATGTCGATGGCTCGGTCTCCATCGCCGATAACGGCCGCGGCATCCCGGTGGACATGCACCCGAAATTCGGCATGCCCGCCGTCGAACTCGTCCTGACCAATCTGCACGCCGGCGGGAAATTCGGCCAGGGTGCCTACAAATATTCCGGCGGCCTGCACGGCGTCGGGGCCAAGTGCGTCAATGCCCTGGCCGATTGGTTCCGCGCGGACATCATGCGCAACGGCAAGGTCCACCGCATCGGTTTCCAACGCGGCAAGACCACCGAACCACTGCACGTCGTGGGCGAGGTCGACCCGAACAAAACCGGCACCACGATCACCTTCTTTCCGGACGCGACGATCTTCGTCGATACCATCGAATTCAAATTCGACCGGCTCGCCGCCCGCTTGCGCGAGCTCGCGTTCCTTAACCCCGGCCTGATCATCGACCTCGAGGACGAGCGGCCGGAATCTGCCAAGAAAACCACCTTCTACTACGCCAAGGGCATCGAGGAGTTCGTCGTCCAGCTCGGCGAAAACAAGACCGTCATTCACGATGATCCGGTCGTTCTTAACGGCAAGCGCCAGATCGAGCTCGATTATGACGGCAAAAAAACCACCGACGACGTGTTTGCCGACGTGGTGTTCCAATACAACGATTCCTACAACGATCAGATCCTGTGCTTTGCCAACTCGATCCCCAACGGCGACGGCGGCACCCACCTCACCGGCTTTCGCACCGCGCTGACCCGCGGCATCAACCAATACGCGAAGGTCAACAAGATCCTCAAGGACAAGGACCCCGCGCTCTCCGGCGACGATGTCCGTGAGGGCCTGGTGTGCGTGATCTCGGTGAAGATGCCCAACCCGCGCTTCAGCTCGCAGACCAAGGACAAGCTGGTCAACACCGAGATCGAAGGCGTCATCTCGTCCATCGTGTATGAGGGCATCATGCAGTATTTCGATGAAAACCCGGCACTCGCCCGCAAGGTCATCGAAAAATCCGTCAATGCCGCCCGCGCCCGCGAAGCCGCCCGCAAGGCGCGCGAAACCGTGCGCAAATCCGCACTGTTTGGCGGCGGCCTGCCCGGCAAGCTGGCCGACTGTTCGGAGCGCGATCCCGCGAAATCCGAGCTTTATATTGTCGAAGGTGACTCAGCCGGTGGCTCGGCCAAACAAGGGCGCGACCGCCGCACCCAGGCGATCCTGCCGCTGCGCGGCAAGATCCTCAATGTCGAAAAAGCCCGCCTCCACCGCGCGCTCCAAAACCGCGAAATCCAAAACCTCATCACCGCCATCGGTGCCGGCATCGGCGATGGCGAGCAGGACGGCTCGTTCAATATCGACAAGGTCCGCTATCACAAGGTCGTCATCATGACCGACGCCGACGTCGACGGCTCGCACATCCGCACCCTGCTGCTGACGTTTTTCTGCCGCCACATGCCGCAATTGGTCAAACGCGGCTACCTCTACATCGCCCAACCGCCGCTCTATCTGGTCAGCCGCAAAAAACGCCAGGAATACGTCCAGGACAACGACCAGCTCAACAAGATCCTCATCGACCTCGGTGCCGGCGAAGTCGAACTGCGCACCCACGACCAATCCCGCATCTTCACTGCCGACGAGCTCAAGGTGATCCTTGAAAACCTGTCCTCCCTGTCGCGCTTCACCAACTCCATCGAGGGCAACGGCGGCAATTTCAAGCTCTACCTCGCCGCCCGCCACAACGGAGTCCTGCCCGAATACATGGTGCGCGTGCGCATCGGCAACGACGAGAGCGTCCTCTACTTCGCCGACGAGGTGGCCCTGCGCGCCTACGCCTCGGCCAACCGCGACCTCCGCCTGTTCGACGAGGTTCTCACCGATGAGGAAACCGCCGCCAACTCCGGCCCGTCGCGCCGTGCCAACCTGCACGAACTCCACGAGTCCCACGCCATCGCCCGCATCTTCTCGCGCCTCACCGAATGCGGCATCGATACCACGGTGTTCTTCAATGACGACGTGCCCTTGTTTGAGGTCGTTGAAGGCGAGGGAGACAAACAGAAAGCCACACCGGTGTTCGCGGTGCCCGAAATCCTCGGCAAGGTGCTCGAAATCGCCAGCCGCGGCGTCCAAATCAAGCGCTTCAAGGGCCTCGGCGAAATGAACGCCAAACAGCTCTTCGAAACCACCATGGACCCCGCCGTCCGCCAGTTCCTGCGCGTGCGCCTTGACGAGGACAACGCTGTCGAAGCCGACAAGATGTTCGACGTGCTCATGGGCGACGTCGTCGAACCGCGCAAACGTTTCATCGAAGACAATGCGCTCAACGTGCGCAATCTGGACGTGTAATACATTGCAAGACCCCGCAATACAAGTACCTTGCACGCCATGAGCACCACCCTTTCCGTCCGCCTCCCCGATAGCCTCTCCAGCCGGCTGGCCTCGGCGGCCATCGAGACCGAGCGCAGCAAATCCTACCTTCTGCAAAAGGCGCTGGAATACTATCTGGAAGATGTGGCGGATTTGCAGATCGCCAATGACCGCCTGCGCTCGGCAGAGCCTGAGATTGAACTCGATGCGGCCATCCGCGCCCTCCAAGCGTGAAGATTGTTTTCAAGAAACCTGTGTTGAAGGAGCTCAGGCGCCTCGGGGCCGCTGAAGCCCTGCGCGTGGCCGTGGCCATTGCCGAGGAACTCAGCGACCTACCCCAGCGCCACAAGCCCCTAGTCGGCCCGCTCGCCGGGTTGCGGCGCCTGCGCGTGGGAGACGTCCGGGTGGTCTTTGCCATCCTCAACGCCCCGGAGCGTGTTGTCATTTTACGCGTGAGTCACCGCAAGGATGTTTACGACTCGCCCATGCCCGATCCCGAAGACTGATTCCATTTCATTTTCCCCATGTCCGAAGAACACATCAAGCCCATCAACGTCGCCGAGGAACTTTCCCAATCGTTCCTGGAATACTCGATGTCGGTGATCATCTCGCGCGCGCTGCCGGATGTCAGGGACGGCCTCAAGCCGTCCCAGCGCCGCGTGCTCTATGCCATGCGCCAGCTCGGCGTCACCCCCGGCAAACCGCACGTCAAGTGCGCCCGCATCGTCGGCGAAACCATGGGTAACTTCCACCCGCACGGCGACTCGTCGATCTACTCGACGCTCGTCAACATGGGCCAGCCGTGGTCGATGCGCGACATGCTGGTGGATGGCCAGGGGAACTTCGGCTCGGTGGAAGGCGACGGTGCCGCGTCCATGCGATACACCGAGGCCCGGCTGCACCACCTGGGCATGGCGATGATGGAGGACCTCGACAAGGACACGGTGGATTTCCAGCCGAACTATGACGGCTCCCAGAACGAGCCGACCGTCCTGCCGTCCGCCTTCCCTAACTTCCTGGTCAACGGCGGCACCGGCATCGCCGTGGGCATGGCCACCAACCTCGCCCCACACAACCTCGGCGAAGTCGTCGATGCCATCTGCGCCCAAATCGACAACTCGGACATCACCCTGACCGAGTTGATGCAGTATATCAAAGGCCCGGACTTCCCCGTGCCCTGCGAGATCCGCGGCATCCGCGGCATCGAGGAATACTTCCGCACCGGCCGCGGCTCGATGCGCCTGCGCGGCAAAATGGAGATCGAGGAAAACGCCGCCGGCCGGTCGTTTATCATCATCCGCGGCGTGCCGTATGGCGTCAACCGCGCGACCCTCCAGGAGCGCATCGCCGAACTGGTCAACGAAAAGACCCTCACCGGCATCTCCGGGATGCGCGACCTCTCAGCCGAGGACACCCACATCGAAATCGAGCTCAAGCGCGACGCCCGCCCGCAGGTGATCATGGCCCAGCTGTTCAAGCTGACTTCCATGGAGACGTCCTTCAGCGTCAACATGCTCGCCATCCACAAGAGCCGCCCGAAGCAGTTCTCGCTCCAGGAGGCCATCGACGCCTACATCGAACACCGCCGCGAGGTGGTCATCCGCCGGACCCGTTACTTGTTAGGCAAGGCCGAGGAGCGCGCCGAGCTCCTGGAAGCGTTCCTGCTCGCCCTCGGCCACCTGGACGACTTCATCAAGATCATCCGCTCGTCGAAAAACCGCGACGAAGCCCGCGAGCGCCTCGCCGCCTATCATTTCCCGCTGGCCACCGCCGAGGGCCTCGGCATCCTGATCCGCTCGCAGCCGTCGGTGACCGGTGACACTTATGTCTTCAGCGAGCGCCAGGTCAACGCGATCCTGGAGCTCCGGCTCTATCAGCTAACCGGCATGGAGCGCGACAAGGTCAAGGCCGAATACGACGGGGTGCTGGCCGACATCCTCGACCTGCTGGACATCCTGGCGCGCGAGCAGCGCGTGCTCACCATCATCAAGGACGAGCTGCGCGCCATCAAGGACCGCTTCGCCACCCCGCGCCAGTGCCCCATCGTCGCCGAAGTTGGCGAGATCGCCATGGAAGACCTCATCGCCAACGACGCGATGATCGTCACGCTCTCGCACCGCGGTTATATCAAGCGTACGCCCTCCTCCGAATACCGCGTCCAGGGGCGCGGCGGCAAGGGCCTCAAAGGCATGGAAACCCGCGCCACCGGCAAGGACGAGGCGGACGATTTCATTGAGCATCTGTTCAGCGTCCAGGCGCACGACTACCTGTTGTTTTTCACCAACACCGGACGCATGTATGTCGAGCGCGTCTATGAACTCCCGGAAGGCTCGCGCACCGCAATGGGCCGCAGCATCCAAAACGTGCTCAACCTCAAACCCGAGGAAAAAATCGCCGCGCTGCTGCGCCTCGAACGCACCGTGGACGAGGCCGGCAACGACATCACCTTCCGCGAGGAAGCCGGCTTCGTGTTTTTCGCCACGCGCAGCGGCAAGGTCAAGAAGACCGCCGTCAACGATTTCCGCAACTACCGCAAGGACGGCATCATCGCCATCAACCTGGAGGAAAACAACGAACTCATCGGCGTGCGCCTCACTTCCGGCTCCGATGAAATCATCCTCGTCACCCACCAAGGCATGAGCCTGCGCTTCCACGAAGACGACACCCGCGCGCTGGGCCGCGGAACCGCCGGCGTCATGGGCATCCGCCCAGCCGAGGACGATTTCGTCATCGGCCTGGCACTGGTGACGCCGGAGTGCACCCTGTTAGTCGCGGCCGAGAACGGCATCGGCAAGCGCACCGCCTTCGAGGATTACCGCCAGCAATCGCGCGGCGGCAAGGGCATCATCACCATGAAGGTCACCGATAAAACCGGCCCCGTGGTCGGAGCGGTCACCGTGACCACCGCCGACGAGCTCATGCTCATGACCTCCAGCGGCCAAAGCATCCGGATCCGCGCCGCCGAAGTGCGCGAAACCGGCCGCAACGCCCAAGGGGTCAAACTTCTTACCCTCAAGGAGGGCGAGAAACTCCAGGATATCTCCATCGTCATCCCCGATGGCGATGACGCCGATGGGGCTCCATCTGACGGAGCGCCGGCTTCAGCCGGCGAAGAGGAAACTGCTGAAACGCCATCGATGAGGAGCGACGACACTCCTGTCGTCGTGCGGCAGGACAATCCATGAATGTGAGACCCAGGCGCGCTCCTAGGGTCGATTCTTTCTCACGCACCACAAAAGGGTGCGTGCCTCCTGATCGCGCGCCGGCTCTATCACGATCCCACCGTGAGCGCACGCGGCGGAGTCGCGGTTTTGCGTTTCGGCAGAAACGGCTGCACCAGCGACTCCTCGAAATCAAAGACCTCGGAGAAATCCTCAGGGCGGTCGGTGTCCTGTTTGCCAAAGACCTGTTCGTCAATGAGCAGAAACACCATGTCGCCCACGTCCTGACATTTGCGCACGCCCCACTCGGTCATCAGGGTCGAGGCCATTGGCCCGAATTGATCGAGCGAGAAATCCCGGAACCCTGTCAGCAACTCGGGACCGCTGACGTGGCGTGGCTGGCCACCATTGGTTTCGGCGATGCGCTTGAGGGTGAAATCCAACGCCTCCTTGAGGAAAAAGTAAGCCTGCGGGTCAAAGCGTTGGTCGCGTTTCAAAATGGCAACGACGGATTGTTCGAATTGCATGGCTTGCATGTGCCTCAAGTTGCAGCAGGAACCGTGGCGTGTCAAAGCGCATCGCCTGAAAAGGGAGGCCGGCGATTCGGCGATTCGGTGATTCAGTCAGAATATCCAGAGCGAAAGCAAAGCACCTAGCAATGATCCTTTCCCACTTACTGAGACTCCGAAACACCGGGCCGCGCGGCGGCTACCGAAACACCGGCCATCACACCAACCCGTCGAGGCGGGCCTGTTTCCAATAGGCGTATTCTGAGCGGTTGAAGTCGATATACTCCGGGGACAAGTCGCTGGAATACATCGTGTAATCGGCCTCGCCCTGGTTGAGGTTGATGAGGATCTCGAATTCGGGCGCGGCGACGATGGCGCGCAGTTCCTCTAACGGCGTTTCGGCTTGCAGGCCGCCCAGGCACGCGGCCTTGCCGCCGAGGTGGATGTCCACCAACTCTTCGCGGATGCGGGCCTGCGAGTAGCCCACCGCATGGATGATGCGGCCCCAGTTCGGGTCGCCGCCATTCCACGACGCTTTCACCAACGCCGATTTGCAGACGGCTTCCGCCACCTTTTTGGCGTCCAGATAGGTGCGCGCACCCTGCACGCGCACGGTGACAAACTTGGTGACGCGTTCGCCATCGCGGACCACCGCCTTGGCCAGTTCCAGCATGAGCCAGCGCAGCGCCTGGCGCAATTGGCGGCAGCGTTTGCCGTTGCGGCGGATTGGCGGCATGCCCGACGCGCCGTTGGCCAGCACCAGCACGGTATCGTTGGTGGACATGTCGCCATCGATGGTGATGCGGTTGAAACTGTCCTCGACGCATTCCAGCACGCTTTTGCGCAAGACGTCGCTTGGAATGTTGGCGTCGGTGGTGATGAAGCACAGCATGGTGGCCATGCTGGGGGAAATCATCCCCGCGCCCTTGACGCAGCCGCCCATGCGCACCCGGTGCTCGCCCAGATCAAACGAAATCGCGATCTCTTTGGCATGGGTGTCGCTGGTGATGATCGCCGCGGCCACGTCGGGACCATTTTTCGGGCCCAGCCCGGCCAGCAGTGCGGGGTAGTTCGGGGTCACGCGCATCATTGGCATGGGCAGCCCGATCACGCCGGTGGAAGCGACCCCAACCTGGCCGCGCTTAAGACCTAACGGTTTGGCGACCGCGTCGCACATCGCGTTGGCGTCATGGATGCCGTGGACGCCGGTGCAGGCATTGGCGTTGCCGGAGTTGGCGATGATGGCGCGCAGATCGCCCTTGCGCAGGTTGGCTTGCGAAACGCGCACCGGGGCGGCTTTCACCCGGTTGGTGGTGAACGCCCCGGCCGAGCTGCACGGCTGTTCGGAGTAAATCAGCGCCAGATCCAGCCGCGCAGCGGCCGGATTCTTGATCCCGCAACTCACCGCGCTGGTCAGAAATCCGGCGGGCGCGCCAACACCTCCTTTGAGGCGGGTAAAGGGGAAATCCATGGTTCGTGCGGGAAGGAAGCGCAACGTGGGCTGCTCCTACCAATTTTGCAATCCATGAATCGCAGCCAGCCCGAACATCGCGTTGAAGCTTTGCACGGCTTGGCCGCCGGCCCCTTTGCCCAGGTTGTCCTCGGCGCTCAGCAGCAACACCCGCCCGGTGCGCGCGTCGTGTTGCCAGCCGATGTCGATGAAGTTGGTGCGTGTCACGTTCTTGGTGTCGGCAAAGCCGCCCCTCCCTAATAACCGCACGAACGGCTGGTTGGCATAGGCGCTTTCCAACGCCGCGCCCACCGCCTCCGGTGCCACCCCCGCGCGCAGCTTGGCGGTGGTGGTGGTGAGGATGCCGGCATTGACCGGAATCAGGTGCGGAATGAAGCTGATGACCACGGCCTCTCCGGCGGCCAGGCTGAGTTCCTGCTCGATTTCCGCGAGGTGGCGGTGTCGCGGCACGCCGTAGGCCCGCGCGCTTTCATGGCACTCACAGAACAACAGCGAGAGGTCCGGCTTGCGCCCCGCCCCGCTCACCCCGCTCATCGAGTTGGCCACGATGGTCGTGGGGTCTAGCAGGTTGGCCCGCAACAGCGGCAACAGTGGCAGCAGAATGCTCGTCGGATAACAACCCGGCGAGGCCACCAGCCGCGCCGCGCGGATTTCCTCCGCCCGCACCTCCGGCAACCCGTACACCGCCTCACCTAACAAATCCGGCGCCGGATGCGCGGACCCGTAGTAATCCGCATACACCGCCGCATCGTGCAGTCGGAAATCCGCACTCAGGTCGATCACGCGCAACCCCCGCTCTAACAAGGCGCGGGCGATCTCCGCCGCCACCCCGTGCGGCAGCGCCAGAAACGCCGCCTGCGCGCCCGTCGCCGCAATCGCGTCCGGGTCGGGCGCGATGAACGTGAGCTGCGCACCCGCCACCTTGCAAAACCGCGGAAACACCGCCGCCAGCGCCTTGCCGGCCTCCTGCCGCGACGTCGCGGCCACCAGTTCCACACCCGGATGGCCCAAGAGCAGCCGCAGCAATTCCATGCCGGTGTAGCCACTGGCGCCGACGATGGCGGTTTTGATTCGATTCATGCACCGCAGGACATCGCATGCTTTTCCGTGCTTGCCAATCCGCATTTCCCCTGTTTGGCTTCGTACCCGTTCACGGAACGGGCTGTAGCGCAGTCTGGTAGCGCACCTGCCTGGGGGGCAGGGGGTCGTGGGTTCGAATCCCGCCAGCCCGACCACTCTAAATCAAGGAAAAGCCCTAGTTTCTAGGGATTTTTCATGTGGGTGATCAAAGCGCCCTCTCCGCCGCTCCCCGTCTTTCTCCGCGATGCGGCGAACACACGGTGCGGATTTGGTAATTATTTCTGGCATCCTAAGCATTCGTCTTTTTGTGGTGATCTGACGTGGTGTGGACAGACGTCTTCGTCACTGCTAGATCCTGAGCGTAGCAAATCCCAAGGTTGTATTGGGCATCGGCATATCCTAGCTCGGCGGCCTTGCGCCATCCGGCGACCTGAGCGGCGGATGGATGCTCTTCTCCATGCACGGTCGGGCAGCACAGGCAAAACAGGACAGCAAGCACGGGAAGCAGGCACCGGGGGAGGCGATTGGACCTGATGGGAATCTAGCGGTCTGGCTGGCGGCCTGTAAAAACCAATCGGCGGAGAGGATGGAGAGAAATCCCCGACTGCGCGAAGTCTCCGCTTCGCGGATTGACTTTCCAAGCTTCGCTCCACACTGGCCACCAATGCCTAAACCCGACTCAAAACAAATACCACCCACACGAACACGACACACAATCTTTCTCACCTCAATCACCCAACCCGATCCGGCGGCAGCGCTCTAGGCGTTCAAGAATTGGGGCTGCGCCCCAATGCCCTCCGCGTCGAGCACTGGGCCGTCGCCTCAAAAACGTCCCGCCGACGCGCCAGCGGCGGCGGGACAAATTGAGGACGCTTACGATGGATCTGAGCGGCGCGGTCAACATCCACTGCCCAGCGGGAAGGATTTGGATGGGAGCGGGCACCGCAGGGAATGGGAGGCGCGATTCGAGGGTCAGGAGCCATTGGCGGGCGCGGGGATGCTGGGCCGCCGCGTCTTGAAGTGCGCCTCCATCGAAGTGAGAATCTTGTCTTGAATGATTGGGTTGATTTGGACTTCCATTAAGCCCGAGATGTATCGTATTTGGATCTATATCAAGTCCAAATTCGGCACCGCTAATAAGTCGCAATGCGCTGATTACAAGTGCTCACCACTCAACGTTTTGCTGGCGGGCGGCTTCGTAGAGGACGATGGCAATCGCGGTGGACAGGTTGAGGCTGCGGGTGCCACCGGGGGCCATCGGGATGCGCAGGGCGTGCGCGCCGGCGGCGGCCACGAGGTCCTCGGGGAGGCCGCGGGTTTCCTTGCCGAAGACCAGATAGTCGCCGGGCCGGAACGCGGCCTGCCACGGGGTGGCGGCCGCCTTGGTGCTCAGAAACCAAAATCCGGCGGCCGGGTCGGCAGCCTGGCGCAACTCGTCGAACGACTGCCAGACGCGCAAGTGGACGTTGTGCCAATAATCCAGGCCGGTGCGTCGGACATGTTTGTCATCGAGGGAAAACCCGAGCGGTTCGACCAGGTGGAGAGTCGAGTTGGTGGCGAGGGCCAGGCGGCCCGCGGCACCGGCGTTGTGCGGGATCTCCGGTTCGATGAGGACGATGTGAAACATGCCGGTGGCTTAAGCGGACGGTTCGGTGCGGCGGGCCATGGTGATCGAGAGTCCGAGCGCACCGAGGAACAGGAAATAACAGGCGAGCAGCTCAAGGTAGCTCTTGCAGATCCGCGGGATGTTCGGCGCAAAGGCGGGCCCCAGCGCCGCCTGCCAGAAGGCGTCCCTGCCGATCACCCGGTTAAACACATAGATGATGAGCAGCGCCGCCCCGATCAGGCCGGAACCGGCATGGTTGCCCAGATGGGCGAAAAAATGCAGCATGATGCGCCGGTGGCGCAGCGTTGTGATCAAGGTCACCAGCAAGATCAGCCCGACCACCCAGGCCTCGGGGAAATGCCAGCCGAGAATCCCGGATAAGAAATCCTCGATCTCGCCGACACACGCCGCCAGCAGCGCCAGCGCCAGGATCCGGCACACCGGCCGGTAGCTGCCTGCGTGCGGCGCTGCCCCGAGCATCACTGCGGCCGCCGCCGCCAACAGGCCCGCCTGCAGCAGCTCGACCGTGCCGCGCTCGATCGGCACCGACGGCCGATTGGGCAGCCATGCGGGCAGCAGGATGGCCACCGACCCGCAGCAGATCAGGAACACCCGCACCAGAGTCCGCGACCCCAACGGGTTTCTCAGGGGCTGGGGCGGAGCATCGAACAGCATGCGGTTGATCTAAGGCTTTGCCTCCTGCAGCGCAAGACCGATGGCGCGGTTGTTTCGGCCAATACGTACGATTAAGCTCAGAACGAAGAGATTACGAACCACAGATGAACGGGATAGACGCAGATGAAGAGGGATTTTTGATTTCATCTGTGTCTATCCTGTTCATTTGACTCATTATTCAGAATAACCAGTTCATCCATCTCGCTGCGCTCGGTTGTGGTTTAAAAATTCTTAAACTCTCAGCATTGAGCGTCCCACCTGTCGCGAGCGGGTGGCCCGAGGTGCCTGCGCCAAGGCTGATGGCGCGAATCTCCCCTTGTTTCCACGCGCACTCCGCCCCACGCTCCGGCCATGGAAAGTCACGAGTGGTTCGAAAATACCGATGAGGGCAAAGTCTATTACCGGGCCAATTACATCGGCGGCAAGTGGACGATCATGACCACCACCCAGAAGCGCGACCCAACCTGGACCGACGTCAAACCGGTCACCGAGCCGCTGTGGCGCGACCTGCGCGATATCGTCTGGAAAAAATACCAGCGCAAACGCTGCCCGTGGGAACGCGTCGCGGATCTCGACAAGCTGCTCGGCAACGAGCCACCCGCGAGGTGACGTTCATGAATTTGTAGCGGCGGTCTGCGACCGTCGCTGGCTTCAACCTTGTAGTCGCTGGCTGTCACGCAAGGGCCGCCCACTGACTCCGCAGCAGCTGACTGAGTGCGGCGGTCGCAAACCGCCGCTACATATATGAATCCGGCAATACCTGACCGGCATATGGCCAATCATCTGCACAGTGGCATAACCCGGCGCGCACGGGATTTTCCCGCACATATTTCCACTTCTCCGCATGCGACTCCTGGCTGCGCAACAAATGGTCGAAGAATCCTTTTTGCCAGTGCGGAGCCGCGATGGCGTGGCGTCGCCAATTTTTGGACAGGGCATTTTTGAGGGATTTCATCCAGTCGGACAACCCGATTCCCTCCGTGGTGGTGCAAACAAATAGATGCAGATGATCCGGCATTAGAACATATCTTCCAACCAGGGCGCCGCGACAACGCGCTTGATTGGAGAATGTTAGAAAGGCCTGGTGGGTGTCTTGGCAGGCGAGAAGCTTGACCCTCCCATGGGTACAGGCGGTGATGAAATACACTGGATTTTCAGCGAAAACCTCGTCGAGTTGCCCGAGCCGCTTCATCATGGAATCCTAGCAACCGACAGGAGATGTCTCAAGGTAATTGCCAGCGGCGGTCGCAGACCGACGCTGCTGAATTTGTAGCGGCGCTCTATGAGCGTCGCTGGTTCGTCTGCGATGGGCGCGGTCAGTGGCGCATTAGAACGAGTGCGACGGTCGCAGACCGCCGCTACAAATTTCCCAATCAGGCCAGCGCCAGCAGCTTGGCCTTGAGTTGGTCCTTGGTGACGTTGGCGCCGACGATCTGATCCTTGATCTCGCCGTTCTTGAAGAACAGCAGCAGCGGGATGGAGCGCACACCGTATTTCACAGCGAGGTCGCGGGCGTCGTCGATGTTGACCTTGCCGATTTTGGCCTGGGCGCCGAGTTCGGTGGAGACTTGATCGAGGACCGGCCCGAGCATTTTGCACGGTCCGCACCACTCAGCCCAGAAGTCCACCAGGACGGGCACGTTGGAGTCGATCACTTCGGATTGGAAATTTGCGTCGGTAAGGGTCAGAGCCATGTGCGAGAGCTTGGAACCCGCTGGCCGAAACGTCAAGAGCCGCCCTGCTGGAATTGCGGGGCGGCTCGTGGGTGGGGAAATAAGCGGGTGATGATTACAAGAGTTGCCACCAACCGTCACCATTCTTGGGATTGTCTTCGGCGCTGATCCAGAGATTGGCCAGCATCAGTTGGCAAATGAGCAGGATGACCGCAGCCGCCATGGCGACGCCGGCCAAAATCGTGACCAAGGGTGAGGTCGACACCTGATCCTCTTCTTCTTCCACCTTGAAGACGGTGGCCATCGAGGGTGCCGGCAAGGTGCCCATCGGCTGGACTGGAACCTGAAGTTGGACGGTGGCTTTAGGGAGGGTCGGGGCGCCGCCGGGGCGCATCGGGCCGGTGGCGGTCGAAGTCGCGAGACGGATCGTCGGCGCTGGCGCGGCCATGGGCGCACCTACCGCACGCAGCGGAACGGTCGGCGTGGGCGCTGGGGGGGCACCACCACCCGGCACGGGCGGACGCGTCGGCGGAGCCATGGGCACGGTGGCCGAAGGGACGGCGGGTGGCGCGTCGGCCGCCTTCAAGGTCACGCGAACGGTTTCCTTTTTGAGAGGTACGCTCGACGTTTGTTTGGACGGAATAGGTGGTTGATTTTCGTTTTCAGACATGCGCATGCAGGATTTTCAATACCTAACGCGCGGAGTAAGGCAAGTTCCCCCGCCACTGTCAAACCCCCAAGCGGAGATTTCTTTGGTTTTTTTTAATGCTCTTTGGCGCGCGCCGTGATTCCTATTGCGTAGCACCATGACCGCCGAAAAGACCGCCATCACCCCGACCCGCGCCCAGGATTTCCCCGAATGGTATCAGCAAGTCATCAAAGCCGCCGATCTGGCGGAAAACTCGGAGACGCGCGGCTGCATGGTCATCAAGCCGTGGGGCTACGGGATTTGGGAACTCATCCAACAGCAGCTCGACCGGAAATTCAAAGCCACCGGCCATCAGAACGCGTATTTTCCGTTGCTCATTCCGCTGTCGTATCTGGAAAAGGAAGCCGAGCACGCGGAAGGATTTGCCACCGAGTGCGCGGTGGTCACCCATCATCGGCTGGAAGTCGTCAAAGACCCGGTCACGGGCAAAACCAAGATGATTCCCGCCGGCGAGTTGGCCGAGCCGTATGTGATCCGCCCGACCTCCGAAACGATCATTGGGGCGGCCTTTGCCCGCTGGATCGAGTCCTACCGCGACCTGCCGTTGCTCATCAACCAGTGGGCCAACGTGATGCGCTGGGAAATGCGTCCGCGCTTGTTCCTGCGCACCGCCGAGTTCCTCTGGCAGGAAGGCCACACCGCCCATGAAACCCGCGACGAAGCCATCCATGAAACCCGCATGATCCACGGCCTCTACGAGCAATTCCTCAGCGACCACCTCGCCATCCCGGTCATCGCCGGCGAGAAAACCGAAAACGAACGCTTCCCCGGTGCCGACATGACTCTCACCGTCGAGGCCATGGTCCAGGACCGCAAAGCGATCCAGGCGGGCACCTCGCATTACCTCGGCCAGAATTTCTCCAAAGCCCAGAACATTGCCTTCGCCGGGCGCGACGGCCAGGTCCAACACGCCCACACCACTTCCTGGGGGGTTTCCACCCGCTTGATCGGCACGCTCATCATGGCGCACTCCGACGATGACGGCCTGGTCCTGCCGCCGCGCGTGGCCACCCAACAGATTGTCATCCTGCCCATCACCCCCAAGGACGACTCGCGCGCGGCCATCGTCGCCGCCTGCCACGCCCTGGCCGAATCCCTGCGCCAGCAAAACCATCACGGCGACCCCCTGCGCGTCCTCGTCGATACCCGCGACCTCAGCGGCGGCGTCAAAAAATGGGAGTGGACCAAAAAAGGCGTGCCGATCCGCATCGAGATCGGCCCGCGCGACCTCGAAACCAAAAAAGTTTGTGTCCAGCGCCGCGACCAGCCGGTGGCCGCCAAGGAGTTCACGCTCCAGGAGGATTTCATCCGCGACGCCACCGCCATCCTCGACGCCGTCCACCATACCCTGCTCGCCCGCGCCACCGCCTTGCGCGACGCCAACATCACCCCCTGCAACTCGCTCGACGCCTTCCACGCCCACTGGGCCCAGGACAACCCGGGCTGGCTCGCCACCGCCTGGGCCGGCACCCCGGAGCAGGAAGAGGAACTCTCCAAGCAGCACAAGATCACCATCCGCTGCATCCCCGTGGCCACCGCATCCCTGCCCGAACAGCTCGCCGCCGGCCCTAACGACACGTGTTTTCTAACCGGCGCGCCAGCCGCCACCCGCGCCCTCTGGGGCCGGAGCTACTGACGTACCGGCCGCATGAAAGCGGGTGGAAATCCCCTTGCCGGCGACGATGGCGGCGAGGCGTTCCGGGTGGCGGCCATGGGCGATGTGGGTTTCGATGCCGGCGTCCACGGCGAATTTGACCGCCGCGAGTTTGGAGGCCATGCCGCCCATAGAGAACCGGCCCTTGTCGTCGCGCACGTGGCGGAAGACTTGGTCGATCTCGGTGACTTCGGGAATCAGCTCGTTGGTTTCAGGATCGAGCAGGCCGTCCACGCTGGTGAGCAAGATCACGCGCTTGGCCCCGGCGAGTTGCGCCACCAGCACCGAGAGCATGTCGTTGTCGCCGAATTTCAACTCCTGAATGGCCACCGAATCGTTCTCGTTGATGATGGGCAAAATGCGCGGCTCGGCAAGCAAGCGGCCGAGCGTGTCAGAGACATACCCGGCGCGTTCCGGCGTGCCTAGGTCGGCGGCGGTGAGCAGGACCTGGGCGATGGTCACATCGAAGTTGGCAAACAGGCTGCTGTAGGTCTGCATCAAGCGCGCCTGGCCGACGGCCGCGCAGGCCTGGCGGGTGGCGATGTCCTGGGGATACTCGGCCAGTCCGAAGGCGGAAACGCCGGAGCCCACCGCGCCCGAGGACACGAACAAACAGCGGTGGCCAGCATCGATCAACCCCGCGATGGCCGCCACCAGATGCGCCAGCGCCGCACGGTCAAGCGTGCCATCGACGGATTTGGTCAGCACCCCGGTGCCGGCCTTAATGACAGTGAGATCTGAAGTCATGGGAATGATTGCGCCGTGCGGCGCGCCCCGGCATAGCGCGAATTCCACGGTTATGCCAGTGCAAGCTGGTGCCAAGCCCGATTTTGCCGGGGATGGAGTGATGCCGCTTCTCATTATTTCTTGGAAGTGGTATGACCAGGCCGCGCCGCGCGAATCTCGGCTTTCGCTCCTCCATTCGCATGCTAGGTTCCCCGCGAATGAACGCCACATCTGATACCGCCGATGCCGCCTTGCTGGGAGTTTTGCAGGAGGCCATGCCTTTCACCCGGCGACCGTTCGCCGATCTCGGGAAACGCTGCGGCCTAACCGAAGAGGAAACGCTGGCGTGCGTCACCGCCTTGAAAGCGGCCAAGGTGATCCGCCAGATCAGCGCGATTTTCGACACCCGCAGCCTCGGCTACGCCTCCAGCCTGGTGGCCGCCAAGATCGACCCGGAGCGGCTGGAGGCCGCCGTGGCGGTGATCAACTCGCACCCTGGAGTGAGCCACAACTACCTGCGCAACAATGAGTTCAACCTCTGGTACACCATCGCCGTGCCGCCCACGAGCCGCTTGGGCCTGGAAGGCACCGTGGACCTGCTGCATCGCCTATCAGGCGCGGAATCCACCCGCCTGCTGCCCACCTTGCGGTTGTTCAAGATCGGCGTGCGCTTCGATGTCGAGGGGTCCGCCCGTCCGGACGACCAGGCCGCCCCCGCCTACACCGAGGCCAACCGCCAAGAGGTTGGTCCTCTAACCGACAAGGAAATCGCCTTCGTGCGCGTGATGCAGCGCGACCTCGCGCCGGTGCCCGAGCCATTCGTGGCGGTGGCGGAGGAACTCGGCCTGCCGTTCGAGGAAGCGGCGCAAATGCACGAGCGCTTTCTAACCACCGGGCGGATGCGGCGCTTCGCCGCGGTGTTGCACCACCGCAAGGCAGGCTTCGGTGCCAACGCCATGGGTGTCTGGGCCGGCCCGGCGGATGATCCGGAAGCGTTGCGCCGTCTCGGGGAAACCATGGCCGGTTTCCGCGCGGTGAGCCACTGCTATCAGCGCCCGAGTTACCCGGAGTGGCCGTACAACCTCTTCACCATGGTCCACGGCAAGAGCGAGGCCGAATGCGAGCAAACTCTAACGGCCATCGCCGAGGCCACCGGCATCACCAACCGCCACGCGCTCTACTCCACCCACGAGTTCAAGAAGGTCCGCGTGCGCTACTTCACCGACGAGGAGATGAAGTGGGAGGCCGCGCAGGCCTGATCGTTTTCAAAGCCTGGGTGGCGCCGCCTCGATGAGGCCGCATGGCCAAACATGGAGAAGGTGGATGCCCAGGACCGAAGGGCGGGCTGGGCTGTGGCGGGTTTTTCGCATTCCTGTGGCGTGCGCAGACCGCCAGGGGTGGCGCGGCCTCGATGAGGCCGCAGGGCTCGCGGTTCTGGCCCACTCTCCGCCGTGAGAGCTAAAAAGTGACAGGCTCCTTGACAGGGCGTTAATATCTGTCAAACTATTTGTCATGCAAACGAATGTCAGCACTCTTCTGCGCGAATTCCCCAAAGTGAAGCGTGCGGCGTTGCGCGGTGAACGGGTGGTGATCAAGACCCGCGAAGGCAACCTCGTGATCTTGGCAGAGTCTCCGCCGGAGCGCCATCTGCTTGGCTCGATGCGTGGAACCTTCATCGAAAGCGAAGCCGACCCAAGTGTTCCGACACTGCCGGAAACCGCCTGGAAACCCTCACTATGAAACTCATCTTGGATACCCACGCCCTGGTTTGGGCGGCCGAGGACAGCTCGAGACTGGGCAAGGCCGCGCGGCAAGCCCTCTGCAACCTCACCCGCGATGACCTCGGCGTGAGCGCCTTGAGTTTGTTGGAACTGGCCATGTTGGTCTCCAAGGGAAGATTGCGGGTCTGCAACGACGATGGAGCCAAGGCCATCGCGGACCTCGCGTCACGGGTGACCGTCGTCCCTTTGGAGGCGGAGATCGCGTGGGGGGCGATGACATTAGGGCTGCCGCAGTCCGACCCCTTTGATCGGGTGATCGTCGCCACGGCAAGGCACCTCGGGCTGCCCTTGGTGACCAAGGACCGTTTGATTCGCAAAGCACGCCTAGTCGCAACGATCTGGTAAATGGGCCCTCGCGGGTTCACATCGGATGGGTGCGGTGCATGAACCGTGTCTTGGGCCCGCCTGCACAGGCGGAAATATCGGCGGTCCGTGCCGGAGCGCCCTACCAGTCGCCTCGTTCCCTCAGCGCGCCGGGCAAACCAGCGGCGGTCGCAGACCGCCGCTACAGGGAAACTTCAATCGTCCTCGTCCTTGGAGCCCTTGACGCGGACCTTGCCGCGCAGTTTGGCTTCGATGAAGCCGTCGAGGTCGCCGTCCATGACGTCCTGGATGCTGCCGGATTCCTCGCCGGTGCGCAGGTCGAGGACTTTCTGATAGGGCTGGAAGACGTAGGAGCGGATCTGGTTGCCCCATGAAACGTCGCCCTTTTCACCGTAGGCGCGGTCGGCCTCTGCCTTTTGTTTGTCCTCCTCGATGGTGTAGAGCTTGGCTTTGAGGATCTCAAAGGCGAGTTCGCGGTTCTGGCCCTGAGTGCGCGCGGCGGTCGAGCGGATCAGGATGCCGGAGGGCAGGTGGCGCAGAATGACGGCGGTTTCCACCTTGTTGACGTTCTGGCCGCCCTTGCCGCCCGAGCGGGTGGTGGTGATCTCGATGTCCTTCTCGTTGATCTCGATGTTGATCTCCTTGGACACCTCCGGGGTCGCGTCGATGGACGCGAAGGACGTGTGGCGCTTGGCGTTGGAGTCGAAGGGCGAGATCCTAACAAGCCGGTGGACGCCGCGCTCATTCTTGAGAAACCCGTAGGCATAGTCGCCGGTGATTTTCAGGGTGGCGGTGCGCAGGCCGGCTTCATCGCCATCCTGCCAGTCCAAGGTTTCCACGGTGTAGCCCTTGCGCTCGGCCCAGCGGGTATACATCCGGTGGAGCATCTGCGCCCAGTCGCACGCCTCGGTGCCGCCCGCCCCTGCGGAAATCACCAGGAAACACGGGGAAATATCGCTCGGCTGGTCGAGCAGGGTGAGCAATTCGTACGAGCGGATGTCGTTTTCCAGGCCCTTGGCATTTTCCAGCGCCTCGCGCGCCAGCTCGGCGTCGTCGAACTCCTTGGCCAGCGACACCCCTTCGTCGATGTCCGCCACCCGCGATTCGAGCTTCAAAAACGCCTCGAGCTTTTTCTTCAGGCCCGCGGCTTTCGAGCTGATGGACTTCGCCTTGTCCGCGTCATTCCAGAACTCGGGCGCGCCCATCGCCTCCTCCAGGGTATTGATTTGGTTGGTGAGGGTCGGGACGTCAAAGATACCTCCTGAGTTTCGACAGGCGGCTTTTCAGGCCGTCCGTATCGAGCGCCAGGAGGTCAGCGGTGGGAAGTGAGGACATGCGCCGGCAACAAACCCGATCCCGCCCCGCAAGGCAAGGCGGAAGAAACGACGGGGCGCAGCGCGGTGTCTAACGGAGCAGCGCCTGCAGCTCGTGGGTTTGGCGCGCGCCGGGCACGAACGGGCTGTTGTATCCTAACAAACGGTAGCCGGCAGCCCTGAGGTGCTGGCGGGCGAGGACCCCAGCCAGCGCCGCGCGCGCGGTGGCGATGACAGCGGGGTCGCGCGGCCCCTGCCAGGCATAACTGAGCGCGGCACGCGCGGGCACATCGCACACTTCCACCCGCGCGCCAGCCGCCCCGGTGGTGCCGACGTTGCGGGATGGATACAGAAACGCCATCTCCTCCATCGGCATCGCCTGGGGGGTGGACGCGTCGAGCTTCATCTCGACGGGTGCTGACATCGGGATGTCGTGTTGTTTGATGTGCTTGAACAGCCGCCAGAAGCCGCCATTCGGGCTGGCTGTGGTGGTGACGGCGGCGCGATAAGCCGGGTATTGTTTCCGCACCACCTGATTGAAGGGCCCGGGTTCTGGCCAACCC
>Ga0114958_10000128_pt1 | contig 62167 bp, 54 predicted proteins | sample C_130208_EF_Meta_FD_89577 | JGI IMG/M metagenome (GOLD analysis project Ga0114958, IMG submission 89577) | Freshwater microbial communities from Lake Croche, Canada to study carbon cycling - C_130208_EF_MetaG | ecosystem: Environmental > Aquatic > Freshwater > Lake | place: Lake Croche, Canada...
AACTCTTCGGGTAAACTCTTCGGGTAAACTCTTCGGGTAAACTCTTCGGGTTTTCAAGAGTATAAAACTTAGATATTTTATACTCCGAGTATAAAATATTTCATTATAAACATTCATTATTTGATTATTCGGTTCAATAATTATTGGTCTAAATTGGTTTAACAAATACATATAAATATTGATATTCATATTGACATTGTAACAAATCTGCCCATGCTTCAACTATAAATCCACATGACTGTGCTTCATCAACAATTTGATTTATATCTGGCATCCACATTTCATGTTCATTTTTTCTTACTTTACCATCATTATCATTTTTAAATTTCTCAATAAATAACGCTTTATCATTTTTATCATCTAATTTAAAATCAGCACTATACGAAAAATCTGTAAATTTTACCTTTGTTGATGTAATACGTTCTTTAGCATATCTTTGAGGAGATACATACAATAAGGGATTTCCAGGAGGAAGAATTGGATCAAAACGTTCCCGATCAACCAAATGAACAATTAAATAACCACCTGGCATTAACCATTTGAAACAATTATTAAAAAATTGGGTTTTATCTTTAAAATAATAAATTGTAAAATACATACATAAAATATGTGTAAATGAATTTGGTTCCAATATATTTTCATCTAAAGCATTCCCTACCCTAAATTTAAAATCAGGAAAATTCTCTTTTGCTTTTTTTATCATTGAAGGAGAAATATCAATTCCTAAAACATCTAATCCTTTTGAACTTAATGAGGATACATGATGTCCTGTTCCACATCCTATATCTAAAATTTTACTTTCTGATGACGGAGATACACTATTCAATATAAATCCAACTTCATAATCATCTTTTAAATTATTAAAAACTAAATAATCATAAATTTCAGCATAAAAATCATCATATATTCCAGAACCAGTCTTAAATAGAAATTGATCCTTTTGTTCAAAACCTTCAACGAATTTATTTAGTTTTATCCCTCTAAATACTAACATTAACAATAATAACAATGACATAAATATTAAAATCTTACACCAAAATGAAGATTTACTATAGGAAGCACCTAAAGATTTAATCATTTTTTGTATATACATCTTATATATTATCAAGTTTTTAAAACTATAAAATAATTATTAATTTTGAAGTTATAAATTAATTTTTTTTACTTTACTTTTCTTAAAAGTAAATATGAATGATATAGAAATTAATGATATTAGAAGTGATAAAGATTTTAAAGGAATTACTTTTTCTGAATTTAAAAAAACTGACGTAAAAAAAGAATTAATTAAAAATCTTTATAGTGCTAAAATTGAACCTGCATGTTATTGGAGTGCTGAAATGATTTGTGCAGGACATTATGCTGACTTATGGGACTCTATAATAGAATTTTATACTAAACATATTCACATTGGTAATCCAAAAATGATTTCTTATTTAGAACTAAGAATTAATAACTTTAAAGATATTTTATCAAATGGTTATATTGATCAAGAATTAAGATTAAGAAATAATTTAAAAATGAGAAGATTATTTTGTGAAATAATGTGTGTATTATGCGAAGCTCGGAAAAAACATTGTTATGCTGAAGTAAAGGTTAAAAAAGAAGATTTCGATTTAACACAAATGACAGAAAGATTTAAAGCACCTAATGTTAAATACGCCGAAGAAATATTTTTAAAAGACGATCCTAAAGAGTTATTTATTGCAGCAAATGAATTAGCATATAATTTAACAGAAGAGGGAAAAAATAGTGTTAGTGCATGCTATTGGATGGAATGGATAATTGAATTTGAATCTATTTGTAAACATAAAAATGAAAAAGTTAAATGTGAACGTAGACAATTTGCTAAAGTTGATAGTAAATGTCAAATGGATATAATTTGGATTATTTGGGATATTTTCTTAACACAAGCTAAAAAGAGAAATAATTTAGTACATCGTATTATTATTAGTGCTTTAAATATTTTTTGTTTACGATATCGAACTGGATGTCATAAAAAACGTCGTTTGTTAATGTATTTTGTAATTGGAGTTTTTACAGAACCGTATGAGTTAGACGAAGAAATTGTTCAGGATAAAAATAAAATTATTACAATAACTAACAATATAAATAAAATTTATAAACAGATTAAGAAAAATGAACATTCCCCAGGAACAGATTATTTATATCAAAATTTAAAAGCATCCAATTTGGAAAAAACAATTGCAAAATTAGAAACAATGAATAATTTAGGCGCCGAATATATTCCAAGAGTAGAATAAATTATTTACCTATATATATATATATATAATGAAGACTCGTAGTCAATTTAGTAAAGGAGGCAATAAAAAAACTCGCCGTGTAGTTGGTTCCCCTACAAACAAATACACCCAGCAGAAAATTATAACAATGTTTTTACAAATGTTAAATACTGTAAAATTATATCATTGGAAAACATTTAGTTATGCCCAACATAAAGCAACTGATAAACTATATAGCAATTTAAATGAAAATATTGATACATTTGTTGAAATAATGCTTGGTAAAACAGGCAATCGTGTAAACCTTACTCAACAAAAAACATTACCCTTATTAGATTACACAAATGTTAATGATTTTACAAAAGAAATTAACAAGTATAAACAATTTTTAATTAATATGAATAGAGATGACGGATTAAACATAACTAACAATAGTGATTTATTAAACGTTCGTGATGAAATCTTAGGAAATTTAAATCAATTTACATATTTATTAACTTTTAAGTAAATTACAATTTTATATCTTGAAAAATTATAAAATTATAAATGTTTAGCGAAGCAATAAAAAATTAATATGTATTTTTATTATAATGAGTTCACAAGAATATATAAGATCGGTCACCGAAATTGTTCCTGATGATTTTCCAACATTAACTCCATTATCGGAAGGCACAACTCGCACAAATAGTAGTTCCAATTTTTTTTCAAATATAACATGGCAAACTTGGGTTATTATTATATTAGTCTTAGCTTTGTTAGGTATAAATATTTTTGCTTATTTAGCAAAAGGAACGCAAGAAACTGCTTCTATTATTGAAAAATTATTTGGCCCATTCTTAAGGTTTTTTGGATATAATACATTATCAACCACAAAGCAAATTATTGAAACAACAACAACTGGAACTAAAGCTGGCGTAGATATAGTTTCTGGAGCTACAACTGGTGTAATAAATACAATACAAGAAAAAACACAAAATGATAATCAAACGCAAAATAATACAAATGTTTCAACATCAGGAATACCAAGTGGTGTTTCTTCAACTTCGGCACCCCAAGGTAAAATGGCAACAACTTCATATCCAGTGCAAGAAAGTATACAACAAGCGGGTGCTAATATGGTTCAATGGCAACAAGATTCCTTAGCGAAAGCATTAGAAAATGCAAAACAATCAGTAGACCAAGTTAGCCCAGATGAATCAAGAAGTTCAATACAAACAACAGGTAAATCAGGATGGTGTTATATTGGAGAAGACCAAGGAATTAGATCATGTTCCGAAATTGGTGTAAATGATGTTTGTATGAGCGGAGATGTTTTTCCTAGTCAGGCTATTTGTATGAATCCAAACTTACGAGCTTAGGTATAATCCTTGGTCGGTGTAACACAAAAAAACACTAAAAAGAAAAATAGAATTTGCTAAATGTCCGAAGGTGTAAAAAAGAAAATGTGAAAATTTGGTGAAACTAAATTGTAACTAAATTGTCCACCAAATCATAACAACACCTTGACCCCCATTTCCAGCAGAATTTCCTTGAGATACAGTGCGACAACCACCTCCGCCACCACCACCAAATGAAGGTAAATTATTTGACGCTGACACTCCATTCTCATTTACATTTGAACCATATAAACCGCCAGCACCATTTCCTGCCCCTCCACCCGTATTAGTTGAAGGAGAATAAGAACTAAAAACACTACAAGCAGCGCCCCCTCCACCAGATATATTTATTAAATTTCCATAACCTGGAATACTAAAAGGTAATCCATATGGTGTATTATTTGAACTATCTCCATTTCGGGGGATTATAATACTAAAATCACCAGAACCTCCCCCACCCCATATCTAAAATTACCTGGAATAAAACTATTTGATTGTAAAATTCCATTTATTAAATAACCTCCTGAATATCCACTAGAGGGTCCATATGGATTTGGAACTCCAAATGAGCCATTTGCCCCATCTGAACCTACTCCATAGGATGCCTCATACGTATTTCCATTTATTGGTGTTATTATTGTATTATTACCATTTCCTCCCCCAGATGAAGTATTAAAATAAGGGGTCCCTTCACCACCCGCTCCAACTGTTATAGTTATTTTTGAACCAGGATCTGATGTAAAAGAAGAAATAGGAGCACCAGGACCTGATGTATATAAATATCCCCCTCCTCCTCCTCATCCTCCAGGATAAATGTTTGAATTTGCTTGTAATCCACCACCTCCTCCACCAGCAATAATAAGAAAATTTATATTTGTAATTGTATAATTAAAAGTCAATGAACTTGAGTTTGATGTATTGGTAAATAATAATAAATATGTGTTTAAACTTGTATATAATGTTGGATTATTTGTTATTTTATATATTGGTAAAATATTAACCATTGTTGAATTTGAAGGATAAGAGTTTTCTCCTTCATATGTTGTAGTCATATAAAGATTATAAATTCCAGGACTTAAATTCGTAATTGTATATTGCGTTAATGAACTTGAAATAGAGGAAGCTACTAATCCATAATTATTATCATAAATATTATAAAAAAATGAATTATCGCTTAAATAATTAGATGGATTAACCCAAGTTAATAATACATTATAATATGTATTGGGAGTAGTTTGATCTAATACAGAATTAACATAGGATGGAGGATAAATAATTTAAAAAATGTTAATTGATACTACATTGGATGATTCACTCATAATTTTGGCTGTTACATTTTCAGATTTAATATAAAACTGATATATTTTATTGCCATTATTAACAGATACTTCAGTAGTAAAAATATTACCATTAACACGTTTTACCAATATTCCATCTTGATAAATATTAAAATTAGATGCTGGTAAACAAATATCATTAAAAGTCCAAGAGAGAGTTACATTATTTAGATTTGAAGTAAAAGATGTTATATAAGGAGCACTTATTTTAATAGCTCCTAATAATTTTGCGTTCACAGGCCATTTATTAGTGCTATTTGTCATAATATATCTTTGTCTTGGATACCAAGTTTGGGTTCCATCATTCCAACATAAATCTTGAATTGGACCAGGAACATCAGAATCTGTTGTTGGATTACATAATTTTTGAGAAAGACTTCGTTTAGTTTCTCCAGTACATATATTTTCTTGTATTGAACAAATTAGATTTCCTCCATCTTGAATAACAATAGGTGTAATAGGTGAAACCGGAATAATTGGAGGATTTGTATCACTACCTGGAGTTGATGGGACTGGAGGTGGAATATTAGGTTCATTAATATCACTACCACCCCCATTATTGGGTGGCAAAGCTGGATAAACATTATTCATTATTTGTGGACAGGTTGGAGGAGCAAGAGTAGGACCAATAATAGCTCCAGTTTTTGGATCTACAGCTATATTAACAACATTTCCACTGCGTTTAAGACTTGTTGTATTGGGATTTGTATATCCACGTGTTGATTGCGTAGCCCATGTTGTATTACGATTAACCCATTGTCCTTTAGCAATTTTAGAATAAACTTGTGACTTAGTTAAGTTACTACTATTTGCTTTATATTGTAATACATTACCTTTATTTAACATAGCAACTCTTTCCGCTAAAACAACTGAAGTAACTAATTGTTGAGTATAAGGGTCAATAACAAGTCCACTATTATCTGTAGTTGTATTTAAAGAACAACTATTTTGAACTCTGGACCATGCTCTTGGTGGTTGAGGTAAATAACAATTAGAATTAAAACATGACATCTTAATATAATATAGAAAATTAATAACTTATAAAAGCAAATTTAATTTTTTATAAGTTATTTTAGAGCAATGGGTATTTTACGAAATAAAAAAACCTGTTGACTTTTCCTCGTAAATTTCCGAATACGGGACACACTACTGGTAGAATAGTAAATACGCATTGCTCTAAATACTTTCTATTCTAATTCCCAAATTTTTGGTCGGTGTAACAAGGGTTTTATGCTTAATACATACCAAATTTTATTATTTTATTCATTTCAGATTTAAGATTGTATTTGTGTTTGGGGTTGAATTGGATTAAATAGATCACCCATTCCATAAAAAAACCACCGTAAAGATAAATAATTTGTCTTTATATTTAGTCCATTATTTCCTTTTAAATTTGTATTTGCTCCTTTACTTGCTATTTTATTTATTTCATTAGTTCCCAAAGCATAATCATAATACCATAAATTAGAAATATAACCTGAAAAACCTCCATTAGGTGCAATATATACATCTCCATAATTTTGCTTTGGAACTCCATGTAAATTATGACTTTTAATTATAGTTCCATTTATATAAACATCAATTGTATTATTTTGACATCTAATTATAACATTTACCCATTTATTTAGTGGAATATTATCAATTTGAATTTCTTCATTTATAACATTAAATGTATTCATCATTATAATCAATGAATTAGAGTTTGGAGCTACATAAAGTCCAGGAGCATTATTAGGAAAATTTAATCCTTGTGTATCCTGATTATTATTATTTGGATTTCTGGCATAATCATTTCCTTTATAAAATACACAGCGATATTGTCCAGAATTGTATGTTAAATCATTAATATAGATCCAAACCGACCAAGTAAATTCTATTCCTTCATTAGCATTAACTGATCTATTAATAGTTACTGAACCCTCGGAAGAAGGATCCTGAGGGATTACAATTAATTGTTTAGCATCCACCATTCCATTTATTAGTTGAGTATTATTAGATGGGGAAAAAAAATACCCTAAAAGAGTTATACCTAAACGAAGTAAAATTATAAAAACAAATAAAACTAATAATAAGAAGGCTATTTTAGCAACTAAGCTATTAGAGTTAAGAAATTCTGTTGTATCATTTACATATTGATTTTTATTAAATTGATTAAATATTGAGTTTCCTTGACCTGTATTAGAATTTTCCATCTTATATATATTATATATTTTTAAAAAAAAGGTTTTATTTTTATTATTGAATACTTACACCGACCGGAAAGAAAAATGAGACAAACTCATCCTAAATTTCAATAGCTTGTAAAATATTTTACGAGTCATTGAATAACAAATCATCTTATTTTTACTATATTTGTTATGAAGAGGAAATTAAAAACTATTACACCTATGCGTTGCTCTAAAAAGAGAAAGTTGAATCCTCATTATCTCCTTCCATAAGAGATACCTTAATTGTATATTTACCAAAAATATTTCCTAACATGCCTCCCCCATATCCAGCTTTATACACATTCCAAGCTTGTTGTGGATTAGAGGAATCTGGCCAATATTGAAATTTAGAGGTCCAACCAGAAAATCCTCCCATTGGGGTTATATAAATAGGAGCATTTGAATCAATTTTCGCTACACCAGGTAAAACGCATGTTCTTACCAATTTTCCATCTAAATATAAATCTAAAGTTCGTCCAAAAACACTCATAAATAAATTACACCATCTTTGAATTGGAACATTGGATAAACTACAAGAATGGACTATATAATTAGTTCCATTTTCTGGCTGTTCATCTAAACCTGGATAAACAGCTAAAGATACAATTATATTATTTTGAATAGGACCTAACATAACAGAGGGACAAGGTTCTTTCTTACCAGAACCTGTTGTCATGCGACCAAAAATAACTTTTGGTTCTCCATAACGATAATTCCAGTCATTAACATAAAACCATATTGAATAGGTGAAATTACTTGAATTTCCTGAAGATGAAGAAGAAGATAAATCACCTGGTTGAATTGTTTTCATAGTTTGTCCATTCATAAGCCCACTCAATGTGTTTACATCTCTAATAATATAACGAATCAATACTATTAATAAAATAATAATGATTAAAAATATTATGATATTTTTAACAACTCCCATTATATATTATACTATTAGAAATTTTCTAAAAGAGTTTTTTTTGAAACTAAACTAAAATATAATTTGAATAAAAATATTATTTACTTTTGTATTGGAATTAATTTTTGATTATTATTTGGAATAACAGGAGGATTCTTATTTTTAAGAGAAGTATATAATGTATTTACTGTTAAATAATCTAATGGATTTTTAAAATACATCAAATTTGCTACATTTCCACTAATTCCATTTTCAGACCCCACTGTTAACATATCTAATTTTATATATGGAACTACTTCAATTGCAGATTTAACTAATCTACCATTATAAAATACATCTAAAGTTCCACCATTATAATTTAATATAATATTATTCCACTTTTGTAATTTAACATCTGGATGTTTATAAATTAAACGATTACCATTAGCATCAGTTTCAAAAGAAATAGTTATTGATTGACGAACTTTTTCTATAGTTTCATTTATTTTTTGTTGAACATTTTTCCATTTATCAATCGTTTCAGGTTTTATATCAGTTTCTTTTTCTTGCGTAAAATCTACTAAAGAAGATGAATCTGTTTTTTGTTTTACAGTAATATAAATTGTATTATCCGCTGAACTATATTTAATTATTGGATTTTCTCCATAGGCTAATATTGGAACAATTTTATTATAGGATACATTTGTATTTGGAGGAAATGAATCCAAATAAAACCAAAATGATATAGCATATTTATAATTAAATATATCACTTCCAGATAATGTTTGATAAGAAGCAACATTCGTCAAAACATTTGTTTGAATAGGTTGATTAATTAATTGTATACCACCTTGCTTTAAATATTTGGATTGTAAAAAATGTTTACCAAGAAAAATCCATAAAAAATATATCAAAAGTAGAACTAAACTTAAAACTAACATTTTAATTTCAAATGGCTTAGGAGGTAAAAAAGGACCATTTGTTCCTTTTATAAAACCAATTAATTTACCAATTGAATTAACAAAAGTAACTAACAAACACGGTATATATAACAAAATATTTAATACTAAACGATAATAAGGATTTTTATCTAAGTAACCTCCAGCGTTTGCCAATTTATATATAATTCCTAGCATGGCACAAAATAAAATTATATTAAATATTAAATGCCCCCAAGTTTCGGGTTTATTAGCATCTTGGTTAAATAAACCCATCATTTTCAAAGATAAATAAATTAACCCAAATGAAATACCTATTGCCCCTAATATATATAAACCTTTCATTATAAAAGTTAGTAATCCTGGTGTATCTTTTAATAAATTAGATTTAGATGGATTATCTAAAAAATATTGATAAATCGTTATCAATAAAACCATACAAATTCCCACAAATAGACTAAAAAATATTACAGGTCCTCCATAATCTGTCATTATACCCCAAGGATTAACAAAATATAAAATAGTAATAAGTAACACAAAAATAACAAATATTAGTGTATATTTTGTTCTTAAATTAAATACGTCTTGAACCTCTTTTGGAAAATATTTTAGTATTTGATCATCTTTATTTTGATAATTTTTATAAATAACCACAGAAATTATAATAAATAGAGTAATAATAAAAAAATTTAATAACATAGCTGTGTTATTTTCAGGCGGATTTTCTGAAAATATTCCTCCAATATATAATATCATAAAAAATCCAAATAATCCAAGAAGTAAAACTAACAAAGTAATAAAAGGCATAAACCAATTTTGATTAGATAGAGAAAAACTAGAAAAAAATGAAGAAGAAGGATCATTTTTAAATTTAAAAATTTCTTTTACTAGAAATGCAACTAAAAACAAAATAGGTCCAGTAATAAAAATTTCTTTACCAAATAACCCATTAAATCCATTTTTATTTGTTACGAATAACACTATCATTAAAATAATAAATATAAAAATGAATAAAATCATAATATTATATGAAACTAATATATGTTCTAAAGATAGTGATGTTTTTTTTGTGTTGTCCATATTATATACTTTTAAGAAAAGATAAGTAAATTTATATAATATAATTTACTTATCTTATAATTACATATTTTCCATAGCGGTTTTTTCTCCATGACATTCTCGACAAAGAGCTACTAAATTTGTTACATCATTACCTCCGCCATGTTCTAATCTTATCTTATGATCTACTTCAAATGTATGTGTTAGTTTCTTATTACATTGTCCGCATTTCCAATCCTGCATTGAAGCAACATATTTCTTTTTTGTTTCACTTACTGATCTTTTTACCGGTTTTTGAGTGCTTAACATATTTCTTTGTTGCTGAGCAACTAACATTGGATTATAATTTAATTTTGGATTTAATTCTGTATTAAAACCCTCCATAAAACTTTTTCCTTTTGTGGATAAATCAAAAATGGGAGATAAAATATCCATTGATGATTTATCAATTGGCATATATTTTATCATATTATTAGTGTATAATAACATATTTTTAGATTGCAAAGGATTTCTTTTAATCATAATATAAAAACATAAAGCTAAGAAACCGATCAAAATCATTTTGTAATATTTCTTATAGGCTAATAACATTTTTGTATATTTGTTATCATAATATGTATTATACAATAAAAATACTGTAATTATTATTATTATTATTTCAAATCTCATATATTATAATAATATTATCTTCTTTTTCTTGTATTATGTTTTTTAAATTTTTTAAATTTATAAGTGTTAGAATTATTTTTATTTTTAATTAAGATTCCTATATTTTCCTCCAGCTTTGAAACATATTCTAATTTTTTTGAACCAGTGTTTTTATCAAAATTTTTAATAATTTTATTTAAATTTGTTAGTTCATTAACTAAAGAAGAAACATCAATTGGAGTGATTGGACTTTCGTATAAAAAATGTATAATAATATACTTAATTTTATTTATAAATTGCATTTGATATTCATTTAAATCATTATATGATTTATAAAGTTCTTCATACAAAATAATATAAATAAAAGTAAATCCCCAAATATCTATATTTTTTAAAAATACTTGTTCAAAATATGAAATTAAATCTAATTTTCCATTATATGTATATTTTTCAAGAATTTTTGTCAAATATTCAATAATATAATAATAAGTAAAATCATATTCAATAAAATGATTTTTTATTTCTTCTTTTTTTATCGCAATTATATCATGTAAAGTTAACTTTTTAATCAATCCATTAATAGCTGATAAATGACCCGTTCCCCTTATATCATTCCAAATAAATATATAATTTATTACAAATTCTCTAATTTGATAAAAGTTAGGATTTGGATTAAGTTCTAAAAAATTGTTATAAAGTAAAATAAAGTTTTTATTAAAAAGAATATTTGAAAATGGTACATTAAATTGAAAAGGGCGTCTATATAATTTATTGGGTATCCCAACTTTTGTTTTATCATAAACAACAGATAATCCCCAATCAATTAAACGAGTAATTAAATCAGTTTTAACAGCTTTGCTGTCTACAACTAATACATTTGTAGCTTTAATATCACAGTGATAAACGTTTAGATTATTCATTGGAAGAATTCCATTTATTAAAAGTTTAATTAATGAATTATTAAGTCTAATAAAGTTTGACATTGTATAATTATTTTCAACAAATTTTTCTACATCAATGCCCCCATTAGGCATATTTATTGCCATTATTTTATCCAATGACTGATTTATATTTTTAACGTTTATTCCTTTTTTTTTTAAAGGTTTACATTTTTTTGTAAATCCATTTAGATCTTCTTTTGTTAGTTTAGATGGAGAACATAATTTAAAATTATTTAGTAAAAAATAATTACTATAGTTAGGTATTACTTTTAAAATATTGTTATATTTTTGTATTTGTTTAAATTCATCTTTTGCATATTTAGTTATCATTAATTTACTTATTTGATTGGATGAATTATCAGGATTGGATGAATTATCAGAATTTAATTCATTACATTTAATAGCTGGATCAAAAATACAACCAAATCCTCCAGAAGCTATAACTTTCCCTCCTTTAAACATTAATTCCTATTATTAAATGATATAATAAATATTGCTTTTGAGAAAAAGAGAAGAATTGGATATTATTTTTTATATAAATATATAATTAAACCAGAAACACCTAAAATAATGATAGTGTAAATTATTTTTTCTCTCCAACGATAAAACTCTTTCATTTTTATATCTTTTGGTTTATATTCTTCATAATATCTAGTATAAAATTCATTCATTGTTATTTTTGGTTTCTGTAATTTTTCATTTATTTTATTATGGACAAAATGCATCCATTTTATTAATGATTCCCTATTATCTAAATAAGCAGTAACTGGATATTCGTCAAGGATTTTAATAAAATCATTTGCGTTTGATTCAACAGGAATAAATAAAGGTAAATTTTGTATTAATTCATAATATTTCTTTTTTGTAATAGCATTTGGATTATGAGGATAGGAAATGGCCAACGTATGTAAAAAAAACCAAAAATGTGGTCCCCATATAGCTGGGTCTAATTGTAAATTATTTTTAGCTAAAGGTAAAGGAGGCATTTAAATTAAAACAATATAAAAACAACTCTCTTTTTACATATAATATAAAAAATAATAAAAATGAGTAAAAATAATATTTGTAATAATTGTGGCAAACAAGGACATCAATTTCATCAATGTAAAATTCCCATAACAAGTTATGGTATAATAGTTTTTAGAACATCTTCCGAAAAAGGAATTGAATATTTAATGATTAGACGTAAAAATAGTTTTGGTTACATAGACTTTATAAGAGGAAAATATATACTAAATAATTTGGAACATTTAAAATCTATGTTCAATGAAATGTCTATTCAAGAAAAAGAACAAATCAAACACAATGATTTTGAAACACTATGGAAAGTTATGTGGGGTAATCAAAGTTTAAGTCATCAAATCCAACTTAAAGGAGAAGAATTAGCGTCTCAAAAAAAATTTGAATCAATTAAAAATGGTCTGTCTATTGGTTTAAATGGAGAGTTAATAACATTAAATGATTTAATTAATAATTCTAATACCAAATGGGAAGAAACAGAATGGGAATTTCCAAAAGGAAGAAGAAACTTTCAAGAAAAAGATTTAGATTGTGCTTTAAGAGAATTTGAAGAAGAAACAGGAATTCAAAAAAAGAATATAAAAATTATAGAAAATTTATTACCTTTTGAGGAAATGTTTTTAGGTTCAAATCATAAATCGTATAAACATAAATATTTTTTGGGTTATTCAGAAAATAAAAATGATAATTTAAATAATTATCAACAAAATGAAGTCTCTAAAATGGAATGGAAAACATTAGAGGAATGTTTGGAATCAATTAGACCATATAATTTAGAAAAAAAGCAACTGATTATTAATATAAATAAAGTTTTACAAGAATATAGATTATATTAGTATATATAAATATACATGAGTGTTGAAATTAAACTCAAGAAAAAAGTTAAAGAATATAGGGAATCAGAAACTCCAAAGGAAGAAGAAATTTGTGATTTGGATAAAATCAATAAAATATATAGTAAAAAGTGTGGTTCAAATAATAAAGAACAATTAAAGATAGAATTGGAAAATAGAAATGAATTAGGTAAATATCCGAATGAAAATGAGTATTTATATCCTACTTTAGATGACCCTAATTTTAATATTAAAATAGCCCAAAAAAAGGAATTTATCGATACTAAATATGATGGTTCTATTTATGATGTAGAAGAATATGCTAAAATTTTAAAAACAGCTGAATATGAGTTACTACCACAACAAGCTTTTGTTAGAAATTTTTTATCATTTCATACACCATATAATAGTTTAATTTTATTTCATGGATTAGGTTCAGGTAAAACTTGCTCAGCTATTGGTGTTTGTGAAGAAATGAGAGATTATTTAAAACAAATGGGAATTAATAAACACATAATAATTGTAGCAAGTCCTAATGTTCAAGATAACTTTAAATTACAACTATTTGATGAGAGGAAATTAAAAGAAGTGGATGGTATTTGGACAATGAAAGGATGTTTAGGAAATAAACTTCTAAAAGAAATAAATCCAACAGGAATGAAAGGATTAAAAAAAGACAAAGTTATTCAACAGGTTAAAAATTTAATTAATACATATTATTCATTTCAAGGATATGTTCAATTTTCAAATGAAATTGTTAGAAAATCTGGAAGAGAAAAAGATGATATGGAAACAAAAATTAGAAATCTTGAAATTGAATATTCAAACAGTTTAATTGTTATTGACGAAGTTCATAATATAAGAATATCTGATGATAATGAAAACAAAAATGTTGCTAAAAATTTAATGTTTTTAGTAAGTGTTGTTTCAAATATGAGATTATTGCTTTTATCAGCAACACCAATGTTTAATAGTTATAAAGAAATTATTTGGTTATTAAATTTATTAAATATGAATGATCGGAGAGGAATTATATCAGTATCTGATATATTTGATAAAAATGGAGATTGGAAAAAAGATAAAGATGGAAATGAAATTGGGAGAGAACTTTTAATTAGGAAAGCTACTGGTTATATTTCATATGTAAGAGGAGAAAACCCATACTCATTTCCATTTCGAGTTTATCCTGATAGATTTTCTCCTGATCATACATTTAAAACCATTGAAGAATATCCTAAATATCAAATTAATGGAAAAAAAATACCAAATGATAAAAAAATTCAAAAACTTAGTTTATTCTTAACAGCAATAGGTGAATATCAAGAATTAGGTTATAAATATATAATTGATCGTTTACGAAACCGTGAACAAAGTTTTATAATTACACGAAAAGGAACTCAAAGGAAAATGGCCTCCTTCTCAACTCTTAAATCATTTGGATATACTGATTTACAAATACCAATTGAAGCATTAAATATTATATATCCTATTAATGGACTTGAAGAACTTGTTAAAAAAATAGAACCAATTGATTATATTGAAGAAGAAGAAATAGAGATTGATGATATATCACCAATCTCAGGCACCCAAGATAAAGAAATAGTTGAGGAAATAGATGATGTTATAAATAATGGTCCAAAATCAATATCTTCTTTAATTAAACACCAAAGCTCTGAATTAGAATCTGAACCTATAGTAACTGAAGGTATTGAAGGTGATATATCATTAATGGATAAGGTTGTAGAACCTGATATTAGAAATGTCGAAACTATAAATCCAAATGTAAAAAATTTAAAAAGAAATAAAAAATTGTCAACAGATTCTATTTTTGATATTATTGAGGAAGATTTTGAAATAGAAAATACTAATAAGGAAAAAAAATCAAATAACTATACTAAAAATAAAACAAATTTTAATGATAAAACAAGCGTTATGAATGTATCTCCAGGAGAAGTTTCATTTAAGGGAACTCTTAAACCAAAGAAAAAAGTAAAAGAAATTTCAAAAATAGAAATGTTTGAACCATCCGGATTACATATTATAGAAGGTGAAACCAAATCTCAATTTCCAATAGAAAAAAATCCAGTTTTAGAATCTATAGATCCAGAAATAAATGAGATTCAAACTTCATCAAACACCTCAAATATTTCTAAATTATCCATGAATAAAGGAGGAGATTCTTCTAAAAGTGAAGAATCAAATAGCTCAAGTTTAGAAAGATTATATATAGATCCAAAAGATTTAACAGGAAGTCAAGGATTAAAAAGAATAATGGATTATACAGATTCAAAAACCCCAGCATTTAAGGGTCAATTTGAATATAGACAAGGAGTTCCTCATGTATTTGAACAAAAAGAAATTGGAAAATATAGTGCAAAAATAAAAAATATATCTGATTACATCTTTAATAAAGACACTGGAGAAGTATCTGAAGGTATTATTTTAGTTTATTCATCATATATTGATGCAGGAATTATACCGATGGCATTAGCTCTGGAAGAAATGGGATTTACACGTTATGGAGAAAAAGCTAAACCATTATTCAAAACACCACCTACCCCTATAGTGGATGTGAGAACTATGAAGCCTCCAGTTTCTAAGAAAGATTTTAAACCTGCTCGCTATGTAATGATAACAGGTGACCCTCGTTTATCTCCGAATAATGATTTAGATGTAAAAGCAATAACTAATAATGATAATATTTTCCGAGAAGATGAAAAAGGGGATATAGTGGATATTTCAGGAGAAATAATTAAAGTTGTATTAATTTCTCAAGCAGGTTCAGAAGGTTTAGATTTTAAAGCTATTCGTCAAGTACATATTTTAGAACCATGGTATAATATAAACAGAATTGAACAAATTATTGGACGTGCAGTTCGTAATTTTTCTCATAAAGATTTATCATTTAAAAAGAGAAATGTTCAAATATTTTTATATGGAACTATTCTTAAAAATACAGAAGAAGAAGCAGTAGATTTATATATTTATCGTGTTTCAGAATTAAAAGCAGTTAAAATAGGAAAAGTAACAAGATTATTAAAACAAACGGCAGTAGATTGTATAATTAATCATGATCAAACAGAGTTAATATCTAAGAATTTTGAAAAAATAGAAGAAAATAAAGATATTACACAAATATTATCAGATAATCAAGTTTTGAATAATTTTGTAATAGGCGATATTGATAATTCAGCTACCTGTGATTTTATGAAATGTGAATTTAAATGTCTTCCTGACACAATTATAGAGGATTTAATAGAAAATACAGATACTTATAATGAATCTTTTATGCTTATAAATTCGGATAAAATAATACAAAAAATCAAGATTCTAATGAAAATACGTTATTTTTACAAAAAGAATGATTTATTTAAACTAATTAATACTCCAAAAAAATATCCAACTTCTCAAATTTATGCTGCCTTAACACAAATTATTAATGATAATTCTGAATATATAACAGATAAATATGGCCGAACGGGATATCTTATAAATATTGGTGAATATTATTTATTTCAACCAAGTGAACTTAATTATGATAATATATCAGTGTTTAATCGTTCAGTTCCAATTGATTATAAACATGATATGATAAATTTTCAAATTAAAACTAATCTTATAAAACCAGTTATTGATAAGCGTGGAATAGGTAAAAAAATATTTGAAGAAGAAATAGAAGAACATGTGTTAGTTGAAGGTAAGAATGTATTAGACACAATGTTTAGTAATTATATTTTAACTTTGGAAACAAGTAAAGTTGAAAGAGGAAATGATAATTGGTATCAACTTTGTGGATTAGTAATTAGAAAAATGGTAAAAGAAAAGGATATAATTAATGCAAATACTGAACAAGAAAGATTAGAACTGCTTGAGATATTCTTAATTGAACATATAGTTGATAGTTTAATGATGAATGAAAAGGTGGACCTACTAAACTATATATATTCCGATAAAGATTTAGAATCTAAAATGACAAATGAAAGATTAAAAAGATTTTATGGGAAAATGAAAAAATATTTATTAACAAAATTAATTGTTGCAAAAAATATTATTGGAATAGTAATATTTAATGGTCCATCAAGAAAAGATAATTTAAATATTTTTGTTTTAGATGATAATAAATGGATTCCAGCAAAACCAGAAGATGAAAAAGATTTATATGGTTCAATATTAAAGAAATATAAATTAAAAACAAATTTAAGTCATTATGTAGGATTTATAGGATTTGAAAATAATAGAAAATATATGGTTTATCAAGTAAAAGATACAACGAATGAACGAAGCACAGGATTTCGTTGTGACCAAGCAGGAAAAGAAAAGATAATTAATCTTCTAAATGATATAGAATCAGATGAAAGATTTGTTTCTAAAGTTACAAAAGATGGAGCAAAAGAGTTATGTGTTAGACAAGAACTAACATTGAGAAGTTTTGAAAATAAGCATTTGGATAATAAAACATGGTTTTTAGATACAGAAACTGCAATTATTAATGAATTTCAAAAAAAGGAAAAGGATAAAAAATAATATATATTACACCGTCCGAATATAATTTTTACTCAAATAAAATAAAATTGAAAATTAATTAAAAGAATAAATATATATAATAAATATATAATGGAACCTATAGCTAAAACATCTAAACCAAAGTATAGGCAAAAAGATATCCAGGGTGTTTACAGTCCTTGTCAAATTACCAAAAATATAGTCTTACCCATTACAACAATAGGTAAGAATTTATTACAAACATTAGAGGATACTATAACTAAAATGGTTGGTGGGAAATGTATTGTTCAAGGTTACGTTAAACCAGGCTCAGTTAGAGTTATTACATTTTCAAGTGGAATAGTTAAAGGGGAAAATATAATTTTTGATGTTGTATTTAATTGTGAAGTTTGTTTTCCTGTTGCAGGAATGAATCTTAATTGTATTGCTAAGAATATTACAAAGGCTGGTATACGTGCCGAGAGTGCCGATGAGCAACCAAGTCCATTTGTATTATTTATAGCAAGAGATCATTATTATGCAAGTGAATATTTTAATTCTATTGAGGAAAATGAAAAGTTTATTGCTACAGTAATTGCTCAACGTTTTGAATTAAATGATAAATATGTTTCTGTAATTGCTCAATTAGTTCCACCAAAAGAAGCAAAACAAATAGAAAAAAAATATAAACCAAAGCTTATTATTGATGGTTAGACCTATTTCTAAGCATATCATTTATAAATCCACCTAAACCAAAAGCAGGAATAACTCGTAACATTCTTCCGTAACAAACTGTTTTGTATTGATTTTTGATATTGATAATTTTTTCTTTTACTGTTGTTGAAGGATTTGTATAAAGATCTATAGCTAATATATGTATTGGAGTTGAAATTATTTGAGCAAATAAAGGTAAACATATTGATGATAAAAAATCTGCTATATTATGAGGCATATAATTTTCAAGATATTTTATACTTTTTTTCTTATAATTAAATGTAAAAAATATTGTCAATGTATCTCTAATAGCAAATAAACCATAAGATATTTTTGGAAAATTATGATAATTTTTATTAAATATCTTGGAATATTGTTTATCTTTATAAATTATTAGCATTATATTACAAGAACTTGTTGTAAATAAATGTAAATTTGAATTTATATTATTTTTTTCGCAATAATAATCAGTTAAATTTGCAACACAATAAGTCCCTGAGTATACACCAAACATTGTTAAAAAAGGCTTTCTTATATTTATTTTTTTATTTATTGAATCTTTGATAGTATCATTTAAGCTTGACGAAAAAGCTTGGTTTTTTATTTGTGATTTTATAATTGATATATCAATTAAGGTCATTACAGGAGAAATAATTAGTGATGATGTAAATCCACAAAATATTTCATATAAAGTCATTTTATTATATAAAATCATTTTTTTAAGTCGTATTGTATTTTTAATTATTAGTATTTAAAGCAAAATAACATAATAATATATGTCTAACGATAATTATGATTTTAACAAATTAAACTATATTAGAGAACAAATTGAAAATATGTCTAAATTTAATCAAATAGAAATTCTTAAAATTCTTACAAAAAATAAAGATGTTATAATTAATGAAAACAAATATGGAATCCATATTAATTTAAGTGAACTTCAAGATTCTATAATTGAGGAACTTATAGTTTATATTAAGTATGTAAATACTCAAGAAATTTATCTAAATAATGCTGAAAAAGAAAAAGAGAATTATAAAAAAACATTTTTTTTAAAAGATAATAAAGATATAACTACATAATTAAATAAAGATGTTAAACCAAACTATTAATAGTAGCAATATAATTAATAATTTACAAGATTATATGTTTACATCTAAAAATATGAATAGATATACAAAACATATGATTCAATTTTCTGATTTTAATAAAATTAAAACAAATGATATAAATTTAAAAAAAAATATATTAAAAAATGAACTTAACATAAAAAATAAATTTAATAATGAAAATAAAAAGACAAAAGATATAATGTATAAACCCAAACAAAAAGATTCTCTTTTTTGGTGTTTTTATATTTTAAAAAATGGGTTTTCTCAATACGAAATGGAGATAAATAATCAATATTTTGTCATTGAAAAAAATGAGAAATTTAAATATATTGAATTATTGAGAAAAAGAAAAGATCTTTTAAAAATACATAAAATTAAACCGTTAACTGAATTAGAAGATGACTTAGCAAATAAAGATAAAATTTCCATAAAGACTTTTTTTGCATTATGTGTTATTGAAAATTTGAATGTATTGTTAGTTAATAAACGCAAAGTTTATGAATTATTATGTATAGATATTGATGATAAGCATCCAATTAATATTATTCATAGAAATAATGAAACTTATGAACATTCAATTGAATTAGACCCAACTGAAGAAATAATAAAAAAATATAAAGAAACATATTTAAAAATGAGTAATTTTGATACAAGTCTAAAAAGTATTAGCTCTTATAAATTAGATGAACTTATAGATTTATGTAAAAAATTAGATTTAAATATAGAAGAATTTAAGAAGAAAGAATGTAAGCAGAAATTAACGAAGAAAGATATTTACGAGATATTAGTATTAAATTACTAAAAAAATTGAATAATAATATAAATATATATTAACATATATATATATAATTATGAAAACAAATAAATCTATTATTTCGACTGATAAATTAAAAGATAACTCTGGAATATTTAATCCAGAAATCTTTGGAGAAAATCTAAAAGACAGACGTAGTAATATATCACCTCAACAACAATTAGATAATATATCTTTAGCATTTATTAATTCAAATAATGGTAAATATAACGAAACAGAAATGGAGGCAAAATTTGGAACAAGAGGAATTAGGTCCTTAACTAAATTAGATTATGATAATGTTGTTAAAAAACTAAGATCATCCGGATGGCAAACTGCATCTCCAAATGGTGTTCATTTATTAAGAATACAACCAGAATTTCTTGATGTTAAAACAGGTAAATTTAAGACAACAAGTGATTTTGATAGATTCCGTATTGAGATTGATGGTCTTAATAATATACAAGATTATTGTAAAACGAATAGTATAAAATATTTAAATGATAAAAATTCTTCCACAGTAAAAATAAATAAAAAAACACCTATAAAATTATTTAAAGATGATAAAGAATCAAATGATATAATACAAAGTGCTAATTTTGATGACTTTAATTTTAGAGTAACAATAAGTAATGAAGAAAGTGTAAGTAAAAATAGTAGACTTGGGAATGAAGTTTTTGAAAATTGGAATAAAACAAAGAAAGTATTTAGATATTTGAATCGTGTTACATTTACACATCATGATTTACCATTTAAAATAGATCTAAGTATAGTAAAAACATCAACTAAAAATGAAAGAGGGTGGATGATACATTCGTATAATATTGAAGAATCAAATGTATTTAATAATCCTGAAATATATGAAATAGAAATTGAAGTAGAAAAAGAAGCAAAACAAAAATATAAATCTCCAACTGACTTATCTAATGCTCTACAAAAAGTAGTTAAATTAGTATTATGTGGATTACAAAAAACAAATTATCCTATTTCATATCCAGAACAAAGATAGATATCACAAGATTATCTTAAACTCCTTTTTGAAGATGAACAAAGGAAAAAAGAAGGAGAATATTTATCCAAAAAAAACGTATATCCTAGCGATTTTATAGGTCCTGGATTGGTAACCCTTGACTTAATTAATATTGGTCCCCTAAATCCTGATATAATTGTTCCAAATATTACAGAACCATTTGCTTATTGTGTAACAGAAAAAGCAGATGGTGACAGACATCTATTATTTGTTAATGGCAAAGGTCATATATATTTAATTAATACAAATATGAATATTATGTTTACCGGGGCAAAAACACATGAAGAAAAATGTTTTAATTCTATATTAGATGGTGAATTAATTTTACATGATAAAGAAGGAAATTTTATTAATACATTTGCTGCTTTTGATTTATATTATATTAACAATATTGATATTAGAGCAAGACCATTTATTAATACACATTCTAAAGATGAAAAATATTTTAAAGAGGGATGTCGTCTACCAATATTAAAAGAATTTATAAAAATTTTAAAACCAATAGGTATAAAAAAATCATCAGAATTATTAAGTGGACAAAATTTATCTCCTATAAAAATTATATCAAAAAATTTCTATCCAAGTTTTGATTCAGTTGTAGACAGCGAAGCTATTAAAACATCTAAATTTAATATATTTGAAGCAAATAATTATTTATTAAGACGTATTGCTGATAATGAATTTAAGTACGAAATAGATGGTTTAATATTTACACCGACTCTTTTAGGAGTTGGTGGAAATAAAATTCTTGAAGCTGGTCCAAAGAAAAAAATTACTTGGCCCTATATATTTAAATGGAAACCATCTGAAGCAACTTCTATTTTTCCAAAAAGTTATAATACTATTGATTTCTTGGTTATTACAAAGAAAGGCGCAGATGGTAAGGATATTGTTACTCCAATATTTGAAAATGGTATGAATAATTATGAGACAACTCAATTTAATCAATATAAAACAATAATATTAACAGTGGGATTTGATCCTTCAAGGCATGGGTTTATAAATCCTTGCCAAGATGTATTGGATGATAAATTTACAAATAAAAAAGATTTAGACGATGAATCTGGTTATAAACCTAAACAATTCTTTCCCTCTGACCCTTTTGATCCATTAGCCGGACTTTGTAATGTAATGTTAGAAATTGATAGTAATGGAACAAATCAAATGTTTACAGAGGAAAGACAAGTATTTGATGATCAAATGGTAGTTGAATTTAGGTATGATATGTCCAAACCAGGAATGTGGAAATGGATTCCTATGAGAGTAAGATACGATAAAACAGCCGAATTTAGAGCTGGAAATGGTATTGGGGCTAATGATTATAAAACAGCTAATAGTAATTGGCATTCAATTCATAATCCTGTAACAGAGAAAATGATAGCCACGGGGGAAGGTATACCAGGAATAGAAGTATCGGATGATGTTTATTATAATAGTATTACAACTGATAAAATGACTCAAAGAATGCGTGATTTTCATAATTTATTCGTTAAAAAGGCATTAATTCAGGGAGTATCAAAGAAGGGGAATATCTTAATTGATTTTGCGTGTGGTAAAGCAGGCGATTTACCAAAATGGATTGGGGCGGAATTGTCATTTGTATTTGGTATTGATATATCAATAGATAATATAGAAAATCGTTTAAATGGCGCATGTGCAAGATATTTAAATTTTAAGATGACAAATAAAAATATGCCTTATGCATTATTTGTAAATGGCAATAGTTCATTAAATATTAGAAGTGGAAAAAACATGTTTAATGATAAAGCAAATCAAATAACTAAATCTATATTTGGTTCAATAGGCATTGATAAAAGTCTTGGTCCTGCTGTTACCAGACAACATGGAAAAGGTTATAATGGATTTGATGTTTCATCATGTCAATTTGCTATACATTATATGTTTGAAAATAAAAACGTATTTTATAATTTTATTAGAAATGTAGCGGAATGCACAAAATTATATGGATATTTTATAGCAACATGTTATGATGGGAGAACAATATTTAATATGTTAAAAAGAAAACAAGAAGGAGAAAGTAATGAAATATATGTAGATGATAAAAAAGTATGGTCAATAACAAAACAATATGATTCTACAACATTTGAAGATAATGAAAGTTGTTTAGGATATAAAATTGATGTATATCAAGATTCTATTAATCAAACTATTTCTGAATATTTGGTAAATTTTGATTTCTTAACAATCACTATGGAGAAATATGGTTTTACTTTAGTAACCAGAGAAGAAGCTCGACAAATGAAATTACCATCAGGTAGTGGAATGTTTTCCGAATTATTTAATAGTATGGAAAATGAGGTTAAAAGAAATCCCTTAAAAGAAAGCGATTATAAGGATGCTTTACTTATGAGAGATTATGAGAAAGAAATTTCATTTCTTAATCGTTTCTTTATATACAAGAAAACATCAACAAGAAATGCAGAGAAACTAACAAAAGCAATTCTTGCTGAATTACCTTATCAAGAAGAAATAGAACAAGCAGGAACAATGTTAGCACGTGAAACTGTAGAAAAAGCTGAAGAATTAATTAAACCAAAGACTATAAAATTAAATGAAAAATTAAAATTACAAGACGCCACTGAGGCTTTGGAAGAAATTAAGGCTAAAAAAACCAAGACTAGAAAAATAAAAAATTTAGAAACACAGCCAGAAATAATGGAAGGAGAAGAAGAAGTTATAGATATAATTCCTGCTCCTAAAAAAAAGATAACACGAAAAAAGAAAGAAGTTGAGTTTGATATAATAGATGAAAAATAGATAGAACCTTTTCTATTATGTAAGAAAAAGATATAAATAGTAATAAATATTATATAATAACAAATGAATTATTATATAATACCAAAAAATAATTTTAATATAAAATTTAATGTTCAATTATCAAATAATAAAATTGAGCCATATATATCTTATAGTTTAATTTTTTATTTGAATAATATTTATAATCAATTATTTAAATTACAAGAAAATAATAATAATAATAATAATAATAATAATAATAATAATAATAATGAATTTTTGAGTAACGAATTTATTACCATTGATTATATAAATAAGATAGTTAACCCATTTGAATTTATACATTCAAATGTTCCTGGTTCAACTATATCTGTAAGTAAAGTTAAACCAGATTCAATCATTTTTTTTGAATTAATGGAATTATTTCAATTATTTAATATAAATGATATTTTATCATTAAAACATAAAATAAATGTAGCACATCTTACTTATAACTATTCATCCACAAATTATTTATTAAATATGTCAAGAGAAGAAAATGAAGACAATGTAATATCAAAAGATTTTATTTATGAAAATTTGTATAATTTTTTTATAAAAAATACATACGAAAATAAATTAGATCTAATAATATGTGAGTTCCATCCTGATGAATATAATAATACAAAAAAATATATAAATAATATCATATTAGTTTTATTAATTTTAATAAAATACCAAATGAATCAAGGAATGAGCGTAATAAAAATAGATAATATTTTATATAAATCTGTTATTGATGTGATATTTATATTATCAAGTATTTATGATAAAATTTATTTAGTAAAACCGTCCATTAGTAATATTACTAAAGGAGAAAGATATTTAATTTGTAAGGGATTTAATGAAAATTTTAATAATCAAAATAAATTATTGTTAAAAATAGAAGAACATTTGATATCAAAAATGAATAATGATGAATTAATGAATAATAAATGTATAAATTCACTTATAGATAATGATTTACCATATTATTTATTAAATAGATTAGAAGAGTCCAATTTGGTAATAGGGCAGCAACAATTAGAAGCTTATGATCAGATAATAAATATTTTTAAAAATAAAAATCGTGAAGAAAAGATAGAAAATTTGAAGAGATCTCATATACAAAAATGTATTCAATGGTGTGAAAAAAATCAATTACCACATAATAAATTTATAGATAAAGTAAATATATTTTTGACTCCTAAAAAAAATTTAATTGATGAAGAAAGTAAAGAACAATGAAGAAAATAATTATAAAATATTGTATATTTAAGCAGCAATAGGTCTAAAATTTTTATAATAAATATTATCAAAATAAGTAGTATTTCCAATTTGACTATTATTAACATATCCAGCCCCTGCATTTTGAGTTGCCCCTATATAATTTCCCGCTGAACTTGAATTAACTGAATTATATGTATGATATTCTGAACCATTTGTATTAGTTCTACAAATTAATTTATTTTGATGTTGACCACTGAAGAAGAATGGATTTCCAATATATGTTTGAGGTTGACAAGGAGGAACCTTATCTTTATAAATATAAGGTGTATTAGGATTAAAACCATATTGAATAGCAGTTGCTAAATTAGGTGGATTTCCAGATTTCAATTTACGTTGTCGATAAGCCGCAGTGGTAATAGTATCAACAGTTAATTTTAGAATTCTTGTGCTACTTGAAACTCCACCTTGTTTAGCAAATTGGGGATTATTAGGTTTATAATAAACACGAGAACATCCTTGAGGATTGGAAGGTCTTCCAATTATGGCATTATTATATGGGTTAACTGCTAATTGATATAAATAATCAATAAATATTTTATATTGTGAAATAGAAAGTAAATTTTTTAAATAATTTAGAAATATGTTAATAGTTAAAGGATTGAGATTAATTAAGGAATTATAGCTTTCGGTATTTATAAAATTAGCATCTAATAATGATTTAGATAAATAATTAATAATATCTAATTCGGCTCCATTTTCAATAGTAAAATTAGGATTGCATTGAGCTACATAATAATTTAAATTTGATAAAGGATCACCAGGTTTTGTATAGGCAATTATTTTAGCAGAAATAAAAGGATATGTTTTAATAATTTCAAATACTTTTGGATCTATAACTCCTTGTAAAAAATTAAATTGTCTTTGTTGGAATGTTTGACAACGATTATATAAATACATGTATGTTGTTTGAAAATAATTCTTAGGTAAATTAGTGTTAGTTGGTAATACTCTCTGAATGGCTTTTCTTTGTTGATTACAACATAATATTGGATTTGTTACGTTAGGTTCTGGTTTTTCCGTTAAGTTATTAATTGGCATCCAATTAGAAACAATACCTACACCGTTACAATTTTTACATTCATTATCAATATTTATACCATTATTATCCTCTATAATTGTATTTCCTAAACCTATTTGAGAATTATCAGGTTGATTGTCTTTAACAATAAATGAACCAGGTATATCAATCATTTGTGATATTAAGCCAGTTCCTCCATTACCTCCTCCTAATGAAGAACCAACAGATGATTTTACAGCTCTATTAACATTGTATGCTATTAATAATTTTTCAACATCGGCAGCAGTATTTGTAGTTGATGGTTTAGGTAAGGATGCAAAATTGATAGGAATAACTGTTCCCTTTCTATATTGCTTAAGAGGTCTTGGTAATCCAAATCCAGTTGGAAAAACGTTTCCCGGATCTAAATTAGTTAATGGTCTTATATGGGTAGATGTAACGCCAACTGGATTACTAAAAATTCCAGTTCCTTTCCAAGTAACATATGGTATATTTTCATAAGTGCTTTTATTACTATAACCACTGGCTGCTTGTTGACGCATATTTGTTGGAAAAAAAGCGGTAGACATATATAAATATAAAAAGAAAATAAATGTAATATATATATAATAATGTTATTGATATATATTTTAATTTTGGTATTTATAATTTTAATCGGCTACCAAACATATTTAGCAATATTTTCTAATAAATTAATAGAAGGTCTTGAAAATGATAATACAATAACGAATAGTTCCAATACACAGGAATATAAACCATATAATCTTCAAGACCCAAATAATTCTTTAATTTTAGCCCAACAAAATGCAGGAAATATAGAAGTTTTAAAAGGGCGAATTGACAGTTTTGATGGTGTAAAGCAAAAAGTTGATGAAATGCAACAAAATATAAATTCAATGCAAACTCAAATAGACGGATTAGTTGAACAACAAGCAAACTATGCTCAAGAAATAGCTGGTTCAACTCCTCCAGAAGTAACAGGAACTGAACCAGAAACTGTTGAAAATGTTGAAAATTCTATTGAAGAGAATGAAAAAAATAATTACACCGACCAAAATGTTTAGAAAATAATAGAATACGTAATAGGTTGTCCAAATTATTATTAGAATGAAAAAATAAATTATAAATATATATTAGATAAATGTCTAACATATTTACAGAAGTATTATCAAATGCGAAAGGAGCAGAAGAAAAGTATATTGGTCCTGATTACCCATATTATAAATATATTAAAACTCCATCAGAAATAGGAATGTCTGGTTCAGGAAGTTTATCCCAATTAGGAAAAGATATAGATGGATTAATAAATTATGTGGAGTTGTTAGTATCTGGAGGAGGAAAAGCATCAGCAACTGGCCAACCTTTAGGTAATAAATTTTTTCTAAAAACTGGTGGAAAATGTAAAGATAAAGCAACCGGTCAAGATGTAGATAGGTATATTTATATAAATAATGTGCCAGTTGGAAATATTCCATTTATATCATCAGGAGTTGGTGTAAATTTTAGTGAATTCAAAGGATTAATTCCTGGAACGATAAGTAATTTAAATGCTTTAAATCCAATGGAAATTTTCCAATCATTTTTAGAGGGTTCAAAGCCAGATTGTCAAGAATTAACAATGGAAACAATAGACATATATAATAATAAATCAACAGAGAGTCATTTTGTAACGTTAATTGATATTGAAAATATGGATCCATGTATTTTTCCAAATAAAAAGAATCCAATAACACAAAATAAATGTAGAGAAGCATATACAAATTTGAATGAAAATAGTAATTCTTGTAAAACATATTATAAAATGCAAAAAGATACATTAACACAGGTTTATTTTGCATCACTTGGTGTTTTAGGTCTATATATATTATATGGAATAATGGCAAAAAATGGCATGTTACCTTTGCGTTAAATTATGTAAAAACATGTGACGAATTATACTCATGATATTTTTATATAATTTGATTTTTTTGTAAGTTAGATATAGTAAAATTAATCAATTGTGAATGTAAAAATTTGAGACGAATTATGCTCATGATATTTTTATATTCTATATTTTTTTGTTACGACGGGTTTTGCCATTCTTTCTTCCACGTTGTTTTCTTGAACCACCTTTAACAGTATATTGATTGGTGCCATTTGCATAATATAGCCATGTTGTGGGTTCTGCTACTTTTAACCCTGAAACTGGAGCAGCATAATATGTTAGTCCTAAACCACTTTTCCCACCTCTCATACTTCTAGAACTTCTTCTACGTTTTCCTCCACTTTTTACACTAGAAGTGGAAGAATACTGGTTGGGTGTAGTTGATGTATAATTACTGGGATTTGATTGTGGAATAGAAACATTAGAATCAGGGGAACCAGACATTGTTAATTCTTTAGATAATGAACTAGTTAATGAACTTCCCATATTCTTTACTTCTTGACCAGCATTTCCTATAGAAGAATTTACGTTATTTAATAAAGAACTTCCTGATTCTTTAGCTTTAGTCATTAATTTAGATACAGAACTAGTTATATTAGACCATAAACTTGAAACATTTGAGTCAGCATATTCTCCATATCCTCCTTTTTGGCTTCTTCTTTTTATTAATCTATGTTTTGTCATATAATATTATATAAGAAATAATATTAAATATCTTCCTTTTTATTTAGTATTAAATTAAGTGCTACGATTTATAACCATTTTGAATAATTCAAAACCAGCTAAACCACCTGCAATTTGAGCCACAATGTATGGAATTAAATCAGAACGAGGCAATTTTCCAGAATACATTAAAGCAATGGTTACAGCCGGATTAAATGCCCCTCCACTAATGCCACCTCCTAACAATACAGCCACTGCTAATGCAGCCCCAATTGCTAAATAATTTCCTGAAGCAAAAATTACAAAAACAAGAAATAACGTTCCTAAAAATTCAACAAGATATTTATTCATCACTTTATAGTATATAATTAGAAAAATATATTATTATATTGCTTTTTTTGCTTTGATTAAAGTAAAAAATTTTTAATAATTTTGTCTTGGAATAGAACCCCATGCACATATTCCAGGTTGGGTTAAATTATAATTAAAAATTGATCCCTTCTTTTTTGGTGATGTACAACCACCTGAACGAGCTCTTTGTAACGCTGTTCGTCTAAAACTTGTATCATAACTTTTTGTTCCTATTGGAGCAATTAATGGTAAACCAACTTTGTATGCTGATTTACCAACTGCTAAACTTTTTAGAATATTTGTATACATTGAACCAGGAATTGGGGCTATATAATTTACATGTGTTGACACTGGAAATCTTCGTTGTGAAGAATAGGAAACAAATTGGGTTGGAGGAGATAATTTACCTAAAGCATCTTGTCTTGCTCTTTCATTTACACTAATATCTGTTGCTCTAAGATATTGTGCTCTTGCAGTTACTGACATATCTGAATAAACTGGCTCTTGTCCAGGAAAAAATTGGGGAGGAGTAGGTCTTTGACCTGTTAATATACCATAACTATGATATGGCATAGCGTTTGGATATTGACTTGAATCTAAAGGACCTAAAATTGGTGCATTTACAAATCCTTGAAATGTTTGCGAACCTATTGATGTTGATATTCCATATGGCGTTGTCATATTTATATATAACCAATATTAAAAAACAAATAATATTGATTTATTACTTTACATTGCTAAAAATATATAACACATTATACCATTTAACTCAAGATATCATCAGATTTTTTACACCTTTTTACATTTCAAACGCCGATTTTTAATTATTAACTAATATACATTTTATGTCCGGGATATTATTTAGGAAAAACTATTTTAGTTATTTTTAGTTAAACAATATAAAAATAAAATATTAATATACTATATAACTAAAATGGGTAAATATAGTTGCGAAAAATGTGCTAAAACCTTTACTCAAAAATCACACTACGATAAACACTTAACTCGTAAAAACCCTTGTGAGATACAAACCGATAAGATAAAGGCATTAATAGACAAGGCAGTTGAAGAAAAATTGATTGAATTAAATAAAAAATTGATTTTAAATAATACAGAAAACAATATCACACTTAACATCACCGAACAAATGGATATATCAAAAATGAGTAAATTAGAATTATTGGAAAAGTGTAAAGAATTGGGTATTACAAAGTGCAGTTCAAAAAATAAATCACAATTAATAGAACTAATTAATGGCAAAAACAAAGTTGTTGAAGAACTTAAAATAATTTTATCAAATGAAGAAATACTACAGCAAAATACGCCAATTATTAAGGTTGATACAAAAACATTAAATGTAATTGACCTATTTTGTGGTTGTGGTGGTATGTCAAAAGGATTAACTGATGCTGGGTTGAATGTAATTGCTGGAATAGATATTTGGGATAAAGCTGTTGAAAGTTATAATAAAAATTATCATCACAAAGCATATTGTGCTGACTTAACGCAGTTGCCTCCTGAAAAGTTTAATGAATTATACAATAAAGAAAATAAAAATGTAGATATTTTGGTTGGAGGTCCGCCATGTCAAAGTTTTAGTATTGCTGGAAAAAGAGATAAAAATGACCCAAGAAATGCTCTATTTATGGAATATGTGAAATATCTTGATTATTTTAAACCCAAAGCATTTATTATGGAAAATGTAATAGGGATGCTTTCAAAAAAAACAGCAAATGGTGAAAATGTTATTGACATCATAATGGAACAATTGAATAGAAATTATAATTGTATAATTAATAAATTATACGCAAGTGATTTTGAAGTTCCACAAAATAGAAGACGCACTATAATTATAGGGATTAGAAAAGATATAAATATTTTACCAAAAGAACCAGAACCCATTATAAAATCAGTCCAAGATAGAATACCAGTTAAAAGTATATTAATTCCAAAAGAAGAGGTTGATAAAAAATACTATTTAAGTGAAAAAGCATTAGCAGGAATAGCAAATAAAAAAGGTGTAAATAAAGAAAAAGGATTTGGTTTTGGGGCACAAATGTTAGACTTTGACAAACCATCATATACAATTCCTGCGAGATATTGGAAAGATGGTTATGATGCGTTGGTTAAATATAACGAAAAAGAAATTAGAAGATTAACAATTACAGAACTAAAAAGAATACAAAGTTTCCCTGATAATTATATTATAGATGGTTCAAATAAAGATATTATTATGCAAATCGGTAATGCGGTTGCTTGTAAGTTTGCCTATTATCTTGGTAAGTATATAATTAATACTCTTCCATAATTAATTCGTTCCAAAAACAAGACCCTCTAAATTGTGAATAATTACGACTATTTCCATCATACATTCCACTATCAAATATAATTTTTTTATTTTTTATACATTCAATAAAATACTCAAAGTTAAATGCTCTACCAAAACAAATCTTTTCATATGTACTGCCTATTTTTTTACATATAAAGAACCCTTTTTTATCAAACTTGTTGTCAATATGTGGTTTCATTTTTGATGACTTCCATAAAGCAATTACTTTTATTTTTTCCTGAAAACGCATATTCACTCGCACTAAAATCTCCAAGTGTTGTTTTACTTGAAGATTTTTTCATTTCATAACCATTAATGTCAGGTTCATTTTTTGCGTTATGCTTTATACCCATTTTTGTTTCTAACCAATGACCCTCTTTTCCACAATGTTTTATATTTTGTCCTTCTAAACATATTTCAACACCTTTAACATATGTATTAAATAATGTTATTATATGTTGTTTATCAATTTCAGTCGTGGTTTGTAAAAGTTCGCTCATCTTATATATAATAATGTAATACTTATTTGTTTAAGTATTTCATTTCAATTTTTATTTTACTAACAAAACCTTATTATAATTCTATAATAATCCATTATATCAGTTCTTCAAGTTTTTCATTTTTAACCAAGAATAGATAACATCCAGTTTCTTTACATTTAACACGAATATCTATAGATGCTTTTATTGGAATATTTAAGGAAATTTTTAGATTAGCATCTTCAAGTAGTTTTCATAATTTATTACAATTAAATTCGTCTATTCTATGTTTTTCATAAAGTTTATCCAATAAATCAACAAATTTATTTCTGTTAGTATTTCCAATAATTGGATTGGAAGATGAAGAGAAATGTTTTTTATATTTTACATACCATTCATTTACAATTGTTTCAATAATTTCACGTTTTTCCTTAGTATAATCCCGAACATATAATTCGGGAACAGTTTGACTTTTATTTAGATTTTTGAAAATTTCAATTAACTCCCCTAAAGTTGCGTTAAATCTAATATTTACTAAAATATATTGATTAAATAACCAATTAAGATTATTACAAGAACTAAATTCATATTCTTGTAATAAATCAAGTGGTTTAGAATTTTCTTCTTTAATAATTTTTAATGCGGTAATTCTATGAATACCATCTAAAACTTCAAACTTATCTTTTAAGTTATTATAACTCAAATAAATCATTGTATCAACAGGTTTTTTAGAATTATATATATATCTTGCAATGTCGGGACAACGAGCCATATCAGGAGGTCTATTATATTCCCAATTTTTAACCGAATCAACTAACAAATCTTTGATCATAATTTTATAAATTACATGATTTTCACTGTATGATAAAATTATTTCAGAATTACTAAAATGATGGTTGATTATAATTGGAATAATATTAGATGGTATAAATTCTGATGATAAATATGGACTTCGTGCTATATTATAATGATTGTGTTGAATTGATTCTTCATCAATTTCAAATAATATTTTAGGTTTATTTTGCTTTTTCTTCTTTGATGAACTAACAAATTGGTTCATTGTGTAAAAATAATATATAATATTAAGTTAACAAACTTTAAGCTGTTTTTATTTCTCTTTTTAGTAATGAAAAATGTTTAATATCTTCTAATTGCTCTAATAGCTACTTGAGAAGTGCTGTAATCATTGCCCCCAAATGACCTATCATTGTAATTCTTATTAAATGCTTGGTTTCTTTTAAATCTAATATAATCTGAACCATCATATACATATTTTACATTACATGTTGAAGATGGTATTTTTGGATCTATTTGAATTGAACTCCAGGTTACAGATGGAATACAATTTGTTGAAGTAGAACCAAAATGCTGTCTTAACCCATGTAAACCTGGACGACTTTGAGGAGTTTGACAAGTTCCACCACAAGAATAATCTTGACGACTTAATAAATCACCAGCATTATTTACAGCTCTAAATGGAGTAGTAATTCTCTTTGGATTAGAGCTACCTGAATAAACAGTTGTATTCCAAGCATCTCTTAATGTAAAACGTGTGCGAGCAAAAGAATCTGATTTATCTTGATCAACTACTTGTTGAGGCATTAATCCAGGAATACCTCCACCTAATTTTGGTCCAGGTCCATTATATGGATAACCAATTCCTGATACAAATTTTAATAAACTACCTAAGCTTCCAGTTGTAAAACCGGAGGTACCTATAGCTGTTGGAGAAAATCCAGTTCCAATACTATTAGACATATTATATTATAGTAGAATAAAAAAAATTCCACTTTTCGTAAAAGTAGAATTAAAGATAAATAATTACTTTTCTAAACATAATATATAATGTTTGATTTTAAATTTCTTGTTAGTGCAATAGTCTTTGTCATCATTGATTCTATATATTTAAATTTGAGTTCAAAATATTTTTCTAATCAAATTAAGGTTATTCAAGGTTCCCCTATTAAAATAGATTTTTTAGCGACAGTTCTTTGTTATATATTTTTAATTTTTGGAATTAATTATTTTATTATTAAACCTAATCGTAGTATTCAAGATGCTTTCTTATTAGGTCTTGTAGTTTATGGAGTATTTGAAACCACAAGTAAGGCTTTATTTTCTAAATGGTCTTGGTTGACTGTAATTATGGATACATTATGGGGAGGAATTTTATTCGCTTTAACTACATATTTTGTTAGTTTTATGCGTTGAAATCTATTTATAATTAATCATATATGGCAAAATATATACTGATAAAATTAATATTATAATATTACTATTTAATGAAAAAGTTGCAAAATACGAACTTAATAAACATGATAAAATCATCATTAAACTATCTCCAAAAATTGCTCCAATACCAACTTCTTTAGCATACCCTTTAAAGAAATCTAACATAGAATTATAACCTATTGGTATTGATTTGAATAAATAATAAAATAGGAAATCATGTATAATTTGAATAATTACTGCTAAACCAGTAAATTTCCAAATATTAAACTCGCCAAAAAAGTATTTGTATAAAAATCTCGCAATTATAATACCTATAACTAAAATTAAAACATCTGCTAAAACAGCGCTTAATTGATATTTCTTATACCATCTTTCTAAAAATGATGATTTATATACTCTATTAAATAATGAAAAAATTATTATTATATCGACTATTAAACAACCATTTAAAATAGGCAAGTAATCATTAACATTATTAAAATTTGAAATATTATTGAATATCATAAAATATATTTATATATTTATTTTTTATATAATTTATTTTTCAGTCATAATTCTTGGCACTACATTCATTGTTGTTAATTCTTGAAATAATAGCTTACACGCATATGGAATTTCCACATATGCAAAATCTACACGATTATCACAAGTTCTACAACAGTGAATATGTAGTTGATCATTATATGACGCAATAAGCCCACATTTATTACAAACGTATACATGATATTTATCTGAGGCATCATACATTCTTCCTCTTGTAAATCGTGACGCTCCATGAGATACCATACAATCCCTTTCCATCTCTCCAAATCGTAGTCCACCATCTCGGCTACGACCCTCTGCTGGTTGTCGGGTTAAATTAACCATGGGACCAATTGATCTACTATGTTGCTTATCATTTACCATATGCTTGAGGCGCTGATAAAATACTGGACCAAGAAATACACTACATTCAATTTGCTCACCTGTTAAACCATTATACATCAATTCATTTCCATGAGCTTCATAACCTAATTCCAATAATTTTGTTGAAATTGTATCAACATCAAGATCACCGAAACTGGTTCCATCACCAAATAATCCTAATTCTACAAGCACTTTTCCAAGTAATGTTTCTTTCAATTGACCAATTGTCATACGAGAAGGAATAGCATGGGGATTTATAATTATATCTGGACGAACACCATTACTTGTAAATGGCATATCTTCCTCAGGAATAATATTTCCAACTGTGCCTTTCTGTCCATGCCGAGAAGAGAACTTATCCCCAATTACTGGTTTTCTTAGTGAACGTAATCTTACCTTTGCAAAACTATAACCATCACCATTTCTATCGATATAATTTTTATCAATATAGGTCTCTTCAACCGTTCTATATTGCCTACTTCCATCTTCATATTTAATTAATTTAGTATGATCATTTCTATTTTCCTTAATTGGAGTTACTTTCGCAATAATAATATCTCGATTTTCTATTAATGTATTTTCTGGAACCACTCCTTTAGAATTTACCTTGTTATAATTTCCAAATTTCATTCCTTTTGTTTTTGTTATATCAGGCTTACATCTAATTTCTTCATCACCATTTATTTTTTGTTTATCCTCATCTTTTTCAGTATGAGTAATAGTGATTTGTAATAATCCTCTATCAATAGAACCTTTATTTACAAGTAATGAATCTTCTTGATTATATCCAGTATGGGTCATTATTGCTACATTTATATTACACCCGGATGGATTTTCATTTAATTTAATTAAATTCATTACACGTGTATCCACTAATGGTCTTGTTGGGTAACTAAGAACATAAGCAGTTTTATCCATTCTTTCATTAAAATTAGTTGCATAAATACCCATTGCTTGCTTTGCTTGTGCACAATTACTTGATAGAAAGTTATCTCCAGCAATAAAACTATGATTATCGGACTCAACCGTTATGTCAGATACCAATCTGTTTTCAACTGAAGTAATTGATGTTACTGGCATAAATATCATTCCTCCAATAATCTGTATATTTCTCTGCCAATGTTCAATAGTGTCGTCTTTTAATTTATACATATTAATTTCTCCTTTTGTATAATAACTTCTTCTAATATCAGCTATTTTTTCCTCAGAAATTCCTATTTTATTTGAAATAGCTGTGTTTGACATTCTGTTGTCAATCATTTTTCTAATATTTTCATTAATTTTATGTGATTCAACACATAAATTTTTGTATCTTAAATATTCAACTACCATAAATGACTCTATATTTTTTGTAAAAGCATATCTATAGCCCACTTTATCGTAATAATTTATCAAATTATGTTGCTTATCTGAAATTTTATAAGCTACATTATTTCTATATTTATTCATACTAACTACATTTTGAATATGACAATCTATTCCAAAATCATTTAATATATTTACACACTGTTGCATAAAATATAATAAACTATCAGAATAATCAGGGATTATTTGTTGGGATGTATTACCACAAATATAATTATATCCAACATTAATTTTATTCCATCTGATTTTACAAGCACCTCCTCCTTGAAAACCGGCAATAAACTCTCTTTTTACTAAATTAGAACCAGACATAATCCATTCTGGAAGAGGATTTCTTTTTGTCTCAGTTTTTTTACCAAATGTAATTTCTAACGCTATCAGAAGAGCAGGTAAACTACCATTATGAGTTACATTAAATGTTGAATGAGTAACTCCATTAAAATTTCTTGTACTATAGTTATATTTACATTTATTAAATCCACAGTGTTCAATGTCATCTTCAAATAATTTTATGTCATTTTCAGTCCCAAAACTAAAGCTACACGATAGGTATTTTGTGTTTTTTTCATATATGTTAATAGAACCATCTGATAATAAGAATCCAAATATTCTTGAAATAATTGGTAATCTATAGTCATTACTATACAAAGGTAACATAGCATTTTCTGTGAGTTTTTCTATTTGTTTATTAATATAACTTAGTTCTAAACCTAATTCAATAAATTTATTTCTAAATGTAGTTTCGTCAAGAATTAATAACGAATTGCTATTAGTTGTATCACAGCTAATTAATGACTGTGATGGCATAATACCAATTAAAGTATCATTTTCAATAAACTCACCAACTTCTTTCCATCCTTCAGTTGTCATAAATTTATGATCATTTGTTGCAATTATCTCACGACCTGTAATTGTTTTTATTTTAAATAAAGGTTTATCGGTATCCCTAATATAATGGTTTACAACCTTGGTATAACTAATATTCATAGAATCTGGATTAAAACAAATAACTTTGTCGCCTAATTCTATATCTTTAATTTTCTTTTTATCTCCATTACTTAATAATACTGTTTCATTAATATCTAAGCATTGATAAGTGTTTCTTGGTGATTGGTTGTGATCTGGATAAGGAATACAAGAAGCTACTACGCCAAATATTGTTGATGGGTGGATTTCACAATGGGTATATTTATTAATAATATTATTTGTACTTGTAATGATATCTTTTGGTTTAGTAGCAATCATACTAAAACTTTGCTCTTCTGGATCAATATATTCAATTACTGCGTCATTAATCTTAGAATTAATTAATAAATCGTCCCAAGACAATTTATTTTCTTTTAAATCTGATATTATTTGTTTGGTAAGCAAAATATTGTTATTTTTTACTCGTAGTAATGGTCTTGTAATTCTTCCACTATCATTACAAACTCTGATTTCTTGTAGTTTATAATCAAATATAATTGATGTATAAATATTGATAATACCTTTATGTTTCATTTCTTTTAATTCCGTATATAATTCAAAAGGATTGAGTGTAATGCCAATCCAAGCACCATTAATAAAAACTTTGACCTTGTCATACATGAAACTTGGTCGTAATTCTTCATCATCAATCTTTAAAATATTTGGAAGAATATAATCGTATAATGAATTACTATTGGAATGTATTGTTACGTGAGCGATATAACTCATATTTTTAACTACTCCAACAGATTGTCCCTCGGGAGTTTCTGCCGGACAAAGAAATCCCCATGATGTGCTGTGTAATTTACGTGGTGGAACTAATTTCCCACTTTTATCAGTAGGAGTTGAAACTCTGCGAAGATGACTTAAGCTGGCAATATAAGTCAAACGATTTAAAACCTGTGCTACTCCGACTTTATTAGAGTTTGTATTTTTAATTCCAAAATCACCAGTAGATAAAGCACGCTTAAACCCATTTTCAATAGTATTAGACTTAATAATTTTATAAATATTTGTTAGATTAATAATATTCAGATAATCTTCTTTAGAACGCCAACAACCACTCTTTATTTCTTTAACTACTTGTTTTTCCATATCTTTTACAAGTTTATTAAAATAATTTCTGAATAAATTATTTAATGATGTTCCAGTTAAATCAATACGCTTATTAATATATGAATCTCTATCATCTCCTTTAATCCATCCAAATGAGGCTTGTAATAATTTATTTGCCATATATCCAAGAAAATAGATTTTTTGTTTGAGTGTTTGACAATGAGGAAATAAATCATTTTGTAATACCTCTAATGTAAATTGTCTTTTTTTCATTGCTCCCGTTTCCTTATCAATATTTAATGGAGTATAACTAACATATCCTGTAATATATTTAATGGCATCCTCATATGTTATATATTTATTGGCTTCAATAATAGATGCTTGTAAATTATCTAACATTAGCTTATATTTTTCCAAATTAATATCAAGTAGAATATATTCACATATTTCTTTATCGGATAAAATGCCGAGTGCACGAAATACAATAAATAAAGGAATGGGTTGTTTAACTCGTGGAATTTGTAGACAAATGGGTAATCCAAATCCATTATTCTTAGAACTAATCATCATATGAATTTGTTTAGGAGAGATACATTTAAAATCAGGTACAGACTTAATTTCTGCTTTCCATGTATATTTGGTATCATTTTTGGAAATATTGAAACAATATATACGATTTTCAGCTGCTCGTTCTTGACCCAAAACGGTCTTTTCAGAACCATTAATAATAAAGTAACCGCCTGCATCATACTTACATTCTCCAGTTTGCTGATTATCAATATATTTATATTGATTTAATACGCAGATATTAGATTTAAGCATTATAGGTAATTTACCAATATGAATTTTTGGTAAAGTTTTATAGAGTGTTTTAACATTTTCTAAGTTTTCTCCATCCCGAATAATATACTTAATATTAATATCAATTGTCATAGCAGAAGCATAAGTAAAATTTCTAAGGCGTGCCTCCTGAGGAAACATAAGTTTAATAGCTCCATTATTTTCATGAATTTGAGGACGATAAATATGAAAATTGTCAAATGTAATGAACATTTCAAGTGAATATTTACTACTCTTCTCGTCAAAATCTTCTTCAGACTTAATATGAACTGGATTAAACATTTCAATCGTTTTAATAATTTGGTAACTGACAAAATTATTATACGATTCAAGTTGATGTCGCACTAGTCTATCTAGATGCTGATCTTTAAAATAGGATTCAATAACTGTCCAAGGATCTTCAATATATGGATTATTTTCAATGACAAAATCGCCATTAGAATTATAACCGTTAATAAATTGCGAACTCATCTTATTACTTGTATGTTTTTGCTGATTATATATATTATCCATCCTTACAGTTATTTTAAATATCAATTTTTTTTTAAATAGTTTTAAAATATATTTATATATAATTGTTTTTTAGGTCATAATAAATATATGTAAGATTATGACTGATTATGGTAATAAAAATAGAATTAAAATATTGCCGAAATTTTCAATCACAAAAAAAATTTAAAAAGTAGATGGGGTTTTTGAAAATGGACATTTTTGAAAATGTCCAAAATTAAAAAACCAAAATACTTTTTGAAAAAGACCCTTGTACTTGGGGTTTGTTAGCAAAATGCTCTCATTTTCAATTTTTTATGTTTTTTTTTGTGACGATAAATTTTTATATATTTTTTGGAGAAAAATTTTAGGAACTTTTTATGTCAACTAATAGTAGACAAATGGAAGACAAAAAAGTATCCAAAAAGTTCCAATGTTTAAATTGTGATTATTCTACGTCACGAAATAGTCAATGGGAAAGACATCTAATAACAGCGAAACATTTAAAGGCGACAAAAATTGACAAAAAGTTCCAATGTTTAAATTGTGACTATCAAACATCACGAAATAGTCAATGGGAAAGGCATTTATTAACCGTAAAACACATAAATGCGACATCAGTAGACAAAATAGTTCCACATCATATGTTTAAATGTCCATGTGGCTTGGAATACAAATGTCGTCAGACATTATGGAAACATAAAAAAAGTTGCGGCGGAACTAAGGTTCCAAAAAGTTCCGAAACAAAGTTCCAAAAAGTTGACACCAATAATGAAGAAACAAAGTTAAAAGTATTAACTCATTTGGTTAAAGATGTAATCAAACAAAATATAAATGTTATTGAACAAAATCAAGTTCTAACTAACAAAATTGTTGATATTTGTAAAATTGGACAAAATAGTATTTCACATAACAATATACATTCTAATAATAAAACATTCAATTTACAATTATTCTTGAATGAAACATGTAAAGATGCTATGAATATTTCTGATTTTGTTGAATCTATCAAATTTCAACTTAAGGATCTTGAACATATTGGCGAAGTTGGTTTTGTTGAAGGAATATCTGATGTTGTTTTAGATAATTTGACCGAACTTGATACAAGGCAAAGGCCTATTCATTGTTCTGATAACAAGAGAGAAATTCTTTATATTAAAGACAATAATGAATGGGTTAAAGATGATGAACCAAATACAAAAATGAGCAATGTAATCAAACAAATTGCCAGCAAAAATATAAAAATTATACCTGAATGGATTAAGAATAATCCCGATTGTCATAAATACGAATCTAAGAAAAATGATAAATATTTAAAAATACTATCTAATTCAATGTCGGGAGGCACAGAATTAGAACAAAAAACTAACATAAGCAAAATTATTTCAAAAGTTGCTAAGGAAGTCACTATTGATAAGAATAAATTCCAATTAAAATAATATAAATATATTTTATATAATCATATAAATGTCAAAACATCGTATTACCAAAAAAAATAATAATTATATTGGAAGTGTTAAATCTTATATCGATGTTAATAATTATAATAATTTTTTACTTGAATTAGATAAAAAACAAACTGAATTAAAAGAAAATAAAGATATTGAACAACCAGATAATAATACTTCTGGAAAACAAAAAATAGATAAAGCTATAAAAAATATATCAAATTCTTTTATTGAGTCTAATTTAAAAGATCAAAATTTTACAGGATTATCTCCTTGGGAATCATTATTAGCTGCTGTTGAAAAACATATTGATCCTAATTTATATCAGCCTAATTATTCCTGTATAAATAATGATAATAAATTAGATATACAATCAATTGAAGAGAAAAAACCTGAACCTAAAAATAAAATTACAATTACCGCAGAAATAAATCATATTACTGATTTATTATCCCTAATTGAATTATATCCTATTGATAAAAATACAGAATACAATATAAATATGGAGTCTTTACATAAAATTAAAGAACCACTAACAGAATTAAATAATATGATTGGAATGAGAAGTTTAAAAGAAAATATAGTTGATCAAATTATTTTTTATATTCAAAATTTACATACTTTAAAATCAGATATCAAAGGTAATGACTTTATGCATACAGTAATTTATGGTCCACCTGGAACAGGAAAAACTGAAATAGCAAAAATTATTGGTTCTATTTTTTCAAAGATGGGAATTCTTAATAAGGAGACATTCAAAAAGGTAACACGTGCTGATTTAATTGCTGGTTATTTAGGTCAAACTGCGTTAAAAACAAGAGATGTAGTAAAAGAATGTTTAGGGGGAGTTTTATTTATTGATGAGGCATATGCTTTAGGTAATGAAGAAAAACGTGATAGTTTTTCTAAAGAATGTATTGATACATTATGTGAATCATTAAGTGATCATAAAGATAATTTAATGGTTATAATTGCTGGTTATGAATCAGATTTAAATTCTTGTTTTTTTAATTACAATCAAGGACTTAACTCCAGATTTACATGGAGATTCAAGACAGATGAATACAATGCTGAAGATTTATATAAAATATTTTTAAAGAAAATTAATGATGGTGGTTGGTTCCTTTCTGAAAATTCCGGAATAGATATAAAATGGTTTGAAAAAAATAAGAAGATTTTTAAATTTTTTGGAAGAGATATGGAGACTTTATTTGCAAAAACAAAGATAGCTCATAGTAGAAGAGTTTTTTGTTTAGATGAATCAGTTAAGAAATATATAACTATTAAAGATTTAGATAAGGGATTAGAAATTTATTTAAATAATGAAAATTCTAATGAAAGAGAGAATGAAAAAATTAGAAATATAATTAGTAGTATGTATACTTAATAAATATATTCGCAATAAATTGTGTTTTATTCGTAAAATTGTTTTTTTATTATATTACATATGTCAACTAAAAAAACAATTCAAATAAATCCAGAATTATTTAAAATATCTGGAAATAAAACAAGAAAAAATAGGGAAAAAAAAGAATTAACTTTAAATCCAATTGTAACCCCCAATAATCTTAAAAATAAGTTGTTGAAAAGAATTAAAGAGCATAAAGCACAAGAAATAAAAAATAAAACAAGTGATTCGTCTATTACTGGGAGAGAAATAAACCCAAATAATTATACTGATGAATTTTACGGAGCATTAGATTATTTATCTGATTTAACAAAAAAACAAAAAAATAATGATGCTAAGCAGAAGTTTTTAAATACAAAAACATTAAAAAATTATCAATCTCCAAATACCGATATATTATTAGATTTACCATTAGAATTACAAGAAAATAAAATCTTTATGCCTAATACAAATGATGTTTATAAGGTTAATTATAAAGTTGAGGATGATTTACCTTATGGTTGTTTAAAAAATGGTAAAAAAAAGACATATAGAGAATGGAAAGAATTATCAAACTCAAATACACAGGATTTTCCTGATATAATTAGACCACCAACACCTCCAAAAAAAAATATGTTTTTAGAAGGAGTTACACCTATAAAAACGATTGAAAATCAATCTAATTTAACACGTGAAGAACGTTTAGACAAAATTAAAAATAAATTAAAAAAAATACAAGAACAAGAAACACAAATGAAACAACAATCATTAAATGAATTTAAAAAAATAGAAAATCAATATATTTCTTCATTAAATATTAATACACCAGAAGATAAAGAAAATTTTGAATCAAAAGAATCAGATAACACTCAGAATATAGAAAAAATGATAAAAGACTATGAAGATAAGAAGGAAAATGAAAAAATAAAAAAATATTTAAAAAAAACGATTAAAAGAAAGTTTACATTGGGAAAGTCAGACAAGTTACGTCGTGTTTCTGTTTTAATAAAAGATCGTCAAACAAGAAAAAATATAATTAATACTCAAAAAGAATTGAAGAAAACTAATATTTATGATGTTAAAAAATATTTGCGTCAACATGGAATAATAAAGGTTGGAAGTACATGTCCTATTGATATTTTAAGGAAAACATTTGAATCGGCGATGTTAACAGGTGAAGTAACTAACATAAATAAAGAAACATTATTACACAATTTTTTATCAAACGGAAAAGAAGATTAAAAATTTCATGTAATGTAATTATTTATTATTTGGGAGGTAAAAATTAAAGAAATTTTATTTTCTCATTTTACATAAATGAATAAAATAAGAAATGATTTTCCTCCTGATGTAAAAAAATTTTTTTATAATTTACAAGAATATTTGGGTGAAGATTTATATTTTTATGGATCGGTAAATAGAAATGATTATATACATGGAAAAAGTGATATAGATGTTGCTATTTTTACAGATAATGAATATAGTTTAATGTCTAAATTACAACATTTTTTACATGTCAAAAGAGATGCTTTTGATAAAGTTTTATGGAAATTAAATGGAAAGATGATTTATGGTTATAAAATAAAATGTGATAAATATTTGGATTCAAAATGTGAAATAGCAATTTATAATAATGACTTTAAAAAAATATTATTAGCTGAAATGAATTTATATGATAAACTTCCATTATATATAAGTGTGTTTTTATTTATAGTTAAAACGTTATATTATACAATTCCAATATTAAATTTAAAAACTTATTCAGCGATAAAACGTTATATATTTAATGATTTATTTATTCATAAAAAAAATACAGTATTTTTTATATTACAAAAAAAGAAAATTTAAAGACATAATGTTATAAATTTAATAGAATGTCTTTAATTAAAGAATATTTGGACCTAACAAAAAAGTATTCAGAGGAATATGGTGAACTTACAATTATTTTAATGCAAAATGGTGCATTTTTTGAGGTTTATGGATTAAAGGATAAAAATGTTAATATTTATGGTTGTAAATTAAGTGATTTTTCAAGAATTTGTGATTTAAATATAGTTGATAAAAAAGTTCCGGGTGGAGAAATGACAATAGAAGGTGATCAAGTAATAAATGCAGGATTTAAAACACATTTAATAGAAAAATATATAAAAAAACTACAAGATAATGGTTTTACGGTAATTGTTTATGAAGAAGAAGGAGAAGATCCGGTGAAAAAAACAAAAATAAGAAATCAAACAGGAATATATTCCCCAGGAACATATTTTTTCCCAGAGAATGAAACAGAACAAATAACTAACAATATTTGTTGTTTATGGATAGAAAGTAAAAAGGGTTTGTTAAAAAGTATGAGCAAAAATTATATTTTTGTAGGAGTTGGTCTCTTAGACATTTATACAGGAAAAACTTATATAAATGAATATAGTGAAGAATATATAAAAAATCCAACAACATTTGATGACTTGGAACGTTTTATATCAATCTATAATCCAAGTGAAACAATAATTGTTTCAAATTTACAAAATAATGATATAAATGATATCATAAGCTTTATTAATTTAAAAAGTAAATCATTACATATTGTGAATTTAATTGAAACAAAAACAAATAAAAATATAATAAGAGCAAATAACTGTGAAAAACAAACTTATCAGACCGAATTGTTGAGTAAATTTTATAAAATAAATGATATAAATACTTTTATGAGTATTTTTTATGATAATGTTTATGCAACTCAAGCATTTTGTTTTTTATTGGATTTCGTATATCAACATAATCCGTATTTAATTCAAAATATATCCGAACCGATTTTGGAAAATACAAGTAAGAAAATGATATTGGCAAATCATTCCTTGAAACAATTAAATATTATAGAGGATGATAATTATAGAGGTAAATATTCATCAGTTTCAAAAATGTTAAATGAATGTATAACTCCAATGGGAAAACGTAAATTTACTAATAATTTTTTAAATCCAGTAACTGATGAAGATTATTTAAAAAAGGAATATGATATAATAGAATCACTTTTAAGTAAAGAAGGCAATGAAGAATATAATGTGATAAAAGTTATGTTAGTTAAAATAAAAGATATAAGTAAAATAATACGACAAATAATAATACAAAAAGTAAGTCCAAAGTTATTATATCAATTATACAATTCAATTTGTATTTCAAAATTATTATATAATTTTGTTATAGAAAATGAAAATTTGAAAGAATATTTACAGGATAAATTGACAGATTTTGTTAGTTTGATATATAAAGCAGATAATATTATAAATTATATAAAAAGTGTATTAATAATAGAAGATTGTAAAGATATAGATAATATAACGAAAATAGAAAAAAGTTTTATACAAAATGGTGTAGATGAAATATTAGATAGTAAAATAAAAACATTAATGGATTCACAAGATCAATTAGAAGCTTGTCGTTCATATTTTAGTTCATTAATATCAAATTATGAAACAGCAGGAAAATCAAAAAAGTCTACAAAAAAGAAGAAAGTGATTAATGAAGAGGAGGATGAAGAAGGAGAAGAAAAAGAATATGTAAATATTCATGAAACAGAAAAAAATAACTTTAGTTTATTGGCAACAGAAAGAAGATGTAAAATATTAGATGAGATAATTAAAAATACTAAAAGTATAAAACTAACATATAATTCATCTTTTTCAGGTTTAAAAACAGAGTTTACTTTATTATTGGAGTTAGAATATAATAAACAATCTCAATCAAAAAAATCAATTACCAATAGTCAAATAAATGGTTTTTGTAAAAATTTAGCAACAATAAAGGTAAATTTAATTGATACAGTTTCAAAAGTATATCAAACAATAGTAAAGAAATTAGAAGATTATAAGGATGATATAGAAAGTATAAGTAATTTTATTACATATGTAGATGTAGTTTATAGTAAAGCATTAATAGCAGTAAAATATAATTATTGTAAGCCAGAAATAGTAGAAAATGATACAGAAAAGTCATTTATAAGAGCAAAAGATTTAAGACACTGTTTGATAGAAAAAATTCAGCAATCAGAATTATATGTAGCAAATGATATAAATATAGGAGATGGAAATGGAACAAATAATATATTAGAAGGAATATTGTTATATGGAACTAATGCAGTTGGAAAAACAAGTTTTATACGTGCGCTTGGAATTTCAGTAGTTATGGCACAGGCAGGATTATATGTTCCCGCATCAAGTTATAAATTTAAACCATACAAGTATATTTTTACTCGTATTTTAGGAAATGATAATATATTTAAAGGTCTTTCAACTTTTGCAGTAGAGATGTCAGAATTGCGTACAATTTTACGTTTATCAGATAAAAATAGTTTAGTTCTTGGAGATGAATTATGTTCTGGTACAGAGAGTATAAGTGCTGTTAGTATATTCGTTGCAGGTATTCAAAAATTAGCATCAGTTGGTGGCTCTTTCATATTTGCAACTCACTTACATGAAATTATTGGATATGATGAAATTACATCCTTACATAATGTAGGTATGAAACATATGAGTGTAATATATGACAAAGAACGAGACTGTTTAATTTATAATCGTAAATTACAAGATGGTCCAGGAAATAATATGTATGGTCTGGAAGTATGTAAAAGTTTGAACTTGCCGCAGGATTTTTTGGAAAATGCGCATAATATTCGTATAAAATATCATCCCGAATCAGGAAGTGTTTTGGGTCAAAAAGGTTCCCATTTTAACTTAAAGCATATTACTGGAGGTATTTGTGAGAGCTGTAAAATACATCAAGCAGTGGATGTTCATCATTTAATATTTCAAAATGAAGCAGATGAAAATGGAACAATAAAAAAGAAAGGGCTAACATTTAAAAAGAATGATAAGGCAAATTTAATGAATTTGTGTGAAAAATGTCATGAAGAAATACATAAAAATAATAAAAAATATAAAAGGACAAAAACAACGAATGGTATAATATTAGAGGAAGTTTTATAAAAAAATTAATTTTTACGATTTTTTTGTGTTTTAGATTTTCCTGTAAATAATCCAAAAAACCTACGCGTCATGCTTTGTAAAAAAGGAATGGATTTTTGTCCAGTGTTAATAACTTTACTTCCTACATTTTCAAGACCAGACTCAACTTTGGGAACGTATTTCTTACTTGTTTTTTTGGCAACAGAAACCGTTTTATCAAAAGTTTTATTAATGATATTTTTATAACTTCTTTTATGTTTTGGAGGGGAATGATGTCTACGATGAGCCATTTATAAAATATATGAATAAAATAAAATTAAAATGTCTAAAGTTTTTTAAATAATAATAGTATATGAGTGAAATAATAGATTTTATAAATGAAAATATAAAGGAAATAGTGTTAATAGTAATAGTAGTTTTATTTTTGTTAGTTTTGATAAATATTAAAGGGATAGATTTAAACGTTCCAAAACCCAAATCAAAATTAGTGCAACAAGTGACAGTTGAAACATTTGTGAAAGATTCAATAGATTCAAAAGAAAATATAAAAAAGATGATGGGAAGTTCATCAGAGAATTTTTGTGAAAGCTATTTAGGTGCTGAGAAGGCATGTAATGAATTAACTGAAAGTAATTGTGTAAATGTAAGATGTTGTGTATATGGAAATGGAAAGTGTGTAGTAGGTGATATAAATGGTCCAACATATAAAACGGATAAAGATGGTAAATGGATAACAATGGATAGTTATTATTATTTAGGTAAATGTAAGGGTGAGTGTCCTACAAAATGAAGGTAGTATTTAAAAAATAGATATTTATTTACCTACATTATGTAGGGAATAAACATCACACTCCAATTTTCTCAATTTTATTCCAGAATCTAACGCTAATTGCTCCACTATTGGATCATTCTTATAATCTTCTAAATATATTACTTCTTTTATTTCACATGATGCTATTGAACGAAAACAATTTATACATGGATAATGAGTTACATAAATTTTTGCTCCTAATAAACTTACACCCCTCTTAGCACAATCTGATATGGCATTTACTTCACTATGAATAATGGACTGTTCATGATCATTTTTAATACGAGATATGTGAGGAGCACCTGGAATATATCCATTATACCCCATTGATATTAAATGATTATTTTTAACTATTACAGAACCTACATGAAGACGATTACAAGGACTACGTTGAGAAGCTAATAATGCAATGGACATAAAATAATCATCCCAATTTAAACGTTCATTATTATTTTTTATTAAATCATAAATTTGAGATAACATATTAAGAGCAATATATATAAATATAATTTAAATTTCTATTTTTATTTCTAAATCAATTAACGAATAAAAATAAAATTGATTTTAAAATATTTAAATATTTAATTATTTATAATATAGAAAATGATTATTCCTATAAAATGCTTTACTTGTGGCACCGTAATTGCCGATAAATATCGTTACTATTGTCAAGAAGTTAGGAAGAGAAAAATGACAAGAGATTTACATGTGGAAAAGGTTATTTATTTAACTCCCGAATATAGCACCAAAACACCCGAAGGAGAAGTTTTAGATGAACTAAATTTAACAAAAATGTGTTGTAGACGACATATGCTTACCCATGTTGATATTGATTAATTTATATACTTGAACATTTATCTTATTCAAAAACTTTTTCTGTATATATATATATATAATATGTCAAAAAGATCAAACAAACGAAGTAATAAAGGAAAAATAACAAAAAAACAAAAAACAATTTTTATGATTGGATGTTCTAAAAAAAATAAAAAGTCATATAGAAATAAAAAAGTTTTTTCTCCTTTAGGTAATAAGTCATGTCCAAATTGTGGTATAAATTGCCATTGTAAATCCAATTGTAAATGTCCTAATAATTGTCCAGGTAATTGTTATTTAAATCGTTCTTCTAAAACACATCTTGAAGGGGGCTCGGGTTGTGGTCCTTGTGGATGTCCCATACCACCTATGTCTTGGGCTACAATGAATAAATTTGGTGGTTCTAATTTATCCTTTCCACCTAATCAAATACCAGATGTAAATGGTAAACCTGTTATAATTGCTCCTCCCGAAAAAGGTTACGTCCCTATTTTGGGTATAGGTCAAAATGGTGGGAATTGTAATGTGTGTGGTCAGATTCCTGTAATACCGCAAACAGGTGGAATTAATTATAAACCTGTAGGTCCTATGCCTGGTCCTGAAGTTGGTAATCCATGGGGGGCTCCTTTTTCAAAATGGCCTGGTGTGGATGGAATAGGTGGAGATAGAAATTATTTTAAACCTTATAATACAAATAACGATCCACAACAACAAATGACAATGAATGATGCAGGTTATCTTACATTAAATAGTAAGGTTGGAGGTAATAAAGCTAATAAAGTCGTTGGTCTTTCTAAAAGAGGAGGTGGGCTTATTCCCCAAGATTTAGTAAATTTAGGAAGAGATTTTAATTATAATGTAAAGTCGGTTTATAATACATTAAATGGATATAAAGTGCCAGTTAATCCAGCACCATATAAAGATCAACTTACTGGAGCATTAAATAACAATAGATTTATACTTTAATTTTTTTCTAATTATAATACATAAAATGGCTTTTCCTACTAAATTAAGTCAATTGTGTACTCCTTCTTACGTTTATTTTATTATTTCTGTTTTGGCAATTGTTATTTCAGCAATTCAAAATATGGGAAATAGTAATAAATATACTTTAGGAATGTTTTCATGTAATGTTCCAAGTTGTATTGCAATTTTTATTGTGAAAATTATTTATATATTATTTTGGACCTGGATTTTGAACTTGATATGTAGGGATGGATACCCAGGAATTGCTTGGTTTTTAGTTTTATTACCATTTATTTTGCTTTTTGTAATTATGGGAATGGTTATTATGTATCAAAAGAAAAATAAAAAAGAAGAAATGTAAATATAAACTAAATATACAATAAAAACAAATCAAATATCCATTTATAGTAATATTTTGTATATATATTATATAAAATATGACCAAAATACAAACTATTTTAAGCTTAGTTTTATTTTTAGTAATAATATTTATAATAAATATGATTTTTGGAAATTCAATTAGTGAGACCTTTAGAGGAGGAGGAGGAGGTGGTGGAGGTAGACTGGGAGGAGGCGGTTTAGGAAGAGTAGGACTAGGAGGAGCCGGATTAGGAAGAGTAGGGCTTGGAAGAGGTGGGTTAGGATTAGGATTAGGTGGGGCAGCATTAAGGGATCGTTTAGAATTAAATAATAATTATGGAATAGTAACAGATGAGGTTCCAATATATTATTATGATGACCAATCAGATGATGAACCCTTATTTTTTAATTTATTTAAAAGATTTTAACCCTTTTTATCCAAAAATAGTAAATTTGGAGGCATACATACCAAATAAAATTAAAAACATTCCTACATAATCATCAATAGTTGTTGGTAATTTTAACCAATAAGCATTTGACCATAATTGTGCTAAAAAGTCAAAAACATAAGATGAAAGAGAAATTTGTGCTGCAGATAAAAATGTATTTCCAATGCGATTAGCAGGAATCAAAAACATCCATTCAATGGAAGCCCAAAATTCTGAAGATAAAATCTTGGCAAATATATTGGCATCTTTCATTTGGGGTGTGGTTTGTGTGAATAAAGCAAAATCCATAGTAAGTCCAATCATAATATTAAGAAAAAGCCATAATAAAAATTTTAATACAATATTCATTATATATATTACTTTAAGAATATAGTTTTATCAAATGTATATATATAATGGACTATTCTTTAATAAATAAAAAAGGCCCATATTATGTATTATTTTTATTTTTATTTATATTAGCCCAAAGTTTATCAATGTGGGGTCAGTTTGTTACACTTCCGTATAAAAATTTATCAATGTGGGAAGCATATAAAATGGCAATTCCATTTGCTTGGTTAGATTGGATAGTAATGACATTTACTGTTATGGTGGGTCATAAATACGATTTGGTAACACCAACACAGGATACTTTTTTGTTAATTATAATACAATTTAGTTTAATATTATTAATAAATCAATTTTACTTAAAACAAAAAGTAACACGTAGTGATATAATAGCATTTTTTATAATTTTATTTGGTTTCTTTGTTAGTTTCTTACATTTAATATCTAAATTATTCAAAATAAAAATTCCAAAACATCCAGGAACAGATAATCCAGATACAATTAGTGCAACTTTGAAAAGTGAAAGTTATAATTCATTAGTAAAACAACGCGTATTTGTTGAAGATCAAGCTGAAGAGATTGATGAGTCAAACTAACAAATAGATTGATTAAAAATAATTATATATTCTAAATGATAAATGAAATTTAGAAAACTCGTAGATTAAATTTAGAATATATTCAAATCATAAACAAAACCGGACCCGACGAGTTTACCCGAATCCAACCCGAATCCAACCCGAATCCAACCCGAATCCGACCCGAATTCTATTTGAAGTCAATTTGGTTATAATTAGAGTCTAATCCGAATCCAAAATAGAGCCCAACCAAGAGCCAATTAGAGGCAAACCCGTAGCAAGTTATAATCCGACCCGAATACGACCCGAACCGCACCCGAATCCGAATCCGAATCCGAACCCGAACCCGAACCCGAACCAACCCGAACCCGAACCCGAATCCACCCGAACCTGACCCGACGAGTTTACCCAAACCCGAACCTGATTTATTTAACTTTTTACATTCTCATATTTCCACAATTAGAAAACAAAAAACAAATATTTAGAAATATTTTTTATTTTATTAGAATTATCGATTTACTAACACTTTATCTAATTTTCTATGGAAGAATTGAATTTAAATAAAATTTTTATTTTATCTCCAAAACTTACTGAAAAATATATTATATGAATATATGACAGATATACAAAAGATTAAAAATGGAATTCGTTATGATTTAAATGGATGGACCTATATTTCAATTAAGGGCTCTCCTAAAGAAAGAGGATTTGCCTATGGAAAACTAATAGCCAAAGACATGAAAGAAGTAAGACGTATTTTAGATTTTATTATTTTAACCGATTTTGGAGTAAAATGGGAATTTTTTATTTATGTTGCAAAGAAATATTTTACCTCTAAAATTCAGGAATTATTTCCAGAATTTTATGAAGAAATGCTTGGATTTGCTGAGGGTTCTAATATGGATATAGATGAAGTTGTAGCATGGAATAATTATTTTACCTTAACTGAAAGTTGGTGGTCAAATATGCCAGAAGAAGAAGCTATTGCTATAAAGGGTTCAGCTGTTTCAAATAATAATATAGCTTCTAGAGAAGGAGGAGGTGCTCAAGAAAGATGTAGTGCATTTATTGCTGTAGGAGATTGGACTGCTGATGGAAAAATAGTTTGTGCACATAATAATTTTTCCAATTTTGTTGATGGACAGTTAGCTAAATACGTTTTAGATATAAAGCCAATAAAAGGGAATCGCATTTTAATGTTAGGTTTTCCTGGCTGGATTTGGTCCGGAACTGATTTTTTTGTAACTTCTGCTGGAATATTAGGAACCGAAACAACCATTGGAGGTTTTATTTCATATGAAAATAATATTCCTATTTCATGTCGTATTCGTAATGCAATGCAATATGGAAAAAACTTAGACGATTATGAAACTATGTTGTTAGATGGAAATTCTGGAGACTACGCAAACTCTTGGTTATTTGGAGATACTAACAAAAATGAAATAATGAGAATTGAATTAGGTTTACGTTTTCATAAAACAGAGCGAACATCTAATGGTTATTTTATTGGTTTCAATGCTCCATATGATCCTAGAATACGTAATTTAGAGTGCGTTAATACTGGAATCGATGATATTAGAAGACATCAAGGAGCACGTAAAGTGCGTTTAAATGATTTAATGGATGAACATAAGGGCAAATTAAATATTGATATTGCTAAAAAAATAATTTCAGATCATTATGATGTATATTTAAATAAAGAAAACCCTTGTTCAAGAACATGTTGTTCTCATTATGAATTAGATGCTCGGGAATATATGTCAGATCCATCCAGACCAAAACCATTTCAACCTCGGGGCGCATTGGATGGTAATGTAGTTGATTCCACTATGACCAAAAATATGTCATTTTTATTAAGATGGGGAAATTCATGTGGTATTCCATTTAACGCAAATAAATTTTGTTTAGAAAATAGGGTTTGGAATTATTTACATCCATATTTACATGATAGACCACAACAACCTTGGACTGTTTTTAAAATTACAAATGAATTATCAAAAAATAAGACAAGTCGCAAATATAATAAAAAGACACGCACATTAAAATCAAACAAATTATAAATTATAGAAATAATCTAAAAATAATTTTATTATGAAAAACTTATTATGTAAAAGATGTAATAAGTGTTTTATGAAAATGAATAATAAAAATGATTTATAATGACTACAAAAACTTCAATACTTTTTGTTAGTTTATTTTTTTTTCTCTTTAGTCGGTATAATAAAAATATTTATAATATTATAAATTTATTACATTATAAAAAAATAACATTATATTAATATAATGGATACATTATCTTGGAATTTAATTGACAAATATTTTAAAGACAATCCATATAATTTAGTTACACATCATTTAGACTCTTATAATGACTTTTTTAGTAAAGGAATTTTTCAGATCTTTCGTGAAAATAATCCTATAAGATTTATTGAACGAGAAACTGAAACACCAGAAACTGCTGAGGAAGAAATTACAGCCAAAAAATCCAAATCAAAAGCTCTTAAAATTGGGGACAAAGAAAACCCCAACGAATGCTTAATTTATCTTGGCGGCAAAAATGGAACGAAAATTTACTTTGGAAAACCCATCATTTATGATGATGATAATAATAAACCATATCCTCACTATATGTACCCAAATGATGCCAGATTAAGAAATATGAATTACGGAATTACTATTCATTATGATATTGATGTTGATTTTATTTACTACAATGGAGACCAAAAAATAGAAGAAACCAAAACCTATGAAAAAATATATCTAGGACGATTTCCTATTATGCTTCATTCTAACTTATGTATTTTACGTGGTATATCAACTGAAGCACGATTCAATATGGGAGAATGTCGTAATGATTATGGGGGATATTTTATTATTTCTGGGAAAGAAAAAGTTATTGTTAGTCAAGAAAAATTTGCTGATAATATGCTTTACGTAAGAAAATATAAAGAAGATGAATTATACAGTTATTCATGTGAAATTCATTCTGTATCTGAAGATAGTTCTAAACCCATCAGATATACTTCTGCTAAAATTATTGCTCCTGATGCATCTTATACTAACAATCAAATTGTTATAGATATCCCTAATGTAAAAAAACCTATTCCATTATTTATTCTTATGAGAGCATTAGGTGTAATTTCTGACAAATCTATTATTGAATATTGTTTATTGGATCTAAAAACTAATTCTAATATGGTTGATTTATTTATACCTTCTATTCATGACGCAAATAATATATTTACACAACAAATTGCTCTTGAATTTATTTCTAAGTTTACTAAAAGACAAACTATTTCAGCTGTGCAAGATATATTAATGAACTATTTTTTACCTCATATTGGTGAAGATAATTTCCTTAATAAAGCTTATTTTATTGGATTTATGGTAAATAAATTACTAAGAGTTTTTATGGGTAAAGAGGCACCTACTGACAGGGATAATTTTAAATTTAAACGCATAGAAACATCGGGTTCTCTTATTTATGATTTATTTCGTGAATATTATCTTATACAAAATCGTAACATATTTTTAAAAATAGATAAAGAATACTATTATCACGCTGGGAAATATAGGACCAATTTTGTTAGTTTAGTTGAAGATAACATTAAAGAATTTTTTAAAGAAAGAATTGTTGAAGATGGATTCAAAAAAGGATTTAAGGGTAATTGGGGCGCCGATACTAATACTAAAAGATTGGGATTAGTTCAAGATTTAAATCGTTTATCCTGGTTTACTCATATATCTCATTTGAGAAAAATTAACTTACCATTGGATCCTACTGCTAAAATCGTTGGTCCACATTTACTACATAGCACACAGTGGGGGTTAATTGATCCAGTTGACACACCTGATGGAGGAAATATTGGTTTACATAAACATATGGCGATAAGCACTGTTATTACTAACGGATTTTCTTCTTATCCTATTATTAAATGGATTAGAGCTAATACTTCACTTAAGTTATTAACCGAATGTTCTCCAAATGCTTTAGCGAACTCAACAAAAGTTTTTGTAAATGGTAATTGGATTGGTGTATTAGAAAATCCGATACAAACTATCAATAATCTTAAGCTATTCAGAAGAAATGGAATTATACCAGTTTTTACCAGTATATCTTTTAGTTATGAATCTAATATTATTTATATTTATACTGATAGTGGACGTCTATCCAGACCTATTTTTTATAGAGATCAAGTTATTTCTGATAATGGAGAAATTTCATATACAAAACTTTCTTATGAACATGGAAATATTAAAGAAATTATCGAATCACGTAAATATACATGGTCTCAAATTATATCAGGATTTGAAAAGAAAAATGATGAGTTTTTTAATTTTAGAAATAATATTTTATATGATATAGATTCACTATATCCAGGTTATAATACATTAGAAAAAATTATGGAGTTTTTAGAGAGAAATAGAGCTATTATTGATTATATTGATACTTCAGAAGAAGAAAGTGCACTTATATCAAATAAACCATCCGAATTAAAAACAAATAAATATTTCACACATTGTGAAATAGATCTTTCATTAATTTTTGGAGTAATGGGAAATTCTATAATTTATCCTGAATCAAATCAGTTTCCACGTGATCTTTTTTCTTGTGGTCAAAGTAGACAAGCAGTATCAGTTTATCATTCAAATTCTCAAATGAGAATGGATAAAATGGGAGTTTTACTAAATTATGGACAAACTCCATTGATAAAATCCAGATATTTAGAATATATAAACAAAGAACAACAACCTTATGGAATTAACGCAATTGTTGCTATTATGTCTTACACTGGGTATAATGTGGAAGATGCAATTTTAATTAATGAAGGTTCTGTTAAAAGAGGAATCTTTAATACTACATATTATACTACATATGAAGCCAGAGAAGAAAGTGCAAGAGTCTCTGGTTCTAATGTAAATACAAGTTTTGCAAATATAGAAAGTAAGCCTAATGTAAAAGGAATTAAAGAAGGTTTTGATTACAGTAAATTAGATCAATATGGAATAGTTAAAGAAAATACTCCTATTGATGATAGAGTTGTTTTAATAGGGGAAGTTACTTCAAGTATTGATCAAAAGGGAACCTTTATTGATCATTCTAAAACAACTAAAAAAGGTCAATTAGGCTTTGTGGATAAATCGTTTATATCTGAAGGTGAAGAAGGATTCAGAATAGGAAAGGTCAGAATTCGTGAAGAACGATTACCCGCAATTGGTGATAAGATGGCTTCTCGTGCAGGACAAAAGGGAACATTAGGTCTAATTATTCCTGAAGAAGATATGCCTTTTACTGCGGATGGTGTTAGACCTGATCTTATTATAAATCCACATGCTTTACCATCTCGTATGACAATTGGTCAATTAGTTGAAGGTTTATTTGCAAAAGCTTGTTGTATTTATGGAGGATATGGGGATTGCACAGCATTTGCTACTAAAGGGTCTAATTATTATACATATGGTCATATGTTAACTAAAATGGGTTTTCATAACAGCGGTAATCAATTATTTTATAATGGATTTACAGGGGAACAAATTTATTCAGAGATTTTTGTTGGACCTACATATTATATGCGTTTAAAGCACATGGTTAAAGATAAGATTAATTATCGAGCAACTGGAAAACGAAATTTTTTAACCAGACAAACTAATCAAGGACGTGCTAATGATGGTGGATTAAAAATCGGTGAAATGGAAAGGGATGGTATTATGGCAAATGGATTATCTTATTTTTTAAATGAATCTTACATGGTAAGAGGAGACCAATATTTTATGGGAATTTGTAATAAAACTGGTGCTATTGCTATTTATAATCCTGATACAAATTTATTCCTAAGTCCTTTTGCTGATGGTCCAATTGTTTTTAAAGAAAATGTTGAGAGTCAACAAATTCTTAATGCTATCAGTAAATTTGGACGTTCATTTAGCATTGTAAGAATCCCTTTTGCTTTAAAACTATTAATTCAAGAATTACAAGTTATGAACATTCAAATGAGAATTATTACTGAAGAAAATATTGATCAACTAATGAATCTATCATATCAGTCGCGTAATATTGATAAACTCCTACACATTGATCCTCAAGCTGCTGAAAAAGAAGTTAAAGAAATAATTGATAATTATACTTCTGAATTAGCCCGTCAAATAAATATTGAAAATGTAACTCGTAGAGGAATAAAATATGAACAACCTGAAGAAATATTACCCCGTAGTTTTGAATATACATCAGAAAATGAAATTGAATCAATACAAAATGAACCCAAATCTGAAGATTATGGTTTATTTGAACCAGTGTATTCTCCATCTTCTGTAGCTTATTCCCCTATCTATGAACCAGAATCTACAGAAATTATTTCTTATAGTCCAACTCAAGGAATAAATATTGATGAATTATTAATAAATAAACAACCTGAAAAAGATTGGGAGGGTTCTCCTCCTTGGGCACCCCCATTTAATAATCCTATACAAAATGAAATTTTTAATCGTTTACCTCGATACGTTCAGGATAATATATTGAAATTAAATATACAAGATAAAGAACTTGAATTTAAAATTGTAAATGATATAGACCAAAAAATTCATTCTAATTTTAATAAATCTCCAAATCAAGAATTGCCATCTCTAATAAAAGGAGGAGCAAATATATTTAATAATCCATTATTGGATAATGAATTTAATAAATTAGATGGTGCTCTTCAATCAAAAATTCTACAAATACCTTCTTCACAAAGAGCTGACGTTATGTCTGAAATAATACGTAGATCCAGTATAAAAATGGATGAAAAGAATTTTACAAATAATAGTTCTTCATTAAATGAAGCTTTTAATGCTTTACCTGAACATAATAAAATGATTGCACTACAGGGAGGATATAATTCAATGGCCAAAGAATTTGGTGGTTTAGCAAAACAAGTTCCTGAAACTAATATAACATTTAGAAGACCAGTTTCAATGTCTGAAGAACTGGCGAATAGATTTCCATTATTAGCAGTAGATCAAATAGGTGGTGATGAAAAAAATACAAGTGATTCGTCCAATGATGATAATACATCTTCTGTAGACGATACAGAATCATCATCTTCTTCTATATCAACATCATCATCTTCTTCATCTTCATCAAATAGTAATTCTGGTGATGGTTCTATTAAGAAAATTAGTTTTTAAAAATAATTTAAAATTGAAAGAAAATAAAATCAATATGTTTATATTATATTATAATAATGGCAAGTCAAAACACAAGTAGTTTAATTTCTCAGATTTATAAATCAAGAAGTGTTCTTCTTGAATTAATGAAAAAACAAGATTTTTATACCAAAGATTATGAAGGATTTAGTGTAAATGAAGTTAATACAATGAAGACTAATAATCAATTAGATATGATTTTAGAAAAAGTAACTGAAATTAAAGGAGAAAATATTGATAACGACCAAGAACATCAATCAGGAATAAAGATTTATATTAAATATTATTTAGGGAAATCCTTAAGACCAAATAATTTACAAGAAATGATTGATGATTTATTTATGGTTGAAGAAGTTTTAACAAAAAAGGACACACTTTTAGTAGTTGTTAAAGATGAAGTAAATGAAACCTTGTTAAATACCGTAAAACATATTTGGGAGTCTGAAAAAATATTTATTATTCTTCTTCCTTTACAACGTTTACAATTTAATATACTGGAACATATATTAGTGCCACCTCATCGTGTATTAGATGAATCCGAAAAAATCAATGTTAAAAATAGATATAATATAGTAAATGATAAGGAGTTTCCAGAATTATCACGTTTTGATCCAGTAGCTCAAGCAATTGGTATTAGACCAGGACAAGTTTGTGAAATTACAAGACCAAGTAAAACAGCAATTTTAGCACCATATTATAGAATTTGTATTTGAAAATATTGTAAAATAAAAAAATTATTATATATAAATGGACCAACCACAATTAATAGGACAATCAAAACAATTTAATGAAAAAATTAATACTATTAAATCTCAATTTTTTTCTGCTTTAGATGATTTTAAAAAATATTATGTTTATTATAATAAAAATCCTGAAGTGAATGAATTTCAAAACTATTACGTCAATAGTAAAGGTCAAATACAAAATATGAGTAGAGATTTATTTTTAATAACTAATGATATTGATAAAAATATTGAAATTTTAAATAAAAATATGTTAGCTATTTCATTACAATTAGATAATGAAAAAAAATTAAATAAAGAAATTAGCGATTTAATTTCTAATCTCGAAAATACACAAAATGGTTCTGAAATGCTAATTGATGATTCCAAGTCAAAATATAATTCACAATATTTGATAAATTGTGAATTAATTATTGGAATATTTTTTGTTAGTTTATTGTTTGGAAAATTTGTTCTACAAAAAAGTAATAATATTTGACCTATGAAAACAAAAATAACTCATACATAAAATTTGTTATTCGTAAATAACATATTTTATTTTTCATATATTATGATATAAAAATACATTATGTTAAATTTCAATCGCAAAAATTTGGTGAAACCTGAAATGTCACAGTATATTAAAGAACAAATAATATCAACACAAAACAAACTAATTGAAAAGTATTCTAATGAAAATAACGATTTAATTGATGATAAAGGTTTTAATTTAGTAAATTATAAAAATATAAAACCAAATTTATCAAAATCTAATATCATTTTGCCATTTGTTAGTTTCTTATCTTTTTTAGCTGGATATAATTTTCATTATTTTATTTATAAAATATTTAAACGCGATTAAAGTTTTCTTTATATATAATATGAATTATAATGAAATACAAAATGATAAAATAAAATCTTCATTAATAAAGGTTGAAGCTCTACAAAAAGAATATGAAGTAACCCTTCAACAATACCAAGAAGCGGGTAAAAATTATATTTTAAGTTTACAATCAAATAATAAAGAACCAAATATAATGAATTTTACAGCTTTAAAAGGTAGAACATGGTGGGGAACTTCTGGGTTATCAGAGGGAGTTGCAAATAATCAGGAAGAATGTGAAAATATGTGTGCGAATAATAGTAATTGTTCTGGTGCAACATTTAATCCTGTAAAAAGATATTGTTGGACAAGAACAGGTGATAATGGAATTACGGCTGGTTTAGATACGGATTATGCTTTAATTACTCAACAAAAGGAAGCATTATATATAATGAAATATTTGAATGATCAATTATTAACTTTGAATAATCAAATAAAAGACGAACTTAGGAATATTAATCCTGAAGTAAGACAACAATATGAAGAAAAAAATCAAAAACAACAAGAATTAAAAATATCTTATATTAAACTTTTAGAACAAAAAATAGAAATTGATAAACAATTACAAGAATATAATTCAATTGTGGAAGATGAAAGTAATCAATCAATTTATGTTAATCAACAAAATTTATCTTTTAGATTATGGTTTTTTATTACAATTTTATTAGTAATAATTACAATTAGAATGTTTAGTAGTAAAACATCTACAATTTCTTTAATCATTTTGTTATTAATTATAATTATATTAGTAATTTTATTATTTAGATTAGGGGGAGTAACAGGAATATAATATTGATTTAGAGCAACACATATTATATTATTTTTTATACCTATTATTACGTAATCGGCAATTAGATTCTAAATTCAAACTAACATAGATTTTTATTATGATATAATTATAATAAAAATATAAAAAATATAAAAAATTACATAATATATTATTTTTCTATTTATTTATATTAAAGATGAATGATGATTTATTAAAAA
>Ga0114958_10000129_pt1 | contig 62153 bp, 63 predicted proteins | sample C_130208_EF_Meta_FD_89577 | JGI IMG/M metagenome (GOLD analysis project Ga0114958, IMG submission 89577) | Freshwater microbial communities from Lake Croche, Canada to study carbon cycling - C_130208_EF_MetaG | ecosystem: Environmental > Aquatic > Freshwater > Lake | place: Lake Croche, Canada...
CCAACCCCGAACCGGACCCAGAACCACAACCCGCACCCGAACCCGAATCCGAACTCGAATCCGAGTCCGAATCCGAAGCCGAATCCGAACCGAACCCGAATCCGAACCCGAACCCGAAACCGAATCCGAATCCAACCCGAATCCAACCCGAATCCAACCCGAATCTAACCCGAATCCGATTAGAATCCGTTTATTTCCGACTTATTTCCGACTTATTTTCGAATTATTTCTGGTTTTCGTTTGAAGATTAGATTTTTATACAAAATTTATACCATTATTTTACAATTCAAAGGTGTATATAAAGTTATTTCTTACTTTTTCTATTTTGTTAGTTTATTCTCAGAAAAATATCACCGTTCCTCTTTATTTTTCAACATTACAAATTTATTATTATAAAAACCCTTTAGTAAATATTATCCATAATAACCTATTTTGGTAAAGCTCAAAATTACTCAAACCAAAAAGAAAATATATAAATAAAAATTCATTTATTTTCCGGAAATGTTTAAAAATAATTTTCTTACAAGATAACAAATGGCTAATATTTTTACATTGGAAAATTTTTCTGACTTTTCTGAAAAGATTAATATTGATGAATTATATGAAAAAAAACGACAAGTTGACCTAGGTAAATTAGAATTATTTAAAAAAATATTAAATCGTATTCATATTAGAATTAAAACTACTGCAAAACATAGTATACATGATAAATTCTGTTGGTTTGTTGTGCCTGAAGTTATAATTGGAGTACCTAAATATGATCAGGCAGGTTGTATAGCATATTTAATGAATGTTTTACAAGAAAATGGATTTAATGTAAGATATTTTCATCCAAATACATTATTTATTTGTTGGGAACATTGGGTGCCTACTTATGTTAGAAATGAAATAAAGAAAAAAACGGGTATAGCTATTAATGAATATGGAGAGAGAATAAAAGAAGAAAAAATAGATGAAGAAGATGAAGAAGAAGATGAAAAGAAACAACCTCAAAATATTATTCAACAAATTAATAATAGTAAAAAATATACACCAATTAATTCATATAAACCATCAGGAAAATTGGTTTATAGCGAAGATTTATTGAATAAAATAGGGAATAAAATGTCACCGACATAAATTAAAATGAAAAAATATAGACATATATTCTTGAAGTCTTATTGAATTTTTTTTTATTTGTCTTTTAGCATATATAAATTAAACAATTTTATTTTATTTTATTTTGTCTATTTTAATTTTTTGGAGTTATAATATATATGAAAACAAAGAATAATAAAAAATACAAGAATAAAACAAAAAAATGTAAGCCTTCTCAAAAACAATTAAAGGTTTATTGTCAAAAACATGCCAATACTTTTAATCAATTTGAAAAAAAATATGAATTAACTAATCAAGATAATTTAAAAAAACATTTTAAAGACACTGAAAAAGAATTAATAAAATTATTTAAAACTCCTTTCACTCCAAAAGAGTATAAACTTAAAGATGATTTTTATACATATATAAATTATGAATGGTTATCCCAGAAAACAAAAGAATTAAAAAATTCATTAAAATATTATGTTCAAGTGGATAGTTTTAGAGTTACACAAGAAAAAGTTTATTACGAATTAATTGATATTGTAAAGGATTATATCAAAAATAATAATTCAAAAAAAGCTTTAGCTATTAAAAATGTTTATGAATCATTATACAATTTAAATCCAGATATTATTAAAGGATATGTAAAAAAACTTGTTGACAAATTAGATTATTATTTAGCAAATGAAAATATTTTTGGATTGTTTGGAAAAATTAATCAAAACGAAATTATTTCTTGGGGATGCCCTATTGTTTGGAGCGTTTCACGAGATGAAAAAAATGTTGAAAAATATATTTCTTATATTTCAGCTCCACAACTATCAATCTATGATTATGAAATATATATAGAGGATACCGAAGAAGATCAAGATACAAAAAAAAATAAAAAAGAATTTAAACACAGATTTTTAGAATTTATTGATACTATGTTTGATTTATGTTTAGGTAAAGGTCATGGTTTAAAATCTATAGATGTCTGGGATTGTGAATACGATATGTTAAGTGCGTTAGGATGTAATTCAATTAAGAATGATGATCCAGATGGTTATAATGTTTTTACACAAGAAGATGCATTAAAAATTGGATTTGATTGGGAATCTTTTGCTAAAAATATAGGATACAAGGAAGCCCCCTCAAAATTTATTTGTTCAAGCATAAATTACTTAAAATGCATTATGGACATGTTACAAAAAGATAATGAATGGAAAAGCACAAAGTGGAGAACTTATTATTTATATATGGTTTTACGACAACTTATGCGTTTTCATAGTGAATGGAGATTGGTTTATTTTGATTTTAATAATAAATTTATTAGAGGTCAACAAGTCCCATTCCCAAAAGAAATTTACCCAGTTTTTGGATTATCATTTTGTTTTAATACATTCTTAACTAATGAATATATAGAAAGAAATAAAAAACAAGAATACATAGATTATACTTTTAATTTAGGTTCCGATTTATTAACTGTTTATAAAAGAATAATTAAACACAATAAATGGTTATCTCCTTCAACAAAAAAATATGCTTTATTAAAACTTGAAAATATTAAATTAGAAATAGGTAGTCCCAAGATTCTAAGAGAGGATCCAATACTTAATTATACAAATAATAATGCTTATTATAATTTACAGCTTTTAGCTTCTTGGAGATGTAAGAAGATGATTCAATTAGATGGTAAATCTTCTGAAGTTGACATTCCAGTTATTGATTGGGAACAATTTAAAATGGTAGGAAAACAATCATATATAGTAAATGCATATTATACTCCAACAGAAAACTCAATTTATGTTCCTTTAGCATATTTACAAAAACCATTTATAGATTTAGAAGAAAGAGGTATTGAATATAATTTAGCTTATATTGGATATACATTAGGACATGAAATGTCTCATTGTTTAGATGATTTAGGAAGTCGTTATGATGAAAAAGGTAATTTACATAATTGGTGGACAAAACATGATCGTAATATATTTAATCGAAAGGTTAGAAATGTAATTAAACAATATGAAAAATTTGCAAGTTATGATGGAATTAAAATGGATGCCAGTTTAAGCACTGGAGAAAATTTAGCAGATATTTCAGGTATGGCCATTTGCCAAAACTATTTAAAAGACTTTCAAGATAAAAACAAAGATATTGTTCCTATTCGTGCATTATCTTTCCATGCATTCTATGTTTATTTAGCAATTCAAGCCAGACAAAAAATATTTGATGAAGCGATTAAAGCCCAGTTAAAAACTAATCCCCATCCTATGGATAAATATAGAACTAATTGCCCATTAGCTCGTTTAAAATTATTTAGAAGTTTGTATAATATTAAAAAAGGGGATAAAATGTATTGGTCTTCTACAGATACTATTTGGTAGGAAAAGAAATAATTTAGAAAAATATTTATATTAAGCAATTTTATTTTTTTCTAAGAGTAATATATAAAATGGCTACTCATCGTCATCATCCTCGTTCTAAAGCAAGATCCCATGGAAAGTCACGTTCTGCTGCTCGCACAATGAAACGCGCAGCCGCCCGTGGAGCAGCTGCTGCTGCTTCTCAAGCCAAGAGTGCTGCTAAAGAAGCTGCCAAGGCCGCATCTCGTGCCGCTTCTGCTGCTCGTTCTGCTTCCGCCGGACGTGCTGCTTCTGCTGCTATGTCTGCTAAAAGGGCTGCCGCTAAAACTGCATCTGCTGCTGAAGCCGCTGGACGTGCTGCTTCTAAAGCTGCTGCTGCTTCCAAAGCTTAAACTTATTTAGTATAATTTATATTATATATTATAATATAAATCAAAAATAATATATGTTAGAATTACAAATTACCAAAACTTGTATTTACTAATTTCATATTCCCAAAACTTTGTTATATATCATTTTTCTAAAACTATTTAGTAAAATAATAAAAATATACAAAAAATGATATTTTTACACCTTTTCAACATTACCAATATTATTTTATTTGTAAAATTACAGTAAATATAAATATTCTGGAGGTGGAAGGTTTCGAACCCACTACCTCATGCATGCTAAGCATACGCTCTACCTATTGAGCTACACCCCCTATTTTATTATAAATATATTTATCTATAAATTGATTAAGACTTTATATAAACTAAATTATACAACAATCACACTTTTTAACATTTTTCTTATCTAGAACGATTCTTAAGTGTTCGGCAATACGACTTTCTACTACCAACTTTAGTAAGTTTACATCCATCCTTAATACGGCACCTTGTATAAGATTTACCACGACAATTTGAAGTTTTAAGACGACGACCTGAAATATCCAAAAGCTTTCGAGTATGACTCCGAGTTTTCATTATATATTATAAAAATATTTTTTTTAAAAAAAAATCCTAAATTTTAATATTTATATTTTCTTGTTCCCTTTCTTTTTCTATGCTTAGTTTTTTTTATTTTTTTAGATTTTCGTTTTCCCGCTTTTTGGATTAATCCATATGGATTTTTATATCCTGTAAAATCTAAATTTTCACCATTATATAAAGGACAATTTTTCATTATATATTACCATTATATTAAATTTTCTACCCATAATTATTTATCTCATAGAACCTTCCATGATTAATTCTTCATTCATATTTTCTAATTTTTTTATCTGATTTTGTACCGTTTCTAATATTTTTTGTTCAACAATAGCTTCATAAATTTTTAAACCATTTATATAATCTATTTCACAAGTTAAATATAACTTTATTATTAACGCTCTTGTTTCAACTACTATTTCTTGTAAACTTTCTTCTGTTAATGAAGGGTTTATACGAATTTTTTTTTTATTAGTTTGGGGATCAATTGTATAAACAAAAATTTTATTAATAATTATTAATAATGCCTGCTGATTTTTGTTAGTTGTTTGCATCATTTTTTTTAAATTTTCAGCATAATCACTAAATAATTTGTTAGTTAATGGACCCTTAATTTTTATCTCAAATAAAGGATTTGGTCCAGAACATTTTTCCATTTTATTATAATCTCTTAATTTAATATCTTTAAAGCTTGTTATTCCAATAGGTAATGTCCCAGATTCCCCGGTAAAAATATTATAAAAAATTTTTAAATCGCTTAGATAAATCTTTCTTGTATTTTCAGACATTCCGGTAAATTTTCCAGTTTTAAAATCATAATTATCATCATAATATAATTCTTCTAATTCTGGAATTCCTGGTTCATCTTCTAAATTTTTCAGTCCTCCATCATCTTTAATATTCATATTACAGACCTTTGGTCCAATTGTTATATTTCCTTCTGTATCAGGTTCTAATGTTTGTTTATTCTGTAAAGAATTTATACGTTCTTCGCAAATATTTAAATTATAAATATCTCTTGGTGTATTTTTAGGAATTTTACCTTTTTCATATAATGATGCACGAACAGTATTACCCTCAATATCTTTATAAACATAAATTGGATTTATTGTAGTTACAATTGCAGCAAAAATATGTGCAATTTTGATATAAAATTTAGCAATAGCAATACACAGTCGTTTTTTTTTGATTGAATTTTGCACATCGAGATTATTTAGTTTATCTCTATTAAAAAATATAACTTTGTCTTTATCAATTTCATTAATTTCAATACCATCTTTAATTCTTTGTGATAAATATGTAATTTCTAAGTCTGTAAAATACCTTTGAATTATATCCGATGTTAGTATAACTAATTTGTCACAATATTCTTTATCATATAGTTTTCTTAAGCTTTTGAAATCCATTGTTAGTATATAATATGTTGCTATAAAGTCTAAAATTTGAGATATAGATTTAGGTTTTAATTCATCGCTTTGTTCTGTTTTAGTTGTTGAAGATGTTTGATTTCCCATGGTATATATTATATAAATAAAATGTATAATAAAAATTAATATAATTTGTATTATATCAAATTTGTTATAGCAATTTTAGAAATACTAATTGTGTAAGTATATTATTTTTTACACCTTTGAACAATCGATTTCAAAAAATGGAAAACTAACAAATGAAAATCCTGATGCTGATATAATTAGTAGCACGGCTTTTTCAATAGTAAAATAAATGGTAAAAAGTAATTTATTGAAGTAATAAAATTGATTTAAAAATAAATTTTCTAATTCAATTAAATCTAAGGATGAATACAGAAAGAAGCAAAAAGAATAAAGACAATAATTTACTAACTTTACAAGAAAAGGCTAAGCTTTGGAATGTATTTGAATCGGAAGTTATAAACCCAGATAAACAAAATGAACCATTAGAATGTTTATATAGAACTATAGGTGATAGAGAAAATTGTGAACGGTGTAAATATTCTTTAGCATTTTCAGATGAAGGTTTTCTAACTTGTACTAATAACAAATGCGGCATCATATACAAAGATATTTTAGATCATTCTCCTGAATGGAGATATTATGGAGCAGATGATAATCAAAGTTCAGATCCTACTAGATGTGGTATGCCTATTAATCCTCTTTTAGAAGAATCATCTTTCGGTTGTAAAGTATTATGTATTGGTAAATCTTCATATGAAATGAGAAAAATTAGACGTTATACCGAATGGCAATCAATGCCATATAAAGAAAAATCACAATATGATGAATTTCAACGCATTACTATTTATGCTAATAATGCAGGAATATCAAAAAAAATCATTGATGATGCAATTCGCTACCATAAAAAGATATGTGAATATGAACAAACTTTTAGAGGTGATAATAAAGATGGATTAATGGCAGCCTCCATTTATATCTCATGTAGAATTAATAATTATCCTAGAACGGCTAAAGAATTGGCATCTATATTTAATTTGGATGTGACAAGTGCAACTCAAGGTTGTAAAAATGCGCAAACCATTTTGAATATCCTGGAGAAAGATATGGAACTGAAAGATAAAACAGCATTTTGTAAAACAAAACCAGAGGATTTCATTGAAAGATATTGTAGTAAGCTTAATATTAATTCAGAACTAACAAGATTATGTCAATTTATTGCTATTAAAATTGAAAAGAAAAATTTGATGCCTGAAAATACTCCTCATTCCATAGCAGCAGGTATTGTTTATTTTATATCTCAGTTATGTAAATTAAATGTCTCTAAAAGAGAAGTGAAAGCAATTAGTGAAATTTCTGAAGTAACCATAAATAAATGTTATAAAAAACTGGAAAAAATGACTGAGGATTTGGTTCCATCTGTTATTTTAAATAAATATAATCAAAATCAGGAAACCAGTTTTACGAAACAAAATTTGTTAGTTTAGAGCAACGAGTATTTGGAAATGGTTCATAATCGCGTTATAAGAATAATATTAAAATGGTATGGATTTATATATTATGTCTAATAAACCTAAAGTAGTGTTTATTGTTCCATATAGAAATCGTCCACAACACAAATTCTTTTTTTCAAATTATTTAAAGACTATATTGGAAGATAGTTATCTAAAAGATGATTACGAAATATATTTTTCTCATCAATGTGATATAAGAGCATTTAATAGAGGGGCAACAAAAAATATAGGTTTTTTAGCAATTAAGGAAAAGTATCCAAATGATTATAAAAATATCACATTTGTTTTTAATGATATTGATACAATTCCGTTTGCAAATATATTTAATTATGAAACCAATTCAGGAGTGGTAAAACATTTTTATGGGTTTGATTATGCTCTTGGTGGAATAGTAGCAGTAAAAGGTTCAGATTTTGAAAAGATAAATGGATATCCTAATTTCTGGGGTTGGGGAATGGAAGATAATGTTTTACAAACAAGATGTGAAAAAAAATGGAATTAAAATAGATCGTAGTCAATTTTTTACTATTGGTAATCCAAATATTTTACATTTATTCGATGGGGTTCAAAGAATTATTAATCGTAAGGATCCTTGGAGAGCAAAACATGATGATGGATTAGATGGGTTAATGACAATTCATAAATTAAATTATAAAATAGAAACAGAATCTTCTAATCCATTAGATAATGTTCATACTGTATTTGCAAATAATATTTTTATAATTAATATTTCTACATTTATGACTGGAACAAGATTTGAAAATGAAAATTATCATAAATATGATTTAAGAGAACCGCCAAGAAAAATAATTCATCCAAATAAAATTAAAGAAACCAAAATAGATCATATAACTGATGACTGGTCAAATATTCCATTTTATCCAACTATGGAAAAAAAAAATGAGATGATTAAAAAATACGGTAAACAGGAAGCTGAAAAAATAATACAATATAGTTACGAAAATTCCACCGATCCTACAAGGGAAGTTATGCCACCTTCTCCTCCTCAAAAATTATTAAAAGAAGAAACAACTCAATCACTTTTAAGCAAAATACAGCAATATAATGAGGTTATGCTTAAAATGAATTCTTCCCAACGTATAATACCTACAAATGTAAATAAATTTTCTCCTGCCTACGCAAGAATAATAGCTGCTAAGCCCAAGGCAACTACATCGGCAAATATACGTTTAGGGGGCGTTTATAGGTAAAATAATAATAAGATAACATTATAAAAATAATTTATAAAATATTTTTATAATGGGTATAAAATGTTTAAATGATATAAAAAATGTATTTTATATAAATTTAGACCATAGAACTGATCGTAAAGAACATGTTGAAAATGAATTAAACAAATTGGGTTTAAAAGCTACAAGATTTAATGCAATTAAAATGACAAATGGAGCAATAGGTTGTAGTATGAGTCATTTAAAAATATTAGAAGATGCAAAGAAAAATAAATTAGATCATGTATTAATAATTGAAGATGACATTAAATTTCTAGATATAGAATTATTTAAAAATCAAATAAATAAATTTTTTGAATTACATGAAAATAATTGGGATGTAATTTTACTTGCTGGTAATAATATGCCTCCTTATGAAAAAATAGATGAAACATGTGTTAAAGTAACTCGTTGTCAAACTACAACAGGATATTTAGTAAATGGTCATTATATAAATGTTCTAATATCTAATGTAAAAATGGGACTAACAAATTTATTAAATAAACCTGATGAAAAATCAAGATTTGCAATAGATAAGTTCTGGTTTGTTTTACAAGGTGCAAGTAAATGGTATTTAATTACTCCTTTAACAGTAATACAACGTGAAGATTATAGTGATATAGAAAAAAAAGTAACAAACTATGAAGAAATGATGAAAGATTTAGATAAAGCAAAATTATTTAATGCAATAAAAGAAATGAGAGAAAAAGGTTTACTGATGAAAGATTTAACCCAAAATAAACGATAAATATTTATAGACTTAGTCTTCAAAATCCAAAAAATATTTGTTAGTTTCTATATTAAATATAGTTTTTTTAAGAATTGAATCAAGATGAAATCCAATTGCATAATCTTCAAGATATTCATTATTAATTTTGTCTTTTTTACTAATTAATTGTTGAACTGCTAAATCAGATAATATATAAAATCTTCCACTACAATATTGTGTTTTTAAAACTGGTAAATTTTGTGGTAATTCAGGATGTATAATATTATATTGACTTAAATATGATTTATCTACATTAATTATTTTCCCAGCATAATGAATTTTAGGTAATCTTTTAAGGAGTAATTCTTTAATAATATTTAAAAATTCAATTCTAATAAGATTTTGGTCATCATCAGTTTTAAAAATATAACTAAATACAAATTCTTTATTAATAGCTTGATAAGCAGCAATAACTTTTTTGGGCAATGAAATATAATCATCTGGTGTTTTAACATACAAAATATGTTCTGTCTCATTAAATAAATAATCTTGATTTAAAAGTGGTTCTCCAATAACATGAAAATAAGGTATAATTAAATAATTAGGTAATTCATTTAATTGTTTTAACCAGGTTTCCTTTTGTTTTAATGCTTTATATTGGTATTTTTTACAATTAAAAATTAATAATATTACCTCAGAAAACTTTGAAATCATATATATTTTAAATTTATAATTTTTAAGTTTTTATATATAAAGAATTAAAATCATTAAGTCTAATGAATGTTATATTTTCAAATAAAAAACAAATAATAGGAAAAAATGAATCCACGAAGCCTTTAGTAACATTATCAAGTTGTTGGTATGTTTTAAAATCAAAATTTGATATAAAAACATATTTACAATGGATAAAAAATATATTATCAATAGTAAATAATTTTAATTTAGTAATATATACTGATGCTAATTCATTTAAACAAATATTAAATTTAATAGATTTATCAAATAAAAAAATAAAAATAATAATAAAACCGTTTGAGGATTTTTATACATATAAATACAAAGATTTTTGGATAAAAAATCATGAAAAAAGTAATTTAAATATACATACCCATACAGATTGGAAACTAAATATGTTATGGAATGAAAAGGTATTTTTTGTGAATGAAACAATAAAGAATAAATATTTTGACACATTGTATTATGGTTGGTGTGATATTGGCTATTTTCGTAATAGAAAGAACGATTTACATACAAAACACTTATTAAAATGGCCAGATAATAAAAAATTATTAAATAACCCATTTAATGACAATTTTATTCATTATGGTTGTGTTCAAAATAATATATTTACATATGCAAAACTATTAAATGATATAAAAAATCATTATATAAACAAACTAACAAGCCAACCCTCAATAAAATTTGATGAAATATGTTTTGCGGGTGGTTTTTTTATATTAAGATCAGAATTAATAGATACGTATAGAAAACTATATGATGAAAAATTGCTATATTATTTTAGTAATAATTTTATAGTAAAAGATGATCAAATGATAATAATGGATATAATTTTTACAAATCCGAATTTGTTTTATGTGCATACAGAGTATAATGAAAAATGGGATAATTGGTTTATGTTCCAGCGGATTCTTCTTTAAGTAGTTTTAGAAATATATAATTTCTTTGGTTTAAAGGGCTTTAAGTCCTTTTAGAAATATATAATTTCTTTGGTTTAAAGGGCTTTAAGTCGTTTTAGAAATATATAATTTCTTTGATTTAAAGGGCTTTAAGTCCTTTTAGAAATATATAATTTCTTTGGTTTTTGATTTTTTTATTTAACTTACATAAATAATTTCTTTGTTATGACCAACTCTTTTATTACCAAGTGTTTTTTTCTAAGGCGTTCTCCGTGATAAATATTTCTTTTTTGTAACTTCCTTATGTGGTTATCCATCTTGCTTTACCTAATTATAAAGCAAGATTTTATAAGTTTTTTTAATATTATAATTTATTATTATAGTATTAAATTCTATAAAATATAAAATAAAATGACACGATATATGGTGCCTAATTGGAATATGCGAGGCCGCCCATCCCACTCATAATTCTTAATACGTTATAATTGGTGGCGTATACGCGTACCTTTGCAGTCTTAGTTCCTTCCACAGTTGCGTTAGACAAAACCAATTGAAGTGTTGCGTTATCAATTCTGGAAAAGTTACAAGTGCCGGATGGTTGGTGTTCTTCTGGACGAAGAGCAAATGAATAAACATTAATACCTTCATCTGGATTACGAGTATGAGATTGGTATGGCTGAACCAAACTGAAGTATGAACCTTCTCGCTCTGAGAAACGATCCTGTCCATTCAATTGGAGCTTAGCAGTAACTACTGGATTCAAACCCCAACAGTGTAGAGCTAAAGAGGTCTCAGTAAGGACAAAAGTACCTGCATCAGAGACAGTTGAGTTTTCTAAGTGATCACGTTGTAATGAGGTTAGAAGCTGAAGCTTAGCCTTTTCAGCATCAGTTAATCCAGTATCAACAATACCATCACCTCCAAAGTTGGGCTGGTTGTAGGGATTTTCAGGTCCATGCCAATATCCAGTGAAACCTGCTGGAATATCATAATCAAGGGCTCCTGCATCATTGAAAAGACCCTCTGCATCAATATATGAACGAGTATCACGTGATACAGCAGCTGGAGCACCGAATGCATGGATTGCATTTGGAAGAGCATCAATTGCATCAGTATAGTTGAATGGTTGAGCACCAAGAACTTTGAATAAAAGAGCATCACAAACAAGAGATGAACAGTAATCAACGTTCTGATCAGGTTGGACAACCCAAATTAATTCCTTAACTGGATGGTTAAAGTTGAGCTTAATCTTGTTGGATGAAGAACCAACAGACTCGTCACCAGTGAATTGGAGTTGAGTAATCAAGTATTCATGAGGATTTTGGGCAAATCTTCGGCGCTCATCAGTATCAAGGAAGACATAGTCAACATATAATGATGCAGCAACTAAAGATTGGTTGTAAGCAATAGCAGCAGGAACTGGACGACCAGGAGCATATTCATTTGCTAAGTAAGCTTTTGAGCTTGCAGTAGTAGCATTAGGTCCTAATGGAGATGCTCCACTGTTGCAACTTAAAGTAGTAACAGCCCATAAACATTCATCAATTGGACGTATATCAAGATTAATCTTGACTTCGTGGTATTGAAGAGCAATCAAAGGAAGGGCAAGTCCAGGGTTATTACAGAACCAAAATTGAAGAGGAACATACAAAGTAGTTTCAGGAAGTGCATTACGAGGAGCACAAACTTGACGAGGGGCCAAGGAGTCACAAGGACCATCCACTTCAGAGAAGGAAGGATCAGTAATGAATGTAAGTTGGGTAGTATTTCCTACCATCTTAAAATAACCACGTTCTTGTTCAGAAGTCATGGTTAGTTGGTTCCAGATGTGCATCCAATCACCATATTGACGATCAATTCTTTGACCACCAATTTCAACTTCAACTTGAGCAATCAATTGCTCACCAGGGAAATCTAACCAACGAGCATAAACACCAGATCCAACGCCAAGAGCGAAGGATGCAATACCCATAAGTTGGTTAATTTCAGGTAAAGTGACTTGCAAGTAAGTTCTATAAGCAAGATCACCGTTTCTGCTGATTACACATTGGACACGACGACCAAAATCAGCTTGACCATTGAAGGTTTGTTCAATGGATTCAATTGCAAAGTTAGTATATCTACGATAAGTAACTTTCCAGAAAGTAATTTGAGGATTACCTGTACATTTCCTCTACCTTATCTTTCAATAAGGAGTAGACTATTTCTTAAAGAGAATTTATGATTGATTTTATTCTATCATCTTCTATATTTAACATAAAATCTCTCGAAAACCATTTAGTCGTTGAACCTTCTTCTCTAAAATTATCTAATTTTTTTATAATATTATATACTTGATTTATATCTATTTCTTTTTTGGATGAATTATAATTAACGGTAACTGGTATTAAATTAGACCAATTCCAACATATTAATTTTTCATTCTCATTTGTTAAATCAAATTTACAAACAGGAATAATGTGACCGATAGACCAAAATGAACCATAATTATTCCAATTCATTTCAGGTGTAAAATTGTACTCAAACCATTCTCTTAAATACTGAATATTACAACCTATGTAATTCATAGTAGAAATATTTTTTTGTAAAACAGTTCTCAAACGCAGAGCCAAGGATTTTTTCAAGCGATAATTTATATTATTCAAACTTTCCTTTTTACACCAAGCATTTTTTTGTTCTTCCAAAAATTTTGGGTAACAAGAATTACAAATCTTTTTTTTATAGAATTTTTTTAATTTGGCAAAATCTTTGCATGTTTTTTCTTCATTACATGATTCACATTTTACCATTAAAGTTTCTAATCTTTTTTTTCTAAGATTTTTCTTTCTTATTTTATCAATTTCATTTAAACATTTTTTACATGTTTTTGAATATGAATTTTCCCTATCAGTATACTTTCTATATTTTTCAATTGGTTTAATTATTTCACATTTTTCACATCGTATTTCCTGCATTATATATTATTCCTATGTTTGTATTTATATAATATTTTTCTATTTTTTTATTATAATTTTAGTCATTCTTTAGTTATTCTTTAGAGAAGCTTGGATGCTAATTGCCCATTTCAATTAATATTATAAAACTTAATTTCATCTTATTCATTGTCACTATACCCAAGTTTTTTGTCTTGGCCACAATTTTCTCACAAAAATTGCTTAGTAGAATAAGCTTTAGGGGTTTCTAGCAGTTTGATTTTCTTACCAGGGTTTTTCTAATTAAATGATACAAACACCATCTAATTTCCCTGATTAACATCAGTGGGGCTCTTTTAAAATGAAAGAGCATCCACAAAAGGCTTTATGAATATCTTATTTTTTTGATATTCCCTGATGTTTTTCTACCCTACAGGCTTTTAAGGTATACGTCCTGAGCTCCATAAGCCACGAGTTGCATTAATCCGCCTCCCATTTTATACATTCCTAAAAGAAAAAAAATTTTTGGAAAATTAATTAATTTAATTTTAATTTATTGTTTTTTAACTAAAACATTTACATATTTATGAAAGTAATTTATTTATATCTGCATTATCCTTCATAAATATAGATAAATATGATTCATTAAATATTTCTTTTTTCCCTTCATGATTTTTTGTAAATATATATGAATCATTTCTTTTTTTAATTGACCAACCATTATCTAATGCATTAAATAGAAAAACCATTTTTTGAAATTTTATTTTATCTATTTCTAGGCTCTGATCTTTTTCAATTTTTACCTCTATATTCATCCTACTATTATAAATCATTCTTTATTTCTATTTTAAACTAACACCAACAAAAAGTAAATATAATAAATATATGATTTAGTTACATTCTATTTATTTTATTTTATCTTCTTAATCAATCTAAAAAAATCCTATATATTTTATTTTAGAGGAAACTAAAATTATATATTTTTAAGAATATTTTTTTCCGTTTATTTTTTTTATATCTTTATGTAAATAAACTATTAAATATTTCTACACATTCTTATATATATTTTAATGCCATCATTTAAACCAAAGGCTGCTAAAAAAATAAAAATTTGTAAAAAATATACTACTACTCTTGATAGTAAGCATAAAGAGTTTGTTAATGAATTTACCAAAGATGAATTTGATATTATACCTAAATTAAAAGAGGAAAGATATAGTTTATATAAACAACTTGAAATTGAAACTGAACTTACTATTGATGAAAAAATGGAAATTAAAGATCGTATTAAGGAAATTAATGAAAACATAAAAGAATTAAAAAGCAAAAAAAATAATTACTATCTTAATAACTCAAAGTTTATATTTGAATACTTTGAAAATAAAAAGAGCATTAATAATATTGAAGAAACTAACAAAATTGTCACCTCTAAAAATCAACTCCTTTTTAACATTTTTAAAATTAAAAAAGATGATTCAGACAAAGATAAAAATATTAATGAAAACAAAAACAAAAATATTGTTCAAAAATATTTGAGCAATATTGATGAATCTTTTTTGGATATTAATTCATTTGTTAGAGAAACTGATATATGCCAGAGCTGCTTTAAAGGAGAAATGATTCCACTTGATGATGAGGGTGTTCTTATATGTAATATTTGTGCTGTACATATTCCATACCTTATTGAAAATGAAAAACCAAGTTATAAAGAACCTCCTAAAGAAGTTTGCTTTTATGCATATAAAAAAATAAATCATTTTAAAGAAATCTTAGCTCAATTCCAAGGAAAAGAAACTACTCAAATTCCTGATGATGTTATTGAACAAATTCAACAACAAATTAAAAAAGAAAGGATTGAATTTCAACAACTCACTCATCATAAAACTAAAGAGATTCTTAAGAAATTAGGATTTAATAAATATTATGAACATATCGCATTTATTAAAAATAAATTAGGAATTAAACCACCAGTATTTAGTCCTGAATTAGAAGACACATTATGTAATCTTTTTATGGAAATTCAAGCTCCCTATGCTAAAACTTGTCCAGATTATCGCGTTAATTTTTTAAATTATTATTATGTGCTTTTCAAGTTTTGTGAGCTTTTGGAAGAAACACAATATTTACACGATATACCATTATTAAAAGATCGAGAAAAACTTATTGAACAAGATGAAACCTGGAAAAAAATGTGTATTGAATTAGATTGGGAATTTATTCCCACCGTTTAAGAATTAGGAGGAAATAAACCTCTTGCTAACATTTCATTTTCTCTATTATCATTTGGATTTTCATACGGATCTATTGTTGTCATTGTATCTGTATCTGCACCTCCCTTAGTTTCCCTTTTCATTTTCCTTATTCTTCTATGTTTTCCTGTTTTGGAACCTCGTCGAATTCCTTTTTTATTTTTTTTCCTACTATATTTTATTTTCCTAACCATAATATATTATATTATTATAATATTTATGGTAGGTTCATAACCATATTTATTTATATTTGTTTGTAAAATTTTTGATTTACCTATTTCTTTACAACAATGAAAACAATAACCATTATGTATAATCAATTCTCTAAATGATTTATTAAAATTATTTTGGCAATTTACATTTATACAATTTCCACAAATTCTTGTATCTCTATTTATGTTAGTTTTAGAATTAGCATAATCATTTAGCAATGTAATTTTATTTTCCTCACAATACGTATTTAGAAATTTAAAATTATATTTACATTTTTGATTATATTTTTGCTTCCCATTCTCTATTGAACAATTATGACAATAATTTTTTGTTTCTACTAACTGTCTAAACGTTTTATGAAACGTATTTTCACATCCTTCCGTTTTACATTTCCCATTTATCACTGTTTCCCTATTTATCACACAACTCAAATAATTTTCTAATAAATCAACTTTATTTTCAATACAAAATTCTTCAAATGTTTTGCTATTATATAACATAAATTATATTATATAATATTACACCGATCAAATTATTTCAATTTTATTTAATTAAAAACCTCCAGGAAAAGAAACTAGATTGGCTCCAATACCAAATCCTGCCCCCGTACGCGCTGTTACACCCATAGAAGGAATGTAGGTATCTAAAATTGCAAAGGTTGCCGCCGCCGTTAATGCAATTAAACTAATTTCCTCCAAATTTAATGAACGCTTTGGAATAGCAAATGCAGCAATTGCAACCATTAAACCTTCAATCAAATACTTAATAATTCGCTTAATAAGCTCGGTAATATCAAACATACCCATCATTATATAAAATAATAAGAAAAAAAATAATAATTTATTAAATTAAAACTTAGAACTAAGATTTTACTAAATAATATAATGAGTAAAAATAACATCGCAAAAAAAGGATATGAGAAAAAACTAAAGAAGGATGGTTCCCCTAATCCTAAATATGTTGATTTATTAGAAGTTGATAAGCCGATTGCAGGTCAAACTTTTGGCTGTTTTTCATTTATTTCTCCTGAAAAGATCCTTAAGGAACGTGAAATGTTTTATTTTGAAGAATTTTTAAAACAATGGGAAATGAATAAGTCTATGGAAAAATTTCATCAGTTTTTAAATTTTATTTCATTTAAGTATAAATTACAATTTGAAGAAGTTATTAAAGATTTTGAAACTTTTGTTAAAGAAGAACGCGAAACAATTATTAGTTCATCTTTAGAAGATGATTATAAAACCTTTTTGGATCATAATGAAGAAGAAATGGAAAAGAAATTTAATGTAAAACATAACTTTCAAACATCTGTTAGAGGATTTAAGGCAAGAGGAAATTTTGCTTCCCAAGAAGAAGCCGAATTACGTGCTAAACTTTTACGCGAAACTGACCCTTCTTTTGATGTTTTTGTTGGACCTGTTGGCACTTGGCTACCTTGGGAACCTGAAGCCTATAAGACTGGTCGTGTTGAGTATATGGAAGAAGAATTGAATCAACTTGCTAATGAAAAGAAAAAGAATGAAGAAATTGCTAAAACTGCTTTTGAGCAACGTGTTAGGGAAACGAAACAAAAAGCTATTGATGAAAATAAGAAGAATGCTGAGAAACATGGGAATGTTCTTACTCAAGATATTGATGAGGATGGAAATCTTATTGGTGTTGGACATACTACCACTGAACAAACTTTTAACTCTAAAGAACCTGAAAATATTTCTGTTGCCGATATTAGAAGTGAATTATTTGAAGGTGAAAACATTGTTGTTGGGAAAACGGATTATGGGCAGAGTCAATTAAAATCTGGACCTTTTTCTAAAATGTCGTAATAAAAATAAATATTGTTTATAATTCTATCATATAATATGCTTTTGATATTTATAAAGTGTAAAATTTATTATTATAATTGTAATAAATTTTACTAAAAATATAATATTTACTTTATATTTTTATCTATAAAATTATTTGAAAAATGATTTCTCGGAATTAGTGCTGAATCGTTATTTACATTTTCATTTTTATAACTAGAATATGTTATTAAATTATTTACTTTTATTAATTTATTATTATTATTATCGTTATTATTATATAATTTAACTATTTGATATACTAATTCACTTCTTTGTATATCCGTACTATTTAATTCTACCAGAATAATATTTGTTAAATTTAATTCTGTATTTTTTATTTTATTTATTAAATCTTTTAGACCATTATTTTCTAATTTATCACTTTGTTCCAAATCTCCTGTTACTACTAATCTACTATTTGTTCCTATTCTTGTTAGTAACATATACATTTGATTTGGTGTGCTATTTTGCATTTCATCTGCTATAATAAATGAATTTTTAAATGTTCTTCCTCTCATAAATCCTAATGGAGAAATTTCTACTTGACCATTTATTATCATGTTATTTACTATTGGTTTAGAATATCGTTCTTCAAAAATATCAAATATTGGTCTTGTCCAGGGTTCCATCTTTTTATTCAAATTACCCGGTAAAAATCCTATTTCTTCTTCCACTGGAACTACCGGTCTAGTTATTATTACTTTTTCTATTTTATTTTCTTTTAAATTATCTATTGCCGTATTACATGCCATTAATGTTTTCCCTGTTCCGGCAGGCCCTATTACAATAATTATATTATTTTCTTTTAAATTTAATGCTTTAAAATATTTACCTTGATTTTGCGTTTTTGGTTTATAACCTAATTCTAATTTATTTTCTGAATTTGATTTTTTTGAGTATAATGCTAAATTCCTATTATATAAAATTGAATCTTGAATACAATATTTGTTCTTATTGATAATATAAAATGATTTTTTTTTTATTGGTAAATAAATAAACGCAATTAATTTTAAAATATTTATCATAATTTATATAATTATTTATTTATATATTTTTATATCGTTAATTAATTAAAATATTTATTGTAATTATACAATTATTAGTTCCCCAGAAACAGAAATTAGACAAAATTTTTATAATAAATATAATATATATATATATGCCTTATTTAGCCAATTATACAGTTTTACCTATTTTTAATGAAGATTGTATTGGTTATATTTATCCTGGTTCAACGGAACCAGAGGATGGAATTCAAACATTTTCTTTACAGACAAACGATAATGCTACTATTACTACTTTTAATGATGTTGTAGCTGGAATCTACCTATTTACTACAAGTGGACTTTTACATTCTCAATCAACTGACTCAAATCAATGGTGGAATATGTTTCTTACTAACGATTTGCCAACACCAACATATTTTGGTTCTTGTTGGGTAGTGGGAAATGCTGCTTCTATTCAGGTTCCTGGAACATCCAACCCTGTAGATGGTGTTTTGGCACCTGGTAATTTTTCATGTGTAGTAAAAATAGAATCAACTTCTAATTTATATTTACAAGTTGTGACTTCAGATAACCAAACCTATCCTATTTATGCTTCACATGGAATTTCTTTAGTTAGATTAGCATAATACTTCAAATAATAAAAGGCATTTCCAAAGCTTTACTTAACAAATATTAGCTATAAAAATTATATAAAAATTTATTTATAATTGAAATATTTATTGTTTTGGATAACTACAAAAATATTCATAAATTCCATTGACCTGGTATCCCGTAAAATTATTACTATTTCCATTATATCCCACAAAAGTACATATATAATAAGTAGTATTTGGATTTAAGATTGGATATATTTCAATATCCAGAACATCATTAGCTTGACCATTATTTTGTCCAAACCCATAAATTCCAAAATTGTTTAGAAATTGACCATTATTTCCGGCAGCATAAAATCCCGCAGTGTAATTGTTTACTTGATAGGAAGTAAATAAAGTTGAAATTTGTTGAGTTGCTGTGTTCAAATTAACAAATGGTCCATTTAAACTTGCGTATACAAGAGTAGGACAGTTAGATAATGTAGTGCTATTATTTGATAAAGAAAATTGTGGTTCTACAACGTTTAAATATCCGCTATTATTTGAACTATTATTTGTACTTAAATTCAGATTAGATATAAAATGTATTTGGAAAAGATTAGCACTCGTTAAATTAATTGGACAAAGAGAATATCTAACTCTATAAATTGCCTGGGCACTACTAGTAAAATTTTGGGTCGTAAATTGAGATAATACTTGAACATTATTATAAAATAGTCCTGAAGGGCTACTGCTAAAATAACCTTTATCTCCTACAACAAAATTTGAACCTATAGAATACATATAAATATATTATAATATATATTTATATATATTTTGTATAATTTTACTTTTTAGTGTAAAAAGTATTACAATGTTTTACACCCTTGAACATTTTAATATGTAAAAGCACATTACCATTTACTTTTTTTCACTTCTATTTTTGGTCCTTGACCTCGTTTTTTTACATTATTTGGATCATAAATTTCTCCATCATCATCATCATCATTTATTTGTTTAGACAAATCCCAGAACTCTTTTGAACCTAATCTAAAGTCATTATGTGCATCCGCTTTATACCAAAATACTTGATCTTGTAATTTATTTGATTTTGAATTATTATTTATGACAAGACATTCAAAATTTTCTGTACATTGATCCATTACTTGGCAGAATGATTCAAATGTTGGAAACATACCTGCATAATTATCATAAATACGTTTTCTATTTGCAATATATGGTTCTCTTAAAATAAATACATAATCTATGTTTGTTCTTAGCGTTGGAGGTATCCCTAAAGGATATTGCATGGTAATTAGTAACATCACTTTCCAATGACGACCATTCATAAATAATAAACGCATCATTTTATCACGAGCCCAAGTATTATCATATAAACAATCATCTAAAATTACAAATGTTCTAGGATCAATTGTGCTCCTTTTAAAAGTATCTATTTCCTTCTTTATTTGTTTTAAAACACCTCTTTGACGTTTCAAAATATTTTCAATAATAGCTGTATTATATTCATTATGGATAAATAATTTTGGAACCATTTTCCCATAAAAACCATTACCTTCTTCCGTTCCAGATATAACGGTTCCTATTGGAATATCCTGATGATAATAAAGTAGATCCCTAACCAAGAATGATTTTCCTGTATCACGACGACCTATTAACACAATTACAGGACCTTTAGATTCATTTGGCTTAAAGCTAATACTTTTCATATCAAAACGTTTTAACTCTAAATTCATATATTTATATATTTATATTAGAGATATTAAAAATATATTTTAACGTATTTATTGTTATACACCTCTAACAATATTTAGGATTATTTAACTTTATAAAAATAATTAGTTAAATATTATTTTAATTAATATTTTTATTAGCTAATGAATATTTCTGTTAATTACCAGAAGAGAAAGAATAATAATCTTTTTAATAAGTTTCAAACTAACAAAAGAATTAATTTATCCGATGTTCAAAATTATATCCCTATATACGATAGATTTTTTTCATTAAATAATACAAATTGGAATTCTATTAATTTAAATAATAAATGGGCAATATCAGATATTAGAGATTCTAATAAGAATGATAAAAATAATGAGGACATTGACAATGAACACATATTTAATTGTAAACTTAAACATATTTCTGATGATGAAGAAATTACTAATTCAAAAAAAGTATTTATTAAAATGGCACCTTTATTAGATCCTTTTAAATACTTAGTTGGAAAATATAATTATAAGGATTCAAATTTATTTAATTTACCTTCTTTTGATAAGTCTATTAAAGTTCATCCTAAAATTTCAGATCCGAATAATTCTTCATTTATAGATGGATTTTTTTCATATTTAACAAGTAAAGCATTACATGAATATCAATTTATACATGGTCTTGATTATTATGGTTCTTTCTTAGCTATTAAAAATGATTTTAAAATTAATATTATAGATGATCTGGATTATTTAATTCAATCAGATTTTTTTAATAAACAAAAGGGAGTATTATTTAATGTAGAAGATTATACCCATTTAATTACCCCCAATGAAGTTAAAACTTTACAACCACTTAAAATTTCAAATACTTTAAAATCAATTTTATCTTTTAAATCTATTGATGATAATATATTTGAAAATATTTTTGATTCAAATAATCATGATATTCTTTCTTTAAATGATGTTAAAGCTTTCGGTGTTGAACTTATTGATATTACGAATTCTAATTATTTTGAAGTTTCAAATCAACATAAATCAGAAACTTTAAAATCAGGTTCAACTTGTTCCTCTCGAACATCCCACACTAATGAAAATAATGATTTAGAAGGTGCTAATGATGAAAATGAGGATTTAAACCTTGAAAATATAAGTAAGAGTTCTCTTACAACTAATTCTAAAGAAGACGCTGAGGAATTAGAGGATGAGTATGAAAATGAGTCTGATTATTCAACCATTAAAGAAGAATCCCTTATGTTATCTTTTCCCAAATTCCCAGTTCAAGTTATATGTATGGAAAATTGTGAAAATACATTTGATAATCTTATAATGAATGATAGTTTGAATGATGACGAATGGTTTTCAGCATTAATGCAAATAATTATGATATTAATTACTTATCAAAAAATGTTTTCGTTTACTCATAATGATCTTCATACGAATAATATAATGTATATACCAACTAACAAAAAATTTATTTATTATACTTATAAGAAAAAAACATATAAAGTTCCAACATTTGGTAAAATATATAAATTAATAGATTTTGGAAGGGCTATATATAAATTCAATGGTAAATTATTTTGTAGCGATAGTTTTCAAATTGGTGGAGATGCTGCTACACAATATAATACTGAACCTTATTTTAATGAAAAAAAACCCAGATTGGAACCTAATTTTAGTTTTGATTTATGTAGATTAGCTTGTTCTATCTTTGATTATGTAGTAGAGGATTTTGATTCTATTAAAAATATTAATGAATGTTCCCCTTTAGTTAAACTTATTGTTGAATGGTGTATTGATGATAATGGTATTAATATGCTTTATAAAAATAATGGTGTTGAACGTTATCCTGATTTTAAATTATATAAAATGATTGCAAGATATGTCCATAAACATACACCACAAGCTCAATTAGAACGTAAAGAATTTAATAAATATTTAGTTTCAAATAAAAATATACCTAAAAGTGATGCTAACTTTAGCATTCTTATAAATATTGATGATTTGCCTTCGTATATATCCTAACCCTAAAATTTATTATAATTTATTGTAATGTAATATTATTATCTTTATCTATAATAATATTATGGCAAATTATGGATTTATTATAACACGTCATGTTAATTCTGAACAAACTAATAGATATTGGAATCAATCAATAAAACTGATTAGAACTTTTTATCCTTTTAGAAAAATTGTTATTATTGATGATAATAGTAATAAAGAATTTGTAAAAGCTGATAATGATTATAAAAATTTAACTATTATAGAATCTGAATTTCCTAAGAGAGGAGAATTGTTACCTTATTATTATTATTTAAAATATAAATGGTTTCCAAATGCGGTTATAATTCATGATAGTTTATTTGTTCATAGAAAAATTCCATTTGAAAGATTCAATATGCCTGTTTTACCATTATGGCATCATAATTATGATAAAGAAAATTTACCAAATATTATTAGAATAGCATCTGCATTGAAAAATAATAGAATTCTAATAAATAAATTACAAAAAAATGAAGAAGTTGTTATTAATCTTGGTTTTTCAAATAACAAATTTAATTTATGCTTTGGAGGACAATGCTACATTAAATTACAATTTTTAGAAATTATTGAAATCAAATATAATATTTCAAATTTAATTAATGTTATCCAAAATAGACCTGATCGTTGTTCCCTTGAAAGAATATTAGGTTTATTATTTTGTCAAGAATATCCTAAATTACTTAGAATAAATTCATTATTTGGTGATATTATGAAGTGTCCTGGAGCATTTTCATATAATTTTAATGATTATCATAATGATTTAAAGAAAAGAAGAGTTATAAATCCATTTGTTAAGGTATGGACAGGACGTTAGAATGGTGGATTATCAGTAAATGCTAAAACTGACGCAGGAATTTCTGTTTCATTAATTACGGATTTTAGTTGATTATTTATAAAACTTCCAAATACTACACTTATATAAACTAACAAGGAATCTCTAATTAAAATTTTTAATGGTTTTGGTTCTTTATCAACATATCTCATTTCTAAAAACTTAGCAATAAAAAAAATGACGGAAATAATACCAGCTACTAAAAATATATTATCCATATTAGAATATATTTTTACATTTCTTATATTTAAATAACGCAATAAACTGAAATATGCCTTATTCCGGATGCCCAAATACGGGACAAGCTATCTAACTATTTATGCTAAAACTTCTATATCATCCAATAAAAGTTCAGTTTCTAATTTTACATCAGGAGGATTAATTAAATTAATGTCTAAACTATCCAGAGTCGCTTCTTCATTAGAAATTTTTAGTTTTTCATTATCATCATCTTCTTCTTCTTCCATCTTTCTTTGCATATTTCTTAAATCACTAATTTCTTCTAACCTTTCAATTGTTTTAGGTGCTTCTATTAGTTCTTCTTTACCATTCGTGGTTAAAACTGAATCCACATCATTAAATTTTAAACTTACATTTCCTTCTTTTTCTTCAAATATAGTTTGTTTTTCAGTAGTTGGTGATTGTTCAAGGATTTGTTCTTTAATTTCTTCAATTACATCTTCTTCAACAGTTTCATCCAAATATGCCTTTAATATACTTTCAACTGGAATACTATCTCTTACTGCATTTAAAATACATTCTTGAACAATAATTTCTAATTCTCTACTATGTCTTTGAATTTGGAGAGGGGGACAATTTAATTCAAAAAGGTAAACATTTTTGTATATTTTTCTGGCAACATTTATATAACATTTATGAATAAAATCATCTAATTTGGGTATATTTATATCAATTTTCTTTTGTTTTTGTCCAACACGCATTGCAGTTAATAATTTTAGTTGAATAATGTGAATACAAGTTACTAATTCTTCTAAATAAGAACATCCACTTCTTTCTATAATTCTCCGTCTCTCCGTTTCAATAATAGTGCCGTTCCATTTTGGGATTCTAGTAATAAAGTTTTGAAAAGTCATAAGATATTTATCTGTTTCGTTATTATCCTTACATAATTTATATGATTCATCAAAAATAGATTTAAAGCCTTCAATGATCAATGGAGTTAAAATGGTGAGTAAACGTGCTCCCCATTCATTTTTTGATTCGTGTAATGAACTAACATTAAAATCATCCATAATGTAAATATTTGATGAAATATTTTTATTATTTAAACTAATTTGCTAAAATGTAAATTCTATTTGGAATCTAAATTCGTTACTGAAAAATAGGATTTTTAAATCCATATATATTTTTAGCACGAAATATGGTTACAAATTAAGAATTAAAATATTGCCGAAAAAATCAATCATAAAAATTTTTCAAAAAGTCATTTGGGTTTTCGATTTTGGACATTTTTTTTATGTCCATTTTTGAAAAATCGAAAAAAGTTTTAAAAAAGCCCCTATTTTTCATGATTTGTGAGCATAATGCTCTCATTTCTGCTTTTTGAATGAAAAAAAGTGTTACGATAATTTTTTTTTACTTTTTTTAAAAAAAAAATAAAATTTTCATAAATAAGATTTTTTGTGATTATTATTTAAAAATATCTTAAGTTATATTATAAAATGCCCAAAGACAATATAGATTATTCTGAAACTATTATTTATAAAATTTGTTGTAAAGATCAAAACATTACTGATATATATGTAGGACATACTACTAATTTCATACAGAGAAGATACACACATAAAATAGCCTGTAGTAATAATAATAATAATCTAAAAATATATACAATTATAAGAGCTAATGGTGGTTGGGAAAATTGGGATATGATTGAAATAGCTAAATATAATTGTAAGGATTCAACCGAAGCCAGAATAAAAGAAAATGAGCATTATCAAGAATTAAAAGCAATATTAAATTCATGTCATCCATTTATGGAAAAATCTCAATATAATTGTAAATTATTTAATACACAATATGCTGATAATATTAAACATTCTAATACAAATTTACATAATACAAAACCGGATACTTACAATACTGACATTTTTACGCCAAAAAACGCCAACAATTTTATTTGTGAAAAATGTGACTTTAAATGCTCTAAAAAAAGTGATTTAAATAGACATTTATTGACACGAAAACATCAAAATACTGACATTTTACTTACAAATACTGACAATTTTACGCCAAAAAACGCCGAGACTTTCTCTTGTTGTTGTGGCAAAATATATCAACATAGACAAAGCTTATTCAATCACAAAAAAAAGTGCGTTTTAATTAATAAGACCAAAATGATTATTGACGTTATTAAAGACGATAAAAATGTTCAAAATTTTCTTATGGAACAAAATAAATTACTTATTGAACAATTATCACAACAAAATAAACAACTTATGGAACAAAATTCTAAACTTTTACAACTATCCAATGGGAATAATATTGGGACTTTTAATAATACTATTCATAGTAATAGTCACAACAAATTTAATATTAATGTATTTTTAAATGAAACCTGTAAGGATGCCATTAATTTAACAGATTTTGTTAATCAAATTACTTTAAGCTTAGAAGATCTTGAAGAAACATGTAAAGTTGGTTATGCGGAAGGAATTAGTAATGTCTTTATACGAAATTTAAAAGATATTGATTACAAAGAAAGACCAATTCATTGTAATGATTTTAAAAGAGAAGTTCTTTATATTAAAGAGGATAATCAATGGGTCAAAGATAATAAAGAAAAATTAACAAATGCAATTAAAGTTGTCGCAAACAAAAATATAAAACAAATTCCTATTTGGCAAAAAGCTAATCCTGAATATAATAATCCTAAATCTAAACAAAATGATAAATATATGAAAATGTTATGTGAAGTTATGTCCGGGTCATCTATAGAAGAACAGCAAAAGAATTATAATAAAATTATTAAAAATATTTCCAAAGAAGTAATTATCAATAAAGATAAATTTTTGTAATATAATATGCTTTGTAAAAGAATAGCATATTATATAAATGATATATTTTCAAGGTTATATTTTTTATCCAAAAAAGTAAAATTTATTACAAACATTAATAATAACTTTTCATTTCTAAATTCTTTCCTTATTTTGTTAAATGCTATTAATAATTCATATCTTTTTTCATCATCTAATGTAAAATAACCTTCTTCTATTAATTTTATTATATCTAATGTATTATATGCTTTTTCATATAGTTTGGTTACAAATAATTGTAATTCCTCATTAGTCATGGTTGATTTTACGGATTTTTGTATTTCCTTTTTTAACCATTCATTTCTTTGATTTTTTATATCTGTTAATTTAAATGTTTCTTCAAGATTATATTTATATAAATTAATTATCTTATTTTTGTATTCTGGTTCTGAAATATATATTTCACAAAATCTTGATAAAATTGGTTTTAATAATTTATATTTATCTTCTACAATTATAAAAAATCTTGTATTATGGCTAAATAATTCTATACATCTTCTTAAAGCTGACTGAGCATCCATTGTTAGTTTGTCACCATTAAATAATACTATACTTTTAAATGTATCCCCACCATTTGAATTTATATGTGTTTTTGCAAAGAATTTTAATTCTTCTCTAATAAATTTAATACCTTTTCCAAATGCACAATTAACATACATAACAAGATCTTTTATTTTTTCTCTATTACCATCGTATATTAATGAAATAAAATCATTTACAATTGTACTTTTACCTGCTCCACTTGGACCATTAAAAATAATATTAGGTATCTTATGTATTTTATGAAAGTATTCTAATTTTTCTTTTATATTTTGATGAATTTCCAGCGTCATGTATTAGTTTATCTATTATTATCTAAGTTTTTTTATATAATAATATATCTAAATTTATTATTTTTTATATCTATAATAGATAGGTTGCCAGAGACTTATAATATAAATCATATGACAAATTTGGAGCCAATTCTGATTTATTCATTGTTACTGAGCATCCACCACTTTCTAATGCAGATACATCAAAACTCGTAATACCTAAATCCAATGCTGTATGTATTACTTGTTCTACATCATCTTCTCTACCTTTTTTGACGTGTAAATGTAACGATAAATTTTCGTAATTTTTATTTTTCTTTACGTTTGAAATAATATAATTTAAATCTTCTGATGTTAGTGTCCCACATGTATCCGATAAACATAAAATATCAGGTTTTAACTTTTGATATTTTAATATTTTATCAATAACAATATTATTATCTATTTTACCTTCAATTGGACATTCATTAATGCATGACACATATAATTTAACCATATTATGTCTTGGTTGATCATCTAAAATAATCATCATATTATTCAATTGTTGAAATGTTTTGTCTAAAGTCATATTTGTATTTTTCATTTGAAAACTCTCTGAAACCGATGTAATAAATGAAAAGCAACTTAAATTAATAAATTTATTTATATTTTCAAACTGTTTTTCGTTGGGAATCAAAATAAAATTATTAATTTTTGTTTCATTTATATTATTTTGATTCAATTTAATATGATTGTAGAAATTATCACTATTTTTAAAAATTGGTAAGATTTTACTCGATACTATAGAACCAATTTCCATATTTTTAGGTTGATATTTTTCTTTGATTTTATAATATAAGTTGATCTTATCAAATGGAGTCATTAATATTTGTTCTTGGTGTGATAATCCTTGTAAACCATCTCTTAAAGAGACATCAAATGGTCTTACATTAATTAATTTATGAAATAATTTACTATTTAAATGTTTCTCACTATTACAAAATTCAATAAATGAATGAGCACATTTTGGATAAGATAATTTTTTAAGCATTATTTTATTAAAATATTATAAAAAATCTTTAAACCAATTTTTAAATATAATTGTGTTACGTATTGCTCAAAATAAATTCAAATATATAACCATTGTAACTTTGTAAATTTATTATTTATGGTGTTCAAAGGTATATTATACAGCATTTGTTAAACTATGAGTGTAAGGATTTTGCTTAAAAGCATTAAGTATTGATGGTTCAATACGTGAACATCCAACACAATTATCGTAATACTGTGGCACCTGTGCAATTTTGCCATAAGTTTGAACCGATGGTCCATTTGTAATAACAGCAGTTGGTGCCCATAATCTATTATTTTCTCTATCTTTATCTATACGAGACATAGTAACATTTATTTGAGAATTAAAATATTTCCCATTTCCATGGTTAACTCTTCCAGCAATACTCTTTTCCTTGGATTCATTGTTAGTTTGTCTATAATTGGCATCATACTGACGATTACCATATTTTGATGACATTCCCAATAAACTATCATGATTGACTGTATCTCTCTGATTAGCAATAGGTTGTTGTTGATTTACTAAATATCCTGCGTTATCTTTTTGATTACTTATATATCCATTTGGTTGATAAAGTGTAGTTTCCTTAATTGTTGTATTGGGAACATCTCCAGGTGTTAAAACGTAGTTTCGTGGAACCTCCCCAAAAGTATTTCCAAAAATTCGCATATTACAAGAGTATTCTTCTTTTCTTGATGGTTTTAATATATCCATAATAGGAGCTATTACAGCTCCAATAGCTTTTGAAAAACCTGTGCCATAGGATTGGGGTTGTTGATTTACAGAACGATTATTTTCATAATTTGTATGACTATTAAAATTATTATCACTTGCTTGATGTTGAAGTGGTGCAGATCTGGTAGCAGTTGAATGACCAACATCAAATCCTTCTAATTGAGTTTTTTTGGGCTGTTCGTGTTTTGTAGGAACATAACTGGCAGTCTTAAGAATAGCATTGGGAGTGCCATGTTGATAACTGGTTGTTTCATTTCTATTGGAAGGTTTTTCAATAAATTCAGGTACTAATTGACCAGCTTTTTCGGCTCCAGTTGTAGTTAACCAACGATCTTGTGTATTGATAAAAAATGTGTCTGGTCTATATTTTTCAACTTTTCCTTCAATACCAACATTTGTGACAGCAGTTTGTGCCGGTCCTTGTAAGCCATTTAAATCATATTCTTGTTTAGGATTGGTAGCAACCCGAAGTTCATCCACTGTCTTGGGTAACCATTTATTGCGTGCTTCCATTCCAGCATTAAATCCATGACTTCCCTCAGCGGAATATCCCTTGTCTAAACCAGGTCCAACACGTATAGATTCAAATGGTTTAACCATATTATTTCGGTTAACAGGATTCACACGTGACTGATAAAAATCACTCATATCGGGCATCCCATATGGCCAATCAATATTTTCTTGAGGTTTAAATAGGGGCGCTTGTTCAATCTTTTTAATAACTTGAGATCCATTTCCAACATAGTTATCTAAAATAGTCTCAGCATTATTATTATTATAAGTTTGTCCAAATGGTTTTCCTCCATTAAATGGAACCATATTATTATGTGTAAACATTCTGGTATCCATATAGTCACCACTTAATGAATAAATTTCTTGAATATTATTGCTAATAGGGACACCAGCTCTTTGGTTTTGCTCGTAAACATTTTGATTTAAATATTTATCTGTGGCAGTATTTGGATTTGGATATTCTTGAACTGTATCAATAAGTTCTTTATTATTCATTATAGGATAATTCTGTGGAGGAATAGTTTTATTTGGAAGATAATTACTAAATCTAGATTCAGGTAGTTTTTCTTGTAAGTTAGTTCGAATTCCCATATTGTTAAATGTTTCGGTATTTTTTTTATTATCTTTTTTATTTTGATTTTGATTTTGATTTTGATTTTGATATTGATTAGAAATGACATACATTCCACCTAATGCAACTAATGGTATAGCTAATTCCATATTATATATATAAGTTTAAAAAAAAAACTATTAAAACATAAAATATACATTATTAAATATATATTTTACAAAACAACTTAAAGCCCTTTAAATTAAAAAATAATATATATATATTATATTTTTTCACAATCATTTTTACAAATTTTTGTTCCTACAGTATTTTTACCTTTATATTGGTTATTATAATCATCTGTTGCTACTGTATAAAATTGATTATTCTCTGGAATACAATTATATTCTGTTTTAAAATGATCTTTTTCTAAAATTCTTGTGTTTATATAATTTTTAAAAGGCATCTCAGTATTTAATTGTGGGTTTTTTGGTAAAATGTATGCGTGGTTTTGCTGTAAATCTCTTGCTGTCCATGCTGGCATTATAGCTCTTGATTGTTCAGTTGTTAAAAAACTATCACATATTGGATAATCTATAGGAGATGCATAAATTTGTTGACGTTTAAAATTTTCTTCATTTACACAATCTCTTGTTAATTTTCTATTTAAACCTAAAAGTGAACTTTGAATATCTGTACTTTTTGTCCATAAATTTCCACCCCATTTTTGGGGAATAATGTATGGATCTAAAATAAAACAAGGTTTTGATCCAGTTCCTGGAACATCTAAATACCACCTTTCTTGATCAGTTTGTTGTTGTAATTGTTTTATGATTCTTGCCTCATCATCATGAAATCTTGTAAACGCCATATATTATACTTTTATAAAAAAAACTTTTATCATAATTTATAAAAAGATTTTTGGCGTTGTAACGTTTACAACATCTCAAAATTTATGGTATTGGAAAAGGTCGTTGATATTTTGGTATTGCTTGAGGAACAGGCATAATAACTGGTTTACTTTCAAATACATTAGCACTCTTTAAACATTTTAATTCTGGAGTTAAAGGGGGCGCTGGATTTACCAAATTTGTTGAATTAATTCCCCATAAAAAAGATTCTATATCAGCTGGATTATTTGATAATGTAAACCATGGAACCTGCCCTGGATTTAAACCATTTCCTGGAAGTCTTGTATCATATGCATAACCATTTGCACCATTTTTATATAATTGCCAGGATTCAATATCAACATTTTGTCTTGAGTCTAAACAATAATTACCTGGTGTATTTTTATTGCGAGTAGATGCCATTTATATATAATTATAAAAGAATTATAAATAAAAGAATTATAAATAAAAAAAATTAATGATTTATTAATGAATCAATTGAATTTAATCTAAGTTTTTCTAACAATTCATTATCAATATTCCCATTATCTATTTGTTGTGAAATACACTCATGTGTAATATAAAATAAATTTTTACTAAATAAAGTTATTATAATTAATTGTTTGATAGATTCCATTTTATTTTCTTTTTGATCATTATCATTATCATTATTAATAAAAAAATTATAAGTAAAACTTATCATTTCGTCAATTATTTCTTTAAATTGATTATTCTTTATCAAAATATTAAATACATCTGACATTCCTTTTTCAATTTTATTATCAAATATATTTTCAGAATCAAATACAGAAATTAATTCGTCCATATAAAGTTTATTACAAATATCTAAAACATCTTGACTTGTATATTCATAATTTTCTTCATCATCCTCCAAATCATTGTCTAAATCATTCTCTAAATCATTGTCTAAATCATTCTCTAAATCTTTCATTTCGTCATGCTCTTCATTATCTTCTTGTGAAGTTTTAACTTTTAATTTATTTATTAATTCAACTTCAATAGTATTATATTTTACTTTAAATTGAGTATTATACATTTATAAATTAAGATATATTTTATTTTTACACATTTTACAAAAGTATAATATATCTTACCAATAATATATTTAAGGTGCGGATTGTCCTGCAGTATGAGTGGTATAAAAATCACGATCTCTTGTTAGTTCTCTGGATGGCACCCCTCCACGAATCCAACCTTCTGAAGCCATTCCTTCAATCATTAAACTGGGATTTTGGATATTTTGTTTAACTTCAGGTATTAATGGAGTTGTATGATATTTTAAATAACTCTTTTCTGTTAAACGGGTTACACTACGTTTATTAGTAATAGCTTCTCCTTGTTGAATTTGAGATTCTAAAATTGGATCAACAGAACCTCGTCCTAAAAATGGCACAGTAGCAAATGGTCTTCCGAATAAATCAATTCTTGATTTAGGATGAGTTTGAATACCACCAATTAAAAGCTGAGAGCTTTCATCTACATTACATCCACCTGCCGCCATTCCAAAACCACCAGAATAATTAATACAAGGTTGAGTAACTGCTAAAGCTTTTGCATTTTTCATATTACAGTCTTGTGAAAAATAATTTTGAAGAGTATAACTACATGCTTGTGAATTTTGAATTGAATTTTGATCTATACAGCAACTATCTTCGGAAAGTCTACTAAGTCCATTAAATGTAAAATCTGAGACATAAGCCATTTTATATATAATACTACAATAATTTTTTCTTAAAATATTTATTACCCAAGTTGAATGAAAAATATAAAAAATTCATTTTACACTTTTAGCTAATTTTTGAAATTATAAAAGTGTAAAACTAACAACAAAATTCATTTCTATTTTGTTGTTAGTTTATTCAATTTCCCTAAAATATTATTTGTTCTAAATTTCGTTTAGTTGTTCTAATTATTTGAAAAATAAAATTGATTATTATAAATTGTAAATAATCCTTAAAGCATTCTTTATCATTTATATTGAAGTTAAATACACAAATGTTAGTTTTATTGCCTCTAACCATGTTATTATTCCATATGAATTTTGGATTAACATATTTAATCTCAAATCAATGGAAATCAATAAATATAATTATAAAATCAAATATTGACCAAACCTATAAAATGAAAGTGCGAAAAATAATATTTAAAAATTACTATGCTTATACAATTAATAAATCCAAAGAATTTATTTTAAAAAATCAAAATTTATTGTATAATTTGAATAAACAAGAACTTATAAATTGTGCTCTGTTAGGATTAAATAATGCTTGTTCAAAATATTCAGGTTATGGAAATTTTAAAAAATATCTTGATTTAAATGTTAAAGGTGCTTTATATAAAGGTATCAGTGAAATGAAACCAATATCTAAAATACCTCATTATTTAAGAAAAAATAAAAAATGGAGAAGTGAAAATCTTGAGTATTATTTAAAAAATATAAATAATATTCAATATTTGGGATTAAATCATTTTATTTATGATGAATATTATAATAATAATATTAATAATAACAATATTAAAAATAATATAATGAATAATTCTAAACTACAAATCATTAAGGATATAATAAATAAAGAACCAGCACATATTAAAAGAATATTTTATTATAGATATGATGAAAAATCATTAAATATTATAAGAAATTTAAAAACAGTAGCTGAATTAAGTTGTTATTCAGAAGAAAAAATTCGTTTGATAATAAATGGGATAAAAAAAACAATTATTCTTAAATTAAAAACTATGGAGGAATAAAAAAATATAAATTTTTAATATAAAGCTTTTTTGTACATTTCTAAACATTTTTTTTTCTGTTCATCGTAATCCAAAATAGGTTTTCCATATTTCGTTTCCTTATAATTTTCCCATTCCTCATACCATTTATGTATTGCATTAGAGGGCACATCTTTTAATTGTGGTAACCATTTTTTAATATATTGGGCATCTGTGTCATGTTCTTCACTTTGAGACCATGGATTAAAAATTCTAAAATAATCTTGAGAACTCGCACCATTTCCAGTAATCCACATCCAATTGTTTAAATTATTTGAAATATTATAATCTGTAAGTTTATTTGCAAAATATTTTTCTCCTTTTTTATAATCAATTAACATAGTTTTTACTAAGAAAGATGATACAATTAATCTTCCTCGTCCATGTAAATAACCAGTAGTATTTAATTGAGCCATACAAGCATCTATTATAGGAAAGTTGGTTTCTCCATTACACCATTTATTGAACCAATTTTCATTATTATTCCAACGAATTTTATCATATTTTGGTCTAAGTGATTTATCTATAATAAATGGAAAATTATATAAAATATTTATGTAAAAACTTCCCCAAATAAGTTGTCTAATAAAGTCTTTATTTCCTTTAAATACTTTATACACTTCTCTAATAGAAATACATCCAAAGTTTATAAATGCGCTTAATTGACTTGTCGGTTTATCTAAATCATTATGAGTTATCGCATAATGTGATTGTGTTTTTACAGCTACTTTTAAAGTTTTAATAGCCTCATTCCTTCCTCCATGAACAAGAATATTTGGATTTTCTTTTCCAACAAATTGTTTAAAAGCATTATCTAAGGAAATACTGTTTTGTAAATTATTAAAACTGGAAGCAAAATGTATTTTTTTTAAACTGGTTGGAGAGTCAACTTTCTTTTTTAAGGCAACATTATAATAGGGCGTAAATTTTAAATACGGTTGCCCTTGTCCGTTAACAATAGAACCTGGTGGATATAAATAATAATCATGTGTATATTCAACAGCTATACCCATTTTATCACAAATTTCTATAATTCCTAATTCACGTTGAATAGCATATGGACTATAATCAGCATTAAAGCAAATTAAATTAATATTTAATTCTTTAATTAAATAAGAAACAATTGTATTATTATTTCCATAAAAACACTGTAAATGTCCTCCCATTTTATTAATTTGTGTTGATAAATCTTCCAGAGATTGAATCATAAATTGTACAGCATTATCTGATTTAAATTTATTAGCTCCCGTAACTTGTTCCGGTGTAAAAATAAATATAGGATATATTCTTTTACAAATACTATTAGCTAAATTAAGTCCATTATTATCAATGACTCTAAAATCTCTTCTAAAAATAAATAAACAGTTTTCATATTTGGTAGTCATTATAAGTATATGTTATTTTATTTAGAGCAATTTGTATTTATTTTTTACTTTGAGTTATACTTAAATTCATTAATGAACGTTTTATAGTTTTAGATGCGTTTCTACATTGAAATTTTTTATTCCTTAAATATCCATTTTGGCATTTTTTAACGCACCTGTTAGTTTTAGGATTTAATTCTTTATCTGAAAAACAAATTTTAACTGATTTTGTTCTAAATGATTTTGTTCTAAATGTTTTTATTTTTCTTGTTTTTTTGGTATCACTACATCCAAATTTATAATCACTTTCATATCCATTCTTACATCTTGTCACATATTTTTTCGTTAAAGGAGGGATTTCCTTATTTTTTAAACCTTTTAATGAAATAATAATTGGATCTTTATTAGCAAACTCTTGTAAAGTAGCGGATAAATTTTGGGAACCAGATTTTTCTTCGATCTTAGCTTCAGTCATAATTACTGGGGGAGCTGGTGGTTTATTTATTAGTTTATTATTTTCAAAACTCTTTTCTAAACGTGTTAAAATTCCTATTTCTAATAAAATATTTTCATATTCATTAAGTAAATTATTAATATTAATAACTCGATTCATAGGGTTAAAGTCCCACATTTTAGAAAAAAAAGAAGATAATCTTGTAAAATCTTCTAACGAGATTGCGTTTAAGCGTTTAAAGCAATTAGCCATAAATTGTAACGTAAATCCAAGACCAAATACATCAATTGAATCAGTAATATAATTTAAAACTTTATCATAGTTGTCTCGTTCTATCATATTATTAAAACCATCAAAAAACGAGTTTATATATCCATATTGAGTTGATACATTTGGAATTGTATTATCTGGATTTAAATAAGAAAACAAAATACTGAAGGATTCTGGATTATAAATGGGTAAATTTAATGGGTTAGATTTAGAATTGGTAACTATTAATTCACTAAGTGAATTTTTCCAATTTACTCTACCTACCTGTTTTTGATCTTTATAATTTATAAATTGTTTTTTATTCATTAATCCACAGTCAAATGGATAAGACCAATGATATATACCTAAATAATTATTATTTGATTTTGAAGAATCCATTACTTCTTTTTTAGTTCTCATTAACCCAAAATCAATATATTTCATTTTACCATTTAATGAATCAAACAGAATATTTTGTGGTTTTATATCATTATGAATTATTCCATTATCTTTAAAAAATTTTAGACCTTTAATTAGATGATGAACTTCAAGCCAAAATTTATCGGAACGAATTTCTTTGTCTTTTTCCAAATATTTTTTTAGATATTTATTACATAATATTTTTAAATCAACTCCTCCAAACTTAAGAACTAACAAACTATAGTCATTTGGTTTTTCTTCAATATCATCTAATTTTATATGTCTACATTTTTTTATATCTTCTTTAACTCCTGGTTCATTTAAATTAGGTTTACATAAAATAGGTTTTCCTAAATGATATTCATCATTAGGATCAATACGTTGAATAGTAACAAATTCTTCTAATTCTTTTTCAGCATTTTTTGTTTTCATTATTTTTGAAACATATTTTTTATAATCAAAATTTGGCTTTGGTTCTACTTTACAATGTATACTTGGTTTATGTACACATCCATAGGAACCCTCTCCTATTATTATTCGTTTCATATATATATAAATATATATAATTGTAATTCCAATAAAAAAATGTAAAAAAGTATAAAATATATTCTAAGGGAAAATAACTTCAGGAGAAATTCTAATACGTGCACCATCATTCACCGCCATTAAGTGAAAACTGCGATGTTCACAATCAACAATAGCTGCTTTATCTTTTAAATACATAGGTCCACAGAGTTCTATATTTTTTTTAATAAGATGTTTTGGGATTAAATCTAACCGAGGTTTTGGGTCATAAAAATAATGAATAAATTTATTAGTTCTATAAATAGCGAATCCATTAAAAGCCGATAAACATGGAATTAAAGTTTGTTTGGGTGTATCATTTATAATTTTTTCTATAAATTTACCATAAGACTCTGGATTTTTAAAATGCATATTACTAAAAACATATGGATATTTAGATAAAGCCCATGTATCATAATAAGGTAGTTTATTAAAACTAAGACTGTCCCATTCTGTATTTATTGTTAAATAATATAATAAATATTCCATTTTTACTGGTTTACTACAAACATCATCACAATCAATCATAATAAAATAATCATAATCAATAAAATTATTACGTATAATATCTAAACATGTATTTCGTGCTCGTGCAATATTATGAGTTCGATAAGGTGTTTGAGGTAAATTTTCTATATGTAAAATAATATTATGATTTTTAGATTGAAAATCTTGTAATATTTCTAAAGAATTGTCTGTAGAGTCATCATATGAAATAATAACTTTATAATCATCAAATATTTTCCCGATTGTTTCTATATTTTGAAATACATTATTTAAAAAAGGCCCACAATTTTTAACTGTTCCACAGATGCAACATTTGCCTAATATCATATAAAATAATTATTATAATTAAAATTATTTTATATCTCAAAAAATCTTAAATATCTAAACTAACAGTATTTTTATCAGATTTTGGTCTTCTACGACTTCGTTTAGGTATATTTCCATCAGCTTGAATGCTCTTTAAATCTTCAATACTAATTGTGCTATTGTTATTTACATCTTCCATAACTAAATTTACGTTTTGTTTTGGACCAATATCAATTGTTTTAGTTTTTAATCCAGATAAAATATCTGAGATATCACTGGGTCCTTTCATATCAGGTCTTCGAGAGCTTTTTTGTGCAACTTGAGGTGGTTCTAAACCATTAAGGTTCCATTGATTATTCTTTTCTTTAATGCTAATACCATCATCAGTTAAGGTAGAACCTTGTGAAAATGCACTACGTGCCATAGAAATATCTGGTCGTCCCATATTCATATTTCCCATATTATTACCAGCTCTATTAGGTGGTGGTTGTATTCCATTAGGTCCTTGTGTTGGCATAGGGGGTGGTGGGCCGTTACCTTGAGGAACTTGTGATTGAGGGTTCATAAGTCCTCCCATAAATCCTGAAAAACCGGGATTAGAAGCAGCCATAGAATTTACTGCCGCATTTTGAAATTGACGCATTAGATCCGGATTTTGTTTTAAAATATCATCCATTCCAGGCATAGCAGATTTAAACATAGTATTTGACATATGAACCATCATAGCACTTCCTCCTAATTGAAATAATAATTTAAGTTCTGGAGCAAGAGAGGCCTTAGATTTATATTTTTCATAAAGTTCTCCAAAAATTTCATCATAATCTGTAATATTTTCATTAATTTGCTCTCCCCATCCATCAAGTTTAACATCAAATGGATCAAAACGATTATTTAGAAATTCAATACCATTAATAATAGCCATCATCATATTTCCTTGAAATTTGACTGAATTTTGTTTTGTTTTTTCTTCCATAATCATTTCATATTCTCCCATCATTTCTTGTAAATTAGATTCCATATTGTATTTTTTTGTTAGTTCAACCCCTTTTTTTTCAAGAGCTTCAAGCTTTCTTAGATATTTAAATTTTTCTCTAAGTAATTCATCTTTGGATAATTTTGGTTCAGATGACATTCTAAAATCAGGATTAAGTGGAACATTATTAAACTTTCCATAACCATCCCATGTTTTAGCGTCAGAAGAAGTATTGGCAGTAGAATGTCCCAAATTTGGTATTTCATCTTCATGATTTTGTCCTAATATTCGAATAGTTGGTTCTTCATTAAAAGAAACAGAAGGTTTATCGTCATAATTGGATTTAATTCCAAATAGATTTGATTCAAATGAATTATTAATTGGTCCAGAAGTTTCAGCAGCTAAATCGTTAAGTTCGTTTTCTAAATTATTTAAATCTTCAATATCAATATCACTATTAGGACCATTTGATTCCATTTTTTTATCATTCATAAGAAGTTCAATTCCTCCTCCAAAATTAGTTTTCTTATTATCAAAATGATTATCTTGTTTTATTTTGTTAAAACTTGTTAAATTATCAAAATCCATTGAAATATCGATAATATCGTTATCCATTATGAAATAATAAGAACATTTAATTTTAAGTAATACGAATAACAAAATATATAATTTAAAATTAAATTAAAATAAAATAAAAAATAAAGTTAGTCTAAATCTTATTTTTAATAAACCATAAACCCTGTAAAAAACAATCAGATAAATCATCTTTTTTAGTATGTTTATTAAGGAATGTTTCCCATTCTTTAAATCTAAAGTCATTACTAACTATTCCTAGACTAGTTTGAATTCCTAATTTTTTACGTTGTTTATAATCTATTTTTTCATTTGGCATAAAATCTTTAAGTTTATTACTTGCACTTATAAATTCAATATGTATATTATTATTTCTCATAATAAAATATTGCGAAATCATACCTTGGATAGTTTTCATTTTATTAGCAATTGGCCCTATTTGATTTTCAATTAAAATAACATCTATATTATTAAGATAATCAGATAGTATTTCATCAAATTTATGTTGTATATTACGACCTATTGTCACTAAATCAACTTTATTTGCATTTGTTTTTGTAATAGAAGTATAACAATTATTATGAATAAATTCATTTAAAATTTCTAAAATATTGGCTTTTTTAGCAGGTTTTTCATATGTTAGTTTATATTTATCAGCTATTTCAATTAATTTTTGTATTTTTTGTTTATTTAAATAAGTTTGTTTAAGTTCATTAGAAGGCTGTAAATAATTATACTTTTTAGAGTGTTTGAGACAATAACATTTTCCATCTTTTGAAAATTTAGCAGGTTTATCACATAATCCATTTTTATCAACTTCAATACATCTTGATTCTGATTTTTCACTTAAATCAATATTATCCCATTTTATAACATTTAGATGATTTGATTTTTGATTATGTTGTTCTAACTCAAACAAACAAAAAGATAAGTTTTTAATTCCAACATCAATACTTAATATTTTCATCTATAATACTAAAGTATTAAAAGTTAGTATTATATTCTTTTTTTCAAAAATTAGTTGGTATAGTTGGGGATACCATTCGTGATTTCATTTGTTCTTTTGTCATGTATTCTTGTTTTAAATCTGAATTTCTAAAACCCCAAGCAGGACTACTGGTATCATGAATAGAATTATATAAAAACGGAGTATTTTCAGTTGGTTTAATATTGGAAATTATATATGGATTATTCCCAGAAGAATTAATAGCCTGCATTGTATTAAATTTCATAATTTCATTAGCATTATTTTGCATATATTTTCTATAATTCCAGTTTGAATTAATACCAGTGTCAACTTGAATTTTTTTGTTAGTTGCTCCTTCAGGTTGCCATAAATTATATGATGTAGTTTGAAATTCGGGTGTGTTTTCTATAGTATAATAATTATTATTCATATTATACTAAAGTTAGATAAAAATTTACTCTTCACCAAGCATTTTAAGAATTTCATTTTTCTTTAACTTTGAAGCATCTGTAACAAATCCTTTATTCACTACTACATCTCTAAGTTTATTAAGTGACATTTTTTTGTAATCAGATTTAGATGTGTGTAAATCTTCTCCTCCTTCTCCTAAATCAGTGATAGTAATATTTTTTAAAACATTAGTGAAATCATCATCGGAAGTTTTAATTCCATTTTCATTAGATACATTAAAATCTGTTTCTTCAAAATTTACTGGATTATCAAGATGAACCGTCTTAATCTTATCATTTTGTAATAGCTCAGGTTCTTGAAAATCAGATTTTAAAACTTCAATCTGTAAATCATTATCAATATCTTCATTGGTTAATGTTAAATTAAGTAATTTCATTTGTTCTTGTGTATTTTTGATTTCTAAATCTTCATCAGAATTATATGAAAAATTATCCTCATCTTTATCATCGTTATCAATATCATTATCAACATCATCGTCTTCATTATCAATATCTTCATCAATATCTTCATCAATTTCTTCATCAATATCTTCATCAATATCATCATCATCATTCTCTTCTTCTTCATCGGAAACACTAATAAGATCAATAGTTTCAGAACCACCCATCATATTGGATGGATATTGAAGATTATTATTTTCATTTGAATCTTGTTGTTGACCTAATAACCTTAGTTTATTTTTAACAAATCCTAAATCTTGTGCTAAAATAGAAACTAAATTAATCATTGATGTTAGTTTATGATCTTGTTCACTCATTTTATAACTAACATAGGCAAAAATAGCTCCAATTAATAAAATTATGATAGCAATATTAAATAAAAATGAACTACTAAATAAATCCGAAATGGCCATTCTTAAAAATAAAAAATATATTTAAATTATTTTTAAAACGAATTTTACATATTTTTGTTGTTAGTTAAATCTAAAATTTCTTTTGGATATTTCATATCGTGTAGAACCTTTAATCCTCCTTTAATTTTTGATATTCCTTCAACTAATTTATATGTATATTCAAAATTATCGTTTTTTTTTATAGTTTTCATGTTAAAATTCTTTATCATATTATTTTTTGATAATTTTTTACATAATTTTATATAATGAGTAGTTAGAATACAAGTTACATTTTCATTTTTAATAATATAATCCATAAAAGCATTAGCACTAATAACAGCCTCTTCAGGATTTGTGCCTGAATATAATTCATCAAAAATACAAAAGTGATTTAAATTTTTTGTTTCTACCTCATCAATACAGTCAATTATTTCTTTACATCTTCTTGCTTCAGCTTGAAACAAGCTATCTCTGCTTGATGTATCTGGAATATTTAAATAACAATGTATTTTAGCGTATGGATTTAGTTTTAAGCTTTCAAAACATCCAAATCCAATTTGTTGTGATAAAAGAATATTGATTAATGCTGATTTAATTGTAGTTGTTTTTCCAGAAGCATTAGGACCAGTAATAATCATATTTTTATTTAAATTACAATCATTCTTTATAATTGTAGAATCATCATTATTTATAAATTTTGGATAATACATTTTTTTAAATACAGGTCTTCCTTTAGTTAAAAATCTGGTTTTAACAAGTTTGGATTCATCGGCAAGGTTGCCAATATGAGAAAGTATATTAAAATATCCATGAAATCCAAATGAATATAAAATAGCATCATTATAGATTTTGTTATCATAAATTTGATAGAAATAATACATTACATAACCTATTTGATTAATTTTAGAAAATGAGAATGTAAAAGGTGTAATTTTACAGAGATCATTATAAAAATGAATTAATATATTTCTATGATATTCAAAATTATTTATAAATTTTTTATAGGTGGTTAACATATTACTTCTAATATGAAAATATTCCATTATTTCCAAGGTATATGCTAAATATTTTTTAAACTTGAATAAATAATTATGTATTTTTTGCATATTTGAATAAAAACGAACGCATACCAGAATATTTTGATAAATTGAAAATAAATAAAAAGCAGATGATAATAATAGATACATTTTTTGTCCATAGTCAACTTGATGAAACTGTGTAAATATTTTAAATATAGCATGATTAGCAATTAATGTTTTAAGAATCTCAATATACTGCTTTATATTAACTTCAATACCTTTTAATTTTATTACAAGAAATGGAATAATTAGGACAAAAATTGGTAAACATAAGGATAATATTGGAGATGTTATATTATATAAGCTCATTAGTTGTAAAAATTGAGGATTATTATTTAGATTTTTTGCAAAGGTCCAATCAACATATAAATATTTTTCACAAAAACCAGTTTCTCCCTTTATTTCTTCCCATAAACTAACAATATCATTAATTTCAAAATCAGTAAAATTATATTTGTTATGAATGGTATTTAATTGTTCTGAATTTATAAGATTTGTTAGTTGTTGGGTTTCTTTTAAATACTCAATATCGGTTGTATAAAGTTGAGCAATTTGTTTAATGACTTGTGAAGAAGCTTTATTTGATGGTTTAAATACATTATCATAAATAGGTGTTTCATCCTTTTCAATACATTGAACTAATTCAAGATTGGTAATAATGTTATCATTAAGTTTTTGAACTTTGTCATTGTAATAAATTGGAATTTTAAATAAATCATTTATTTCTTGTTTAACTTTACTAGATTCTGGTTTAATATCTGCCATTAATTATTTCTTTAGAAATTTAAAACGCTGTTTTAACGGAATTACATCTTTGAAATTACACCTTTGGACATTTAAAACGCCGATTTTAACGGCATTAAAAAATAAAAAGTGTAATGGCGAATTTCACGCCTTACCATACTTAACTTCCTAAAAGGAGTATCGTAGGTATTTATTCTTTTTGTTCTCTAAAACATTTTGGTCTTCTTTTTCCTTGTTTCTCACATTGTAAAAGAAGTAAAATATTTTTAGAAGCATTTATATCTCTATCCATACAACATAATTTACACTCGTTGGAACTACAACGGATTACGCTATGGTATTGAGACATTCTTGCTTTTCCCTTACATAATTTTTTGTTTCTGTAAAGAGTTATTCTTTCAAAACATTTATGGCAGGTCTTACTTGTTCCCCATTCATCTATTTCTACAACATCACAAAACCTTTTTAACTCTTTCTTTAATTTTAGAATTGGAGTTGTTGGGTGGTTTTTGACTAATCCGTGTTGTTGTGAATAATCACCAAAACCTATTAAGGTCTTTTTATTTTTTGTAATATTTCTACATATTTTTTCTAATGTTGCTTTTCCTCTACAATAAGAAGTAAAATTTAATCCTCTAAAATTCTTATTACAATGAAATTGAAAAAACGTATCTATATTTGGTAAGACATATTCAAAATAACTTAACATATTTTTTGTATTGCTTACTTTGAAACTTGGAATACTTTTCCATAAAGCATAATCTTCCCATTCTTTATACCAAGTTTCTCTTTTCTTACAAGCATAAATCATTTTGCTTTTATGTCTATATTCTTTTGTAGAGCATTGTAAGATTTCATCATTTTCATTACAAGAAGTAAATAATGCACGAACACCTGGGTCTATCCCTACATATTGTTCGTAGTCAATATTTTTAATTTCTTTTGTTTTTACTTCTTTTGCTTTTGGTTTATCCATTGTAATCACCCCACATTTTCCATCCGTAAAAATAGTATAGTGAAACTTCTTATGCTCTGTTTCATATTTTTCAATGTTAAATAAATTTAACCAATATTCTCGCTTCTTTTCATCAAAGTCTTTACAATTTTGTTGTTTGGTTAAGTAAGAAATAATGTCATTTAGAGCAGTAGAACATATTTGGATATTATCCATTGTAAATGAACTCTTATTTGGTAATAAACTAAATGCTCTTATCCCTTTCGTATTTTTATATTTTTCAAATTCCTTCAATATCTTATGATATATCTTTATAAAATGTGAAGAATGTTTAACGATATTAGTTTCAGTAGGAACATATTTTAACCATTGTTTCATTGAAAGAATAAAATAATTTTTTCCGTTATACTTTTCATCATAAATATCCTTACACCATTTATAAATAATATTTTTTCTTGTTTCACCAGTCCGTAATTCTAAATATTTAGAAAAACGCTTATAAAAATTAAGTTTCAAATGGTTCTTCGTCATAGTAAATTGTTGTTTATTCAAATTATTTATCAATCCACCCATTTTATCTCTAAAAGGTAAATCTTTGAGTAGATGAGAAAAATGAGAAAATGATTTATACATTTCATCTTCTTTATCAATTGTAGATTTTCTATTTTTCATTATAGAAACATAACAACAAGCATTATAAAAAAGATTTTGTGTAATTTCAGGTAATTCCTTATTCTCTTCCAACAATCTTATAAAATGAAAATTTAACAACTTATATGATAAGAAACTGATTTTATTGATATTATAAACTATTTCTTGAATTCCTTGTTTCAAATAATTATTCTTACATAAACTATTCCAAGACATCTTAATACAAACAAAATCAGTATCCTTATTTCCTTCAATCCTTTTGGAAACATTGCTCCTCTTTTTCTTAACTTTGGGAAGTTCCATTTATACATATACTAAAGAAAATATTTTTAAGTTCTTTTTCAAAATATTAATTAATTACTTTTTCAAAATATTCCTAAATATTTTCCAATTTTTCTTTTTCTTTTTCAAGTTTCTCTTTTCTTTTCAAATACGCCTTTTTATTTATTTCTTTTAATTTTTCAGGGTTCTCTTCTGCTAACTTTTTTAAGCGTTCTTTTGCCTTTTGATTTACTATATCTTTATTTTTTTCATAATAAGATTTTCGTGAGTTATTATAATTTTCTAATTGTTTTTTTAATTTTTCATTTTCTTCTCTCAATAATAGATTTTCCTTAATAAGTTCTTCGTTATTCATTAAGGTAATATAATAAATTATTTTTATATAATTTTCACTATATAAAAATCGGCGTTTTAAATGTCCAAAGGTGTAAAAAAAATGTAAAATCAATTATGCTTGACTTGTTTTTTACTCACTTTTTTTTAGATATTGATTAGTTTATGGATTAAATAAAGAATTATAATTGTAGCTCTTTTTTCTATTTACTAATTTTCTAAATAGCTAAATTATTATTAGATTTATAAATGTGAAAAAATTACACAGAAATTATTTAGTTAATAGTAAATCCCGAAGGTAACTCTTGTATTTCTGTTGAGTAGTACTGTTCAATTTCCTTCATTTTTTGAATATCACGTCTGGTAATAAGATTAATTCCTGTTCCTTTTCTTCCCCACCTACCAGATCTTCCAATACGATGAAGATAATTATGAATATCTCTGGGTAAGTCAAAATTAATAACAACTGCAACTTGTTGTATATCAATTCCTCGGGAGGTAACATTTGAAGAAATTAGCACACGAGAGGCTCCATTTCTAAATTCCTTGAAAATCTTTTCTCTTTCAAGTTTATCCATATTGCTATGAAGGCAACAAACAGGGAGACCATCTTCTTTTAATGCTTCATACAAATCAATAACCCTTTTAACACTATTTGCATAAATAATACATTGTGATAAAGAAATATGTTGATATAAATCTTTGAGAGTAAGAAATTTTTCTCTGTCATCATTTACAGCAATAAAATATTGTTTAATCCCTTCAAGTGTAAGACTTTCAGCCTTTACACAGATTTTGAGGGGATTTCTCATAAATTTATTTGTAATTTGAAAAATATTATTTGGTAATGTTGCACTAAATAAAGCTATTTGAATATTTTTATTAAAATATTTAAAAACATTATATACTTGTTCTTTAAATCCAGATGATAACATTTCATCTGCTTCGTCAAGAATAACAAGTTTAAGTTTATTAGCATTAATATGTCGTCTTCTAATCATATCATAAACTCTCCCTGGACATCCAACGATAATATGTGGGGGATTTTTACGCATTTCATCAGCATCTTCATCTATAGAAGAACCCCCAATAATTGTTTTTATTCGGATTCCAGTCATCATAACAGATAATCCAGAAATCACTGATGTAATTTGATGTGCTAATTCATGAGTAGGAATCAAAATAAGAATTTGGTTTGAGTTATCTGAAATAACAACTTTTGATAAAGCGCCTATTGTAAAAGCCCCTGTTTTACCTGTTCCAGATTGTGCCTGAGCAATTAAATCAGAACCTTGTAAAATAGGATAAATGGATTTACTTTGAATAGGACTTGGTCTTTCAAAACCATAAGCAAATATACCTCTCAATAAATCGGGTCTTAAATCCAATTCATCCCATGTATTAAAAATTTGAACTGGAGTTTCTTGTTCTAAATTTTCAACTTGATTAATAATATTAGTATCGTTATTTAATTCAACTGACATTGTATATAATATTATCTAATTAGTTTTAAGTGTATTTATAATAATATTATATTTAAAAAAAAATTGATATAAATAATAGACATTATAAATAAAGTATATATAGAATGGCAGCTACTTTGAAGTATAATCTTAAACAAATCACTGATATTTCTTATTCTGGTTTCCATTTTGAAATGCCAGAAGATACTTTTAATATGATTAATTATTTGTGTGCACAAGTTGGAAGTTCTGGTGTTAGTTCTAGTTTATTTGTCAAATCAGCTCCATCTGTTTCATCCTTGTCAGGAGGAGAAATTTCAAATGATTTTATGTCATCATCTAATACAAATAAAAATAATAAGAAAAAACGTGGTAATAAGGGAATGGAAATAAGTTCAGAAGAATGGGAAAGTATTAGAACATTTCAAACAACAAAGATTGAACAAAAAACTGGAATCGATGGTGATATTAATGAAATTCGTTTATATCTTAATAAAATTACTGATAAGACATTCTTAGATATGCGAGAAAAGATTATTGATAAAATTACCACAGTATGTTCAATTTTATCTGATCAAGAAGATTTTGAAAAGCTTGGAACAATGTTATATAATATGTGTTCAACAAACAAATTTTATTCAAAAATATTTGCAGATCTATTTGCTGAATTAGCATCAATATTTAATTGGTTAAATGTAATTTTTAAAGAAAATTATGCTATTATTATGGAGCAATATAATAATATTCAGTATATTGATTCTGAAAAGGATTATGATGGATTTTGTGAAATGAATAAGAAGAATGAAAAGCGTAAAGCCATTACAACATTCTATCTTAATTTAGCTATTAATGGCTTTATTAAGAAAGAAGAAATAGTAAAATTATTAAAGAATATTTTACTAATGATTATGGGAATGATTAATTTACCTGATAAGAAAAATGAAGTTGATGAATTGACAGAAATTGTAGGTATTTTGTTTAATAAAGAGATGATTGAGGAAGTAGACGAGGATGCTGATGTTCCCGAAGATTATTTTGTATTAGACAAATCAATATTAGAAACTGTGAGTAATTTGGCACAACAAAAAGCAAAAGATTATCCAAGTTTATCTAATAAAGCAATTTTCAAGTATATGGATCTTGTTGAAATGTAAGTATAATTATTTGTATAAAAACGAGTTAAAAATTATCAATTTAATTATAAATAAATGAATGATTTTAATAATAGTAATGAAAATATAACTTTTTTTCTTGAGGAAAAAGATGATAACAAAAATAATGAAGAAGAAATTCAAAATATGATAGATGACTTTACTTATTTAGATGAATCTGATTTTAAAAAAGATATGAATGAATATTTAAATTTTTTAAATAATGATGATATGCCATATTTTGTAAATAAATCTTGTTTTGGAAATGATGAATTTTTCTATAATCAAGAATATAAAGTAAAAGATTTACTAAAAATATGTAGTTATTATGGTTTAGATAAAGATATAAAAACATCAAAATGTAAAAAACAAGATATAATAGAAACTATTGTTTATTTTGAGAGTTTACCAGAGAATTATGATATTGTTCAAAAAAGAAATAGAATGTGGGCATACATAATGGAATTATTAAATGACAAAAAAATGAAAAAATTTATTATTTGGAATTGATTTAGTTATAATATAATAAAATATTAAATCTAATTAATTTATATACAAATGGTTGTATCTAAATTAGACAATACAATAAACTATCCTGAACTAAAAAGAGTTGATCCAAACGATTTAAGTAAAGAGGCAAATCTATATCAAATTGAAATAAAAGATTTAGAAGTAATTGTTGCTATAGGGGGTCCAAAAAATACATTTGCTGATAAAAATGTAACATATTTTCCAATTTATTTGGTAAAGTATAATAATAAAGTATTACAAGTTGGGTTATATGAGATTCCTACAATAAATATGCTTGATTATATAGATGAAGATTCTCTATTAGATGTAGAACGTTTTACAAATTTAGAAAATGAACCATTAATTTATACATTTGTAACAAAAGATTTGATAGAAAAACTTAGAAAGAAGCCAATAGAGGTAAAAAAAGAGGATAAATCACTAAAAATGGAAATTCCAAAAGAAGAGAAAAAGATAAAAAAAAGTAAACAAGAAACCGAAATTCTAATTCCACAAATAAGAAAAGATATTTTCACAGCAAGAATAGGATTAAATATTCCTGATTCTTTAAAAGAAGAAACATACCAAATTGCAAAAGATAATAGACAAAAATATCATGAAAGCACAGAAGATAATTGGATCCAAAAATTTATGAAAAATAAAAATTATTCAATAACAGATAATGAAAAAGGAGGGGATTGTTTTTTTGCAACTATTAGAGATGCTTTTCAAACTATTGGGCAAGAAACAACAGTAAACAAATTAAGAAGTAAAGTATCAGATGATATAAAACAAGAATTTTATAATGATTATAAAGAAAGATATGATATTTTTTCAAGAGAAATTAATGAAACCAGAGCTCAATCAATAATTATAAAGAAAGAATATGATGAATTAAAATCAAAACTGTCTACAACATTAGACAGAGAGCAACAATTAATTATAAGAGATGCTGCATTAAAAGTTAAAAAACAATTTGATAGATTAAAAAGCGAAAATGAATTTGCTAAGGAAAATATAGCTGATGTATTATTTATGAAAAATATAAAATCACTTGAGGATTTAAAAAAATATATTCGTACATGTGATTTTTGGGCAGATGCAAGAACAATAAATATAATGGAAAAATTGTTAAATGTTAAATTTATAATTTTATCAAGTAATAGATATTTTGCTGGTGATTTAGATGGTGTATTACAATGTGGAACCGATGTAGACCCGTTAATAATAAGTAAAGATGAATTTAAACCAGAATTTTATATAATAGTAGACCATACAGGGGATCATTATAAATTAATTGGTTATAAAGGTAAGAAAATTTTTAAATTTAAAGAATTACCATATGATATAAAATATATGATTATAGATAAATGTATGGAAAGAGATTCTGGGGTATTTTCATATATAGATGAATTTCGTAAGTTTAAGATAGATTTAGGATTAAATATAAATAAAAAATCTACATTTGATGATTTAGGAGAGGCAAAAATAATGAATTTATATGATGATAATATTGTATTTAAATTTTATAAAAATTCTGTGGATGAGCCAATACCTGGAAAAGGTTCTGGTGAAAAAATACCTTTATCTTCAATACCAGAATTTGTTAATCTATCAAAAATTCCAAAATGGAGAAAAAAATTATCCAATTTATGGATTCAGCCTTTCTCTTTAGATAATCATCGTTGGGCCTCCGTAGAACATTACTATCAAGCTGCTAAATTTAAAAAAAATAATCCTGAATTTTATTTATCATTTAGTTTAGATTCTGGAACAGAATTATCGCAAAATGCAGAAATGGCAAAAGGAGCAGGGGGTAAAAGTGGTAAATATCAAGGTATTTTAATTAGGCCAAAATCGGTAATAATAGATTCAGATTTCTATGGAGAACGAAGTGATAAGGAGATGATTAAGGCTCAAGAAGCAAAATTTACACAAAATGAAGACTTAAAACAACTTCTTTTGGAAACAAAAAATGCTAAACTCCTACATCATATGAGAGGTCAAGAACCAGAAACTTGTGATAGTCTTATGATTATAAGAAATAAAATAAAGAATGGTGAAATGTAAAAATGTGAAAAGGTAATGAAGAAAAGGGTAGAAATTAGGATGAAAAATAGTGTTAAATTTCAAATTCATTTTGAGTGCGAACCGAACCTGAGCTGACCCGACCCGAACCGACCCGAACCGACCGAACATAAAAAGAAAATAATTTTAAATAGTTTTTTCAAATAATTAATTATTCCTAAATAAATAATTATTTCAAATTGCCTAAATATTTTCTTCTTTGTTATTTTCTATTTTCATAAGTTTTTCTTTTCGTTTTAGATAAGCATTTCTTCTATATTCTTTAAGTTTTTCTGGATTTTCATCAGCCAATTTCTTTAATCCTTGTTTTGCTTTTGCTTTTATAATTTCTTTATTTTTTTCATAATAATTCTTACGACTATCGATATAATTTTGTAAAAGTTGTTTTAATTTATCGTTTTCGTTAAGTATATTTTGTTTTTCTTCTTCTACCTGTTTTAATTTATTTAAGAGTTCTTCAATATTCATTGTTACCTACTATTACAATATGAGAATATATTTTTAAATAATTTTAACTATATAAAATCGGCGTTTGAAATGAAAAAAGGTTTAAGTAAATAAAATATTATAAAGTTTTATTATATATAATATAATATGAAAATTACAAAAGAAAGTAATCAATTAATGTCTTTTTTTGTAGAACATAACTGCTTACTACCATTAAAACAAACACTTAAAACAGATAATATATTAAAAAAATTATATTATGATATCAAAAATGGTTTTATATATATAGAAGAAATAAGAACAAAAATGGGTAATTTATTTTATAAATTAAAAGTTGAATATATAACTAATATAAATCAAATTCCAAAACCATCCACATTTTCTCCAAATGCTTTTCCTGCTGAAGTTAGAAATCATATAGAGCAATTTAGTATAGGTTCTTTAACATATAGTTTTAATTTGTTTGATAGAAATATTAGTATTATATTTATAATAGAGAATGGCAATGTTGAGAATTTAATAGAAACATATAATAATTATGTAAATTATATGTTAGTTTGGCTATATATAGTGAATATCTATTCATCAAAGAAATGTGCAAGTCAATTAAAAATATTTGTTTATCATACAAGTTTATTGAAAAATTTACCAAGTTCAAACATAGATATATTAAATGAAAATAATGTAAATACTGCTTTTACCAGAACATGTCCAATTGAATCAGAGATAGTTGTTTTTAGAAAAGAAGAATGGTTTAAAGTATTTATGCATGAAACATTTCATAATTTTGGTTTGGATTTTTCAAATATGAATTTAGTTTCATGTAATAAGAAAATTTTAGAATTATTACCAGTAAATTCAGAGGTAAATTTATTTGAATCATATACAGAATTTTGTGCCAAAATAATGAATGCTTTGTTTTGTAGCTTTATTAATTTGAAAGATAAAAATGATATGGATGATTTTTTAAAAAATGCTGAGTTTTTTATAAATTTTGAGAGAATATTTGCTTTTTTTCAAATGGTAAAGGTTTTAGATTTTATGGGTTTAACATATAAAGATCTTTATACAAAAAATAATATTTCTGAACATATGAGAAAGACACTTTATAAAGAAGATACAAATGTTTTATCATATTATGTTTTAACCTTAATATTAATAAATAATTATCAAGATTTTTTATCTTGGTGTAATACAAATAATATATCAATTTTGAATTTTAAAAAGACAACCAAAAATTTGGATGAATTTTGTAAATTTATAGAAAAAAAATATAAGGTAAAAAATATGTTAGAAGGTATAGAATGCACAGAAAAGTTGTTACATCAATTAAAAAGGTCAAGTAAAAAACAAAAGTATATGTTGTATTTGTTAAAGAATTTGCGAATGACAATATGTGAAATGGGATAAATAATATTTATCAATAACTTTTTGTTAGTATATATAATAGAAAGATGTGTTGGAATAAAGATATTTCTTTAAATACATTTTTGTTTAGTAGTTTTGTGTTACTTCTTATAATATATAATAATAAATATACAAAATATAAAATTAATGAATTAAATAATATTTATGTTTATTTATTTTTTACATCATTTATATTGATGCAATTATTTGAATTTTTTATTTGGATAAATATTAATAATAAATTTTATAATAAATTATTTACAATATTTGCAACAATATTATTATTATTACAGCCAATAGCAACCAATATGTTAATTACAAATAAATTAGTTCAAGAAACTATGTTATTAATTTACTTAATTTTTATGTTACCTTTAGCATATAGTAAATTTATGACAAAAAAAATAAATTCAACGGTTAGTAAATTAGGACATTTAGAATGGAATATGTTATTAGAAAAAAACAATAAAATGGATAATATATATTTAATTTTTTGGTTCTTTTTCTTTTTATTTCCTTTGTTTTATCAGGGATATTTTTATGGTTTTTTATTTGGATTCTTAACTTTATTATTAATTATTTATTATTATCATAAAGATAAAACAATAGGTTCAATGTGGTGTTGGATTGTAAATTCGGTGATGATATATTATATATGTTATTTATTATTTTATTTACCGTTTTTTACCTAAATATTATATCTTTAAGTTGTCTTTAAGTTGTTTTTTTATATATATAATTTTTGATTTAGAGCAACGCTATATATTATTTTTTTTGATTTATCTTTGAACATTTAAGATTTACCTTCTAACGGTTAAAAGGTGTAAAAAAATTGATATATTTAATTTTATTATAGTTAAAGATATAAATATAATAAAATGGGAATTCGCAATTTAAATCGTTATTTAAGAGATAATTGCCCTGAATCAATCAGATGTATCAATATATCTGAACTTTCAGGTAAAAAAATTGTTGTTGATATTAGTATTTATTTGTACAAATATGAAGCTGAAAATGCTTTACTTGAAAATATTTATTTTATGTTGTCGATCTTTAGATATTATAATATCATTCCAATCTTTATATTTGATGGAAAACCACCTCCTGAAAAAAAAGCATTACTACAAAAAAGAAAAGAAGATAAAGAATCTGCTCAAGAAGAATATAATAAGCTTAAACAACTATTAGACTCTAATGAGAATTATGATGAAAAACAAGATATTATTGCTACTTTACATCAATTAAAAAAACAAATTGTTCAAATGAATAAAGATAAAATTCAAAGTGTTAAGGCTCTTATTAGAGCATATGGAGCAAGTTATTATGATGCTCCTGAGGAAGCAGATGAATTATGTGCTTTACTTGTAATTAAAAAGAAAGTATGGGCATGTTTAAGTGAAGATATGGATTTATTTGTTTATGGGTGTCCAAGAGTTCTTAGATATTTTAGTCTAATTTCACACACTGTTGTGCTTTATTATACCAAAGGTATTTATAATGAACTTAATATGACACAACACGAATTTAAACAAATTTGTATATTATCCGGGACTGACTATAATATTAATGTAAATGGAAAAAATGACAAAGTTAATTTAAAATTAACTATTAAATATTTTAATAAATTTAAAGAATCAAATAATTCAGATTTCTACGCTTGGCTAATGGAAAATACAGAATATATTAATGATATTGAATTATTAAATAAAATTAATAATATGTTTAACCTTAAATATAATACTGAAAAATTAGAAATATTTAATAATATTAAAGTAGTCAATGGTCCTATTAAACAAGAAGAAATTAAATGTATTATGAAAGAGGAGGATTTTATATTTTGTAAATAAAAAATTTATATTGTTTTGAAGTATATTAAGTTAAAAAAATGTTAGTAATAGGAAATACAATGGTGATTACTAAGGATGATTTATATAATAATCAATATGATTATAAAACATTAAAAGAAAATATTTATGCTGTTAGTTTGATGGATATTTTAAAAACTCAAAAATTAACTATTGATTTCTGTATCAAATATATTCTAAATAAAGATTTTCAGTTATTAGATGAAGACCATGAAATAACAATAGAAATGATCAAAAATTATCAAACACATATAATCGAGGAAGATTTAGTAAATGCGTTATTAAGATTTACCAAAAAAAAAATAAGAGGAGAAAGAATAGATAGTATTGAAGATTTTGAATCATATATGAATAGAAATTTATAATTTGAAATTTTTTATATTATTATATTTTGTATAAAATATTAGAATGAATAAACCTATTGGACAAAAAAGTGGTTCATAGGAGTATAAATATAACCATATCATAACAAAAATTGATGCAAAAAATGAATGTCTTGGAATTAAAGCATAACATTCTGCAGTTCTAAAATAAATCCAGATTCCAGCAGAAATAATTGCAACAATAACCTTATTATTATAGGATAAATAGTTATCAAGAATCATTTTATTTATATAATATTATAATATTATATAAAATGTTCGCAAGATTATTTTTAGAAACTACCAATCCAAATTTAAGCTGGAATAGATTTTTTAGTGTAGATATATTTTCAATGATAATTATATCAATATTATTTCATACAATTTTATACACATTATTTTTTAATGTAGTTTGTTATATTTTTTATGGAAAATTATTAAGTAATTTAATTAATATTCGTTTAATAATCGCTTTATTGTTAATAATGTTTTTTGGTTATATAGGAAGATTTGCACATGTTAAAGAAGTCTATAATGATTTTAATCATAACTTAGAGAAAACTAATAATTATGTTCAACAACATTATAATTCATGGATTTTTATTGGTTAAGTAAAAGTAATTGAAAAATGCTATTTAGATAAGCAAATACACTAAATTGTTTATAATTTGTTTATAATTTATTTATAATTTGTTTATCTAAACAGTTACACTCTTCTCAGCCTTGGAAAAGTGAGGAGACATATAGCGTTGAAGGTTGAAGTAAGTAAGTTCATCAGTCTTCTTAAGCTTCAATAGAGCAGCAAGCTTTGCATCAGGATTAATCTTGCGACCATTGTTGGCATCTTGAAGTTTGTGGGCACGGATGTATGTATTGATTTCACGAGTAACATCAGTGCGTGCCATTTCAGTGCCAACTGGTTTCTCAAGGAACTTAGCAAGCTCATCAGAAATCTTTGTTGGCTTAACAAACCCTGATGGTTGACGGTTTCCCGACTTGCGCTTGCGCTTTGCTTGACACTTTTGAGCAGTCTTGATTTCACGAGACCACTTCTTTTCAAGAGAGCGGAATTCAGTCTTTAAGGATGCAAAGAGGGCGCCAAATTGGTTAAGCTTGGCTAGGAACTCAGTAGATTGTGCGGCAAGGTCGGCTGTATCAGCTTCAACAGCTTCAACAACATGAGTCTCTGATGGCTCGGCATCAGCCATTAGGCTGGGAGCAGGGGCGGACTCGGTCTCAACTTTTGGAACCTTTGGAGCCTTTGGCTTCGCTTCCTTGGTTTGCTTGCTTGAGGCCTTATGTGCCTTTTCAGTAACACTTGGGCTTGCAACATGTTCTGTGCTTAACACAGGGGTATTCACAACAGGAGTAGTCTCGCTGGCTTCAGTTTTAGATTTGCTTTGTTTTGGCATTCTATTATATTATATTAGTATAGTATCTTTTTAAATGGTTTTTGTCATAAAATATATTATTTCTTATTGTATATGGTCTAAAGTATTCAAAATATTAAATTTTGTAAGTTTAATATTTTAAAAATTAATTGAAATTATTTCCCTACTTACATATGGTATGCTGCTTCAAATAACCATGGTAACGTTGTAGCTGCTTCATTATTTACTAAAGTAATTGCACCAAGAACATAATACGCACCTAAACATTTATTATCTTTATCTATACCTGTATTTACAAGTTTTTCCATTATATCTAAAATTATCTTACGAACATCATCTAAATTTTCTAAAGATTGTAGAATATGGTAATTTGGTAATCTTTGAAATGGATTTCCGGTTGGATAACATATAGCTTTTTTCATTTCATTTGATAAATTTGCTCTATATTCCCATATATCAATTAATTCTCTTAGACATTTTATTAATTGATTTCTATTTAATGTTAAAAACCATTGTGGGTTTGAATAATTTCCTAATGCATCTATATTTTGAAATAATGTTAGAGCTCTTAATTCAACAGATTTTTTATCTGTTACTTCTTTAGTTACATCAGAAATTTCTGTAGAAATATTTATTTTTAAAACACGACTTAATCTCAGTAAGGATCTAAAATTTTCAATAACTTTTGTTGTTAGTGGTTGTTGATTAAATGGATTTTTTACCACACCCTTACACTTGTATATTAAATTATGTAATGATAATATATCAAATCCATACAAGAATCCATCTTCATCTTTAAAACTAAAAAATTGTTCATTAGGTATATTTGTTAGTTCATCCATGGATAAAAAATCAAAATTATTTGTACATAAAGTTCTGTTTCTAAAAGCAGGTCCATGCATATCAATGTATTTTCTTTGTATACTTCCTCTTATTATTTTTTGAACTTTAATAACTAAATTTGATAAATATAAATAACTGTATATTCGGGAAATTAATTGTTCTTTATTTCCTGCAATTTTTAATTTATATTCTTTAGCTATTTGTTTTAACTGTTTTATGTTATAATTAAATTTTAATAAAACATCATATTCATGAAAATTTGGGATGGATTCCAATTCTCCATCAAATTTATCCAATTTTTTTTTTGTTAGTTGTAAGTTTTTTGAGATTTTATCATCTAAAAAATTTATATAATCATTATTTATTAAATCATTTCTGCTCTTAGAGAATTTTAACTTTAAAATTTCACCCATCATATAATATAATATAAGAAATGTTTTTGTATTATTTTATTTTAATATATTTATTATAATATTTATTATGATACTTAGTTTCAACGCAAAAAAGCTTTTATAATTGATTTATATTTAAAAAAAAAATTGATTTAAAGATATAGCCTATATAAATAGTATACATACAGAATGGCAGACTCTATCGTTGACGGCACTAATATTAATGTTAATGTATTCTCTTATTCCGCTCCTAAAGCACATAGTTCGGGTGGAAAGGTAGTTAATCTATATAATAAACATTTTAAGGAATCTCTAACTATTTCTACTCCTCTTATGCTCACATGGGGTGCTCAGGAAGGACAAGAACAAGGAACTGGTAAGCCAACTGGTAAGTGGACTATGGCACTCCAATTTCCGAACAATGAATATACAAATGCTGATGCTGAGGCTTTCTTGCGTTCTATGAAGGCATTAGAGCAAAAGGTAAAGGCTGATGCTATGACTTATTCTAAGGAATGGTTTGGAAAGGAAATCAAGAGTGCTGAAGTTATTGATGAAAAATTCAATGTTATGCTCAGACATCCTAAGAAGGCTAAGGGTTCAGTTGAAATAGATGAAAACAAACCTCCTACTCTCACTGTTAAGATTCCTCAATGGTCCGGAGTTTGGAAACCAGAGATTTATGATGAAGATGGGGAACCTCTTTATATTAATGGAAAGACCAATACTCATTTGACTCCACTTGAATTCTTAAAGCCTAAGACTCACGTTATCTGTTTACTACAATGTGGTGGTTTATGGTTTGTTAATGGAAAGATATCTATTACTTGGAATTTAAAACAAGCTATTGTTCAAAAACCTAAGCAAACTATGGAAGGAACATGTTTCTTGAAGCCTAAAGCATCTGATGTTAAAATGATGAAGTCTTTACCTCCTCCTGAAGATGATGTTGATCCGGATGGAGTTGTTACAACTATTGTTGCTGATTCAGATGATGAATATGAAGTTTCTCAACCTGCACCTATTCCAGTAGTTGTTCCTGTTAAGTTAGAAGAGACAGTAGCAGAGTCTGTTGAAGAAGTAAAGCCAAAGAAGAAAATTGTTCGTAAGAAGACGGATGCATAAATATATAAAAATACAAAGTAGATTTTAACATTTCAAAAGCCGATAAAAAATAATTATTTACTAATATATTTTTTTACATTAGAAAATAATATATATTTTATATTCACATAAAGATAATAAATTATATACATCTAATGAATTGTATAATTTTTATTTTTTTTACTATTATTTTACCAATTATTTCTTTCAATCAAATGAAACCAAAATTATGTATAAATTGTAAATACTTTATAAATGATAATAATACTGGAAAATTTGGCAAATGTTCTTTTTTCCAAAAAAAAGAAGGGAAAATAAATTATTTGGTTAACGGGATTAACGAAACCGAATTTTACTATTATTGTTCTATATCAAGGGAAAGAAATGATATGTGTGGTGAAGAAGGAAAATATTTTATACCATTGGACATTGGACATTGGAAAGGAATAATTTTTGGAAACTATTCAAAGGTGTAAAATACTTTTCAATATTTAGATATTTCCAACTCCGATGGTGTATATGTATAATTATATACATCTTGTTTATAAGACCAAAAAGAATAACAAAGAACTAATTAAGGATACGGAAAAATCTTACAAAGGAAAAAAATTGGAAAATCCAAATATTTTATTTTTTGTAACTATTTTTGGTTAAAATTAGTTAAATTAAAAATTGATTTAGAAAAATAATAATATATATATTTTAAACAACAATGAGTAAATATACTTGTGAAAAGTGTGGTAGGGAGTTTAAACAAAATGGACATTTCACATCTCACCTAAACAAGAAAAATCTCTGTGTAAATGAATTAAAAATCAAAGAAATTGCTGATAAATCTGTTGAAGAAAAAATGTCAAAAATTAAAAATAATATAATATTTGACATTGTGGAAAATCAAACCATTATAGAACCATTTAAACCGGAAGATACTAAAAGTAGTAAAACATATATTATTGAAACTAAAAATGCTAAAGTAGTCCGTGAAGAAGGTTTGGATAAATTTTATACCATACCAAGTTATTCCAAAAAATGTATTGATAAAGTATTTGAATTATATGATAAAACAAAATTTGATTTAATTGTTGAACCCAGTGCTGGTAATGGCAGTTTCTTTAATCAGTTAGAATTTGAAAACAAAGTTGGAATAGACATTTCTCCTGAAAATGAAAATATTGTAAAAATGGATTTCTTTGATTACCATCCACCTACACATAAAAATAATATATTAGTTATTGGGAATCCTCCTTTTGGGAAAGTAAGCTCAATAGCAATTAAATTCTTTAATCATTCTTCCAAATGGTCTAATGTTATTGCATTTATTATTCCAAGAACTTTTAGACGACTAAGTGTTCAAAATAAACTAAATAAAATGTTTCATTTAACTTATGATGAGGATGTTTCAACTAAACCCTGTTGTTTTAGTCCTCCAATGATGGTAAAATGTTGTTTTCAAATATGGGAAAAAAAAGAATTTGAAAGACCTTTTATTGATTTACCAACAAAACACGAAGATTGGGAATTCTTGTCCTTTGGTCCAATTGATGAATATGGACAACCTACACCACCAAATAATGCTGATTTTGCTATGAGAGCTTATGGTGGTAAAATTGGTGAAATAGTAAAAATAAAATTAGATGAATTAAGACCAAAAAGTTGGCATTGGATTAAAAGCAATATAAACAAAGAAGAACTAATAAATAGATTTAATCAATTAGATTATTCAGATAGTTTAAACACTGCAAGACAGAATTCAATGGGAAGAGGAGAATTAGTAAGATTATATAATGATTTCATCAATTCTAAATTTTAACAATTCCATCCAACATTTATCACCATATTTTGGACGTAATACATATTCTTTTGGATTAGTTGTATCATTTAGATCGTCCATAGTTAATTCGCCAAGCTCTCCAATAGTTCCGTGAGCATATCCACCATATTTCACTATTAGTGGTTTTATATTTTCTTTATTTAGTTTGAAAATATATAATTCACCTAAATTATCTAAATTGGTATAATCAATGTGATATGCTGTCAATATATATTCGCAATTATGGTTCATTCTTAATTGAACAAAATTAAATTTATTATTTTCTTTTCCTCCATTTGAGGCCTTTATTTCAACATTTATTTCATTACATTTTAAATCTCCATTACAAGATGATGCATTATTTTTTGTCATTTTATACTTTATTTTTATGTATTTTTCTAATACTGGTCCTGTAAATTGACCTGACAAATTATTATATTTACAATAAATATGTGCATCTTTCAAAGTAGGTAAGGTCATAATAGTTTCTGTATGAATTCTATTTGATCTGGAACTATCTAACAATTGTTTTAATTTAATTTTTGTTTCGTTATGATATTTAGTATATTTGTTTTGAATATTATATTTTTCTTCTTCCAAATTTTCATTAGCAATAGAATTAATTTCAAAACTGGTTTCCATTTCTATTTGTATTATAATAGGTATTTTATATATAAAAAAACAATTCAATTTTTTGTAAATAGCTAAATTATATAAAAATAAATATAACAGCAAAGATTTCAAAATATATACTGTTGAATATTTTTACACCTTTGCACATTTAAAACGCCGACTTAATTTTATATAAAAATAACATAAATATATTTTATTATTATTTTATAATGAATACCTTAAAAGATATTTCAAGTGAAAACATAAGGCAAA